>JGI11826J13684_1128165_pt1 | contig 26720 bp, 20 predicted proteins | sample ElkSlonscriptome_18_FD_13684 | JGI IMG/M metagenome (IMG submission 13684)
GGCGGGTTTTGTAGAAAAGTTATGGGTTGGTCGGTTGAATTTGTCCCTAAACCCGCCCCTACGTCAGATTTTTATCTCAATATCCGATTGATAGGTTAACCGGAAACCGGACAAGAAAACCTAGATGATTTAAAAGCGCGATCGCACCCAAAAGGTGTAGGGGCGGGTTTAGGAATTAAATGAAATAACCCACCTCAAATTCAACAACGAAACCCGCCCTAATCACTAAATTTTGTAATTCGTTGTCCACTGGTGTATCATCAGAATCAGGTAAGTCTTCAGCCGAAGGTAAACATTGTTTAGGATTGTAGTTAACTAACCTATTGTCTCAAATGATTTAGCGTACTAACTAAAGCTGTTAAATATCCTGGATTACACTGGGTTATCCTCACCCTACTGGCTATCATTATCCGCCACTGACTTTTTAGGAATTGGCGGCAATTTTTCCAGAATATGGTGATGGTGATTCAGTTTATGTTTAGACTGAGCCAACTCCTCCTCAATGGATTTTGGATTAAGCTCACGGGATTGATCCACTACCTGAACCGCCGCCGTTGTAATTTCAGCACTGGCGGCTTCTACGACTTGTGCTACCTCAATTTGCTGTTCCAATTGTTCCGTGGAAGAAAGAAGTTCACTAAGTCCATTGACTAACTCTTTGAGATTTTGACGGAACGCCGGATCACCCGTTAAATCTTCCAAATCCGATGTAATCTTTTGCGTATTTTCAAAGGTTACCCGTGCTGAATCTAATAGCTGTTGCAAGACGATAGCCGTGCTGGGACTGTCCAGGGAATTGGATATATCGCGTAAGTCAGCAGATAACTCAGCCGCATTAGCGGAGAGGGCAACTAAGTTTTCGGAGGCGGTTTCGACGTTTTCAATGATGGTGCTGACATCCGCTTGATCAACTTGAGTATTCACTAAATCAATCGTCGTGTTGACATTTTCTAGGGTTGGTCTCAAATCGCTTAACAGAACGCCCAACTGTTCGCTGGTTTGACCCACACTGGTTAACGTTCCGACTAAAACTGCTCGATTTCTGGTGACTAAATCATTAGTTGAGGCAATTAATCGATTGAGTTGAACGGCTGTCTGACTAAATTGATCCGCTGTATCGCCAATGCGTTGAGTTGTCTGGGTAGCCGCTGTGGTAATCGCATCAGACGCCTGAGAAAATCCGCTGACTTCTTGACGCACGGAACGCGATAATAAGGATAATTCACCCGCAAGTTGAGCGATACCACTGGCGGCGAGGGAGGCATTTTGGGCAAGAGTGTTGATGTTATTAAAAAATTGCGGATCGGTATAGATGGTGGTTAAGCGCTCAGTATTGCGGAGAAGTTCAATAAAGCTAACCCCAATCTCACCCTGAATCTGCTCACCACTACAAATAATCACATCCGAATTACATTCAGAACTCCGAGGTTCCATCGACTGGATATCAGAGGACAATTCCCGGAGTGGATTAATATCTACCGAGGTTTCACCAATTAAACCCGATTGATTGGCTTCAATGGCAACATCTTCTGGGATCACTAAGTCTTCTGATGCAATTTCGATGGTGACATCAACGCCGTTGGTTGTGGCTTGAATATCAGTAATGTTGCCCACATCAACCCCCCGGTAGCGCACGGTGGCTCCTTCTTTCATCCCGGCGACGTTAGGAAAGTTGACCACAAAGCTGTAACTGCGATCGCCAAACTTCCAACCCCGAATCCAAATCGCCAAGCCAGCAAGCACGGCTAATCCAACTAGAATTAATAAGCCAACGGAGCCTTCTCGAATGGTTCGCGATCGCATGGTTTCTCCTCACTGTACCCTTATGTGGTAAATTGACGGGCATTTGCCTGGATAGATGACAATGGCAAATGACCGATGAAGCCCTTGCTCCTATCCTAACCAACCACCTGAATTGGTCCGCTGGTACTGGCACTGAAAAATTGTCGCACCAGAGGATTATCGGTTGTATCAATCTCGCCGATAGAACCTTGCCACTGTACCTTGCCTTTGTAGAGAAACACAACTCGGTCAGCGGTACGGCGAATTGTACTATCTTGGTGAGTGACCATTACATAAGTCTTACATCCGCCTTCAACACATTGAAGTTGACGGACTAAATCCTCAATTACAGTAGAAGCGATCGGATCAAGTCCAGCCGTGGGTTCGTCATAAAGTAAAATTTCCGGGTTATCTTGGGGATGATCGGGGTTCGTCATAATCGCCCGGGCAAAACTCACTCGCCGACGCATCCCGCCTGAAAGTTCAGCCGGATACTGATCGGCAATTCCGGGTAACCCCACCATCTCTAGCTTCTCATCTACTAATTCCCGAATGCGATCATCAGACAGTTTAGAATGCTGGTAGAGGAAAAACCCCACATTTTCACGGATACTGAGGGAGTCAAACAGAGCCGATTGTTGGAATACCATACCGATGCCAATTGGGTCTTTGGCATCTTCAATTAAACCCGAACGCTTTTGTCCTTGCACATAGATTTCACCCCCATCCAGGGGCATTAAACCCGCCATCATGCGTAGAATCGTAGACTTACCCGTCCCAGAGGGTCCAATGATACCTAAGGCTTCACCCTGATAAATCGTCAGATCAACATTATCCAGGATGACGTTACCCCCAAAGGACTTGGAGACTCCCTTTAGTTCAATCAGTGGTTCTTTCATATTGGTTAAGGGGAGTTGGGGAAGCAATGTTCCAGTGGTCTCCCCCTTTTGAAGGGGGACGGAAGGGGGATCTGAAGGGAAGAGGGGGATCTATAAGGAAAAAAGGGAATTCAAAGCAGTGCAAGGGGGGATAGAGAAAGGGTGAAGGGATCAGAGTGAAGCTGTCCCCGGAGTGGGGGAATACACCCCCAACCCACCTTAACGAGAAGCACTCGCTGCCATGGCTGAATCTGCTTCTGATTCTGCCTCCAACCCAAATACACGACAGAAGGCTTTTTGCACCTTATAGCCTGAGTCAATCGACTCCAAGGGGTCTTTCCGCAAGCGGTGACGCAAGCATAACGTAATCACCCGACGAATATCATCGACTGTGACTTCCGTGCGCCCTTCAAAAGCAGCCAGGGCTTTGGCAGCACGGTTAGTGACAATATCCCCTCGCAATCCATCGACATCCAATTCTGAGCAAACCTCAGAAATATTCACCCGCATGTCATAGTCCATTTCAACTTGGGGTAGTTGCGCCTGGGCGGTGACGATTTGCTGCTGCAATGTCTCTTGGACTTCTTGGTGTTCTTTGATGTAATCCAAGGGATTTTTGTCAAACGCGGCGCGTTCCTCCACAATTTTTACCCGCAGCGTTGGCTCTTTGACAGTGCGGATTTCCGCGTGCATGCCGAAACGATCCAGGAGTTGCGGACGCAGTTCTCCTTCTTCCGGGTTGCCAGAACCCACCAACACAAAACGAGCCGGATGGCGAATGGAAATGCCTTCTCGTTCGACGGTATTCCAACCACTAGCTGCCGAGTCGAGTAGCACATCAACGAGGTGATCGTCAAGTAGATTCACTTCATCGACATAGAGGATACCGCGATTAGCTTTAGCTAACAGTCCGGGTTCAAAGGCTTTCACCCCTTCGGCTAATGCCTTTTCAATATCAATCGTGCCGCACACTCGGTCTTCGGTTGCGCCCAAGGGCAGATCAACCATCGGCACTTTTTTCTTTACGGTTGAATCAGATTGTACTCCTCCATTACTATTCATCCAGTCGGGTTCGTTGGGATCGCTATTGAAGGGATCGTCGGCAACCACTTCAATTTCCGGCAACAAGTCAGCCAACGCCCGAATGGTGGTGGACTTACCCGTACCGCGATCGCCCATAATCATTACTCCACCAATTTTGGGGTCAATGACATTCAGCAGGAGAGCCAGCTTCATTTCTGCTTGACCTACGATGGCGGTAAACGGAAAAACGACGCGACGAGCAGTCTTAGGGGCTTGGGCAGTCAGACTCACTTTGATTACCTGATAACCGATAAATCACGCCTTTTATTGTGCCACACCGATGGAACCTTCTGGGAGAAGGAGGAGCAGGGGAAGCAGGGGAAGCAGGGGAAGCTGGGGGAGCTGGGGGAGCTGGGGAAGATGGGGGAGATGGGGGAGATGGGGGAGATAGGGGAGATAGGGGAGATGAGGAAGTTAACTCAAAACTCTACCTTCCCTGTTACCTGCTTCCTTACAAAGGACGAATGACAAATGACGAATGACGACAACTGACAAAATCTGCCCCTATTCAAATAAAGATGCGGTTAACAATGAATAGACCTGACCATCAATCAAAAGGCGGGTAATGCCTTTAGCTTGTAAATAAGAACAGGTTTTCTGCAACATTTTCCCATCAGGCACTTTAATCACACGCTGGGAACGGTTAGAAAAGCGTCGTGCAACCCTATGATTATCAAAAACTGGCAAAGTTTGTTGCTGGACTTCCTCAGCCGGAATACCTCCCAAGTCACTAAATTCTCGCAGAGGTCGCGCAATTAACTCGGCTGCTCGGTCTATCACTAAATAGCAGGGTTTCGGAAAAGAAGCTTCCGACAGGGGTAAGACTTGAATATTTGCCCCCCTGGGAACATGAGTCGTCGTCAAAGGTTTTGGAATAGCACTATCTTCCTCGTCCTCGTCCTCGTCCCAATCCTCCTCAAAATCCTCATCTAAATCCTCATCTAAATCCTCATCTAAATCTTCATCTAAATCCTTGTCTAAATCCTCGTCTAAATCCATTAAATCTTCATCCAACAAATCCTTTAGGTTGCTGGTTTCTGCCTGATCCATGTCTTCAAGCAGATCTCCTGCGTCTTCTGTATCCCTTGGAGTTTCTGTTCGATTAAACTCCAGAGGCAACTCACCTTGTTTTGCCTGGGATTCTGCATCAGATTGATCAGTTACAGAAGAACGTTTGCGCCGCCGACGTTGATTGGGATACTCAAATCCTGATTCTTCGTCTTCTGATTCTTCGTCTTCTGATTCTTCCTCTTCCGATTCTATCGAAAGTTGGGGAGAGGGAGAAACCGACAACGATTTAGGTTCAATCCGCTCCACTAGCTTGGGTTTTGGCTTCGTCGCTGATGTCCCTGACCCTGGCGTGCGATTAGCTCGCTTTTGCTGGATGAGGGCTTCATAGTCCGACTCCAACAACGTGCTTTTGAGCAGGCGGCTAATCGTTGAATTACTGACACCATAACGATCAGCCAGGGTTGAGGTTGTCTCTTCTGGCTGTCGATACAAGTTCAAAATATTTTTTTTATCGGTTTCAGTTAGTTTTCTTGGACTCATAGCTAATTTTTAAGTTCGCCGACGTGAACCGCGACGAGAACGACTGGATACGTCATATTCCAGGGCAGCGCCTATGGCAAAAAGTAAGGCACTAAATATAAAGAAGACATCTAGGAGACCCCCACTTTCATAGTCCTGACCACGAGCCTGAGCCAGAGTGCCATAAGCTTTAAACCCCATATCCGCAATGTATAGGGAAAATGTTGCTGCGGCAATCATGCGCCATGATTGGGCAAAGCGCCCCCCCCAAAATGCTAACAAAAGTGTTGACGCAATGATGAGTAGGAAGACATCAAAAACGATGTATACAAAATTCAACGTTTTTGATAAAGGACTCAGGGCTTGATCCAGGGAAATAACCCAACCGGGCAACTTGCCAGTTTCAGGAACCTCAGCTTCAGTCGTTGCGGCAGCTTCAGTTGGGCTAACTGCCACCTGTAGTGAAAGAGAAGCCACCAATCGGGGGGATACTGTCGCTGTTGCTGACTCAGTTGTTGGCAAGACAGAATTGTCAGCCTCTGACTCTACGGCTACAGGAGGAGCTAATAAAACCCAAACCGCTAAAGCAATCCCCAAAGCAGCGATTAATCCCACCGTTACCCACTGCTTCCACTCTAAATTTAAGCGCCTCGGCAGAACGGCTAAAATCATGCCCCAACCAATACAGATATAAGAAATCACGTAAAAGAAATCGGCAGGGGATACATCGGGGTCAAGACCAAAGTATAGCTCCCATACGCCAAATATCAAGTTGGCGATAAAGTAAAAAAGCATACCTAAACCAATTCCCAGCCAGACATTGCGTCCACTGGCAATCTGAGGGCTACGCCAATTTCTATAGCAGAGTAAAGCAGCTCCCAAAAAGGGCAAACACTCTAGGACATAAGTGCTAAAGGAGTACCAAAAGGGATACTCTTCTCCCGGTGGTTTGACGCTAAACAGTAGAAAAAACAGCATAGACACTACTGCCCACCCAATTCCTAGATAGACAATATTCTGACCTGTGAGTAGGGATTGAGTTCCAGATGACTTATCTACAGAGCTGCTCATAATGCTTTCTTTATTTTGAAATCTCTAACAATGGCAATTACGTAAGCAATACTTATTTATAAACTTAGCGGCTGATGTCCTAAAATTCCATCTTGGCAACCATCCATGATACATTTATTTATCCTTGACGTTCCATTATTGCCACAACTTTCCTAGGGGAGAGGATTTGAGCCACTCCATAAACTGACTTTGCTCATTTGCTGGCATATCCTGCAAGATATCGCCCACTCCTTCGGCAAAATTCGCATTGCCAAAGTATTCCTTCCCCAAGCGATAGAGTTCCTGCAATAGGGTGATCAGATGGTGTTCTTCCCATGGTGGAACTTGTAGGGTGTTGAGCGGATCGACAGTCAGTAAGTGATTCACGGCTTCCGGCGAATCGGCTTGGGGAAAATGCCACTGTTGGAAGACATCCGTGATATCCTTCTGAAACAATCCCGCTTGCCTATTTCCAAGTAAATCTTCAACATCCAGGTAAACTGTTTGCAGCAGTAGGAGACAGGCTTGGGTATAGGGAGCAATTTTGGTATCCGGACCGCCTTCTGTACCTAATTGCTCTAGACGAATTTTTCCCCACACACTAAAGCGGTCAGGTTCTTCTAGTAAAACACAAGCTTTTCCCTGATTATCTGTCAAATCTCGCCAGAAGGAGCGAGCTTCTTCTTCCTGATGAGCGCGAAACACGCTGATCAAGCGAAAGGTTTGCCCTTGATAACTGAGAATCGGGATTTGCTGCTCTCGCTTCGGGTGCTGAATGCTAGAAATTTCAACATCCTGCCTTTTCAGAATAAACATAACACTGGCAAATGACTCCTGACCGGGCTAGGGTGGTGCTACAGGACGAGCTGTAATCTAATTAACCATCTATCTTGTCTATTTTGTCTATTTTGTCTGGGACTTGGGCGAGTCACACAGAAGCCCATCCAGTTTGTGAGCCAATCTCCTAAACTGACAACTTATATGTTTGTCGCGGCTGGATACCTCATCCATGCCCCAAGGTATGAGTGCGATAGTTGACACAAGTTTTGATCCATTATCTATGTTGGTCTATAGTAGTTTACCTTGACCTCAAGCTACTTGAGTCTTTAGTTTCCTCAAATATTGGGGCAAACACCTCGCACATGCAACAACCAATGTCGGTTACAATGTTACAATCATCAACGATATCCTAGATTTCTGCTACCCTGCACTACAATGAATCTTGCCAGTTAGGGGTTTAATTTTTGTATTATAAATCTATGCCCTCGTAGCTCAGGTGGATAGAGCAAGGGATTTCTAATCCTTTGGCCGTGGGTTCGAGTCCTACCGAGGGCGCTCTAAAATTGGGGAAAAGGTGATGGGACACAGGTGGATGTTAGCGTTAGCGAAACCCAGCCGGACGCCGTCCGGGAGTTGGGTATTAATCCAAACCGCTCCCACTCAAAACTGCTCCATCTTCATTACTCTAGATGCTGTTGACCAATAACCAATGACGAATGACACCTTAATTTTGTACAGCAAACCGGGTTGCCACCTGTGCGAAGGGTTACAAGAAAAGCTCGAACAGACTCAAACGTTAGATTTTCAGCTAGAGGTGCGGGACATTACCCAGCGGGACGATTGGTTCCAAGCTTATCAATATCAAGTACCAGTGCTGTGTTATCACAAAGACGGCAAAGAAACACCGCTTCCTCGCCCTTCACCCCGTTTGAGTGTGCCGCAGTTAGAGAAAATGTTACAGAAATATTTGTAAGCCGGAAAGAACAGCAGCCGACTGGTTATACGAATCGGGTTGAGGTTGGAGCTGGGGTTTTTGTCCCAATACACTGTAAATTAGCGTCTTTTGGTTTCGACCTCGCAGTTTAAGGGATTTAATCGGTTTAGCCTGATAGCGATCGCGTCTGTGTAATCATACCAAGCAACAGGAGTGCTAATCTGAAGTTCTCCTTGGCCCCCTATGCCTCTCGTCGTGAGGAGTTGATTGACATGAAGCTACATGACTTACTAAGGGCAATTCCTAACGTGGTGGAAATGCCGAATCATCCAGCACTTGATGCCCAAATCACAGGAATCTGTACAAATTCCCACGCCTGTCAACCTGGCAATTTGTTTATTGGTATGCCCGGAACCCGTGTCGATGGTGGAGACTTTTGGCAAAGTGCGATCGCCTCTGGTGCTGTCGCGGCGTTAATTTCTCCCCCAGCGGCACAAAAACACCCACCTCAGCCAAAACCTGATGCTGAACCGCCCTGTATTATTTGTGCCACTGATATGACAGTCGCCTGCGCCCAAGCAGCGACGGCGTTCTATAACTACCCCACCCGCCAGCTTCAGTTAGTGGGTGTCACGGGTACGAATGGCAAAACTACTACCACCCATCTAATTGAATTTCTCCTCACCCAAGCCCAGCGTCCCACTGCCCTTTTTGGTACCCTTTATGCCCGATGGCAAGGATTTTCCCAAACGGCGGTTCACACCACACCGTTTCCCGTAGAATTGCAACAGCAGTTACATTCAGCCGTAGCAGCAGGCTGTGAGTTAGGGGTGATGGAAGTCAGTTCCCATGCCTTGGCACAAGGTCGGGTGTTAGGCTGTGAGTTTGATGTCGCTGTATTTACCAATCTCACCCAAGACCATTTGGATTTCCACCGCGATATGGAGGATTATTTCGCGGCAAAGGCATTATTGTTTAATTCCGATTATCTCCACGGCAAAGCAATTATTAATGCCGATGATCCGTATGGTAAGCGCTTAATCGAAAAAGTTGGACGCGATCGCACTTGGAGTTACTCGGTTCAAGATTCCTCGGCAGATTTGTATACGAGTGACTTGACTTATACACTAATTGGTGTTAAAGGAACGCTGCATACGCCAATGGGTGAAGTGACGTTCAATTCTCCCCTGGTGGGTCAGTACAATTTGTCCAACGTGTTAGCTGCCGTTGGTGCAGTGTTAAATTTAGGGTTAGATCTAAAAACAGTAGTCACCGCCTTAAACCAATTTCCGGGAGTACCGGGGCGGATGGAACGGGTGCAACTTCAACCGGATCAGGATATTAGCGTAATTGTCGATTATGCCCATACACCAGATAGTTTAGAGAACCTGCTCAAAGCCTCCCGACCCTTTATTCAGGGGAGAATGATTTGCGTATTTGGATGTGGAGGCGATCGCGATCGCACCAAGCGTCCGAAGATGGGAAAAATTGGTGCAGAATTAGCCGATGTCGCCGTGGTGACCTCCGATAATCCTCGTACTGAAGACCCAGAACGGATTATTCAAGATATCTTAGAAGGGATTCCAGCGACTGTAGAGCCAATCGTAATTAGCGATCGCGCCACAGCGATTCGCACTGCTATCTTAGACGCCAAACCGGGTGATGGGGTGTTAATTGCCGGAAAAGGTCACGAAGACTATCAAATATTAGGAACGGAAAAAATCAACTTCGATGACCGTGAACAAGCGCGAGAGGCTCTAGAACGCCGATTTAGTTGATTTGTCATTGGTCATTGGTCATTTGTCATTTGTCATTGGTCATTGGTCATTCATTTGTCATTACGTGAAGTCGGGGCGGGTTTAGTTACATCTGGGTGTAACCAAAAAGATAGTAGTAAAACCCGCCCCTACACAATCTCCCCCATCTCCTGATAACTGATAACTGATAACTGATAACTCCCCCACAACCCCGCACCCTAATGAACCCACCACCGACACCGGATTTGTCCCTTTACCAGCTAGCGCTGGATAATTTGACAACACCTCAGTCTCTCTCAATCAGTCCAGTGGGACTCAAAACCTTGATTGGAGCTATGGTTGATGTCCTGATTGAAGAAAAAATCCCCGCCACAATCTGGGTGAAGTCCCCATCTGTCGCCGGGTGGCGGGAGGAACTGTGGCGGTATCGACAACAGAGGGGTATTCCGCAAACCCTCTATTGGTGTAACTGTGTTGGTGAAGTCTCTGATGCGATCGCGATTCAGGATGACCCAGCCGTTAACTCGGATGCTCAACTGTTCCCAATTCAGCTAGCCGCCGGAAGCCAGCTTAAACGCGAATCGTTTTTATTAGTTCTGTCTGAGCAATTGACCACTCTGATTGTGGCATATCAGCTACCTGAGGGAGAAACTTCTCATCAGTCTCAGTCATGGCTGGCTATTTGTACATTTGAACGACGAGTGATCTATCGGGTGTTGCAGGGGCTCAGAGGAAGTATTGCGATCGCGGATAGTACGCCTGATGATCTACTTGCTGGAGCGGACAACCGATTTTCCTTGGTTCAAGCAACAGATGAGAAGACGTTAATCACCCAGGTATTAGTTAAACAATTACAACGAACGGCGGAAATTCTCCAGTCAGGAACAATGGCTGAATCGGGACAGGATAGCGCCATTACCCAATTAACCCATCACCTCAGCCATAAAGACGAACTCCTACGGCGAGTGGCGCAGGAACTGAAAACTCCATTAACGAATATGAAAACAGCGCTGAGTCTCTTGGAATCGCCTCAACTCAAACTCGCCCAGCGTCAACGTTACCTACAGCTTCTCAATAGTGAATGCGATCGGCAAAATTCATTAATTGTGGGATTGTTGGATTTAGTTGAAGCCGATGAACCCCAAGCGGGAGTCCAATCTGTCGTGGAATTGGCAGAAATTATTCCCGGTGTGGTGAGTACCTATCAACCATTGGCTCAAGAGAAAGGAATTCAAGTCGGTTATACGATCCCGGCTGATCTACCCAGCGTTTCCTGTTTAGAAACCTGGTTACGGCAAATTGCTATTAATTTACTGCACAATAGTCTCAAATTTACTCCCGCCGGAGGTCAAGTGAGGGTACTGGGAAGTCTTCAGGGGGAATATGTTCAGTTGGCATTTACTGATACAGGAAACGGAATTGCAGCCAGTGAAATTCCCAAGATTTTTGATAGTTTTTATCGAGGACGCCCCATTCCTGGGGAAGAAATGGGAGCGGGTTTGGGATTGACCATTGTGCAGCAATTATTATTACGTTGTGGAGGTTCGATTTCGGTAACCAGTCAAGTAGGGAAAGGATCGACATTTAAAGTATTATTGCCTGTTGTTGGTGATGCTCAATGAGACAGGTTGTAAAAATACTGGCAAGTTTTACCTCACTTTTGGTCAATTCCTGAACTATCGCTGTTACGCTAGTAGTCAACCCAGAATTGTAACAGGCTAAAGCCCGTACTACAAACTACGAACTCAATCACTTGCCTGACAGCTTAACCATACCAATTCCACCGAAGTAAAGACCGATGACAGCACCAGCGAGTAAGCTTTGAGTCAGAGGATCAGTGGAAGGAGTTAGTACAGCACCGAGAATCACTGCACCTAAAATAACAATCCGCCAACCAGAAAGCATTTGAGAGGATGAAACAATACCTAAATTTCCCAATAGAATTTGAATAATTGGTACTTGAAAAGCTATCCCCGTGCTGAACATGAGCAGCAGGACAAATTCAAAATACCGTTCAATTGACCAAGCTTGCTCAACTACATCAGCGCCGTAACTAATAAAGAATTTCAGCGCGGCGGGAATTAAAGCAATGTAGGAAAATGCTAACCCGACGAAAAACAGAATACTTGATCCTAAAACCACAGGTGCAATCAAGCGTCGTTCGCGGCGAGTCAGCCCAGGTAAGACAAACTGAATCACTTGGTAAAGAATGAAAGGCGTCGCCACTAGCAAACCACTGTAACCCGCTACTTTTATGGATACAAAGAAGTATTCACCGGGAGCTAATTGCAAAAACTTAACGCCTTGAGCCGGGATTTCCAATAACTGGACAATGTATTTAACCGCCACAAAGCAGCCAATAGCACCAACGGCTACAGCCAGCAGCGAATAAAAAATCCGCCGCCGCAACTCTTCTAAGTGATCAAACAGTGACATCTCGACATCATTGGGAAGTTCGTCGAGGTTGTCGGTTTCACTGGTGTCGGGTTGCTGGGGTAACGTTTCTACGTCAGGCGTCATAGTTGGCAAAGTTGGATGGTAGTTTGTTGACTATTGTACCGATCGCGAGATGAGGATGCAGGGGAGCGGAGGGGCGGAGGGGCTGGGGGAGATAAGGGAGATGGGGAATACCTCGCCTCGACCCTTCGACAAGCTCAGGGCATCGCTTACCTCGGCTTACTTCGGCTTCGCTCAGTAACACGCTCGGTAACACGCTCGGTGTGTCAGATGAGGGAGATGGGGAAGCAATTGGAACGTCTATTGTAGGGGCGGGTTTTACCGCTAACGTTTGGTTTTGACCCTGATATCCCTAAACCCGCCCCGACAGAGTGCAAGCAGTTTTCAACAAAGGACAAATGACAAAAGACAAATGACGAATGACAACTAAGGACGAATACCAAATTCACTCAAACGCTGTTCTAACTCTCCGAGTAAAGTATCTACATCTTTACCCAGTTCCTCAAAACACACTGGAGGCGGAGATTCCGGTTCAAAATGAATTAATTTAATTTGGTCATTACCAATTCCAATCATTAAAACTTCTTTATCCGGTTGGTGAGCATTGACAATACCTATCATTTCCTGAAGATAGTTCTCAACCTTTTGATTCAGTTTTTCCAGCGCTGCTTTGGGACAATAGACAAAATGGGGTCTAGGTTTCAGGTCAATTCCTATCGTTTCGTCGCTTTCGCCCTTCTCTAGAAAGAGTCCCCATGACAGCGCCGCCAGTTCCTTACTATGTTTTTTAGCAAACTGATTTAGCTTAACTTTCCACTGCTTCTCTGGCTTATTCGGCTGAGGTTTACTGAACATAATCATGGTTGACAATCCCCAATGACTAATGACTAATGACTAATGACTAATGACTAATGACTAATGACTTATTTAACACCAGACTGAACACGCCAAAGCATCGCATAAATAGCTTGTTGTGCCAGTAATTCTTCATGGGTGCCTTGTTCAACTAATTTACCTTTATCCATAACATAAATACAATCAGCATTGCGTACTGTAGACAAGCGATGAGCGATCGCGATCGTGGTTCGGTTTTGGGTAATCTTCTCTAGCGATCGCTGAATGGCGGCTTCTGTCTCATTATCCACGGCGGAGGTGGCTTCATCGAGGATCAGCACCGGGGGATTTTTTAAGATAGCACGGGCAATTGCTAGTCGCTGCTGTTGTCCACCGGATAACTTTTGTCCTCTCTCCCCGATAATTGTGTCGTAGCTTTGGGGGAGTTGGCAGATAAATTCATCGGCTTCGGCAATTTCGGCGGCGGCTTCTACCTCAGATAGCGTGACATTAAAACTACCATAAGTAATATTTTCCCGCACTGTGCCATGAAACAAAAATACATCTTGGCTAACTAAACCAATGGCTTGGCGTAAATCAGCTAACTGAAGCTGACGCAGGTCAATTCCATCTAGGGTTATGGTTCCGTCTTGGACTTCATAGAGTCTCAATAATAACTTGACTAGGGTACTTTTCCCGGAACCCGTCGCACCGACAATGGCAATGGTTTTTCCCGCTGGAATATGCAGGGAAAGATTTTCTATCACAGGATGGCGTCCTTGATAGGAAAAGGTAATATTTTTTAACGCTAATTCACCCCGCACCTGAGTTACAGGTAAGGAAATCTCGCCTGAATGCATCGTAATCGGTGTATCTAACAAATTCATCACCCTGGTTGTAGACGCCATCGCTCGTTGATAGAGATCAAGGGTTTGTCCTAATCGGGTGAGGGGCCACAGTAAGCGTTGCGTGAGAAATACTAACACGCTATAGGTACCGACGGCTAATCTCCCAGCTACGGCTTCCATCCCCCCATAGATAAGAATTCCGATAAAGCCCAATAAGATGAGGATACGAATTAATGGCACAAACGCCGCCGAGAGTGCGATCGCGCGACGGTTACTTTGGCGATAGGCTTCACTTTGGGCTCTAATGCGCTGGATTTCATACGATTCCGCCGTAAAGCTTTTAATTGTGGTGATTCCGGTCAAATTATTTGCCAATTGCCCATTGAGTAAACTCACCTTTTCCCGAACCTCAGCATAACGGGGGGCAAGGCGGCGCTGAAAAGCGATGGAACCCCAGAGAATAAACGGCATGGGTAGAAGCGCCATCCAAGCCACGCCAGGTGCCAGAATTAAGAAGGCGACACCAATAATCACAACGGTTGTAGATACCTGGAGAATTTCATTCGCGCCAACATCTAGAAAGCGTTCCAGTTGGTTGATATCATCGTTGAGAATCGACATCAACCGACCCGTACTCCTATCCTCAAAATAAGCCAAGTCTAGCGATTGTAAGTGGGCGTAAGCATCTAAGCGCAAATCATGCTGAATCGTCTGTGCCAGATTGCGCCAGAGTCGGCTGTAGGCATATTCAAACAGGGATTCTAATCCCCAGATGATCAGACTCAGCCCCGCCAGAATCAACAGTTGAGTGAAGATATCAGTGACGCCGAGTTGGGCGATGAGAGAATCTTCTTTCTGAACCACCACATCCACCGCCGCACCAATTAAAGCGGGTGGCGCTAAGTCAAAGATTTTATTCAGAATCGAACACGCGATCGCCTGCCTGATTTCCGTGCGATAGTTATGACCGTAGGCAAATAGGCGTTTGAGTGGTGATTTGTCATTTGTCATTTGTCATTTGTCATTTGTCATTTGTCATTCGTCATATCTCCCCCATCTTCCCCATCACCCCCATCTCCTGATAACTGATAACTGCTCACTGATAACTGATAACTCCCCCATCTCCCCTCTTGCCTATTTTCTGAGAATCCGTAAGATAAGTATATTTACTTGACCGAGTTATGTGAAGGTTGTATGAAGCTCAATTTCACAGAGACTTCGGCAACCCCCCATAACCTCGTGTTTTGTTCCAATTTAATTATGATATTTCGATAAAGATTGCGGGTAAGGCTTACCATCTCCAGAAAGGGGTGGCATGATGATTGATAGGACTCAGGGCATCACCAGTAAGCTATAGGCGATCGCTTCCTTACCCTCAATCACAAATTTTTTGACCACTTACAGGGTATTACGAGCAAGCAATGATGATTACTAACGCCAACCCCTCGATTATTCCTCCCCGAATTGATTATTGCCTGACTGCAACTGAGCAAGGATGGCAATTGACGGCTTGGGAACCTGCTATTGTGGGGGGTAATAGAGTTAAACCCTATTTATGGAAGTTTAATTCCGAACTCCAAACCCTACAAGAAGCGCATCGAACGCTTCAGCTAATTCTAGGTGAAGGATAGTTTTTTATTTTTCAATCGGCTTTCAGTGACTATCTGAGTGAGCGTGAAGCTCATCCGTTTTGAGTTTATGATCCTAAACGACTGTGATAGAGTGATTTGGCTGGATTTGAGGAATACAAATTTCGGCTGGTCGTACAGTAAAGTTTATTTAAGTTTGATGTCTAGCTCTTTATATCCCGTCGTTTCATCCATCGTTCTCAAAAAGATTAAATCATCGCTGACGCCCATAATAATTTCAGCCGTCGTATAGATGATACATCCCTCTAGAAGATGCCCTCCGATTGTCTTTCCTTTTTTATCCGACAGAGCAATGTGTAAGTGGATACCATGGATTGACAGAGTGCCAACGAGGGAAACAATCTCGAAGCGCCGCTTGAAGGCTTGAGCATAATTTTGACCTGCAAAGCGCAGGGTGGCTTGTTTGAGGCTACCCACAGCCGTAATCATAAACCCAGCTTCAATCTGGTGCTGTTTGACGAAATGCCCTAAACTTGCCTTTAAATCGTCATTTGGTTTTAAGCGAATCGCAAAAATTTGCATGGTGTATGATGATGGCGGCAGCGCTAGTTTTAAGTCAGAGCGATGAGAGTTGTAATTACCACCTTTGTGGTAGTATTTAGCCTAATAGAATTGTCCCAGTGGATGAGCGATTTTATCCTACCCATGCCAGTATTCATTTTGGCAGGAGCGTTACTCGCGATCGCGTCTAACTACGGTAAATCTCCAGGTTGGTCTATTTCTCTACAACCCAGACAACTCTCAAGCCATCAAACTCAGTCTCCCTCGGTGGAGAGTGCCAATCCAGCATCTAACTCGACGGTGCTTAATCCATCATCATCCACATCACTACCTAAACCGCCTCGTTCGATTTCCTTTACGATTCCTCGCCGTTCATCAGGGAATCCATGATCAAGATTGTCGGGATTTTCGGAATCATCTCAGTTGTAGGGGCGAGTGTAGGGGCGAGTCGCTGCACATAGTAGGCTGTGTAAGAATTAACCTATATCGACTCGCCCAATTGCAAATGTACGTGGTGTTAGATAATTACCGATACCGGGCTGGGGGCGACCCGATCAAATTAAAGGTTGGGTGGTGTCAATTAAATGCGGCGGGTCGCCCCTACAACTTCTATTATCTATGTTACCGATATCTAATGGGAGGGAAACCCCTCAGCGCCCCATATTTCGTTTCATTTGATCCAACTCTTCATCAGTCTCCCAGCGCTGAAATTGAGTCTCTAAGGGGTCTACACCTGCTCCAATGTTGTAGTTTGAACTCTGGTTCCAAGCCGATTTCTGCCACTGAGATTGAGCTTGAGCTTGGGCTTGAGTGCGGGCAGCTTCTGCTTCTCTGGCTTTGGTATGAACTTCATTGCGGCGGGTTTGAATCTGACGCTGTAATGCTTTAGTCTGAGCAATTCGCTGTTTAACCCCTTCCATCTTGCCCCAGAGTTGATTCCCTTGATGCAAAAGCGTAGCTTCTCGTTGTTGAGCGGCTTGGGCTAAATCAGGTCTGCCTTTCGATTGAGCCTTATTCATCCGTTCGTGCCAACGCTGAATCTCTTGGGCAACTCCTAATATTTCCTCCTGTAGGCGCTTTTGCTGAAGTTGCAAGTCAGCAATGAGCTTTAGTGTGTCTTCTTCTTGTTCCCGTAACTGTTCTTCGAGTGCCTGTAACTCTAAATGGGGATTGTTGCGGAGAAATTCATCTAGGCGATTTTCCAGAAAGCGATTGAGATCCTCAAATAAACCCACTTCTGACTGACTCCTAATACCCGTGCGCTTCGCTAATATGCTACCTCATCCTTTGGATGTCAGGGAGCTGGGAAAGATGAGGGAGATAACTCAAAACTCAAAACCAATTTGCAAATTACTCTATCGGTGGGCATAAATTTGCAATTTGCCCATGGATTTCACCCCTTGGGGAGATGATTTTAAGCCTTTAGACAACGATTCTGACAGAAAGACAGGAGGATTTGCCTTTGAGTAGGTAATCCTATTCCGGTCATCGTTAACACAACCGAAACAACGAGGAAGAACATTATGGTTGAGAGTGTGGGACTAGGACTCATGAGTTGGGTAACTTGGGTAGCACAGATACCGATAGAGCCAGAACTCGATACCGTCGAAGATGCCGCGCTGATTTTTGACGGACCCCAATTTTTTACCACATTGATTGCCGGTGTGGTTTTAGCGTTTGCGTTCCAGATGCTCTTAACCAATCTGGGTGTGGCGTTGGGAATTTCCTTTGCTGGAGGCTCAGACTCATCATCGTCAAATCAGAAATCCTCAGAGACGGTGCAGGGGACAATTCGCAAGGTTGGTACAGCATTAGGATTAGCAACGTTAATCAGCGTAACCTTGGCGCTATTTTTTGCCTGTCTATTTGCCATAGAATTAAGCCTACTAAATGATCCAGGCTTGGGTGCGATCGTCGGGTTGGTGATTTGGGCAACGTACTTTTCGTTACTTGTTTGGGTCAGTTCAACAACGGTTGGTTCTTTGATCGGATCAGTAATTAGTACCGCTACCTCTGGTTTTCAAGCCATTTTAGGCACCGCCACAGCCGCAATTGGCGGTAGCGCCGTCCAAAAAGAGGTGGTGCAAACCGCAGAAGCAACGGCGGCGGCGGTACGTCGAGAACTGGGTTCTGCAATTGACCCGGAGACGATTCGCGAGAACTTAGAAGATTATATTCAGGCGATACGACCTCCAGAACTGAATCTGCAAAAGATTCGGGGGGAATTAGAAGACTTAATCAATGACCCAAATTTACAAGAAATTGCTGGTAGTGACAGCCTGCGTGATATTAATCGGCAGACATTTATTGATTTAGTAAGTAGCCGCAGCGATTTACCGCCACGGGATGTGAATCGAATTGTTGACCAACTTGAAGCCGTCTGGAAGAAAACGGTGAATCGGTTGCCTTCTTCTAGAGATGCTATGGCAGAATTTAGGGAGTACCTTCAGTCCGCTACGCCGGATCAGCTCGTTAGTGATGAGTTTACCGAGAAGCTCGATGATTTAGTCACAGAAGTACGCAAGCGCCGCAAAGCCCAAAATCCAGGACCTCTGGCTCAAGCTGCATCCACAGGTATACATAGTCTGATGGGCATGGTGATGGGACGTGTGGATATATCAGACTTAGATATGGAGAAAATTGTCGGTCAGCTTAAAAACGCAAGAAGCCAAGTTACTGAACAGGTTGGTCAAGTTTCCGCTCAGATCCGTGGTGGTACTCAGGATGAATCCTACAGTACGGTGCGAGCCGATGTGGAAAATTATCTGCTCAATAAATATTCTTGGCAGATGCATCGACCTACATTGGAGCGGGAATTCCGAGATGTACTCTATGATCCAGAAGCTGACCCTGCCACTGTGGTACAGGAATTAGAGCAGCTCAATCGGTCAGATTTTGCTGATTTGTTGGCACAACGGGGTGTTTTTACTGAAGAACGGATCAGAGAAATTGCGACCTGGTTGGATATTATTCGCTTAGAGGTATTATCTGTAGCGATCGCAGCTAGAGAACGAGGTGAGGCGATCGCACTATTAGCCGCGATGGAGCAATATTTCCTATCCACGCCCAAGGAAGCACTCACGCCTGAGAAGATTCAACTGAATATTAGGGAGATTCTCCATGATCCAGATGCAGATTATGAACACCTGAGCAATCGTCTGGCTCAGTTTGATCGTCCATTATTTGAGCGGTTGGTCGAACAACGCCAAGATTTAACCCCGATTGAAGGGGAAGCGGTAATCGTTGAGATGGAAAAAGCCCGCGATCGCGTTTTGGATACAGCCAGAGAAACCCAAGAGGCGCTGAAGGCAAAAGTTGAAGCCCAGTGGATGAAGGTTCAGTCTGTTTTGAGTAACACGGGTAAAGATCAACTGAATCCTCAAGCCATTGAACAGGAACTCAAATTACTCTTAGATGAACCTCAAGCGGGATGGCTGCTGCTGCGTAAACGCGCTGAACGCTTTGACCGGGATACGTTGGTACAACTATTGAGTCAACGTCAAGATCTGAGTGAAAGCCAAATTAACCAAACTATCGATCAGGTTGAGAGTACCTGGACTCGTGTTCGCAGTATCCCCCAAAAAATGGCAGATACAACAAAAGAGCAATACGACAAAACCATGTCCGCGATCGCTGAATATCTGCGGAACACCGGGAAGCCAGAACTCAATCCAGACGGGATTCAGCGTGATTTGACCAAACTGCTGGATGATCCACAGCATGGAACCCGCTTAATCAGAAAGCGGTTAGCCTCAATGGATCGCGATACCCTGGTACAGTTACTCGCCCAACGAGATGATCTGAGTGAACAAGAGGTTAATCAGATCATTGAGCAAGTGTTTTCTACCCTGCGCCGTATCGCCAAAGCCCCCCGACGCTGGGCGCTACGCACTCAGGAAACCGCCCAAGATTTCCAAGCCGCTTTTGAGGATTACTTACGTTCGACGGGTAAAGAGGAACTGAATCCCGAAGGAATTAAGCGGGATATGCAACTACTGCTGAGTGAACCCGGTTCTGGGATGTCGAGTCTACAAGAACGCTTGTCCCACTTTGATCGCTCGACATTGGTGGCGTTGTTATCCCAACGGGAGGATATCTCAGAAGAGGATGTTAACCAGATTGCCGATCAAATCCTCAAGGTGCGCGACCAAGCGATCGCCCAAATTCGGACGGTGCAATATCGCATCCAGTCGATTATTGACGGTATTTTTGAGCGCATTCGCGACTACCTGAATAGCTTAGAACGTCCTGAACTGAATTATGATGGCATCAAGCAAGATGTGCGGACGTTGTTTGATGACCCAGAAGCTGGGTTTGATGCACTCCGCGATCGCTTGTCTCAGTTTGATCGGGATACCCTAGTCGCGATTATCAGTTCCCGTGATGATATCTCCGAAGCCGATGCTAATCGGATGATTGGTCAAATTGAGCAGGTTCGCACTCGTTTGCTACAACGGGCAGAACGGATTCAACAACAAGCCCAACTGCGCCTAGAACAGGTCAAGCATCAAACACAACGCCAAGCCGAAGAAACTCGCAAAGCCGCTGCGACGGCTGCTTGGTGGCTGTTTGGTACAGCGCTGGTTTCCGCGTTGGCTTCCGCAGGTGCAGGCGCTTTAGGTGTTGCTTGAAGATGTAGAGACGTTGCATGCAACGTCTCTACGTCAGGGCGCGTCTCCAGGGGTTTTCCATATCCCGGTTTCCTTAATTTCGTATCTATCTTTGGATAGAAAAGTAATTTATGACTGTAGAATGACGCCTGTTTTCGCAGCAGTCGGTAATGTTAGCTGTAGTGTACGGAGAAAATGATAACTATGGATATGATCAATTTATTAATGATCATCGCTACCTTGGCGATCGCCAGCCTTGTTCTCGTGAAGCCGAATCGCCTGTTTCGCTCAGCTATGATGCTGCTGGGTGTTGCCATCTTTACATTTAATAGTGCTTTTCCTGCTTTCGCTGCCCCCCCGCAAGCTGCTGTTGATTCCTCTCAAAGCAGTCAACAAACCAATAATGAAAAGGTGACCACCTCTGCAGCAGGGAGTCAGTATCAAGGCATTGAATATGTTGAATCGAGCCGAGGTGGAAAGGAACTCACTGATTCTCAGATTCAGGATAAAATTGAATCCGATATTTCTGAGAACCTAGTTGCTGGCGTTTCGAGTGGTGCGGTTCGACTCACCGGAACGGTTAAAGACCAAGCAACGGCTCGTAAGATCGTTGAAAAGATCAAAGATATTCCTGGTGTTCACGAGATTACTTTCGATTTAGCCCTGGAAGATATCCCCTCTTAATCAATCTTAAATGAACAAATATTCCGTTAATCTCAAACGGAGTTTTTCTGTCTTAAATTGGTCTTGTTCTATCCCACAAGACCAATTTTTTATAGCAGATTGCAAGTCAGTAAACCCCTTTTGAGCGTAAGCGAAACCCAACAGACTAACCCACGCTGGTTAGGTTACTCTACCCTTCGGGTTCTCCTAGGCGAGTACGATAAGGTGAGAGCCTACGTTCCCAGAGTCCAACCTATAAAGGGCGTCTGATAAAACGGGACATTCAGATTAAAATCCCAATAAAAGATAGGTTTCATTTTCTTGTTGAGTAACGGTTTGTCTCCAGCTCATTTCCGGAGATACATCTTCAAGTAGGATAAATAACTGATTATCAACATTCATACTATAAATATCAATATACTCCGGTCGCTGCGGATTATGAGAACGCGCCACACCTTCGAGCCTAAAATCTTCTGTTTTTCCTGCCAAAATATCCAATAATATATCGTCTAAACCAATCAACTCTGGAAAACTAATGCAGACCGATTTGCCAATGGTTAATTTTTCGGGAAAATCACAAAACTGGTGAGCCTGATCAGAAATCTCGCGAATCGTTAAATCGGGATTAAGGATCAAATACTCCATCTGGCGCATTGCCACAAACCTTTCCAGAATGGGGTTAAGCTTAGAGGACGCCGTTTGCAGTTCACAGAGATCCTTCAAACGATAGCCGAACCCATACACAGTTTCAATAATGTCACTTGCACCCGCTTTTTTGAGCTTGCGTCGTAATCCTTTAACATGTGCCTTAACCGTTTCCCGGTTTGGTAGATCTCCAAACGTCCAAAGTTTTTCGATAATATAATCTTGACTAAATATCCGGGTTGGAGAGGACATCAACAAATATAAAAGACCATATTCTTTGGGAGATAGACGCAAGGGTTGTCCCTGACAGGTTACTTCACAAGTACTCGGATCGATTTCCAAGTTTCCCCATTGCAACGTTGGTGTACTAGCATCCCGGTTACGTCTGAGTAATGCCCGAACTCGAGCCGCTAGCCCCTCAACAGGACAGGGTTTAATAATATAATCATCAGCGCCTGCATCTAATCCCGCCACCATATCTTGCGTTGCAGCTGATGCACTCAGTAGAACAATTGGACTGGTATTTCCCGCTTGTCTTAAACGGCGACAAAGACTAATACTATCCAGATGAGGCAAATTAATATCAAGCAGAATCAAATCGTAGTTATAGGCTAAAGCATTGTCCAATCCTGTCTCGCCATCATACGCCAGATCAACAACATAATTTTGTTGAGTTAACCCTGCCACAATGGTTTTGGCTAAAGTTTGATTGTCCTCAATAACCAAAAGTTTCATTTTTTTTCCCTTTTGTGCAATAGATGATCCTGAATCTTCCTGTAATATCCCCCGATTTTTAAGCAGGAAATTCCTCCCCTATTGAAACCCACGCCTTGCCTACATCATTTGTGACAATTTTTCAGGAGGTGGAAAGATGGGGGATAGGAAGACGCGATAATGGCAGACAGAAGAGATTCTGTCCACCTGAAACCCCTATTCTGCCTCACTTCAAAAGAGTATGGTAAAAAAACCAGCGATTGTAAGCGATTGTAATAGATGTTAAACACAAAACCAACTAATTCTATGTCGTTGTCGATGAGTCCCCAGGAGCGTAACCTGCTCCACTCCTTAGTTGACTACTCCTCTATCCAGTCTCTGCCAGAAATTTGGTCGATCGCGGCGCAGCGATTTGGACAGATTATTGCCCTCAGAGATCCTCACACCCAACCCGAGGTGATCTTCACGTACACTCAGTTGGTGCGCCAGATTCAACAATTGGCGGCGGGATTACAAACCCTGTTTGATAATCCGGTGATCCAAGCGGAACAAGAGTCCTCGGAACTTCCTCCCCGTATCGCCTTAATTGCCGATAACAGCCCCCGTTGGCTGATTGCGGATCAGGGGATCATGACAGCTGGGGCGGCAAATGTGGTTCGTAGCGCCCAAGCTGATCCCAAAGAATTGCGGTATATCTTAGAACACAGTGGTAGCATTGCTTTAGTTGTCGAAGATACCAAGACACTGACCAAACTCAAACCTCATCTTGACGAGTTGCCGATTCAGTTTGTGATCCTACTCTCCGATGAAGAACCACCTGCTGAAGAAAAGCTCAAGGTGCTTAATTTCTCTGAGGTGATGAGTCTGGGTTCAAACGCAACTCTACAACCGATTCAGACGACCCGTCAAACCCTCGCCACCTTAATGTACACCTCCGGCACCACCGGGAAACCCAAGGGTGTGATGTTAACCCATGGTAACCTGTTGCATCAAGTGACTACATTTGGTATCGTCCTCCAACCCAAACCGGGCGATCGCGTCTTAAGTATTTTACCGACGTGGCATGTCTACGAACGCACCGTTGAATACTTCCTCCTCTCCCAAGGATGTACCCAAATTTACACCACGATTCGCCATGTCAAAGCCGATCTCAAAGCCTTTAAACCCATCTACATGATCGGCGTTCCTCGGCTGTGGGAATCGATTTATGATGGGGTGCAAAAGCAGTTTCGGGAGCAACCACCGAACAAGCAAAAATTAGTGTTCACCTTACTGGATATCAGTCAGCGTTATATTAAAGCGCGGCGAATCGCCCAAGGGTTAGACTTGAACCAGCTTAATCCTAGTCCCCTAGAACGTCTTAGCGCCAGCATCCAAGCCTCACTCCTATTACCCGCCCACAAATTAGCCGACAAACTCATTTATCAAACCGTGCGGGAGGCAACCGGGGGTCAAATCAAAACCATTATCAGTGGTGGGGGTTCCCTGGCAATGCATTTAGAAAACTTCTTTGAAATTGCCGGGATTGAGATTCTGGTGGGGTATGGACTCACCGAAACCTCTCCTGTGACGAACGTTCGCCGGATGGAACGGAATCTGCGCCGTTCCTCCGGACTTCCCATGCCCGGAACCCAGATTCGCATTGTTGATCCCGAAACCCGGAAACCCTTACCCACAGGCGAACAGGGGTTAGTTTTGGTCAAAGGACCCCAAGTGATGCAAGGGTATTATAAAAACCCAGAGGCAACAGCAAAAGCCATTGACTCCGAGGGATGGTTTGATACCGGAGATTTAGGATGGGTGACGCCCAACCATGATTTAGTCTTGACAGGACGGGCAAAAGATACCATCGTATTGACCAACGGCGAAAATATCGAGCCGCAACCGATTGAAGATGCCTGTCTGCGAAGTCCCTATATCGAACAAATTATGCTAGTGGGTCAAGATCAGCGATCGCTCGGTGCGTTAATTGTGCCGAATCTAGACGCCCTGCAACAGTGGGCAGCCGCTGAAAATGTTACCCTAAACTTGCCCAACTCCGATACGAACGAGGACAGCGAGTCGTTCCGGACGGGTATTGAGCTGAAAAGTAAAGAGGTGCAGAACCTATTCCGGCAAGAATTGAACCGGGAAGTCAAAAATCGACCGGGCTATCGCCCTGATGATCGAATTGGTCAATTTGCGCTGATTTTAGAACCCTTTTCCATAGAAAATGGCATGATGACTCAAACACTGAAAATCCGGCGACTCGTTGTTACTCAACGATATCGCGATATCATTAACGGGATGTTCGCCCCTATTGCGGGGAAATAGGGTGAAAGAGTCTGCTGGCAAGTTGCCTGTGGCTCTTAACATGATTATGCCCCTAAACTTTGGGTTATCCTGTTAGTCGGATTAACCCTTACCTTTTTAACTTGCGGTGGGGGATTGGGGGAGGCAATAAGTCCCACGCCATTGCCCAAACTGCCGTATTGAAGTCAGAAAGGAACGACCTACTGAGAAATACCTATATGCCTACAGAAGAATCTCAATCCAAAGAATCTCAATCCAACCTACTCTTGAAGCGACCGGTTAATATTAAAGCCATTGTCACACCCCGCTGGAAGGAGGAGGTACAACAACAACTCCAGGGACAAATTAACCAACTGGACTCTCAACTTCAACAGTTGGACATGCAAGGGCAACGGGCGATCGCGGAAATTCAAAAGCAAAGTGTGAATCCTCCGGGTCCTCAAGTCAAGCAGCAAATCGAAAGTATTCAATTGCAGGTCAATCAAAAGAAAAGTGAGCTGCTAGAGCAAAAAAACCAGCAACTCCAGCAACTTCAACAGGTACAGATGCTCGAACTTGACCAAGAAGTCAATCAAGGTCAGATCGAAAGCTTCTTCCGCGTTGAAGCCGGAGATAACCTGGTTCGCAAAATGCAGGTCGAAATTCTCCTACGAGATGGTGTAGTCGAAGAAATTCGCGGCGATATCTAACGTGGTGTAGAGACGTAGCATGCTACGTCTCTACACTGCCTCTTGCTATCCTGGAAGGAAGTTCCCCTACCACGGATAATCCGCCCATTCAATAATGAGTGACCAAACAACCCGATTATGTATTCTCGGTGGAGGCTTTGGGGGGCTTTATACTGCCCTGCGCTTAAGCCAACTCCCTTGGGAAACGTCACAGCAGCCAGAAATTATACTCGTTGATCAAAGCGATCGCTTCGTATTTATGCCCCTGCTGTACGAACTCCTGACAGGTGAACTGCAAACCTGGGAAATTGCCCCACCCTTTGAAGAACTCCTGGCAAATACTGGGGTACGCTTCACCCAAGCGACGGTGATGGGGATTGATAGTGAGCAACAGCGGGTACAATTGCAGGATGGCGTAGAGTTTGCTTACGATCGCCTAGTCTTATCCTTAGGTGGAGTTACACCGATGGAAAGCGTCCCCGGTGTGGCTGAACATGCCATTCCCTTTCGGGCGATCGCAGATGCTTATCGTTTAGAAGAACGGTTACGGATTCTCGAAGAATCTGATACGGAAAAAATCCGTGTCGCGGTTGTCGGTGGTGGATATAGTGGCGTGGAACTCGCCTGCAAACTCGCTGAACGGTTAGGAGAACGCGGACGCATCCGGTTAATTGAACAGGGTGAGATGATTCTGAAAACCTCTCCCGAATTTAACCGTGAAGCCTCACAACAGGCTTTAAATGAGCGAAAGGTATGGATTGACCTAGACACCTCAGTAGAGGCGATCAGCGCCGATACTATTTCTCTACTTTACAAAGGACAGGTAGATACCATTCCGGTTGATATCGTGTTATGGACTGTTGGCACCACAGTCGCCCCCGTCGTGCGATCGCTCCCCTTTAAACAAAACCACCGGGGTCAACTCATGATCACCCCAACCCTACAAGTGGTGGATCATCCCGAACTTTATGCTTTAGGGGATCTAGCCGATTGTCGAGACATCACCGGTCAACAAGTCCCCAATACGGCTCAATCTGCCTTCCAG
>JGI11826J13684_1082844_pt1 | contig 20953 bp, 16 predicted proteins | sample ElkSlonscriptome_18_FD_13684 | JGI IMG/M metagenome (IMG submission 13684)
AGCGAGCAAGATGCTCCATGTAGCGAGCAAGATGCTCCATGTAGCGAGCAAGATGCTCCATGTAGCGAGCAAGATGCTCCATGTAGCGAGCAAGATGCTCGCACTACTACGGCAAAAATTTCGGCATTATTGACAGCTTCCCCTGCTAGCATTATCGCAGTTGTTGCTCGGTTAATAATGTATTTACCCAAACGTGATCATCCGCTAATAATGGCGGTATGGGTTCTTGAGTATAATCGATCGCTAAATCATAACTGGCTTGGTCGTATACATTATTCAACAATACCTGTAAGTCTACGAAGGGTTCGCGATCGCCCGACTTCAAGGGTAAGGGAAATGAGGGAATCGCATCTCGTAGATTAAAGGCATACAAATCAGCTTGAGGACGACGGTCTCCTCGACTGACTAAAATTCGATAATGAGTTTGACTATTGCTATGATAAATTGGCAAAGGTTTTCCCTTACGCAGTAAATCAATTTCCACTAAATGAGTTGAACTGCCAAAGATTTTATTGCGTTTAGTTTCATAGTCTTGGCGACCTTCTCCCGAACGTTTATTAATTGGAGAGAGGATTTCAATGACGGTTACGACTTCACCTGTGGCGACTTCTCGTACTTCTAAATAACCTTGTTTAATTGTTTCAGGTACGGGAACTTGTACTGTCTGGGGTTGAGGTGGGGACGGGGCGACAGCAACATTGGTCATTGGCTGTTCAATTGTCGCCTGTGAACCTTTGACTGTTAAATCGGGAATACCAACCAGGAGTGATTTTTCGCCCATGGTTTCATACAGACGCACTTCAACCGCAACTCTGTATTTGGGACGCAGTTGAGGAGACAGAAACTTAGTCAGTTCACTAATTAGTAATAAATGTATTCCGGGCCAGATTTCTGGGTGTTCTAGGTAAGGGTTCATCCCAGGAAAAGGGTTTGGCATAAAAATCCTTCCTCGGCGTTCGATTCTCGTTACTTAGATTTTAACGGTGAAAACTTGGGAGCATGTCACCTTTGTAGGTTGGACTTTTGGAACGAAACCCAACGAGAGTAGGCTAACTTGGACATTGTGTGCTTTCCTTGACATGCTCCCGAAAACTTGACCAAATAGCGAGCGAGACGCTCGCTCTACGGCGATTCTCTTTTGCCTCTTTCCTCCTGTCCCCTGCCTTCTGCCTTCTGCCTTCTGCCTTGAGGAAAGATGGGAAAACGCACGGTGAATGTGGCACCCTGACCTGATCCGGGACTTTCTGCCCACACTGTACCGCCTTGTAGTTCCACTAGGTAACGCACGATCGCTAATCCCATCCCTATACCACCATGCGATCGCGTCAGTGAACCGTCTCCCTGACGGAAGCGATCAAATACATAGGGGAGAAACTCGGCATGAATCCCAATCCCGGTATCACTCACCTGGATTTGTGCCTGATCCTCAATCTGTGCTAAGCAAACCTGTATTTGTCCCCCTTTAGGTGTGAATTTGACCGCATTGGAGAGTAAGTTCCAGACAATTTGTTGTAAGCGGCTGGCATCCCCTAGTATGGGAGCAACTTCAGTATCTAACTGAGTTTCGATTTGCAGTGTCTTTGCCTTAGCCGCCACCCGGATGGAGGCAATTGCCCGTTCGATAATCGGCAGTAGTTCCACAGGCGAGACATCCAATGTCAATTCTCCGCTGATAATATCCGACATATCCAGGACATCTTCAATCAGTTGCGCTAAGGATTGAGTATTGCGAGAAATCGTCTCCAGCGCCCGCGCCATCTTCTCTTCATTCAAGCGGCGCATGGGTAGAAGCTTGGCTAAACCTAGGATTGAGTTGAGGGGAGTGCGGAGTTCGTGGGAAAGGGTAGCGAGAAACTCATCTTTGAGGCGGTTGGCTTGGGCTAATTCCTGGGATTGTCGCTTTAAAGTGGCTTCAGATTGTTTGCGATCGCTAATATCGAGAATAAACGCTACGGCTTCATCCCGCGCCTTACCCAGCAACACATAACCCACCAATACCCAAACGCGAGTCCCATCTTGGCGAATATACTCTTTTTCATAAGGGGTACACCGTCCTTTTTCCTTTGCCTGGGCAATGTTCACCTCATCTAAGGGCAGATACTCCGGTGGCGTGATGTCACGCCAACTCAATCGCCCTGCTTGCAGATCCTCGCGGCTGTAGCCGACAATATCCAAGAAGGTATCATTGGCGTCTTGGATTCCCCCATACACGTCGCCAAAGAGAATCCCAATCAAATCCGATTCCGCAAATCGCCGCAACCGTTCTTGGCTAGCTTTCAGCGCTTGCTTTGCTTGAGATGATTCGATGGCAATCTCGGCTAAATGCGTGAATTGGTCGATTAAATTCCAATCCTGGGTGCTGGGATGGCGGGGCGTGGGATAATACAGGGCGAAGGTACCCAAAACGTCACCATTGCTCGAGTGCAGGGGAATCGACCAACAGGCTGCCAGATTCTGGGCTAGGGCAATGTCTTTGTAGTCTGCCCAAAGTGGGCTGCTGGCAATGTCACAGACAATTACCGGTTCGTCACGATAAGCGGCTGTGCCACAACTTCCCGCACAAGAACCGATCGCTAAACCGTGAGTGACCTGCTGGAAACGTTCGGGTAAACGACTCGCACAACCATAGTATAATCTCTTCTTTTGCTCATCTAACAGCAACACCGCACAAATTGACTCATCTGCGTGAGACTCAATCCGTTGGGTGATCGTATCAAGGATATCAGACAGGGGAACATTTGTGGCAATCGCTTCCAGAATCTGCTTTTGTCCCCGGAGTAACTCTTCTGCCAATATGCGATCGCTAATATCGGTGGCGATGGATATGACAGTACGCCTGCCATCGGGTAGTTGTCCGAGGGGGGCGGAACTAAAATCCCAAATCCTCTGGCTACCCTGTTTTGTGGCGATCGCGAATTCTCCCTCATGGAATTTATCATTCAACGCATATAACTGATCAATCCGCTCTCGCACAACCTCTCGGCGTTCACCATACGCTTTTTCCGTCCAATCTGCCATGGTGGGAATATCATCATGAGTATATCCCGTCAATTCCGCCCACATTTGGTTAACTTGCAACACTTCCCCATCTTCGGCGTGAATAATCAGCGGATAAGGGGCATTAATTACCGCTTGTCGGAATCGTTGTTCACTGTGTCGCAGCGCTTCCTGCATCTGCTGGCGTTCGGTGATATCCATGGACATCCCGGCTAACCAGCGTTGTCCAGAGGCGGTTTTTAGAGGAAACTTATAGGAAAGCCAGTAGTGAGTGCCATCATCATTTTCTGTGGTTTCTAGCCGTTCAATCGCGTGATCACCCGCTAATGCCTTGAGATCATTATCGCGGATTTGCTGCGCGATCGCATCCGAAAAGAAGTCAAAATCGGTTTTTCCCAGCCAATCCATTAAAGGACGATGGCAGGTTTTTTCCACCATCCTGTTCACAAAAATATACTGTCCTGATTCCTCTTTAATGTAGGCGGCGACTGGGCTATAGTCCATAAAACTTTGGAACAGTTCCTGGCTTTCCCGCAGTTGGGCTTCTGTTTGCTTCTGCTGGTGAATCTCCGTCGCTGTGCCAAACCATTTGATAATTTTACCGTGGCTATCTCGGAGGGGAAAAGCGCGACTCAAATGCCAACGGAATTCCCCATCGGCGCGTCTGAGTCGATGCTCACATTCGTATAACTCACCCATTTCTACAGCGTGATTCCAGGTGTCGATTGTCTTTTGTTCATCGTCGGGATGGAGGACAGGTTTCCAGCCCCAACCTTGACCCTGCTGTTGAGAAATGCCACTATATTCCGCCCAGCGTTGATTATAATAATCTACTGAAGCATCGGATTTAGCTGTCCAGACAATTTGAGGTAGGCTTTCTGCCACCAAGCGAAATTTTTCTTCGCTTTCTCTTAACGCCTCTTGTCCGGATGCAACTTGCTCTCTAGCAACGGTTAAACCGGAGATTGTGCTACTAATAAATAACCCTTCTAGGACAAACAAAAATAACCGCAGGGTTTGTCCTGCACTATCCACTACACAAGAATAGGTTGGCGATAAAACCAGATACCCGCCACTTAACGCCGCCAAAACCGTTGCCAAGATTCCCGGTCCCCTGCCACCATACCAGGCACTCACCATCACGGCGGCTAAAAATAGCAAAAATGGGCTTTCTAGTTCCCATAAGGGTGTCAGGAATAGCTGAAGGGAAAGAGTGATCGCTATGGCAAGTATAGAAACACTGTAACGCCACCCAAGGTGACAAAGCGGTTTAATTCTGATCGTCCTATTCATCGAATCCGTTCAGGAGATCTCCAGTAGCCGAACAATGACCTTCAGTAAATGCCTCGGTTCAACCGGCTTAGGAATGTGCATCTGGAAGCCTGCTGATAGGGCTTCAATGCGGTCTTCTTCTCTAGCATAAGCGGTAACAGCCACCGCTGGGATTTGTCCCCCTTGGGCTGACGGTAATGCCCTGATTCGGCGCATCAGACTGTAGCCATTTTCACCGGGCATACCAATATCACTGAGTAGCAAATCATAGTTCATTTGTTGCAGCCGTTCCAGGGCTTCAGTTGCCGATGCTGTGGCAGTTGCCATCGCCCCGTACTGTTCCAGGATGGCGATTAAGAAATCACGGGCATCGGCATCATCATCGACCACTAAAACTCTTATCCGACTTAAGATAGATGCATCAAAGGTCAAAGATGAGTTATTTCCATCATCGGCAGTTATTTTTTTGTCGTCATCGTCCAAAAGGGGTACCTTAACAATAAACGTCGCCCCTTGTCCTTCTCCGGGGCTTTCGGCTTGAATTGTACCACCTTGCAGTTGCACCAAATTTTGCGCGATCGCTAATCCTAATCCTAAACCGATTTGTTTTCTGACGGTGGTGCTATCGGCTTGGCGGAAGCTTTCAAAAATATGAGGTAGAAACTCTGGATTAATTCCTTTCCCTGTATCCTTAACCCGGATTTGGGCAAAGTGATCCACGGGTTCTAAATAAATCTCCACTCGTCCCCCGGCTGGGGTAAACTTGACCGCATTGGAGAGGAGATTCCAAATCACTTGCTGTAAGCGATTGGCGTCACCCGAAACCCAAGCCACAGCATCTAACCGGGAGTCCATTTGAATCTGTTTATCCGTCGCTGTGGGGCGCACCGTATCCAGCGCCGCTTCAATCACAGAAACTAGATTCGTGGGACAGATATTCAGGCGAATGTTACCGCGAATAATCCGGGAAATATCCAGTAAATCGTCAATCAGTTGGGCTTGGGCTTTGGCGTTGCGTTCAATTGTCTCTAGGGCGCGATTCGTCTTTTGTTCATCCAACTGGCGGATGCGGAGTAACTTTGCCCAACCCAAAATCGCATTGAGGGGCGATCGCAATTCATGGGAGACTATGGCTAAAAACTCATCCTTGGTGCGACTCGCCGCTTCCGCCACCGCACGGGCTTCCTGTTCCCGCACCAGTAGCTGATTGCGTTCAGCTTCTGCAAGTTTTAAATCAGTGATATCCCGGGCGATACCCAAGACTGATTCGATGGTGCCATCTTCAGCCAATTCCGGCACGATTCGGGCTTGATAGTATCGAGTTGTATTATCGGGGGTGAGGAAATCGAACTCCGTAATTCGCTCTTTCCCAGTCGAAAATATTTCTCTCAAAGTGGTTTGCCACTGGGTACTTATGGGTTCGGGAATGCCTAACTCCCGATGAGTTTTACCCAAAAAAGCTTGAGGTGATAATCCGGTTGCTGCTTCTATGGCTGGGTTGACATAAACGTGACGTAACTCTTGATCAAGTCGGGAAATAATATCTGGCGAATTTTCCACCAAGGCTTGGAATTCCTGTTGGCGACGATACAGTTCAGCTTGGGTTTGCTGGCGTTCGGTTACGTCTCTCCAAGTGGCAATAAACCCATCGCGAAAGGGAGTAATGGAAATATCAAAGACTCGACTCAGGCGTTGCTGATCATAGATATCGGTATACGCAACCGATTCTTTCACGAACGGTTGTCGGGTTTCCACCGCCTGACAGTATTCGGCAAATAGCCCTGTTTCTCGATGGGCGGGGAGGATTTCACACAGTCTTTTACCGATTTGCTTGTCCTGGTTTAAACAGTTATTTTTACAGACAGCTGCATTAACATAGTCGATGCGAAAATCAATAATTTGACCTGATTCATCACGCAGGGCGGAGTAAATGCCAAAACAGTCCAACATCGTCTCAATTGAGGTGCGGAATAATTCCTCCCGTTCTTGGAGTTGGACTTCAGCTTGAGTCAAATCCGTGATATCCCGCGCTATCCATAATACCGATGGAATTGAGCCATCTTGCGCCAACTCTGGAACTAAACGCGCCTCATAGTAACGAGTGACATCATTTTGGTCGAGAAAATCAAATTTAATTGTTGTTGATTCTCCCGTAGCGAAAACCGTTTTCAGGGCGCTATCCCAGACGTCACACTGCTGGTGAGGCATCCCTAACTCCCGGTTCGTTTTGCCAATAAACTCCGCCGCCGCCCGCCCCGTAACCGATTCTACGGCTGGGCTAACGTAAAGATGGCGCAATTGACGGTCAAATCGAGCGATAATATCGGGTAAATTCTCAATCAGGGTTTGATACTCCTGTTGACGGCGATAGAGTTCTGCCTGAACCTGCTTACGTTCTGTAATATCTCTCACTGTAGCCACCACTGTCTCAATCGTACCCTCAGCATTAGCAACGGGTGAGAGAATATATTCATACTGCCGAATTCCCTGCACTGTTGGGAAGCTGATTTCATCCGTCAAGGTTTGTCCGGTTTCAAATACCCGTTGGCGTTGAGCATCAAAGGATGCCATCAGGGGTGCTGGTAAACCTAAGTCTCGCCAGGTTTTCCCCACCATATCACTCGGCTGTCGTCCTAACGCCCTAGCTGCTGATACACTAACGTAGAGGTATTTCCCGTGACGGTCATACAGGTAAATGTGATCCACAGACGCACTCAGAATACCCTGTAACAGTCCCACCTGCTGCTGTACCTGGTTTGCCAGGTGTTGCCGTTCGGCTTCAATCTGCTTACATTCTGTGATATCCCGCCAAGTAGCGATAAAGCCATCTCCTAACTTCGTCGCCCGGATATCATAAGCGCGACACAGGCGTTGCTGACCAAAATTATCCTCGTAAATCAGGGATTCTTTAACTAAGGGTTCACCCGTTTCCACCACTTGACAGTAGTCGGCAAATAGCCCAGTTTCCCGGTGAGCCGGGAAGAGTTGGCATAACGACTGACCAATTTGCTCTTGTTTACTTAAAAAGTTATCACGGCAAGCGGCAGCATTAACATAATCGATGCGAAAATCCACAATCTCACCCGATTCATCGCGGATTGCGGTATAAATACCAAAACAATCCAGCATATTTTCCACAGAGGTACGAAATCGTTCTTCACTCTGGCGCAATTTTTGGTTAAATTCTTGTAAGCGAGTATAGGCTTTGGTTAATAAAGTATTGAGTTGAGCGCGAGTGGGAGAGTCGCTATCTGCCGCAGGTTTGGTGGTAAGGGTTTCCGGTTGTGCGATCGCCGCTCCCAGGAGTAAACTGACAATACCTTGCATCAGTAGACTCAGTTGGTGCAGCGATAAAATGTCGGCGGAAATGGGTAATGGGGACAGGGAGAGGGCGCTAGGATAAAAAATTAGGTAGTCTAATAGCGTCACCCCGATAGAAAAGCTAACCAAGAGCATTCCACCCATCGCACCAAAGCGGATAGCAGCCCAGAGAATCGGCAGAAAACCAATAAACAATAATCGCTCAAATGTCAAGCCTAAATCAAGAGTTGCCCAAACAGTGAGGGTAGCGATACAGGTACTCAAGAATCCCAGTGCCAAAAGTTCTAGCCATTGATGCAGCGAGAGGTTCCAAACAGAGGAATTTTCTTGGTCTGAAATGGCAAGCCAACCTTTATTTTGCCAGAATCGGGTGAGAAATAAAAGAGCCGTTGGCGCTACGGCGAGGATACCAATTGCTTGTCCTAACCAGTTATATGATAAGTGTGGGAGTAAAGTAGATGGCGTTATTTTACCCCAAGCCAGCAAACCGAGACTGTGAACTGTAGCGGTAGTGCAAGAGGCGGCGATGATAGCACTGGCAATAAAGACAACCGCATCAGCTCGGCGTTTAAGTGACAGCGAACCTTGCCAAACTTTGCGATAAACAAGCCAAGTTATCAGTGGAACTATTATATCAGTGCATCTGAGCCAACCCGTCCAGTCACCATGTCCCCAAAACGGGGCGATGACGAGTGAGGTAATTCCGGTTAAGATAAGTCCTATCCATTCAAACCAGAGCGTCAGTGCGATCGCGACTCCAGAAGGGAAAAACCACAGCGATAGTCCTGGTTGCACCTGACACAGAAGCGCCAACCCATGAGCTAAAATTAGGGCGAATCCAGATAAGACAATGACAAGCCACCAGCGCTGGCGAGTCAAGGGCGTAGAGTTTAGGGCAAAACGCATAGAGAAACTTTCCTCAGACTTGCCATAATCTGTTTATTTTAATCCTAAAATCGATCTTAAGGGATGAGGGAGATATCCCCTAGCCAATCGCTGATATCATATCCGGTGGAATACCATCCTCTAGGGTAGAGGGTTAGAGGTTAAAGAGAAAGGTTATAAGGTTACAAAAAGGGATTTGGCAGCAACGTGCGATCGCTCATCAGCGAATCTGACCATTAAACTAAAGATAGCCGTTTATCGTCTCTCCCAATGACCCTTGCCAAGGATTCACAACCAACCGATCAAATTACTTCCCTTAACGACACAGAGGATATTATTATTCCTCCATGCGATTTGTTGAGTGATGAACCGCCCTGGGAAAGTGACCTACATCGAGATCAAATAGAACTTCTACTAGCTTGCCTCAAGTGGTGGTGGCGAGAACGCACCGACTTCTATGCCACTGGCAATCTTACCATCTACTTTAGCCCAGAACACATCACCACACGAGACTTTAGAGGACCCGATTTTTTTGTCGTGTTAGGAACAGAAAATCGACCCCGCAAAAGCTGGATATTATGGGCAGAACAGGGAAAATACCCGAATGTAATTGTGGAACTGCTTTCTGACAGCACCGCTACAGCTGATAAAAACTTTAAGAAAAAACTTTACCAGGACACCTTCCGCACTCCCGAATATTTTTGGTTTCATCCAGATACGTTGGAATTCCAAGGGTTTATACTTATGGCGGGTGAATACCAACCGATAGAACCCACTTCTCAAGGGTGGTTATGGAGTTGTCAGTTGGAACTGTTTTTAGGAATTTATGAGTCAAAACTGCGTTTTTTCAGCCCAGAGGGTCAACTCGTCGCCACACCAGAGGAGAGGGCAGAAGTTGCCCAGAAACAAGCGGAGATAGAACGACAGCAGCGGGAACTTGCACAACAGCAGGTAACAGAATTACGAGCTAGACTCAAAGCGTTAGGTGTTGAAACCGATTTGCCAGAATCGTAAGCGTTTGTCAATGAATAGCCGCACATCGGTGATCAGAGTTGAAAACTTTCTCAAACTGTCCTCTGGCTTAAAATTGAATATATTGTCATACCTTAATTGTACTAGATAAATCCATGGCAACCAATCTTGAAATTGACGAAAAGCTTCTTGAAGAAGCACTTTCATTGTGCGAGCATTCAACAGCAGATCGGTTGATTAAAGCAGCTTTGCGAGAATACATTCAACGTCGCAAACAACTGAAAGTTTTGGAGTTATTTGGAACGATAGACTATGAAGAAGATTATAATTACAAGTAACAAAGACAAACAAGATGAGCGTTACAGCGGGTAACGGCTGTATTAACACATCCTGCTACCGTTAAAGTCCCCCTTTTTAAGGGGGATTTAGGGGGATCAAACGTATCCCATAAGAGCGGAAAGTGCTGTATTGTTGACAAGGGAGGGTTCATAGGGGGAGAAGGTAGGAAGGGTGACGAGAGGTGCGTCAGTGATCAGGTAGATTGTATTGTACTGTCGAAGCAAGTGATGGTATCGAGAAAGGTTAGTTTTGCTGAGTAGAGGAAAGCAGGAGTTGGGTGAGGTTGAGGATTGAGGTATGAGTATGCCATAGTTAATGTAAAGAATAGGTCAGTATGATGAGGTATGATAAATTATGACTTTTAATGATGTCGTTGAGGCGATCCAGAGTCTTTCCACAGATGAAAAGCTGGAAATTCAACTGTTGTTGGAGCAATACATCCGTGAAGAACGCCGTGACGAGATATATAGGAACTTCAAGTCAGCGCAGGTTGAACAACAAAAAGGGGAACTAAAGTTTTCCGCCAATATTAACGAACTAAGACAACTGATAGAGGAATAATCGTGGAAGTCAGTTTCAGTTCTTCGTTTAAACGTGCATTCAAAAAACGCATTAAGGGTAATCCAGATTTAGAAACAAGGTTTTGGCAAAAATTGGAACAGTTTACGGTAGATCCCTTCGAGCCAAGTTTGAAAACACACAAATTATCAGGCAAGCTTAAAGATTTATGGAGTTTCAGTGTAGATTACGATGAGAGGGTATTGTTCTACTTTACAGAAGATGGAAAAAACTTGCGATGAGACGCATAAAATTTCTGTTTCACTGGGTCTAAATATCTCTAATGCTGCTCTGTGTAAAGGTGCTTTAGTATTGACAACGTAGGCGAGTACATTGGTGTCGATATAAATTCATTTAGGCTCTGTTTCCATAGAGCATACGGCGACTAAAGGATTGTAGGATTTCGCTTTCAAAGAATAACGGAGTGGGATCGAATTCTGACAGTTGAGCCTCTGTTAATGGATTCTGATATCTATTTATAGCTCTAAATGTATCTATCATTCCATGGATCTGCTCGATTTGTTCAGGAGTGAGTCCGGTAACATCAAGAGTTGTAGTCATTTTGGGTTACGATTAGGGGTTATAGATATTTTAGCTGAACTAGGCGGACTGGCTCAATTGCTATCGTTAATCTTCTAACGGAGTCATTAATTGCAGCGTCACTTCCCGAACGGCTGGTGGTAAAATAAATCGACCCTCCGATTTTTCCACCAGCGATCGCTGACTCAGAGAACCCAGCGCCCGAATCACTTCTTGGGGTGATGTATCACTAAAATGCTGTTGCAATGCTTTAAACGAAATCGCCTCTTTTTGATGGGCAAGATAAACCAATAGTCTTTCTTCTAATTCCGATAAGCGGTCTAAAACTTCCTCAATAAAATCACTAACATCATGAGTAAACAACGTCGTTGATAAAAAATCCGTCACGTCACCATCAAAAACTTCCTTAATCGTCGTCGCCACCAGCTTAAGCATAAACGGATTACCGCGATACCCTTGAATTAACGGTTGCCATTTTTTCTCGCCCGATAATCCTTTTTCCTTTAAGATTAATCTAGCCGCGTCTCCCAACCCCTCTAACTTAAAGGAACGAACTGGTGATGTCTCACCTTCTAATAAGGAAATTTCATTCAGTTTTTCCTGAGACGTAATTAATACACAGCTTTGGTGCGGTTCTTCTCCTAAACGTCGGAAAAAATCACCATATTCTTCATAGCCTTCTCGGTAAATCCCAGCTAGCTTCCCACTCTGCAAAATCGACTCGACACCATCCAAAATAACCAAACAACGATGCTGTCGAAAATAGTCAATCAGCCAAGAGATGCGCTGATCAGGGGTTTTGGGTATTACCGTTTCCGGTTGCTGGGACAAGTCTGGAATTAAAGCGGCGAGAAGATCAGACACAGAAGGGGATTGACGTAGCGATCGCCACAGGACAACCTCAAATTTATCCTGTAACTGTTTCGCCAACTTCACCGATAACGCTGTTTTACCAATACCACTCATCCCCAACAGCGCCACCAAGCGACAACGTTCCTGACTAATCCAGTGTTCCAGGGTTTTCAGTTCATCGCCACGCCCGTAGAATACAGAAACATCGGGTGCTTCACCCCAATCGCGGCGATTTTGCGGCTGGGGTGTGGTAGGGGGACTCTCTGAAACAGGGGAACGGTTTGGGGTATTCTTTTGCTGCTGGAGATACTCTTGATAGCGGTTAACCAGGATTTGTTGCAATTTGGTCAGCTTAACCGGACCTCTACCCGGAATTTTAAACTTTTGGTAGACTTCGCTAAGCCGCTTACGCACAGCATCTCCACTAATCTGAAGGTGAGACGCGATCGCAGCCGTTCCATGACCCTCCATCGCCAGGGACAACACCTCTAATTCCGATTTGGACAGATTGCGTTCAGTCGCAATGGTTTTGAGAAAATCCTGAGAAATCACCGTCTGATGCTCACACTTATAACCTATTTCATCCTTCAGGTTAACTCATATTCATGAGGAGAAATAGATTTTGCTCACATCAGTCACTTGAGTACGCACCAACTGGGGTAGTGGCGTGACCCAGCTAAAATGGTGGGATAGGTTGTAGGTTGGGTTTCGACTTCGCTCAACCCAACGGAGTCTAGGGCTGAAGCCCTTACTACAAGCCAAAGATGACAAAATTTAGGTCAGTCCTGATCAATTAACTTAATTGTTTTGCCACACAACGTTCAAGCAATTCCTCAATACCACTAACCACCCAAATTGGTGTTTCTAACTGACGACTTACCTCAGCCACCGTCATATCATCTAAAAATCGCGTATCATCATGTTTAAGCATGACTGAAGGCAGTAAAATCCCATCGCCGAAGTCTTTTCCTGACAATGACCCAAGCAAATCTTGTCCAGTTAACAACCCCGTAACGGTAATTTCTTGTCCCCAATACTCACTCCGTAGCGCTGCTAGTTTGACTTCTAATCCCTCAACATTATTCAACTGCTGCACTAGGGGCATAAACGCCGTTTCCACCGCATTACCGACCACCCAGGTTAATTCTCGCTCAGGTTCTACACGAGTGGGTAATATCCGCGTAGCCGTATCTTGAAATTGTTTAATAAACTGGCGAATTGAACCCACACCATTACCAATTTGGGGATAATCTTCGTAATGAGATTCTGGGGGTAATTCTTGTTGGGCGATTAAAAACCACTCATCGGCTAACCAAGCAAAAGTAGAGCCGAATTGTTGGCGAAATTTTGTTTGTAGCGATTGAACCTGCTGAATCACCTCTGCGGCTTTCTGGCGACTAACAGGAATTAATTCATCTTCTGCGGGACGAAAGCGAGTTAATCCTACAGGAACGACGGCGACTGAAGCAACAGCCGGAACTTCATTCTGTTGGAATTGGGCTAAATCTATGAGGGTTCGTTCTAAGTGGACGCCATCATTAATACCAGGACAAACCACAACTTGAGCATGAATTTGCAATCGTCGTTCCTGAAACCATTGCAACTGGTCTAAAATCTGCCCAGCACGAGGATTTTTGAGGAGTCGGCTGCGAACCTCCGGTTCGGTGGCGTGGACAGACACATACAACGGAGATAGACGTAGGCGTTCGATGCGATTCCATTCGCTTTGAGTGAGGTTGGTCAGAGTTAAGTATGAGCCATAGAGGAAACTGAGGCGATAGTCATCATCTTTAAGATATAAACTCTGTCGTTTTCCGGGAGGTTGTTGGTCAATGAAGCAAAAGGGACAGCGATTATTACACTGAATTAAGCCATCAAATAAAGCGGTTGCAAATTCTAAGCCTAAATCCTCGTCGTAGTCTTTTTCAATTTCTACAGAATGGGTTTTTCCCGCCGCATCTCGGACTTGTAATTCCAATAGTTCATCGGCACAGAGAAATTGATAGTCAATTAAGTCACGGGGAGGTGTACCATTAATTGAGACAATGGCGTCACCGGGTTCAAACCCCACCTCAGCCGCGATGGAGTTGGGAATGACGTTGTTAATTAAAGCTGGACGGATAGAAGTTTCACTCATTGGAAAGGGAACAGGGAACAGGGAACAGGGAACAGGGAATTCAAAATTCTAGTTCTTGAACGCCATTGGGTGTAATTTCATACCCCCATTCTGGATGCTGGGAAATTGCCCGTTCGATTTCGGGTCGAAGAATGGGATCTGCCATGAATTGGGCAATGGTGGTGGGATCAGGTCGTTGACCATAGAGGCGCAGACGGCGCAGGGGTTTCAGTCCGGTGGATGGTCTGGAGGAATGGCAAGAATGTTTCACCAAGTCACACAATCGGCGGTAGTTCTCTTGTCGTTGTTCTGGAGTATGTCCAGTATCAAAATCAGCCGCCGTGAATACAGGTAATTCGGGGGGATTTGAAATATTTCGCGGTTTCCAACCGTAGCGTAGGGCTTTGATTAGATAATCATTTGGCTTCTCAAGGAGTCCCTTGGCACAATACTCGATGAAAGCTTGAATTGAGGGTTCTAAGTTGTGGGCATAGTTGTAGATTGTTTCTTTTAGATGTTCATCATTGAGTTTAACACCTAGCTTTTCTAACTTAGCTTTGTATTGGAGAATGATATCGACGTGACCGGGATCAAGTTCTAGAAAGTCCATCTGATGATTTTTCGACTAGACGCCCACTTCTAATCATAAAGGTATAGGGAAAACCTGACTCCACCGTGTAGAGACGTTGCATGCAACGTCTCTACGGATAGATGATAGGGTTGGTTAGGAATGATGCGTTAAGCGATCGCCTGATTCGACATCAAACCAGTGCATCGTTTTTTCCGGTAGGGTGAGAGTCACTGTATCTTCTTCACCATCCCAGTAGTTATCAGCGGCTAACAACGCCCGAATCGTCTTACCTTCTGACCCGTCTGAACCCTGCACTCGCACGCTAATCAGTTTTTCTTTACCCATATCTTCGACCAAAAACACGTTACCCTTGATGGTCTGTTCATCTCCTTGCTTGGCAATCCGCACATTTTCGGGACGAACACCCATGATAATTTGGCGCGGTTTGTTCCGCAGGTCGGGCAGTTTCAGTTTAAAGTTACCCAGAATGGCATAATTCTCCTGACAGCTAAGGGTTAGCAGGTTCATTTGCGGACTGCCCATGAAACTGGCAACAAAACTATTGGCGGGGTAGGTATAAATCTGATAGGGGGTGTCAAGCTGTTGCAAGACGCCCTCATACAGCAAGGCAATGCGAGTTGAGAGGGTCATTGCCTCGGTTTGGTCGTGGGTAACATAGACGACGGGCTTGTTTTGGGATTTAAACAGTTGCTTGAGTTCCGCCCGAACTTGTTCTCGCAGTAAGGCATCTAAGTTACTCAAGGGTTCATCTAATAGAAAGACTTCCGGTTCCCTAACTAAGGCGCGGGCAACCGCCACCCGTTGCCGTTGTCCACCGGAGAGTTGACCGGGTTTACGTTCGAGTAAGGAACGGTTTAAATCTAGCTTGATAATCACATCATCAATGCGCTTACGGATTTCCTCGCTAGGAGTGTTACGGATTCTCAGCGAGGCGCTGATATTTTCCTCCACCGTCATGTGAGGATAGAGGGCGTAACTTTGGAAGACCATGGCAATATTGCGATCGCCTGGGGGAACGCCGTTAACTGTTTGTCCACTGATCACTACTCGACCCTTGGTTGGCGTCTCCAATCCGGCAATTAATCGCAGCAATGTGGATTTACCACAGCCAGAGGGTCCAATAAATGTCATGAACTCGCCATCTTCGACATCTAGGCTAATGTCTTTAATCGGTACCGTTTTGGGATTGTATTCTTTGCGTAGATTCTGGAGTTCGAGTTTTGCCATGATTTTTACCTATTGAGTTTTGAAGAAAAACCTGTCAAAAAAGGGGTAAAAGGTGACCCGCTTGGTGATAAACAGTCTGAAACCCTTAAAAATGAAGCTTTGAGTGACATTAGTATCTCCAAAGATGAAGCCTTATTGACAGATTTAGACCACCAGATGAGATAGTCACAAGCGAAGCGTTGCGCAGGGGGTATGGGGGAGGCGCTCGTCCCCCATCGGGGGGTCTGGGGGGCTGGTCCCCCAGATAAAAACCTATCTGTGACCCTATCTGTGACAAGAAGAAATGGGTTAAAAGCAGGTCGCCCCTATAACCCTACCCTTTAACTGCCCCAGCCGTGATTCCCTGCACAATCCGACGCTGGAAGAGGAGAACTAACAGAATCAGGGGCAACGTTCCCGCTACTGTCGCTGCCGCGATCGGACCATAAGGAATTTCAAAGACAGAGGTTCCACCAATTTGAGCCACGGCTACGGGAATGGTTTTCATTTCATCTCGTGTAATAAAGGTTAAGGCAAAGATAAATTCATTCCAAGCAAAGATAAACGTGAGAATCCCCGTCGTCACTAGGGCAGGTATAGTCATCGGCAGGACGATTTTCAACAGCATTTGTACTGTGTTATAGCCATCAACCTGGGCGGAATCTTCTAAATCCTTAGGAAGCTGTTGAAAGAAACTTCGCAGCACCAAAATAGTCAGCGGTAAATTAATTCCGGTATAGGGGACAATTAGGGCAATATAGTTATTCCCCAACCCTAACAGTTTCACCACCTCTAAGAGTCCCAGGAACAGGAGTACGTAGGGAAAGAGACTGACGATAAGAACGCAGGCTAAAACAATTCGCTCTCCGGGAATTCTTAACCGTGCTAATGCATAGGCAGCGGGCGCTCCGGCGATTAAACACAAGAATGTAGAGGTTAATGAAACAATGGCACTATTCAGGATATAACGCCAAAAGGGATACCGTTCAAATAACTGCGAGTAGTGCGTCCAAGTGAGTTGATCTGGCGTCGGTAAATAGACCGTAGGAATTGCCGAAATTGCATCATTTATCTTGAACGAGGTCAGCAGTTGCCAAAGGGCTGGCGCTAGGCAAAAGATTAGGGTTAATACCACACCAACCCAGAGGAGAATTTGCTTGCTATTGATTTTGAATTGTTTTTTTGATGAGTCTTGAGCGATTGCCATGGTGCATCTAAGTAGTCGGACTTGTATTAAAGGTAACGGTTGAGATTAGGAAACTGGGAATAGCAAGGATTTGAGAGGTTTTAACATGTCCTGGTATTTATGTCCAGGTACTTATTGATCTCCTAAAACATTAATCCGGGTTTTGGACAGCAAAAAGCCAATAATCGCCACAGCGATAACTAGCAAGAGGAAGGTGACGACAACTAAAGCTGCACCGTAACCAAAGTCTAGATAACGTCTCACTGTGTCGTAAATATACAGTGAAATCATTTCCGTGGCATTCGCTGGACCGCCCCCTGTCATTACCAGTATGAGGTCAAAAATCCCGAAGGCTTGAGCGAATCGAAACAGGAGGGCAATTAAGATTTGAGGGGTCAGTAGGGGTAATGTAATTTGTACAAAACTTTGGACTGGAGACGCCCCATCAATTGCATGGGCTTCGTAAAGATCCTTGGAAATGGATTGCAATCCCGCCAGCAGAATAATCGCGAAAAAAGGTGTTGTTTTCCAGACATCAGCGGCAATTAATGCAATCATGGCCGGAACGGGTTCACCTAACCAAGTGATCGGATCAACGGCGGGCAAGAATCGCAAAATATCATTAGCAACGCCAAACTGGTCATTAAAAATCCACGCCCATGCTAATCCCATGACGGCGGTTGGTAACGCCCAAGGGATTAGGGCGGCGGTGCGAACTAAACCGCGTCCGAAAAAGGCTTGATTGAGAACTAAGGCAATTGCCATTCCCAATACTAATTCAATCACAATCGAGGACAGGGTAAACACCGTTGTGTGCCACATACTTTGCCAAAAGCGTCCATCACCGACAAGCCGCACATAATTGGCAAAGCCAGCAAATTCTGGCTTTAACTCAGTTCCTAAATTTTGATTGAATAAACTTAACCAAAATGCCCGTCCAATGGGATAGGCAAACACCATGAGCAAGATCAGGATGGCGAGTAGGGTGAGTAACCAACCTGTTCGTATCTCTCGTTGCCGAATTGAAGCTTGTTTCATCGTAATCTGATTGACTTACACGCCGTTAAACGTACTACAGAATCTTAATTGCCTAAAAGTCTTCGCGTTTCCTGGGCGGCTCGATTCATCGCTTTTTCAGGCGTCAGTGTTTGCGTAATTGCCGCACTGAGATAACGCTGCAAAATATCTGAGGCTTGAGCGTATTGGGCGATAGGAGGACGCAGAACCGCCTGTTCTAAAACTTCGAGCATTTGGGGAAAGTAACTATATTCAGCTACCAGTTCGGGATCGGTATAGAGTGATTTTAGAGCGGGGGCATAACCGTTGGCGAGACTGAATTCTTTTTGTATGTCTGGACGGTTAAAAAATTCAATCACTTTCCAGGCTTCGTCAGGGTGCTTCGTGGATTTAGAAATCCCCAATCCCCATCCACCTTGGCAAGCGCCACTGCTATCTGCGGGTTGGTGTACCATCGGCTTAATCGCAAATTGACCCGCAATTTCTGAGTCGGCTGCCAATGTGTAAACGTAGGGCCAATTCCGTAAGAAAATAACTTCACCATTTTGGAATAAGCGACGGGTTTCTTCTTCGGCGTAGGTGGTAACACCGGGAGGAGAAACATCTTTTTCAATGGTATTCAGTAAAAATTCGACCGCTTGAATTGCTTCTGGCTGATCAAGTCCGACTTCTAGAGTATCTGGATTCACCCAAAATGCACCAAATCCTTCCAGGATTTCCACAAACATGGCAGATAAACCTTCGTACTGCTTTCCTTGCCATACATACCCCCATTTAACGCCTGTTTGCTGTTGCAGGGCTTGGGAGATTTGCATGAGTTCGGCAAAGGTTTCTGGAGGTTCGTATCCACCTTTGGCTAGTAAATCAGTACGGTAGTAGAGCATACCTCCGTCGGAACGGAAGGGCATCCGATACAGTTCACCGTTGTAGCGTCCTCCCTCTACATCTCCTTGCAAAAACTTTGATAATTCGTCTTCAGTAATTCTCTCAGATAGAGGCATTAACCATCCGGCGGCAGCAAATTTTGGTACCCAAACAATGTCTAGATAAACGAGATCGTAAGGTGAATCACCCAACAAAAAGGCAGAGGTATAGAGGTCTTCCACCAGGTTAGTTTCGTTAGGTCCTTCCAGGATTTCTAGATTAATATTGGGATTTTCTTCTTCAAAGTCATCGACAAATTCTTGCCACTGGGATGCTTCTAGGGCGCTCATCAACACCTTGACTGTGACAGGTTGTTGGGTCAAGGCGGGGAGAATGAGAAATTGAATCGTGGCAATTGTGGCTATCAGTAAGATGAAAAAACGAGGGATTTTTTTGATGCTGAAGATACCTCGTTTGAGTTTGCCCAATTGCTGATTAATGTTCATGGCATACTCTGATAATTCAATAGGGTTCAACTGTGTGATGACGATGATAGGCTGTCTCAAATAGGATCGCTGATAAGCTTCAGCCTAATTGTAGCTAACGCTGATCAAGTCCTTGACCTCATCGCTCGATTTGACGAGATGTTACTCTAGGTAAGGGTTAGATGTAAAGAAATGAAACTTAAGTTTATTTAAGTTAACATTTCCCGGAGGACAATCAGACAAGATTGGCTAGGTCAATCGATTGACGGGTGTAAAAGGATACTTGTAACATATTTTTGAACATAATTCATACCTCGATAGTTGGTTGACATTTTACCAAAAGAGTTATAAGCAGGTCATTTGTCATACTCGCCCAAGCGAGAAGCCAGCTACGTCATTCGTCATTCGCCATACTCACAGAGATTGATGATTATGCCCCATTAGAGGATGCATTATGGGGAGTGACTGAAACTCAGCATTAAACCAAAGTGGCATTGCTAAAATTCAATGGAATAAGTGACGATGCTTTTTTAGAATTTTACCTAATAAATTAGCCTAGCCAAAGCTTTGGGGGAAATGACTGATTTTTTCATACTTTTTCCCCAGTTGACCTTAATTAATCCAATTTTTTAGCCGACTCAACCTGCGATCGCATGAGACAGGATTGAGCCAACCCCGATGATCCAAGGATATACACTGGGACAATAACCCCTTTCCCACAAGCAGATGATCAAGCGGCTTTGGCAATGGCTAGTGCGGCTGATTTGGCGAATCGTACCACCTTTCCTCAAACCCAAACAACACAGGCGACGGCAAAAACGCCTGAGTGATGCAGATTATCATCAGTTATTTCGGCAATTGGTGATTGGGGTGAATCAGGGATGGAATCGGGAACAGATCCTGCAATATTTAGGATACCAGAGTAGCGATCGCGCTTTTAAGGTGTGGCTCTATGAGTATGGACAGCAGTTGCGCCAGTTACCCGAGGCGGATCATCAGTTCGCTTGGCAATTATTGCAGATGAGTGGTGTCGGCTGTGGAGAATTAGGGGAAATTGCGGCAGAAATTGGCAAGGATTTATTGGCGAAACCGGCGGGGAAAAGGGAAGCCTATCGGGAAGAAACGGGAGACACAGATCACAGCGAAACAGCCGAAAGTGATGCCGCCGAAACCTGGTTCAATCAAGGGAAACAGCAACTCGCAGACCAAGATTTTCTCGGTGCGATCGCGTCTTATGACGCAGCCATTCAACACCAACCCGACTACGCCGAAGCCTGGAATAATCGGGGGTTAGCCTTGGGGAATTTGGGAGACTATCAAAGTGCGATCGCATCTTATGAGAAAGCGATTCAACTTAAACCGGATTACCAATTAGCCTGGTACAACTGGGGTGTGGCGATGGATAAATTAAGATAAAAAGAAAAGGAATCAATGTTTAACCCATGTCATCCCCAGCGATTCAAGACTTAGTGACTTTGGTTGAATCTTTACCCGATACGGTTCAAAGCAAAGTGATTGCACATTTACGGGAATATATCGCCGATTTGCAAGATGAACAACAGTGGGATACGGCGTTTAATCGGACTCAATCCGCGTTAGTCGCCGCCGCACGTCAAGCCAAACAACAACGCGCCGCCGGACAAGCTACTCCCATGGATTATAATCAGTTATGAATTCTGAGGTGTTACCCTCCTTTTGGGATGAATACCGCAAACTGAGGAGAGAAATCCGACAAAAAGCCCGCAAATGAA
>JGI11826J13684_1079316_pt1 | contig 20186 bp, 10 predicted proteins | sample ElkSlonscriptome_18_FD_13684 | JGI IMG/M metagenome (IMG submission 13684)
AAAAGTTGGGTATAACTTGCCACAGCGCGTAACGGTTCCTGCAAATCGTGGGAAGCAATATAGGCAAATTGTTCCAATTCTTGATTAGAACGTTGCAATTCCTGGGTCAGTTCTTTAAGTTTTGCTTCCGCCTCGCGACGTTCAGCAATTTCCGTCTGTAAGACGTTATTCATGGCGCTTAAGGCTTGGGTGCGTTCTTCGACTCGCCGTTCTAATTCTTCTCGGGCATTTTGTAAGATATGTTCGGCTTGTTTTTGCAGGGTGATATCTTGAGACATTACCATTCCGGCAAAAATTTCACCTTGCTCATTTTTCACCGGAAGCGTATACACTTGATGGGTGCGATCGCCAAATGTAATTTCCGATACATTCGTTTCTCCGGCTAAGGCTGACCGATACAGGGGTTCGATTATTTTACAAACATCGGGTGATAAGACGTCTGTAATCGTTTTTCCTTTTAACTGTTCAGGTTCAAAGCCGCCAGCCCTTACTCCCTCTCCTTCTGCTAACAAGAAGCGTAACTCTCGATCAAATAATAAAACACTGCCATTAGGAAAGTTTTGCGTCAGGGTTCGATAAAGTCCCTCACTTTTACGTAAAGCTGCTTCTGTGCGTTTGCGTTCGGCAATTTCCGCCTGTAATGAATGATTAAGTTCCGCTTGTTTTTGCCACAGACGAGCATTTTCAATCGAAATCGCGGCTTGGGCTGATATTAGATTTAAGAGTTCAACTCGTGCGGGCGTAAATGCCGCGATCGCTAAATTGTTTTCTAGATAAAACAGTCCAATTAATTGTCCTTGATTTAGCAGTGGCGCACAGACGATAGATTTGGGTTTATTTTGCTGAATATAGGCATCGTTAATAAATCTATCCTCAGACGTGGCATCATTTAAGACTAAAATTTCTTGCGTCCGGCTGACATAATGAATAATCGCGGTGGGAATATCTTGGCTGGTTTCTAAGGGAATCGATTGCAAGACAGCAATACTATCCAAATCCCCTCGACAAATTGCTTCAATCCGTAACTGTCCCTGCCAATCCAAGAGTAAAACGCCTTGTGTCGCCCCAGCATTTTCTATTAAAAGCTTCATTAAGCTAATCAGCAACTTATCGAGGGCAATTTCACTGGAAAGCGCTTGGAATGTTTTAATAATTGTGGTCAAGTCTAGCACAGCGGCAAGATGACTCCCCGATACTGAGTCTGTATTTGAATTGGTAAGTGTATCTTTGATATTAACCGAGGTTAAGGCGTCGGTAAATAAGCCAGGATAAGTCTTCTCTAAATCTTCAACCTTTCGCTTAGCACCCCAATGTTGATAGCCATGGCGTGCTTTTTGCATGTAGAGTTGAGCAAACTTTACCTTATCTTTACTCAACCAAAACTTAGCGGCTAATTCATTTGCTAAAGCCTCATGGTGAATAAACCCATTGGTTTTGGCTAAATCAATGGCTTGATCATAGAAGTCCATTGCTTTTTCCGTTTGACCAGAAATCCGTGCCATTTCTGCATTGATTAATACATAGTTATGCCGAAAGTTTTCTGGACAATTATCTGCCCAACCTTTCATCTGAGCTTGAGCAATAATCAATGTTTGCCAGTAATCAGCTTGTTGACTCTCCGCCGCCTGAGGATAGAGTGCAGTTAAAATCAGAGATATATAAAAATTATGTTCAGCTTGGATGTATAAACCACGAATAAAGGGCAGGTATTTTTCGGCTGATTTAATGCAATTAAGTGCTGCTTCGGGTTGGTTGTAGAGATAGAGAACCCAGGCTTTAATACTGTAAAATGTACAAAGACCACCAAACGTCTGATAAGTATGGCAGGTGGCTAAATAATTGGCTTCACTCATCTCATCAGTATCAAATACCTCTTTAGCTTCCGTTCGTCCACATAAATTCCAAATAGGCAGTTTACAGGCTAAAATCATGTCTGTTACCCATTGGTTTTGAGTTTTGCGGCTAAAGTGCAAAAACGTATCCGCTTGGGTAAGGACATCGGTTAAGCTTGAGCCTTGATTAAAGGCATTATGAAATTGATTGTTTAAGATATAGCCAACATATTGAAAATCCCCAGCTTCCATTCCCGCCTGATAAGCTTCATGATTAATCGACTCAGCACATTGAATCGGCTTGACCCAGGAATTCAAAAATGTCGCCAAAAAATGATGGGTGCGACTGATATAAATTGGATGATTAAACGTTTTGCTCAGTTGACAAGACAGTAAACCAAAGGCATACCCAGACTGATAATCTCCCCAAAGGGAACCCAGGAGTAATCCATAATTAGAATAGCCTTTAGCTGATTCAGGAGCATTGCCATATTGTAGGGATAAATTGACGAGTTTTACCGTAACCCAGGCATAACTATCTTGATCAAAGAAATACGTGGGCGGATCGAGACTTAATAGTAAATTTACTGCCGCTTTTGTCACCCTGTCGGTCATGTATGGTAAATCAATTAAACTGGCAATGTGCCGATTTCCTAAATTTCGTTTTAAGTCAGATAATTCACGATTTAAGCCTCTTTTTACATTAGTGTCTGGAAAATCGATGCCGATTTTTTTGAGGGCTTGGCGTCCGACTTGAATGGCTTCTTTATAGTTGGCTAGCATGGTATGCTGAACAATGAGCAGGTTATACAGTTCAGCCTGTTCCACCACGGATTTAGCGTGAATTAAACTCTGATGAATTAAATGCTGTGACGATTCAAAGTCGCCATTCAAATATTCCACTTCAGCGAGTTCCTTATGAAGTTTTAATGTTAATGAATACTGGTCAGTCCAGCTTGTTTCACTTAAGGTTAATAGTCCGTAGTTTAGGTAATCTCTAGCGGCGGTATAAGCCGTTGCTGACTTCGCTTTTTTGGCAGCCGCTAAGTTTAACCGAGTTAATTCAAGTCGTTCGTGAGTGGTGGTAATCGCGTAAGCTTTCCAATTGAGATGATCAACAATATCAAAAATTCGCTCATATTTTTGATAGGGGGATAGCTGGGCAAGCAACAGCCGACCAATGCGCCAGTGAACGGTTTCTTTTGATGCTTTATCCATCAAAGCATCAACCGCTTGTTGTACGCGATCGTGCGAAAATTTATAATATTGAATTAAATGAAAATATTTTTGCGGATTTTTTGTCTGGGGTTCAATTAATCCTAACTGAATGGCTGGATATAAATCATCCCAGGTTTCATTCGGAATTCTCTCACAAATTTTGGCAAGTAAATCGAGTTGAAAATGATTTCCGATACAAGCGGCTAAACTTAAAACATGTTGAGTGCTTTCCGGAAGTTTTTTCAACTTGCCAATCATCAACTCCACTACGTTATCTGTAATCGCCGTTTCTTCAATCCGGTCGATATCCCAAGTCCACTGACCTGAACCTTCGTTGGTAGAAGAACTAAAGAAAATCAGATTTTCCTGGGCGAGGGTTTTGATAAATTCTTTAATAAAAAAAGGATTTCCTGCGGTTTTACGCACTATTAGTTCTGCTAAAGCAGTAACAGATTGAGCATCTCTGTGTAAGGTTTCGGAGATTAACTCAATAACTCGTTCCCGGTTCAGGGGGGTTAAGATAATTTGGTTAAGAATAACGCCAAGACTACAAATTTTATCGAAGCTAATCATTAAAGCATGATTCGGATCAACTTCATTGTCTCGATACGCACCAATGAGGAATAGATGGTGGATTGGGTCATCTGTCAAAATGAATTCCAGCAACTTGAGGGTAGCTGCATCAGCCCATTGTAAATCATCTAAAAAAATGACTAAAGGATGTTCAGGTTGACAGAAAACCCGCATGAAGGCTTGAAATACTAAATGGAAGCGATTTTGGGATTCAGCCAATCCTAATTCAGGCACTTCTGGCTGAGTACCAATAATCAGTTCAACTTCTGGAATGACCTGGATAATAATTTGTCCATTGCGACCTAATGTTTCCAGTAATATTTTTCGCCATTGCCTAAGTTTTGCTTCACTTTCAGTTAAAATTTTTCGGATTAATTTGGAGAAGGCATTAACCAAAGCTGAACAAGGAGTATTGCGTTGAAATTGATCAAATTTTCCAGTAATAAAATAACTGCTTTTCTGGATAATAGATGGACGAATTTGCTGGATTAGAGCGGACTTACCAACGCCAGCATCACCCGTAATCAGAATGATTTCACTCAGCCCTTTTTGGGTATTTATTGCCCCTTGCCCCTTTGGGGAACAGGCGATGCGAAAAAAAGCGGCGAGGAGTGCTTGAAGTTCACGTTCTCGACCATAAAGTTTTTGGGGAATTTGCAAAAATTTGCCCAGATCATGACATCCAATGGGGAATTCTTTAATTTTGCCCGTTGTTTTTAATTGCTCTAAACAATACTCTAGATCTGCCTTGATTCCTACAGCACTTTGGTATCGATTTTGCGGTATTTTTTCCAATAGTTTCATGACAATATTGGAAATGGCTTGAGGACAAACTAATTGATGATTGGGAAACTGTTGAGTGTTGAGTATTGACCCAACGCTAGGCTCATCTGTAACTAGGTTTGTAGGGATAAATTTAGGAACTTTCTGTTCGCTATTGATGGTAACGTTTGTGCCGAAGCCGCCTTGACTGAGTTTTGAGTCAACTCCCCCATCTTCTTTGTCTTCGCCTGCTTCCTTGTCCTCCTTTTCTACGACGTTTGACTGCAACGTTACATGAGGGGGGAGAGGCTGTTGAGCCAGATGGCAATAAATCAACTCTATGGGTTCATCTTTATCGAAAGGGAGATGATCGGTTAATAGTTCATAAAGAGTGACACCTAAGGAATAAAAATCTGTGCGGTAATCTAGAGGGCAATCCATCCGTCCAGTTTGCTCTGGTGATAAATAGGCTAATGTTCCCTCTACACTAGGCGATTGTTTGAGCGAATGATTTTCGCTGGATACGCGAACCGCGATACCAAAATCAATAATTTTTAGTTGTTCCGTTACCGGATTGAAAATAATATTTGATGGATTAATATCTTTATGAATTGTATTAGCGGCGTGGATTTGACCTAAGCCTTCTGTAATCTTAATCGCGATGTCCAGAATATCGGACAGTGAAAGTTTTATTGTCTTGAGTAATACGTTTAAGGATTCTCCACCAATGTCTTCAAACACGATAACCAACCTATTCTGATAAGCGAGTAAGTCGTAGGCGTGAATGACACCCACCAGTTGCCAGTTATGAGTAATTTCGTATTCCGTTTTATAGCGGCTAAGTTCTTCAGACGTAGGATAGTCAGGTTGGAGAAGTTTCAAAATAACAGGTTGAGTATCGACCTGTCGGATGCCCCGATAGACTATAGAATTGGAGCTTTCGTAGATTTTGGCGAGAATCTGGTAACCTGGAAGGATAATCACGGTGGGATTTCCCTATTAATTCGCTGTTCCAGACGTAGGAATGGTACGTCTATCTAAAAACGGTAGCATTTTGATGGGAAAGTGTCTCTTTATTTTTATAGGATCAGTGGTAGGTGTTAGGTTTTTTAGCTTCCAACAGACAATTGACACCCGACACCCGACACCCTTGCTCAACCGAGCTTTTCACCTTAAGTTAACACCAATAGCAGCCCTCACCCCCAGCCCCTCTCCCAAGCTTGGGAGAGGGGAGTCAGAGGGGAGTCAGAAGGGAGTAGGAAAAGAAGGGAGGGATGATAAACGCACAATCACCCGATTCTTGTCGGAGGTGCTGACTACGCCGAACGTAAGGATTGGGTTTGCCAGTGACGCTGTTGAAGCTGGTGCATGTGGTTAAAGAGTTGCCAACAGTAAGATTCACTTAGCCCACAAGTAATAGCCCCACGCAGCACAACATTAAAATACCAATCGTTCGGTGCTAATTCTTCGGCTAATTTTTCCACAACCACATAAGTCCGGACATTGTGATAGATTCGTCCTTGACAAGACACTTCTATGGTTTCTCGTCGATAGCCACCACGGGGTACTTCTTCCCGGTGATCAAGAGGATCACTAAATCGCTCAGGTAAGCGGTATAAGACGCCTTCAACCGTTGCGTTCACATCGTTCACATCGGGGACTATATCCAGTACACCACAGTTCCGCCGTGCTGACTTGCGGTTAAATCCCAGTCTATATCCGTTGAGAACGGCTGAACCTAGGACGAAAGCATGAGTATTTTCACCTAGCGATCGCTTTAAATCAACAGGACACATACAGGAGCCATAGGCAAAGTAGTAAAAGGTTGGCTCTGTCTGAGGGAACTGTAGCACATTAGCTACGGGTGAAGACGGTTCAAGAGACGGTGAGGGTGAATCTTGACGATCGCGAGGCTGAGTTGTCATCGCTGGCTAAAGACTACAATACTAAACGGCAAAGGCTTAAGCAATATATTGTCAACTAAGTCAGGGGAACGAACTGTAGCCGATTTTTCATATTAAATCAGTGTAGCTCAATCCTGAATCAACCCCGTTGGTATAATTGCAACATAATTGCAACGGCGATCGCACGAACGCAGGCGATATTATAAATGTGGGTAGTACAACACGCTAAAGAGGAGAAACATTGGCAAGTGCTGACTCGTCAACAGAGTTGACCAATCGCCTCTATAAGCAGCCTGGTGTCTTCGAGTCAGGAGAACCTCTAGGCTTACCCCGAAAATTTGGCGTACACTATCCACAGCAAGATTGCAAACTTTGGCGTTACTTACCCCTGAACTCATGAAGTCCTGCTTATCCGATATGGCTAACCTGAAGCGGCGTCTAGGCATAGCGCTGATACTGCCAATTAGCCTTATGGGAGCGATCGCGCTTCCGACTCCCCTCAAAGATGCCCAAGCCCAAACTGGGGATGGACGTGCTATCACGGTTCGGGCAGATATTCAAGAAGCGAATTCCCAAACTGGCGTTGTCACAGCACGGGGTAATGTACAAATTGATTATCCGGCTCGCCAAATTCAGGCAACGGCGGCTCAAGCTCAATATTTTAGTCGAGAACGGCGTATTGTTCTCACGGGGAATGCTTACGTTTTGCAACAAGGCAATAGTCTGCGCGGTGAAACGATTACCTATTTAATTGATGAAGGGCGCTTTGTTGCTCTACCGAAAACGGAACAACAGGTTGAATCAATCTACATTGTGTCTGATCCAGAAGCTCCAACCCAGCCTGTTGCACCGCCTGTAACTCCTCCCTTTAATCCAAAACCTGTGTTCAAAACTCCAGTCAGTGATCCATAATTGTTATTTATTATTTGTTATTTGTCATTTGTTATTCGTTAGCGCCGAAACCCTTGAGATACCGTAGGGTGGGTTTCGACTTCGCAAGGGGCCACCAGCATACCAGTCAGTACCCTTCAACTGAACACTAATCGGGGCGGGTTTAGTTACATCTGGGTGACAGCCAACGATAGTAGTGAAACCCGCCCCTACAGACTAAAAACTTGGTCGGGGCGGGTTTAGTTACATCTGGGTCAAAAGGAAACGATAATAGTACAACCCGCCCCTACAGATGTGCCATGGCACGTCTGTACACATTACATAACTCTCCAACTGAGGTAGCTATTCTTGAAAATCGTTTTAGAGAATATTCATAAATCCTATAACAAGAAGTCTATCGTTAACCGCGTCAATCTATCGGTGGCACAAGGGGAAGTTGTGGGGCTGCTCGGTCCAAATGGTGCGGGAAAAACGACCACCTTTTACATTGCTATTGGTCTAGAAAAACCGAATAAAGGGACAGTATGGTTAGATGATAATGACATCACCAAGCAGCCGATGCACCAGCGGGCGCGTTTTGGGATTGGCTATTTGGCGCAAGAACCCAGTATCTTTCGGAATCTGACAGTTCGGGATAATCTTCGACTGGTGCTAGAGCAAACGGGTGTACCGCGTCAAGAATGGCGCTGGAGGTTACGAACGTTGATCGAAGAGTTTGGCTTAGAAAAAGCAGCGAATACGATTGGGAGGCGGGTTTCTGGGGGTGAACGTCGTCGCACCGAATTGGCAAGGGCGTTAGCTTCAGGCGTAGAAGGACCCAAGTTTTTATTCTTAGATGAACCTTTTGCTGGGGTTGATCCGATAGCTGTGGCTGAGATCCAAAAAATCATTGCCCGGTTGCGCGATCGCGAAATTGGGGTTTTAATTACGGATCATAATGTTCGCGAAACCCTAGCCATCACCGATCGCGCTTATATCATGCGAGATGGGCAAATTCTGGCATCGGGTAGCGCTGAAGAACTTTACAACAACCCGTTGGTGCGACAATATTACTTGGGTGATGAGTTTCAAAAATAATCCTGGCTATTTCTCGATGTTTCGTAAATAGCCCTCAAACCCATAGATAAACATAAGACGAATGACATAAGACGAATGACGAATGACGATCCGTAAATCTCTACCTCTTTTCTCATTTATTCCTGGCGTATCGGTGATGGATCGTTATATTATCACCGAACTCATTCCCCCATTTTTATTTGGGATGGGAATGTTTTCCTCAGTGGGGGTAACGATTGGTAGCTTATTTGACTTGATGCGGAGAGCGGTGGATGAAGGACTACCAGCCACATTAGTGCTGAAAGTGCTGCTGTTGAGTTTACCTCAGTTCATGGCGTATGCTTTTCCTACATCTGTCTTGTTAGCCACCTTATTGACCTACAGCCGTCTTTCTAGCGACAGTGAACTAATCGCGTTGCGAAGCTGCGGGGTGAGTATTTATCGCCTAGTGCTACCCGCAATCTTGCTAAGTTTAGTTGTGACTGGCGTTACCTTTGGATTTAATGAATACGTAGTCCCCGCCTCTAACTATCAAGCAACGATAACCTTAGAAAAGGCATTAGGAGAGGAAAAACCCACCTTCAAAGAGCGCAATATCTTCTATCGAGAATATGCAGAGGATAAAACACTCAAGCGCTTATTCTACGCTCAAAATTTTGATGGTGAGCGGATGAAGGGCTTAACCATTCTCGACTGGTCTCAGCAAAGTCTTAACCAAATTGTCACCGCTGATTCCGCAATATGGAATATAGCGCAAAGTACTTGGGATTTCTATAACGGTACGATTTATTTAGTGTCACCGGATGCCTCCTACCGTAACATCGTGCGGTTTGAACACCAACAACTACAATTACCTCGCATTCCCTTGGATTTGGCGAGAAAAGACCGCGATTACGATGAAATGAACATCACTCAAGCCAGAGAACGTCTAGAGTTAGAGCGCCAGAGTGGGGATGAGGAGGACATTCGCAAACTCAAAATCCGCATCAGTCAAAAATTTGCATTACCCTTTGCTTGCGTTGTTTTTGGCTTAGTTGGGGGATCATTAGGCAATCAACCTCAGCGTACCAGTAAAGCCACAGGCTTTGGGATTAGCGTGTTAGTGATTTTTGCGTATTATATGCTAATGGCGATCGGAGATGCTCTGGGATTGAGTAACTACCTCCCTCCCTTAATCTCGGCGTGGTTGCCCAATCTGATGGGGTTTGCGGTTGGCGGATTTTTGTTAATTCGAGCCGCCCGGTAGGGGTTTGGTCTCCAAACCCTAAACCTGCAAACCCCTCAACCGAACAGCATTGTGCTATAACCTGTCCGAACGGGTGAGTCGCAGAGTCTATCAGATTGGATATAATTAGTGGGTTGCACTACAGAACCAACCGTTTACTCAGAAAAAATCAATCCTTTAAAATATTTCTGTAACAAAAGTTACATTATCCTACTTATTCTGACTCGGTTCGTTCAATTTTTGTCAAATCATACTACCGGCTTGCGCTATGTCATCTCCCAATCAAGTGCCTGCGTATCTGCGCTATTTAAAAGCCCGACTTCAACCCTTAAGGCAACCCAAATTTTGGCTATCAGTCATGGGCTTTGGCTTAATCGTGTTGTTTGTCTGGGAATATTGGCAGAATCCCGATTGGTTGAGTTTTTTGGAAGAAGACCCAATCCGCGAGCAATTTGAGAACTCAACGGATGAGACAACACTTTCGGCTGAAGAACTTGCCGCTAACATGGCAGATATTGACAGTTCGGCAGTCCTCATCGAGGAATTTGACCAACAGAATGCTCTAGCGTTGGCTAATCTACCGAACCAGAAGCCCGGAGACAAAAAAAATTCCTTGACCGCATCGGTACCCGAACCGCCGTCAACCTCTACTCCCTCAATCCTAAATAGTGCTGCTGAGTCAAAACCAAGCTCCAGCAATCCCTTCGCCAAAGCCTCACAAGACTTTCTCATGGGGGATATTTTATCGGGGAAGGGACTCTTTCCTGACCCAAATATGTTAAGTTCTGAGCCTTCGTCGTCAAACTCAGAAACGACTTCTGCGAATGCTTTCCAAGAATTGACTGAGGTGTCAGGAACTGAGGCGTCTCAAACGAACAATCAAAATTCTGAGCAACTGACGCAACGTTCTGATACAAATCAAAGTCAAACCGTGCCAACCTCTAGAACGAGTGAACAAACCCGAGTTCCATCACTAACGACGCCAAGGACGACAACCAACCGTGGGATGATACAGCCTAGCTACCCTCCGGCTTCTGTACCGACGGTATCGGGTTACAATGGTGCCGGACAGCCCACCTATCCCACAGGAGTGGCACCGAATGGAACCGTTTACAACGGTGCGGGACAGCCCATGTATCCCTCCGTTCCTGCCCCTCCAGTCCCAGCAACGGGTGTCACCACCTCTCCTGTGATGCCTACAGCACCTGGCAACTCCGCTAATGTTGGACAATATCCGATTCAACCCAATAATGTTCCTAGCGCCGGAAATAATCCGACACCCATTACACCAGGATTGCAGGAGAGTCAGCTCAATCGCTCACAACTAAATGCACCCCGTTAGTCGCCTCGTCGCCTTCCATGTCTAAAAAGGCAGTGCTGCTGTTGATTTTCAAGGTGCGATCGCATTCCAAAGATGTAGGGGCGGGTTTAGGGATTAAATGAGTAAACCCACCTCAAACCCCACAACGAAACCCGCCCTAATCCCCACCTAAATTTTTGATTAATTCCCAACCCGATAACAAAACCCATCTGATTTAAGGCGCGATCGCACTGTCCTACGACTTAGTGCAGGCAGAAGTCTTTGACCACTTCTACCTGGCACTATTATTTAACCATCCGATGAGGGACTAGAAGTGTTTAATAATTGCGTCGGCAAATTCAGAACACTTCAACGGGGACTCAAGCCGTGGGGTCATCATCCGGGCTAAGTCGTAGGTTACTTCCCGATTAGAAATAGCACCGCCAATTCCCCGTGTAATCAGGTCAGCCGCTTCTTGCCATCCCATATATTCCAACATCATCACCGCCGATAGGATGAGTGAACCGGGATTAATTCGGTCTAAACCCGCGTGCTTGGGTGCTGTGCCGTGGGTGGCTTCAAAAATTGCACAGGTGTCACCAATATTGGCACCGGGTCCCATGCCTAAACCTCCTACCAGGGCAGCCGCCGCGTCGGACAGATAATCCCCATTCAGGTTCATCGTCGCCAGAATCGAGTATTCATCCGGGCGAGTCTGGATTTGTTGGAAAATACTGTCCGCAATCCGGTCATTGACCATGACTTTTTCTTTCCACTGACCATTGCCGTGGGTGTCCCAGATGGCATTGAGAACACTTTCGACTTCTGCCGTCGCTTCAGCCCGCTTTTCCGGTGTCAGAGAATCGTAACCAGGTTCAAGCTTACGGGCATTGTCATCGAGGCTGATATCTGGGTTATGTTCTTTATTGCTCAATATCCAAGATTCTCGTTCGGTAACACATTGCGCCCGGAATTCTGTGGTCGCTAGTTCATATCCCCAGTCTCGAAATGCACCTTCGGTGTATTTCATAATATTACCCTTATGCACCAAGGTAACCATTTGCTTGGCTTTAGGTAAGCTTAAGGCGCGTTCAATGGCGCGACGAACCAGACGTTGAGTACCGGTTTTGCTGATGGGTTTAATCCCAATCCCTGAGTCAAGGCGAATCTGCTTTGTGCCGTGTTCTGGTGTTGCTGGAATCAAATCCTGATTCAGCATCGAAATCAGTTTGTCGGCAATTTCTGTTCCCTGACGCCACTCAATTCCCAGGTAGATGTCTTCTGTGTTTTCCCGGTAGATAATCAAATCTAGTTTCTCGGGTTCTTTGTGGGGCGAGGGTGTCCCTGAGTAGTATTTGCAGGGACGCACGCAGGCATAGAGGTCATTAATTTGACGCAGGGCGACGTTGAGCGAACGAATACCTCCACCAATTGGTGTGGTTAAGGGTCCCTTAATCGCAACGCCGTATTCTTTAATCGCGGTTAAGGTGTCTTCCGGTAAATATTGATACGTGCCGTACTTGTCGCAGGCTTCATCACCGGCATAAATTTTAAACCAGGTAATGTTCCGCTTCCCACCATACGCCGTCTGCACCGCTGCATCAATAACCTTTTGGGTGGCGGGCCAAATATCGACACCTGTGCCGTCTCCCCGAATGAAGGGAATAATCGGATCATCAGGAACAATGGGTTTCCCATCCTCGAAGGTAATGCGAGACCCTGTATCTGGAGGTGTGATTTTTTCGTACATAAAACTCTTTGGCTAAGGTTAAAATCAGCATCAATAATTGTGATGCTCCGAAAAAGTTACCAGATCTCTTGGCGGCTGGGAACTTTATTAAGTTTTTTTGCAGATTGCTGTCGAATCAGGACGAAAATAGCAAAAAATTGGTAACAAATATAACGGATGTTTCAGGAGTTATCCATTACTCATTACCCCTTATAAAATGCACAGCCTCAGTTGCTGACTAAACTGATGAAGGACGGAGGAATCTTCCAAAAAAAGTATCTAATGCTACAAAATATAGGTTAATATTTCTCTTTTACTCCCCCTGCCCACCCTAGCGCCATGGCACGTTTCTACATTGCTCCCCCTGCTCCCCTGCTCCCCTGCTCCCCTGCTCTTGAGCGGTACAGGTACAAGGTTGGACTCGATAGTCTAGGACATCGGTCAAGAAACCGGGTGTCTTTGGGTGAAAGCTGTCATCCTCACGAGAAACCCGGTTTCTCGGAATACTTGACCGACGCTTAGAGCGTTTAGACACTCGCTGAACTCAACTATTATGCTGGAATAAAGCATCTCTGTTGGCTATCTTGGCGCATTCTGTTACTCGATAGAGCCTTGCTTGGCGTTAACCCGACTATGTGATGGGATAGCCGATGACAGAGGGTTGGTTCATCTGTCCTTTGGTTGGCTTGTCGTTCAACGTTTGTGGCAATACGCTACTGAAGTCGCTAGGCTATTACCAACACTGAGTTTTTTGCTCCTGATTCCTGCTCCTGTCTGGACGCTTCTTGCCCAAGGAAGGACGTTCTAAGGGAAAGCGTCTCACCACCCTAACCTTCAACCTTTTGATCCATGACTGACGACCAACGATGAAAAAAATTTTAGTGGTTGATGATGATAGAACATTACGCATTACTCTGACACGCGCCCTGGAAAATATGGGATATCAGGTTCAACAGGTGAGTTCTGGGGCAGAAGCTTTGGAGGCTTGTGTTAAAAATCCACCGGACTTGGTGGTTTCTGATGTGATGATGCCAGAGATGGATGGAATAGAATTTTGCCGTCGTCTGAGGGCGACTCCATCCGGTCAACTGATGCCGTTTATTTTTCTATCAGGCAAAGGAGAACTAGAAGACCGGATTCACGGTCACTCCATCGGCGCGGATGATTATCTGATTAAGCCGGTTAATCCTAGAGAATTAGCGGCTAAAATCGAGGCTCAGCTTGAGAGAACCCGTCGTATCCATGCTCTGATTGTTCAGTTGATGCAGCTTAATGCCAGTTCTGCTGTCACGGAGTTAGCGAACCAAGCCAAAACCGCTCAAGCGACCGAGGTTCCAGCACCCCAGGAAGAAGAAACTGTCACCCCTACGCCTTTACCGTTGACACCTGCAGAAGAACGAGTGTTTTGGGAAGTGATTCAAGGATTGACGAACAAACAAATCAGCAATCGCTTGTTTATCAGTCCACGTACTGTTCAAACCCACCTGAGTAGTATTCTAAATAAGTTAAAGCTGGGGAACCGCGCTCAGCTTATTCGTTTTGCCTATGAAAATGGTTATCAAGCTCCGAGCAATGGTTAGGAAGGCGGGGGAGCAGGGGGAGCATGTAGAGACGTAGCATGCTACGTCTGGGAGCAGGGGGAGATGGGGCGCAATGTTCATAGCACGTCTGGAAGCGGGTGACTTCTTTTTACTGCTAAGTGAGGTGATTAGACCGATGTTCTAAAGTAATCTTGTCAATTTTAGAGTTTCAGGCGTTCAAGCGAGCCACTTTGCCTCGACAATAGGATCAGTTGCCGCAACTTCAAACACGTCGCTTCATGATAGACCAAACGAGTGCCTCTGTACCCGAAACCTCTAACCAGCTTGCCGAGTTGACTAGCCAACTCGAGTCGAGTTCTGAGAAAAAACAACTCCAGCTTATTCCAGAACTGGTGAATCAGGGGGATGCTGGTTTAGATGTTTTGATGGACTTTCTGCAAGCGCAATCCTCAACTCCTCCCAGTCTCAGTGTCGGTTTGGCATACCAAGCCCTTTATCAGGCAAAGACTGCCAAAACTGAGGAGTTCCTACAAAACCATTTTCCGACCGGAATTGTTCCCCTGTTGTCTGAACGGGATATTGACTACGCTCCCCTACAACAGTTACTTGCCGAGCAAGAGTTTCAGGCAGCGGATAGGTTGACATTGGAGAAACTTTGTGAGTTGGCTGGGTCTGCTGCTGTACAGCGCAAATGGTTGTACTTTTCCGAAGTGGAGAGGTTCCCGATTCCCGATTTACAGACGATTAATACTCTGTGGGTGATTCACTCTCAAGGTAAATTTGGATTTTCTGTGCAGCGGGAAATTTGGCTGTCTGTGGGCAAAAACTGGGAAAAACTGTGGCCCAAAATTGGCTGGAAGTCCGGGAATAGCTGGACTCGATACCCCAATGAGTTTACCTGGGATCTCAGCGCCCCCAAAGGTCATCTACCGCTTTCTAATCAGCTACGCGGTGTCCGGGTTATTGCCAATTTGCTGTCTCATCCGGCGTGGTTAAGTTAAAGTTGGTCATTTGGCATTTGTGGTAATTTAACGGCTAGGTCGGGGCGGGTTTAGTTACATTCGGGTGAAAACGAAACGTTAAGGGTAAAACCCGCCCCTACAAAAGACTTTCTAGCTCCCTCTGCTCCCAGACGTAGCATGCTACGTCTCTACATGCTCCCTCTGCTCCCTCTGCTCCCCCTGCTCCCTCTGCTACGGTAGCCAGTGGGGGAGAAATCCTGGTAATAATGGCTCAGGTTGTAGTTGTACGGGTGTTTCTGAGGTTATAGATTCATCTAAGGGCAATAGCCAAAGACGTCCAGTTGCGATCGCTTGTCCTTCGTCGTTCCTTAAACTGTCAATGGCTGAGGCGGGTCGGGTGGCTACCTGATCGAATAATAAGGCTAAACCATCTGGGGATAAACTCAGTTGAATATCACGCTGTTCTGGCAGAACGACTAAGGGTTGTATTGGACTCTCCTCACTATCGGGTTCAGTGTCGAGATTAACGGCGGCGATAAAGGGTTCCTCGCGATACTCTTCCCCTTGAATCAGTTGCGTCAGGAGACAATAGAGGGTTTCCTGACTGGGGGCGAACTCACAGTTGACAATCGAACCGGTTGTTCGCAGGAGTTCTTCCTCAGTTCCCTGATTATTGACCAAAAACAGCGATCGCGTATAGTCGGTATTAAATTTCACCATTGTCGCTGCTGCACCATCGCTGGCAAAGCTGAGAACTTGACCAAATTTGGGCAGAAAGTCTAGAGGTTCGGCGTCGGCGTTTAAGGGCAAAATAGCCACCCCTTGTCCTTGCGCTACGGCTAATGAGGCACTATCTGGGGCAATTAAAAATTCCCCACCGGGTTGATTCTCTAAGGGTTGGGGTTCGCCATCAGCGGGGATCATCCACAGACCAAAGTCAGCGGGATCTTCTCGATTCACTCGCTGTACCACAATGATTTGTCCGTCTCTGGATAAGTCAAATTGCAGATTTTGATAGTTTTGGCTATCTAAGACCAAATCCAGCTTACCAGGGGTTTGCTGAGCCGGAGAACGCTGATCTGGAGAGAGAAACGACATTCCTGTGGTTACGGTGTACAGTTGTGCCGTGAGTAACCCCTTTGCCTGATTTTGGCGATCATTGGCAGAAAATAAAATGCGATCGCTCCCTGGATAGGGCTGAAAGTCCAGTACTACCAAATCAGCAGGTGTCAGCAGCGTTTTTTGCTGTTGGGTGAGATTATAGAGAATTAACCGCCCTTGTTCCTCTCCTTCAACGCCAATGTAAGCAAAAGCGCGATCGCGACTGTGAAAGGTTGCCTGAAACGGTTCCATGACGGTACCTTCTTCTTCAACTCCTGGTATTTTCTCCTTTGCCCCCTGAAGCTGAACCTGATAGTCATTACCATAGGGAATCGGCGAAAGCAACGTATACGCCATTTTTCGCCCCGCCCAGCTAATCTTGCCCTCGATTGGCGGTATCTCTGAGGGACTCACCTCACCCTCTGGCAAAACTGGCGTGATTTTGAGATTCGCTTCTACGCTGGCGTGGTTCATCGGACGGCTAAAGGTTAGAATAAACGCCGTATCCTCTGCACTGACGTATTTGTCCTGCCAACTGAAATCCCTAACTCTAGGTCGAGTGGTATCGCCTGTCAATAGCACGATGCCAATAAACAGACTTAACACTACCATGATTATCAAAGCCAGACGATCAATGGGTTGGAGAAATTTTTTAGATGGTAAGGTTGGAGCAGTCATTTCAACGATCACACCTTTTGCTCTAGCATTCTAGTCTAAATCTCCCTCCAGACAGTAACCATATAGGGTGCAGGCTTTCTCTACTGACTCTTGTCCGGATAAAACAGGGTGTTGTTACCGAATCTTTATATTAAATAATCTGTAAAGTTCTGTAAATTCATCCTTTGGGTGTATTGAATCTATTGTGAGGCGTTTTTAAATTAAGGAGAATACGCCTCGACCCCTGCATATATTACACGTTGCTGACTTACTGCCATGATTTCCCACCTCTATCAGCCCTCAACAAGTCGCCTTTTCGATACCCGTACCCCGGATAAATTGTCTGTGGAACCACTTTGCTTAGATGAGCGTATCCTCGGTGCAGCAAGCTGTGGCATTGTCCTCAGCGATGCTTGCCAACCGGATTTGCCAATTGTCTATTGCAATCCCGCTTTTGAGAGAATTACTGGCTATTCCCGTCAAGAGGTGGTTGGACGCAATTGCCGCTTCCTGCAAGGAGTCGATACTAATCCGCAGGTGGTTGAGCAAATCCGTCAGGCTCTACGAACTGAGCAAGAGGTGAAGGTAGTCCTTAAGAATTATCGCAAAGATGGGACACCCTTTTGGAATGAGCTAGCGATCTCACCGATTCGAGACGCCAAGGGGCGCGTGATCTATTTTGTTGGCGTTCAGACTGATATTACATCTCAAAAGCAAGCCCAAGAGGAACTTCAGCGCAATCATGCTTTATTAAAGGCGCAACAAGAAGCTGATCCGGATGGTGTCATTGTCATTGCTCCCAATGGTCAAATCATTAATCACAATTCTCGCTTTTGCCAAATGTGGCAGGTTCCTGATGACATGATGAAATCCTCCGATAAAGAGGAATTTTTAGAATGTGTGTTGCCCTTAATTGCTGAACCGCTAAAAGTGTTTAGTAAAGTCGAATATCTGGAACAGCATCCGCCACTAACTCATAAGGATGAAATTCAGCTAACTGATGGACGAATTTTCGAGCTTTATTCCACGCCAGCTTTATCGGCTACAGGAACGTGCTACGGCAGAATTTGGTCATTCCGTGACATTACCCAAAACAAACGAACTGAACAGCAATTAAAGCAACAAGCCAAGCAAGAACGGCTTTTGAGCTGTATAAATCAGCGAATTAACCAATCCTTGAATCTGAATGAAGTCCTGAATACAGCCGTCGCAGAAGTGCGAAAATTTATAAAGTGCGATCGCACTCTGATTTATCGGTTTGACCCAGATTGGGCAGGAACCGTTGATGTGGAGTCAGTTGGCGGTGGGTGGATGAGAATTGTCGGCACAACTATTGAGGACAATTTCTTTAAGAATCCTGACGTGACATCGCTTCTCTATCAAGACGGTTATATTCGAGTTATTGACGATATCTACAACGCCAATTTAAGCCCCTGTCACATTGAATTACTTGAAAATCTTCAGGTTCAGGCTAGCTTAGTCGCCCCTATTCTACAAGGTAAAAAGCTCTGGGGATTACTGGTTGCCCATCACTGTTCGGAAGTGCGACAATGGCAGCAACAGGAAATTGAATGTGTGCGAAAACTTAGTATTCAGTTAAGCATGGCAATTCAGCAAGCGGCATTGTTTGAGCAAGTCTCGGCTGAACTCAAGGAACGCCAAGCCGCTGAAGCCGCCTTGCGAGAGTCGGAAACAAACTTGAAGGAAAAAGCCACCCAGCTTGAAAAAACTCTGCGTGAACTTAAACAGACTCAACTTAAACTGATTCAAAATGAAAAAATGTCGAGTTTGGGACAGTTAGTAGCAGGAATTGCTCATGAAATTAATAATCCGATTACGTTTATCTCTGGGAATATTGATCATGCCAATCAATATGCTCAAGATTTATTGGAGTTAGTGCAACTCTATGAACAGCACTATCCCCAACCTGCACCAGAAATTGAAACCTTAACTGAGGACATTGATATCGAATTTCTCCGAGAAGATTTGCCCAAACTTCTTAGTTCCATGCAATTCGGGGTTAACCGTCTGGAAACGTTAGTTGGTAGCCTAAAGAATTTCTCCCGCCTGGATGAAGCTGAACGTAAATGCATGGATGTTGAACAAGGAATGGAGAATACGCTGTTAATTTTGCAGCACCGCTTAAAGCCGGAAGCCTCTAATATCCAAGTCGTCAAAGACTATGGCAAGTTGCCATCTGTAGACTGTTATCCAGGACAACTCAATCAAGTCTTTATGAATTTGCTGAATAATGCCATTGATGCTCTTAATTCCGGGGATGAACAAGCGGATAAGAATAAGGGTTCAGCATCAACAGAACTCTCTTTTCCTGATCATGCTCCTACGCCGACGATATGGATTCGGACTGAATTATCGGAGCGCAATTCTGTATTGATCCACATTGCTGATAATGGTTGTGGCATTCCTGAACACATCAAGGAACAAATTTTCGACCCATTTTTTACCACAAAACCTGTAGGAGAAGGAACAGGGTTAGGATTATCGATTAGCTATCAAATTGTCGTAGACAAACATGGGGGAAATTTACATTGCTTCTCCGCACCCGGATGCGGTACAGAGTTTGTGGTGGAAATTCCCTTATTGTAGGGTTCCGCAGATGCTTCGTTTCGTTCCTCCGCTTCGCTCCGGACTCCACTCAGCATGACAGATTACCTCTTTCACTGCAACTTGGTATTAGTCGCCGGAGTGTGAGATTTTACGGTTAAATTGGGGGCAAGCCTTCCTTGGTGTCAACTTAACCGAATCTCATCCAATAATTTGCTCAATCATCCGATTGGCTTGCGATCCATACCCACCACCAAAGAGATTGAAGTGATTGATGATATGGTACAAGTTGTACAAGGTTTTGCGCTGCTTATACCCCGAATCTAACTGCCACACTTGGTTATACCCCCGATAGAACGCCGCCGGAAAGCCACCAAACAATTCTGTCATGGCAATATCCGCTTCGCGATCGCCGACATAAGTTGCCGGATCTAACAGTACAGGTTCCCCTGATGTGGTAATAGCCGCATTTCCCCCCCACAAATCCCCGTGAATCAAAGAGGGTTTGGGTTGATGATCCAACAATTCAGGAACTTTTGCCAATAATTTATCTTGCCCCGGAAAATGTCCCCCGCGACGCCGTGCTAGTTTGAATTGATATCCTAATCGATGTTCGGCAAAGAATTCTGCCCAATCGTCCATCCAATCGTTAATTTGTGGTGTTGAACCAATGGTGTTGTTTTGATTCCAACCAAATCGCCCGTCTTTGTCTTGAGGCGGAGTCGCCTGATGCATCGCCGCTAGCTGGCGTCCCATTTCTACCCAGGATTCACTATTCCCACCGCCAAATTCCAGCCACTCTAGGACAATATACGCCGAATTTCCAGCGACACCATAGACGATGGGTTGCGGAACTCGAATCGTATGGGT
>JGI11826J13684_1004642_pt1 | contig 19383 bp, 14 predicted proteins | sample ElkSlonscriptome_18_FD_13684 | JGI IMG/M metagenome (IMG submission 13684)
GGGGAGATGGGGAAGATGGGGAAGATGGGGGAGAAAATGTAATACTGAAATCAGGGCAACTGAGGATTGGAATATTTTCGATCACGAGTAGGTCTTCACCCTTGCCGTATGCCCTAGTAATCTGACGGATGATTACATTGTCACTTCCACAAATATCGCACATCATATATATAGATATTTAGGGTTTGCTGCACAACCCAAAAACCATTAGCCATCAATACTTTGAGTAGCCTTGACATTGGTTCATCTTCCAGGAAAGAGAATAAAACTCATCAAAACTCTTGCACCGCTATCAGGAAAAATGTACCCTTGCTCCCCCAGCTCCCCCAGCTCCCCCAGCTTCCCCAGCTTCCCCCGCTCCCCCTCACCACAGCACTTATTCAGCAGCCCCTAATTAGCCGATCGCACTCCCAATCGTCAGTTGCTAGATCTGCCTCACTCAGGAGTCGGATAGGCATTGCCTACCCGACATGACATTATTAACAAGGGGCTAAGGTTAACGCTTCACCCGTGAGACTGAACGCCCGAACTTCGGTAATTTTTACCTTAACTATCTGTCCTTTCAATTGATTAATATCGCCGCTAAAGAAGGTCAACCGATTCCCCCTTGTGCGCCCCATCACTTGGCTAGAATCCTTGGGATTTTGGTCTTCGACGAGAACTTCTTCAATCCGCCCGAAATACCGTTGCGATCGCGCGGCGGCTTTGGTGTTCACTAAATGGTTGATCCGTTGCAGGCGATCGCTCTTTACCTCCTCACTCAGTTGATTCTCCCACAGGGCGGCGGGTGTACCGGGGCGAGGCGAGTAAGCGGCGGTGTTTAATTGGTCAAATTCAATATCCTCGACCAGTTTCAATGTATGCTCAAACTGTGCCTCGGTTTCTCCGGGAAAGCCGACAATCGCATCCGCACTAATCGACGCATCGGGCATATAATCGCGAATCGTATCAATAATTCGGCGATATTTTTCCTGGGTGTATCCCCGCGCCATGGCTTTGAGGATGTCATTATCCCCGGATTGGAAGGGAATATGGAAATGTTCGCAAACCTTGGGCAATTCCTTGCAGGCGCGAATTAGTCGTTCGGTGAAATAGCGGGGGTGACTCGTGGCAAACCGAATCCGCTCAACTCCGGGGACATCGTGAACATAATAGAGTAAATCTGTCAAGGTGTGCTGATGCCGTCCCGATTCAGTCACGCCGGGTAAATCCCGCCCATAAGCATCAATATTTTGTCCCAGCAGGGTGATTTCCTTATACCCTTGCTGTCCTAATTCTGCCATTTCCGCCCGAATCGCTTCCGGGGTGCGGGATTGTTCCACACCGCGTACATTGGGGACAACGCAGTAGGTGCAGCGTTCGTTACAGCCGTAAATTACATTCACCCAAGCGGTAACGGTGCTATCGCGGCGGGGTTTGGTAATGTCTTCAACAATATGGATGGGTTCAGTGGCGACAATTTGGTTTCCGTCACCGACTTGTTCGAGTAAGTCTTTCAGGCGATTGGCGTGTTGGGGTCCCATGACTAAATCCAATTCTGGGACACGCCGCAGCAGCGCTTCTCCTTCCTGTTGAGCGACACAGCCAGCGACAATTAAGGTAAGGTCGGCTTGTTCTTGTTTCCGCTTTGCCTGTCTACCCAGGTAGGAATAGACCTTTTGTTCAGCGTTATCGCGGATTGTACAGGTGTTGTAAAGGATCAGGCTGGCGTCATTGGGATCGTCTGACCACTCAAATCCCATATCTTCTAAGATACCAGCCATGCGTTCCGAGTCGGCTTTGTTCATTTGGCAGCCGAAGGTGGTGATATGGTAGCGACGGGGAGAGGTGGTCATGTTAAGTAGTAGGGTTTTGAGATAGCGTACAGATTCCTATTATAGGTTTTGGCTAATGATGGGATGAGTGTTCCATGTTTGTAGTAGGGGCTTTAGCCCCGTTCCCAACGCGATCGCGCTAACCTAGTTCATAAATCGTTTGGGCGGTGTGCGGTACATCCTTGTGTTTTTTAACGCAGAGGGACGCAGAGGTCAACGCAGAGGGGCGCAGAGGTGTTTATGAGGGTTTGGGGTCAGATTGTTTATTTTATTATTTTACAGGTCTATGTGGTATCGAGGCGTAAGTTCTGAAGTTGTCTGACAGCCTAAGCTAAGTCAGGTTTGAGTTTAATGCTAGGGTTTATAGTCATCAAGTTGAGATTTTTTTATGACATCTGTATCGATTGAACTTCCCAAAACTGTATTCTCTGCACTGAGGAAGAATCCTGATGAGTTTGTCCAAGAGATGCGAATAGCCGCTGCTGTAAAATGGTATGAACTGCATCCGGGAGCATTTCTGCCAAGAGTTCCTCAATCTGATCCGTAATTTCCCGTCTAGGTAAAAATAAATGATCTGCCTGAAACGCATCATGGGCAATTTCTGACAGCATCATTTCCTTTCGTTTAGTATCTAATCCTTTATAAACGTCATCCTTAAAAACACCCTTTTCCGCTGCCCATTCTTCCAGCAATACACGTAATGCCCGTTCATACAACGTAGCGCGGTTGGTGGGAAATTTCCGGGAGCGCTGATAGAGTAAACAGACTAATGTCAGCAACAACGGCGTCTGGGTGAGTTCCTTCGCCGCTTTATTGTCTTTATAATTCAGCTTTTGCCAACATTCTTGACCCGTTTGTGGCTCACGCCCAAACCAATTGCTAATAAAGTTTTTAATCTGATCATCATCAAACTCTGCCATTGCCACATCGGTAAAGCGCCGGAAATTGTGGCGATAAGCCGCAACCCGACAGGAGGCAATAAAGCGATTTTTATCATGTAAATCGACAAAGTTCTGAATATGCTGAATTACCTGATTCATGCGCTCCGTTGGCACTTCATCTAATCCATCCAGCAAAATCAGCAGTTTCCCTTGTTCCAAGGCTTTAGCGGTAAATTCCTGGTGTGCGGGAAAGCCACAGATGCGGAATTCTTCAGCAATTTTATGTTCGATATCAACATCACCCTGGTTAAATGTATTGAGTTCAATTAATACCGGAATACGAGCGTGTTTAAACTGTCCCTTCTTTCCCTTCAGCGCTTCTAATCCCATGCGGCGCAAGAAGGTAGATTTTCCCGCACCGGGACTTCCTAACACCATCAAATACTGCTTTTGATTGGCGACAGTAATTCCGGCTTGCTTGGGGCAATCTTTAGACTGAAAACTCCGCTGTTTTGCTTCCCGATAGACAGTTTCCAGAGTTTCAACGGATTCAAAACTCCGAATCGCGGCGTCATCCAAGAATTGCACCGTTGTATAAACCGATTCCAAGGAGACAGGTTCTCGCATTCCTAAGACTTTCAGAATGCCATGACGTTCTGTATAATTCTGGGCATATTGCCGAGAGGCATTAAAAATCGCTTGTTTGGCTTTTTTATCCAGAGTTTTGCCAAATAATCCCAGAACTTTACCACCTTGTCCCCAGAGGGTTTGGAAAACGGGAACGGCGATGCCGCTAATCGCTTGAGCGATGAAAGGTTCAGCTCCAGTCATGGTGGTAAGAATGCGAGGGTAGGGGAATACTATACAGGTTAACAGAGTTTGTAGTAAGCGCTTTAGCGCTTCTGGCACTAAAGTGCCTACTACGAACAAGCGCTTCTGGCACTAAAGTGCCTACTACGAACAAGGGATTGGGTTGTAGCGGTAAATTAGATAGCAAAGCAACTCCTCGGAATTGATGCGACGGATATCCAGTTGTTATCAACAATAGCCTATTTTGTCACAAAGGCTTTCACTCGAAAAGGCAGAATTAAAAACACCTTATTTACACTTCACTGCGTTTAATGGCATACTTTTTACATTTTACTCTGCTCTCCTGGCTTCGGTTCATTTGACCGGGCAAAAAAGTCAACCATAATCGATTGTTTATCTTGAACCTCCAGTAAAATTACCGAATAGGCGATTAATTCGTCAATCGCTAAACATATTACCCCCACTAATACCAAAAACATTCCGGTGATAAACAAAAAAATTGGGACTCGTTCCAGTAACGTTATCCCCATAAAAAAATGCAGAGCAATAGCAAATGAGGTCAGCACAAAAAAAACCACCGCTAATGTGTCGCAAAGGGTTGCATTCCGCACATACCAGGCGCGGCGCAACAGATTATTCAGTTGATGCTCTAAACTTAAAAAGCGAATATCTTCTCCTGCATCGAACTGTCCTTGATGCGTTAACTCTCGCGAAAGGATTCTTCTCTCATTGTTCAATAAGCGGATGCGATTTAATAAGGAAGACTGTCTCGCATTTAATCCCAAAAAAAATAATCCACTGGAAGAAATCATCACGGCTGGCGCAAGGATGGCTTGAATGACTTGAGTGACAGTGAGAGACATTTGATCCATGATTTTCCTGGGTGCTACCTAGCTAAATCTTGAGCAGTTTGACATCCTCCCCACCTTACTTCGTTGAAGGTAGGGATTCCCATCATCACTGACGGGGTTTCCTGGCTCTACGAGCAACCTTACTTTTTTGGGTTTCCCCATCCAAGCAGAGGGTCATCTCATCCCCAGGCGTAACTTTCCGAGTGCCCCTCGGTAGTTGGGCTAGCCCTTGCAATGCTTTCATCAAAATGTTGATGGCAGCATTTACGTCTCGACAGTCAACATACCCACAATGAGGACATTTATGGGTGCGAGTGGATAAGGCTTTCTTCACTTCTTGCCCGCAATTAGAACAGTCCTGGGACGTGTAATCAGGTGCAACGGCAATTACTGGCACATCAAACACTTTCCCAAAATACTCCAACCACTGCCTAAACAATGTCCAGCTAGCATCAGATATTGATTTGGCTAAATGATGGTTTTTGACCATGTTTCGCACTTTTAGGTCTTCAATAGCTACCAAGTCTGCCGACTGGACAAGCGCCCTTGCAGTCTTTACCGCAAAGTCTTTACGCCGCCTTGACACCTTGAGATGCGTTCTACCCAACTTCTGGATGGCTTTGATGCGATTTTTGGCACCCTTAGCTCTACGGGAAACACGTTTTTGCGCCTTTTTCAAGGCTTTCTCCGCCTTCCTCAAAAACCTAGGGTTTTCAATCTTGTTGCCATCAGAGTCAGTGTAAAAGTGGTTTAAACCGACATCTATCCCTACCATCCTATTAGTGGGTTCATGGCGTTCTTTTCGCTCCTGGTTGATGGAAAACTGAACGTAGTATCCATCCGCCCTACGAACAACACGGACTCGCTTAATCTGCTCTTTTTGGTAAAAGTGCACGTCACGAGTTCCCCACATCTTGAACGTTCCAGCTTTGAAACCATCCCTGAATGTAATGGTTAATCGGTCATCCGATAATACCCATCCATCAACTTTGTACTCGACTGAGCAATGAGTTTGATGTTTTTTGAATTTGGGAAAGCCTTTCTTGCCTGGAACTTTTTTCTTGCAGTTATCAAAGAACCTAGCGATGGCACTCCATGCTCTCTCGGCACTAGCTTGACAGGCTTGTGCCGAGAGCTTCTTACACCATTCAAATTGTTCTCTAAGGACTTTGCAATATTTGTTGAGGTCGTACTTGTTGACCCCTCTATTGTCCATCCAGTACCGAAGGCAGCTATTTTGAACAAAACGAGCAGTACGGATCATCTCGTCTAAGATGACGTACTGCTCGTCTGTTCCTCGTAATTTTGCCTCGAATACTAGCATGGTTAACTCAATTCTATGTCGAATATATTAGTATAGAGTATTAGATAGTGCAAAAAGCAGGCATATTGAATACCTGCTTTTTGCTTGGGGGAGTGAAGGCATCCCCACCCTACTCCACTTCGTTACGTTGAGGATGGGGTTCTATCGCTCCCCCAAACGCACCCTACAATTGGACGACAATTGGACGACAATTTGCTGGGTGGAAAAGGATATTTACTCTGCCATCGATTGCAAAGGTAACATAACTGTAAACGTTGTCCCTTTGCCATCTTCACTTTCAACTGTAATCAACCCACCATGCAAATCCACACATTTTTTAACAATGGCTAATCCCAAACCTGTTCCCTGAATTGTGCCAACATTACTGGCGCGTTGAAACGACGAGAATAGTTTTTTGATATCCTCTGGGGGAATGCCAATTCCCTGATCTTGAATATGGAAAATCGCCGATTCTTCTTCGCAAGTTAACTCAACCTTCACCTCACTCCCCTGGGGAGAATACTTAATCGCATTAGAAATTAAGTTGTTCAAGATATGCTGTAAAAGCTTCTCATCCATTTGAGCATCACCACAGTCGCCATGACTGACAAAGTTAATCGAATGCTGTTGACTGATACTCATTTGCAGGGTGTCTACAATTTCCTGACAGAATCCGATTAAATCCATTGAGGCTGGCTTAAACGTTAGTTTTCCCGCCTCAGCTTTACCGATTGTTAGCACATCATCCAATAACTGCGTCATCCGGCTAACCGCGATTTGAATGCGCTGATAATGAGCTTTTTTCTTTTCATCCGTTAACTTTTTACTGTAACGCTCTAAAAGTTCTGACGATGAAAGAATTGCCGTTAATGGGGTGCGGAATTCGTGAGAGACTAAGGAAACAAAACTAGAGCGCAATTCACTCAGTTCTCGTTCTTTTTCCAAGGCTTTAATGATTTCCGCTTCTGCCTTTTTCAACGATGTAATATCCCGTCCAACTCCCTGAAATTCTACAACATTGCCCTCATTATCAAACATCACTCGCTCAGTCCATTGTTGCCAGCGAATCTCATTGTCTGGCAAAATGACCCGGTGTTCGTAGGTGACGATAGGCTGTTCAACGGAAAGGGTTTTAAATTGCTGGTTGACAAATTCCTGGTCGATGTCGGGAATCTGGGGTTGAAAGCGATATCCGATTAATTCGGAGCGTGGTTGGTTGAAATAGTGACAGTAAGCATCATTGACAAATGTGAATGTACCATCGGCTTTAAACCGACAAATCAATTCGGTTTGATCTTCAACAATGGCTCGATAACGTGCCTCACTTTGACGCAGGGCTTCCATGGCTTGCTTGCGTTCGGTGATATCCTCGATCATGGCTAAGGTATAGAGTACGTCACCTTGTTTATCCCGCAAGGCAATGAGGGTTAAATTCACCCAGACTAAATCGTTATTCTTTTTGATATAACGTTTTTCCAGTTGAAAGCTGTCAATCTCTCCGTTAATTAGCTGCTGCATATAGGGAATTTCCAGCGTCAACTCGTCAGGGTAAGTAATATCCTTAAAAGTGAGTGCCATGACTTCGGATTGACTGTAACCCAGCATCGTATAGAATGCCCGATTCACGCGAATGTAGCGATCAGTTAAGTCTGCCAATGTCATGCCAATCGGCGCTTCATCAAATACCCGACGAAACTGTTGTTCGCTATTGCGTAACTCGGCTTCAGTTTGCTGATGCTGAAGAATTTCTGCTTGTAGTTGCGCGTTTGCCTGCTTGAGTTCGTGAGTTCGTTCTTCAACCCGCTGTTCTAACTCTACCATTGCCGTTTGCAGTTTGGCTTCTACTTGTTTGCGATCGCTAATATCCCGACCTTCAGCAATTAAGAGTTCGATCTCGCCGTTTTCATCCCGCAGGGGTTTGAGGGAAAAATCAATCGTAATCACGGATTGATCGGGGGCTAAAATATCGGCTTCGTAGCGAATGGTTTTCCCTGTCGCCGCTTCAGCAATAGCCGTTTTTAATTGCTGTTGAGTTTCGGCAGAAATTGTCCAACATTTTAACTGCCAGAAGGGATACCCGATTACTTGAGAACTATCCAGTTGGCAAAAATCTGTAGCCGTCTGGTTATCGGCGATGACGTTACCCTCTAGAGTTAACAAGCTGGACAATTGGAAGGTTTGATTGAAAACCGCTCGAAATCGCCGTTCACTTTCTCGCAGTTGGAATTCGGCTTGCTGGCGACTTAAAGCGTTAGCAAAGATACCGCCAATAATTTGTAAGAGGGAGAGGATATCGTCTGACCAAATTTTTTCGGCGTTAACAGTGGAACACCCTAAATATCCGATTAGATGATTGCCTTGGGCGATGGGAACAATAGCGATAGATTTATCCCCGGTTAACTCCATCGCTTGTCTCAGGGAATTAGCTTCGGGGGGCAAATCGCTGCGGCGGGAAATTTGAATCGCTTCTAAGTTTCTCAGTTTTGCCATTCCCCAGGGGTAAGTATCGGTAGGAAAATCTTGCCATTGCGGTTGGATGGAATTCACGTCGGGTGCAGTCCATTCCTGGATGATGCTGGCTGTTGTAGCGTCTTCTGAAAATAATGCCATATAGGTGCGATCGCATCCACAAAATTCACCGATTTTTTCCAAGGTATGCTGAATCCCCTCATCAATGCCATCAGAGCACAACTGGATGAATTGATGGGATAGGCTAGTGATTAACTGCTCAAACTCTATCCGTTCTTGCAGCTTGGCTTCTGTGTGCTTGGTTTCGGTGATATCTTGACCAATACCATACAACCTACCATCATCCCCCGGAATCAGTTTCCACGCCAGCCAGCGATAACTCCCGTCTTGGTGACGAATGCGATGCTCACATTCAACCGCCTCGGTTGAGGTACAATGGGCGATGGTGCGATCGCGATCATCGGGATGAATCAGTTGCTGAGAAGTATGCGATCGCAATTCCTCCTCTGTCCATCCCAAAACATTTTCCCAAGCCGGATTCAGCGGCTGCCAATATCCGTCTTCATGCCATATTCCGAATAAATCATCCGATAGTCTCAAAAATAAGTTCTGAGTGAATTCCCGGTTGGCTGGTTGATCCATGGATTCACGGGGCGTTTGAAAACTATTCATTTTAATTAGAATTTAATCCCTCTGGACGACGGCAAACGATAAACTTAGATGCACCTCTCTTAATTTTTCAGTATAGACACGTCATACAGAAGCTAAACATTGTACTACAACCACTCCGAGAATGGGAAGACTCCCGGCATTGGTGTCCACTTAAGCTGAAAGCAATGTTTCAAATGTGCCATGACACCATGATAGGCAGGGGCAGCCAGGAAAAATTCCCAGTATTTCTTTAACAAAGGTTTACATAAATTCATATATTTGCGTTTATACTAAACATTAAGACTGTTACATTAACGCAAGCATAGACCTTCAGGGCAAAATTTTCCCACCCGTTCAGAACGCAACCCTCAACCCAGACGTGCTATGGCTTGTTCCTGGGAACCTTTTGCCATCTGCCATTTGCCTTGTCTCTAAGTTGTTGGAAAAAATTAAAGTTGACGGTTGAGATCAGGGAACTCTTAACGGGAAGGAAGAATAAGGATTTGACGCTGATTAATCGTTTTGAGTAACAGCGAACAAAAGTGATGTCCAGGTACTGATTACCCGGATTTAGTCCAAAAGGGGATCTACCAGCCAACAATAGGCTCAACGGATGCCAATCATCCGATTTGTTGACTATCCTCACCCCAAACTAGGAGTATTTCATGCTGGTAACAACCCCATTAGACAAAAATATCACGGTGAAACGCCTGCTTAATATTTGGGCTGCCCGTTATGTCCCTGACTTATCCACCCTTTCATTAACCACTAACAAATGTACAACGACTGAGTTAATGGAAGCTACTTCTCCCCAAGGGCGAGAGAAAACCGTGACTAAACTCTCTCGATTAATCGAAATTCACTGTAAGTGTGCGGGTATCCGAACGAGTATTCTCTTCTCCTACATTCCCAACGTTGTCAACTTAACCGAATCCCAGGGCATTGCTACATCCTCAGCGCAAGTTTATGAGAAAGTTTTATCCGTCTATAAAAAACATTCCCTAACTTCCGATCTAATTTCCGCTTTATCTCAGGTGGAAACCGTTGATATTTCGACCGATTTATATAAAGTCTCGGTCATGCCCAAATTAGAGCTACCCGAAGTTTCCTCCCTTGTTACAATTCTGACCCCAGAATTAATGCAATTTCAGTCCCAGCATTTATCTGCCAATAATCAGAATACGCTAGGATTTATGAGTACCCAGTTTCATCTCAGTTCCAAGGTGTTGTTGAATCGGTTAAGCCTACCGGAACAGTTATTGCTCTCTCCTTACTTTAAATTTGTTGAAGAGCAAGTATGTATTCCCTGGCAACGAGTCTGCACTGCTGCGGCTCAACATTCCTTGAATTCTCCTGTATTAGCCTTAGTCGAGCAACTCATACCCAAGAGTCAGGAAATTGCCACACGGGTTTATCGCCACGCCTTGGAACGATACCCCACTTATCGCAGCCGTCGCGGAAAACTGGATCATCCAGAAGTAAAAGCCTCAAGTATCCGCGATGTCGAGATGTTTCAAGCCTACCTGTGGGTTTGTGTTTTGGAACAGAGTATGGCAGTAATGGAGAAAGAACTTTATCCCTTATGTGAGATGGTTTATCCCAGCGTAAGCGTCAGTTGGGAATTAGTGGAGAGCATGGTTGGACTTTTAGTAGACAAGATTCTCATCCGCCTAAACTCTGAGCAACAATCAATCGTTCAGCCTTATACTACAGCTATGCAGAAATTATTCGCTTGTCGTTAAAGGGAACAGGGAACACCTCGGCTTACTTCGGCTTACTTCGGCTTTGCTCAGTAACACGCTCAGTAAGCTGTCATGCATTTAAATTGGGTATTAGTAGCGAGCAAGATGCAAAGCCTGCGGCATGGCTTCGCTAAAGCCTGCGGCATGGCTTCGCTAAACGCACTACCAGGATTGCACCATTATTGATATTAAGGTTTAAATGCCGAACAGCTTAACACGCTCGGTGTGTAACAGGGAACAGGGAACGGGGAATAGCCTATTTGAGCCGGAAAGGTAGAGACGTAATCGGCTACGTTTCTACCCCCTCTCTGCCTCATCTCCTAGAATAGAGACATTTAGAGTTGGTTCAGTCTCTATGGAAACCATTATTGGCACAGTGTTCGGGCTCATTCTGCTGGTAGGATTCAGCGGCTTTAAAATCGATCGCGAATATGAACGCGGCGTGATCTTTCGCTTGGGACGGTTCAGCAATGTCAGAGGACCGGGGATGTATTGGATTCTACCGCTGATTGACCAAAAAGCCCAAGTAGATATCCGCACCAAAACCGTGGATATCGCCCCCCAAGAAGCGGTAACGGCTGACAGCGTGACGATTAAAGTCAATGCGGTTTTATATTATCGCATCATTGATCCATCGCGGGCAATTAATAAAGTCGAAAACTACGAAATTGCGGTTTATCAAGCCGCAATGACAACATTACGAAATGTCGTGGGACAAAACATCTTAGATGATGTCTTGCAAAACCGCGATAAAATCAACCTGCGTGTGCAAGAAATTGTAGACGAAATCACCGAATCCTGGGGCGTCGTGATTGAACGGGTAGAAATTAAAGATGTAGAAATTCCCAGCAATATGCAACGGGCAATGGCAAAAGAAGCCGAAGCCGTGCGGGAGAAACGGGCGCGTCTGATTAAGGCTTCCGCCGAACAAGAAGCATCAATTAAGTTAGCTGAAGCCTCGCAGAAGATTGTGGAAAATCCAGCCGCTTTGGAACTACGGCGTTTACAAATGCTGACGGAAATTGGCGCGGAAAATAACACCACAACCTTGATTATGATGCCATCTGATTTTATTACCTTAGCCAAGCAATGGACAGAGGTATTAGAGCAGGGCAATAAGGTTGAAAGGAATGGGAGTGTTCAGGTTAAATCACCGGAGGAGCCGATTCCCTTAGATTTGTAGAGCGTCGGTCAAGTATTCCGAGAAACCGGGTTTCTTTGGGTGAAAACTTGATATTTCGTTGTCAAATTCACGAGCAACCCGGTTTCTTAACCGATGTCCTAGAGCGGTAGGGATATTTGACAGATGTAGGGGCGGGTTTTACGATTATCGGATGTAAGAAACCCAGATATTGATAAACCCGCCCTTGCCAAAGGTGTCATTTATAAGACCCAATTGTATCAGACCTGAAATTGTGCGATCGCATCGCCTTGAGAAGCGTTGATTGTCATCTATCATAAGGTGTGTTCAATTCATTAAATAACGACCCCACTTTTTTTTGTTATCACTACCGCCACCTAAGATAACTCCTAACTTAGGTGAAGGGCGCTTATTTAGCCACTTTACCAATGCCGAGGGAGTTACAGGAATTACAGGGATTGTCGGTGATAGTCTTGATATAGGACAACAAGTCATCGTCAGCGAACTTCGATTTAAACAAGGAGAGAATGATTATCTAGCATGGGAATCCGGTAGTATATTCGTTACAGAATTAGGTATTGGTAACGAGGATTCGATAATGACCCATTCAAATCTTAATTCAGTTCTAGAAGATTTGGGGACGACTCAGATTGAGAAACAAGTTCCGGCGTTAGAACAAGCTGTAGACATTGTTGATTCTATTGCTATCCAAGCTGTTGCTGCTTTAAGAAAAAGTCCAAATCGCTTTCTGGTTGCCGAACGCCTTAAACGTTTCGGTTCCGTGATTGTGCCGCATCTAGAGAAACTATTCCAGGAATCGGATGATTCAGAAACTCAAATTCTGGCAGCGCTTGTGCTACTGCAATTTAACTCACGGGTAGGAGTACCTTGTCTGTTAGATGCCGTAACTCAGGATAAAGACTATGCTGGCTTAGTTGCTGAACATTTAGCAAAACTAGGAATTAAGGAAGCGAATGAACCAATTCTCAATCGTCTCAGAACGTGCCATCTCAAAGAAGTGGATTTAGTGGTTAATCTTCTAGATGCCTTAGCTAAACTCGGTGGTATCTTGCCCTCTGACTTTCAGCAACGTTTATCTGCGGCTGATGTGCCTTGGCAAATCCGTAGAAAAGGCCATTGAAGCCCTGAGAAGGATTGGCAAGACAAAGGAACGTGTGGAAGAACTACATAAAATGCTAGTTGAGTATCAGCACAAGGCGGTAGCAGAAATGCGATCATCTGTGTTTACTTCAGATATAAATTTTATGGAAGTAATGGAAAAAGCAAGAGAGGAGGTTAAAGGTAAATCACAGCTAGATGCTCTTCTTAAATTAGCGGTCATGGGGGTATCTCCAAAGGTTGATACACTACGAGAACAAGTTCAAGAATCTACTCGTCAGCACCTATTTCGCAACTTTGTTCCTGAATACAGGGTAAATGAAATGGGAAAAGTTACAGCTCGTAAGCCTTCAATGATATCTTCAATACTCTCTAACGATTCTCAAAAAATTGAAGAGGTGACCAGAGCTGAAATGTTTAAGTTATCTAGGCTTTACCAGCAAATTCATGCTCAGGCAGTTGTCGAACCTGCTAGAGATCAAATCAACTTGGAGCATAACGTCTACCCTAGATGATAAAGGTATTCAAAATGAACGCGACCTTAACACACTGCTGTATTCAGAGGAAGTTAAAACTATTTTCAGTGAAGACATACTTTTTGACATTCAAAGCTTATTAATTCATCGTTTTGGCTCCAATCTCAGAAATCGAATGGCTCATGGTTTAATAGACTACGATGGATTTATCACACTAGAGGTATCTTATCTATGGTGGTTGACATTATATCTATGCTGTTTGCCCATTCTTGCCCAAAGGCAAAGCCAAAGTGAACCGAGTGAGACTTCAGAAAATTCAGAACGATAATAAGCTATTCGGCATTTAAACCTTAATGTCAATAATGGCGAAATCCTTGCCGTAGTGCGAGCATCTTGCTCGCTACCCATTCCCAATTTAAATGCATAACAGCTTAAGACTATATAAAACCTGTTATTCTGGTCAAAAACGACGCCTAAACTGATGACAAAAACCCTAACAATTACTGAAGTCGTTACGTCCCTTAACGAAGCTGAATCGCGGTTCAATATTCGCCAAAGTGATAATCTTGAGTTCTTTTCAGAATGGCAAAACAATCTTCCTGAACTCACCCAATCCGAACGGGAAACCCTCGACCGGATTAAAACGAGCTATCTCTACAACAGTGCCGATGGCTCAATGACCGAAGCGACTGTGAATTTACTCCTCGTTTCTCCACTGTTGTACTTAGCTGGTTTTTGTGACCCGCCCTATAAACTGAAAGGAGAAAAATCAGTCGAGTTTACGGTTGAAGAACGAGATGAAACCTATCGCGGCCGCATTGACGCTCTCGTGTTAAAAAATCAATTTTGGCTGACACTGATTGAATCCAAACAAACCAAATTTTCCTTTTCAGTCGCAATTCCCCAAGCCCTCGCCTACATGATGGCTAATCCTCATCCCACACAACCGTCCTTTGGCTTAGTCACTAATGGGGATAACTTCCTTTTCCTGAAGTTAATTCAAGAACCTGTCGGTTACTATGATTTGTCCACTGATTTTTCTATCTTTGCCCGTCCGCAAAATGAACTATACAACGTTCTGCAAATTATGAAACGAATTGGTACGTTAATTACATGAATAAACGCAGGTTTGTAGTAAGGGCTTTAGCCTTCTCATCGTGCCCTATCCAGGAATAAAACTGCTTAATCCATCAGTTTAATCCATCAGTTGCAGATTGCGAGGGTAGATCATTGGTCTTATATCATTGGTCATACTAGAATACAGAAATATGAAGTGAGCGAATGACAAATTACAACTTCCCACCGTTAACTTTAATTGTCCCCACCTACTTAGTTCACTCCTCTGCTTTAACAAAGACGCCTAAACCAAAATCACAACTTCTGTTCCTAGACGAGCATTTACTCATTTTTACATTAATCTCATACCTATCCTCGGCTGGAGGAACAAAAGGAACAACAGCAACAGCATAATCGGTCATATCAGATGCGATGACATTACCTTGCATATCTTCGACAATTATATCCACATCCTCACAACTCTTATCGCAAACAGCAACGAAACTGTACTCTCGACTGGGCGATAAAAATACCGTCTTCGGTGCTTGCGCCCCTCTAGAGAGTCTGGCTACTGTTCGCGGAAATACCAGTTGATAGCCCTCCTCGTCTTGGGCTTCAATGACTGCCCGAATTTGAGCTTCGACTTCCTGCTCGGATTCGTTTAGGGGTCTAGCCGTTGCGGTAATCTGAACTGTTGTCACTGAAAACAGCGCTAGGGTAGACACAATCAGACGTGTAACAATCTTCATGGCAATGATGGTATGGTATGAAGCCCAAATCGAATATTGTACACCGTAGGTTCGCGATCGCCTATTCTTCGGTTCAGTTCAACTCCTCAAAAGACCCATGATTAATGACGACTAAGACTCGTCCTCCACAGGCAAAAACTCCTTGGTTTCCGATGAATATTCCCAAGCAACTCCGTCTGGATCTTTACTTTGACTCCATTGGGCAAAATCCGGATCAGATTTGCGCTTGCCAATCGTACTCGAATGAACATCGAGTCGTTTGGCTAATTCTGCCTGAATCAAAGCCTGACCCTCTTTCTCTTCATCCTCAGATTGCTCAGATTGAGGTGATGGCTTCTCCGGCGGGGATTCGAGTTTTTCCTGAATGTCCGCTTCCTCAGTCTCAGATTCCCAAGGACTGGACTTATCCTCCATCTCTTCCTCTGTCTCATCCTCTCCATCTTCCATCAGCCATTGAACCAGCTTTGGGGCTTGATTGGTCAAGGATTCATTCTCTTGTTCCGGTAGCGGTTCACTGCTATCAAAGATGCTTCCCAGAGCATTAGCCGTGAGAAAGTAATAAACGGTTCCTTTATCCTCGTAGTCTCGACGCTTCGCCCCAAATTCTTCTGCCTTTCTATCCAAGTATCGCTGGGCGGCGGTTCCAGAGATGTTCGCTTTTATCGACAAGTCTAAGGGCGTCAAGCAACCCTGATTGTCTTTGATCAGTTGATTAAACCAGGGGTTGACTTGCTTACTCCATTGCAGCCACCGATACTGTTGCCAAATTTTCAACAGAATAATCACAACCAAAAGCGCAAGCAGATAGGGCCACGTTTTAAACAACAGGACGAATACAAACGCGATCGGGAGTAGGAGAATTAGAATCCCTGTAGTACTGCTATCAATTACTTTTCCGGTCATATCCCTGCTTGCAATTTTCTCTTGAGCGTAAGCGAATTACGATAACGATGGCATTTCCTTGACTGACAGCCCAGCCTTAGCTGGCTCTAGCCTAACTTAAGCCGTTGATTGGCACGTTGCCTATCTCAACAGTTTACGGTTTCTTGAGCCAGGTTGATCAGCGAGAGGCGTTTTAACATCGCTGCCCGTGCTTGCTTTGCTAACGTATCATCTAGGGGCGTCAAAGTGATAGGGGTTTGGTACTTTTGTTTTAATCCGGTTTGGATCAGCCAATCGGCGATAAAGGGATTCTTGGGTAAAAGTGGACCATGGGAGTAGGTCGCGATCGCGTTTCGATAAAATGCCCCTTCCATGCCATCCTCGCCGTTATTCCCGTAGCCTTTCATCACTTTACCCAGAGGAGAGACATTCCCCAAATAGGTACGCCCGCCATGATTTTCAAAGCCAATCACAATCGGCTTACGTCCCAGCATCTGTTCTAAGTCTTGGGCGAGGGGAGATGCGGTTAACTCAAAAACGACATTGCCAATACAGCGACGGGCATCAGGTCCAGGATGCTTACTGACAAAATCCAACAAGCCTAATCCTTCAATCCGTTGACCTAAAGCGGGTTCGTAATAGTGCCCCAACAGTTGCGGGGAACCGCAGGTAAACACGCCAGGGGTTCCGGTTTCCAGTTTCTGGCGCAACGTATCTGCCTTTGTCCCCCGCAAGTCCCGCATAACAATTTCCTGTTGTCGGTCTTGGGCACCACCCCCCATAAACACATCGACCTGATGGAATTGGTCAGCAGAGGTTTGCTGGTCGAGGGCTAGGACATTCACCCGAATCCCCCGCCATTGAGCGCGTTGTTGGAGGCAGATCACATTGCCGCGATCGCCGTAGGTACTCATTAGGGTCGGGTATAGCCAGCCAATCGTTAGTTCTAGATGTTCGGGATTCATCGTTTTTGCTTACTCTCTATCTAAGTTTTACAGGCTGACTAGAGGGAAAACGGAAAGAAGTCCTGTAGAGACGGGTTTAGCCACAATCGTAGAGACGGGTTTAGGGACTGTAGGGGCGGGTTTAGGGACTAAATTCACCTATTCACCGATAAATGAACAACAAAACCCGCCCTCCTCACCGATAAATGAACAACAAAATCCGCCCTCCCTCACCGATAACAGTTCAACCCAACCCCCCTGGCAAATCATAAAATTAGCCCTTAAAATTACCATTTTTTCTATTTTTTGTCAAAAAAAGATTTTGATTTTTACAAAAATACATGCATCGAACCCCAACAGGCTTGAGTCGGAGGAGTACCGCTTTTTGACGCAAAAGTAAGGGGTTCAGCTTACGATGAGGCGACTTTCCCTAAAAACGCACATAAAAAACACCCATTATTAGTATAAACAAATCGCTGAATCCACGCAATTTCGTTGCTTATTGCAAATAATTCTCACAGTTTTTTGCCCGTTAAGCTCTGTTAAGCAAACAAATATCAAATTAAATCGCACGGATTTAAAAGTTTTAGTTATACTTGCACCGTACCCTGTTATCAGAAACCGTAGGGGCGCATGGCGTGCGCCCGATTTAATGGTCACATCTAATCCACAATTTTAGCTGTCAATCCAGTAGGGACAATTCATGGATTACTCCTACAGATGGTCGTTTAGGCTTATTATCGGAAACAATAAAAATTATCGTAGACCGATCTATTTTCACAAGATTATTGTCCAGGGTAAGCTCATCTAATTTGGTTATAAATTGCAATTCTGGCAATAATCGGTTGACTACTCCCTTTATAAACCAGTCCGCGTAGGCGGACTTTGTTTGTGTAGCTGCGATTTCAATCGCCTCCTCAAAAGGGGGTTACTCACAAAATCTGCCGCCCGGTGAGCAATCCCCGCACTTCTAACATGGCAGAATAAGTGGGTAAAATATGCAGCGTTTCATCCTCTGGTGTATGTGCCAATGCCGTCTTAATCGCCTCCTGTAAATCCTCTTTAATAATTAACTCACAAGGACGTTCTGCCTCAGATTGAGAATACTTGAGGCGCAATGCCATATCATAAACGCGATCGCCACTCACAACAATCGTTCCCCCTAACGCCACCAGCTTCTCGGTATCCACGTCCCAAATCCAAGATACATCGGTGCCATCGGGGGTTCTGTCATTCAACACGACTAACTTGGTCGAGGCTCCTCCCTGTTTTTGGATATCATGCACCGCCCGAATCGTTTCATTCATCCCGACCGGATTTTTTGATAACAGAATTCGCACATTCTTGCCCTGAACCACTAATTCCTCAGCGCGTCCAAATGCCGCTTTGAAGGTTTTAACCGTGTCGTAAATATCCGCCCGTTCAATCCCCAATTCCTCGGCGACTAATCCAGCAGCCAGGGTATTATATTTGTTATAAATGCCAATTAAGATTTGGGGCCACTCCTGACTATTTACCGCTAAAGAACTCTTACTAAAGCCACAACTGGCGCAGTGATAGTCGCCTAAATGAGACAAGTAAACCCCCTTGTAATCCAAGGGATAGCCGCAACTGGGACAGTAAATCGAGTCTACGGCATGGGGAATTTCTTCCAAATAGTGATCGGGTTCATTTAAACCGAAAAATCGCACCGTTTGCGATAACTGCTGACCCAAATGACACAGTGTCGGATCATCAGCATTCAAAATCACCCGTGTTTGAGCAGGAAGCGGTGCGATCGCCTTCATCCAACGCTGACTAATTGTATCTACTTCCCCGTAGCGATCAAGCTGATCACGAAATAGATTTAAGCCCAAAATCACTTGGGGCTGACAATCCTGCAAGAGCAAGGGTAAGATATTTTCATCCACTTCTAAAATGGCATAATCGGCATCCAGCACACCAACAACATTGGTATGCTCCATCAACGCCGTCACCAACCCATTAATCAAATTCGCACCCGTGACATTATGCGCCACTCGCCACCCCTGACGCTCCAACAAAGTCCGCAATAATAGAGCCGTCGTGGTTTTGCCATTCGTCCCCACAATCAGAATCACCCCACGCCGTACCTGTGCCAAAAGCAACGGCAAAGCATGGGGTTGAATTCTGCGGGCAATTGACCCTGGTAATACACTCGCTGCCCCTAAACGGAATCCTCGCACCAACGAGGTAACGCTTTTAGCCGCGCCTACCGATAAACTCAGACGCACTTGATCTAGCACTGATTGACTCACATCCACACTCCTCCCAGATGGGGCAGCTTTTTGGTTCGCTGAGCTTATACTAGGTTATTTACTCAGCCATCTATAGCTCGTCAGCATAATATTCTACCTATATGAGTAAGTTTGTAGTTGCGCTGTCTTCGCCATAAACGTCTGCATCGCCCACTATAAACCTTTCACTCCAACCTTGGTCAGGGCGGGTTTAGTCGCATCTGGGTTAGGGAAGCAACG
>JGI11826J13684_1098172_pt1 | contig 17218 bp, 14 predicted proteins | sample ElkSlonscriptome_18_FD_13684 | JGI IMG/M metagenome (IMG submission 13684)
CGCCGTAATATCACTCTCTGGAGTTAGCGCTTCTCGAAACTGCGTACCAAAAATACCAAACGCATTAACCGTAACCCGACCCCCTGCTCCCGCTTGAGCATTAGCACTAATATCGCTATTGTTAAGTGCTACTAAATTACCCGTATCAATTCTAATATTACCGCCATTAGCATTTTCAGCATTCGTGCTGATTTGACTCTGATTCTGTAGCAACAAATTTTGCGTTTGCAGCGTGATATTCCCCTCTGTCCCCGCTCGCGTTGTCGCTGAAATTGTACTACCGTTTTTTAACCAAATTAAATCAGCATCAACTCTCAAATTCCCTGCGGCGGCTAACTTTTCCCCATTGACCGTGACTTCTGCTCCATCTTGGATGATTAAACGTCCTGTCTCAATCGTCACATCCCCCGCTTCTCCCAATACCTCAGTCTGAGGCGGTGGAATAAAACTACTGGGAACAGAATCAGACGATGCATCGGAGCGCAAACTACTGGGAAACTTACCATCGGCGGAAATACCACTCAGTTCCACAGATTCTGATGCTCTAACCACTAATCGTCCCGCCCGCCCAGCATTTTGCGTGGTGGTTGAAATCACTCCGCCATCACGCAGGACTAATCGCCTAGTATAAACCTCAATATCCCCCGCCGCGCCTTTGCCAAAACTTTGTGTATTCAAACTACTCAATTCTAGACCATTCGCCGAAGTGCCAATTAGTTCCACACTCTCTGACGCCTGAATCTTCACTGTTCCGCCTTGAGCTGCACCTAATGTAGAAGCACCAATTCCCGCACCATCCTGAATCGTTAAGTGTCGAGTTTCAATGATCACATTTCCCGTGGCTTGAGTCGCATCCTCAAACGCATTAGACGCAATAGAACTTTTGAATCGACCATCAGGTGTTGTACCCATTAGTTCAATGGAATCGGATGCTTGAATTAGTACATTTCCGCCACGCCCTGCATCAAAGGTAGAGTTAAATATTCCACCTCCTTCGCTAGCCCTTAACTGTCGGGTTTGTACGGTTAGTTGACCTGCATCTCCCTGACCATAACTATCAGCAAATAGTTCTGAACCCACCAATTCCACCGATTCAGACGCCCTCACCATCATATCGCCGCCTGAACCCGTGCTAAAGGGAGAGGTGGAGATAAAACCACCCTCTTGCAAACTTAATGTTTCCGTATTAATAATTAAGCTATTTGCCGCACCAGAACCGAAACTTAGCGAAAATAGACCCGTACCCAACTCCGGAAGGGTAATTGTTTTCTCATCAAAAAGTGTATCTAATACCTCTTGTAGATTTCTTATGCCAATAATTTCCACTGATGAAGCATTGACCATCAAGCGACCAGCCGCCCCATCACCAAAGGTAGACGCCGAAACAAAAGCGCCCTCTTTTAGGTTCAATTGTTCCGCTTGAATCGTAATATCACCGCCGTCAATATTACCTTCGGTATTCGCCAGAATTTGTGACGCTTGCGTCAGATTCACCTGAGCGCCTCGAACTTGAATAAAACCGCTACCTGTACCACTAGCGTCTACGACTGATTGCTGGGATAGGTTAATATCTTGGAAATTTTTCACTTGTTCATATCCCAGAGTGAAACCATTAATCGTTGGCGTAATCTGGACAAAACTATTCTCACCAACACTACCTAATTCAATTCGCCCTTGGGGTGCTGTCAAATGTCCTCCCGGAAACCGCAGTTCGCCACCGACTAGGGCTAAGGTTTGACCTGAATTTACTTGTAAGCCAGCAGTCGATTGATTGCTGATTGGAGCCGGATTTGAACCAAACTGCAAACCCATTGGTACATTTATTGATAATAAGGGTGGGGTTGAGGAATTGGTGGCACTAAACTCTCGCCCATCGGGAAATTGGATACTATTGGCTGTACTCGCTAAGAAGGAGCCACCAATATCAAGTTTGGCATTTGCACCAAAGACAATACCTTGAGGGTTAATTAAAAATAAATTTGCGGCATTATTAATTTGAATTGTGCCATTAATTTTTGATGGGGTATTCCCGGTAACACGGCTGATAATATTTTGGACATCCTGATTAATCGTTTCTAGGTTAAACCAGGCTGTTGAACCGTCAGTAACCGAAAACTTATCGAAACTGTGGAATAGATTATTTCCTACTCTTGTTCCGTTCAGAATCTCACTAATATTACCATTTTGAATGACGCTTGTATCTTGGGGCAATGTGTCATCAGGTATAACTTGGGCGTGACCCATATTACTCAAAAACAGTAAGCTGCCCAACAGACTACCTGTTAAGAACAGTAATCTAATTAATCTTTGCGGAATAAAACTGCCCATAGCTGATTCTTAATTTAAGTCATGATTTAAGTAGGTTGGGTTGAACGGAGTGAAACCCAACAGGATCAACTTAGCTTCTGTGGCAATACTGTTCAGATAAGTGCTAAATTTAATTTTTCCTTCCCCTAATACTCTATGCTTTGTAGTATTGGCTTCTGTTGGGTCGAGGTACGAGACCCAACCTACTGTTCTATTTAATAACAATGAGATGTTTTGGATGACTTTAGCCCCCTCAGTCTATTATTAGGCATATTCGCCACCAGTTCGATATTACCATTGCTATCAATAACCCATCCTTTAGCCTCCACAATAGAAGAACGACGAGAGGTCAGGTTTTCCTCTGGATGGATTTCCTCTCTTGACGAAGGAGATTGCTGTCGATTTTCTCCATGTTCCGTCTCCTCCAGATTTTCTTCATCAAAATCCAAAGAACGCAAATCTTGCCAAAGGGTGCGACCGCGCAAAATTTGACTGGGGTCTTCCGGTAATCCACCGCGTCCAGTCACGACAAAGGAATTTCCGGTTTCAGCGACACAACCTGTGGCAATTTGCTCACTGGGTTCAGTAAAGTTTTCCGGTAAGCGAACTAATCCCCGATTCGGGTCAATTCCCTGAATATTTAAAGTGACTAGACCATTAAATTGTGGTCCTAAGTCTGATGTGGCAGTGATATCACTATTGGGGGTCAGTTCATCCCGAAACTGAGTGCCAAAAATACCTTGAGCCGTAATACTAACACGACCCCCTCGACCTTGACGAGCATTCGCCGTAATATCACTATTATCGATCGCGACTAAAAGATTGGTGTCGATTGTTATATTACCCCCATCACTGTTGTCGGTATTCGTCGTAATTTGGCTATTGCGCCGTAGCAACACATTCGAGGCGTCGAGTCGAATATTTCCCTCTGTCCCCGCCACCGTAGCTGCACTAATTCCCCCTCGATTATCCAGCCAAATCGAATCAGCGATGATATCTAAATTACCAGCGGCACCCGATGCAGTCCCCCTGACGCCAATTTCTGCGCCATCCCCCACATTTAACGCTCCGGTTTGAATCTGCAAATCCCCCGCGCCACCTGCACCACTCGTATTCGCTTCAATCGCACTGGGTACGATACCATCACCAATGATGCCAAAGGAGACACGTTCGACACCGGGATCAACACCCGTCGCCACACCCACCACGGTTACCGATTCCGTCGCATTAATCGTTAACGTTCCGGCTGTACCCGCCCCCCCGGTGGCGGCGGAAATCTGAGCGCCATCTTGGACACTTAAGCGGCGCGTGATAATCATTAAATCTCCAGCGGGTGCTGTTCCCTGTTGTCCTTCTACAGTTAACAGCGATGACGAGGTAAATAACCCACTCAAAAACCGACCATCAGCAGAAATTCCCCTCAATTCCACCGTATCGGCGTTAATCATAAGATTTCCCCCTCGTCCCCCACCCGCCGCCGACGCTGAGATTTGTGACCCATCAGCAACAATGAGTTGACCTGTATTCAGGGTAAAATCACCCGCATCCCCCGCACCCAGAGTCGCTGTGAACAACCCGCCTGGAACAACGGCGTTGGCAGGAGTTCCTCTCAATTCCACCAATTCAGCCGTTACGGTTAGATTTCCCCCTTGACCCTGACTTGTACCGCCAGGACTGGTGCTTAGGGATGTACCGTCTAGCACTCTCAATTGATTTGTGGTTATGGTAAAATCACCGGCATTTCCTTGAGCGATAGTTCCTGTGGCTAACAGAGACCCACTGGTTAAATCTGCCAACTCCGAAACCTTTAAGGTTAAATCGCCACCATCACCCCCAGCCAATGCGGTGGTTAAGATAGCCGCGCCGTTCTGCACAATCAATTGGTCGGTTTCAATGGTTAAATATCCAGCATCACCCTGTCCACCACTTACGCTAAATAAACCATTACTAGGATTAAGGGGGTCAAATGTTCTGAATAGAAGCTGCCGTGAGGGTTCTAGAGGAGTTGTGCCAGTCACGTCTACTCGGTTAGCCTGAATGGTAAGATTGCCTCCTGCACCTGCACCAAATGTAGAGGTAGACGCAAAGGAACCTTGTTGCAGTTTTATCTGATTTGCCTGAATATCAATTCCATCCCCGTTTATATCACCGAAGGTTTCCGCCACTAGGTTTGAGCCTTGAGTCAGGGTGACTTGTCCCCCCCGCACCCGAATTGTGCCACCACCTAAACCATTGGTATTGACGGCTGTGGCATTGGTTACGTTAATCATGCCAAACTGTTGTATATCTGAATAATCTAAGGTAAAACCTGGGGTTAGAGGAGTCAGATGAACAAGTCCAGAACTCGCCACACTCCCTAATTCAATTCGTCCTTGTTGTGCTGTTAGATTGGCTCTATTTAATAATAAATTTCCTCCCACCAGGGCTAAGGTTTGAGCCGAATCGACTGATAAGTTACTATTTGCTTGATGAATAATCGGTGCTGGATTTTCACCAAACTGTAAACCAATCGGTACGTTAATGGTGAGCAGGGGAGGGAGTTGGGGATTGGTGGTGCTGAATTCACTGCCATCAGCAAAGATGACACTATTCGCGGTACTGGCTAAAAAGGAGCCATTGATATTGAGTTGTGCATTCGCGCCAACTATAATTCCGTTGGGGTTAATCAGGATTAGGTTGGCGGTGCCATCTGCGGCAAGGATGCCATCTATGATGGATGTCTTGTTCCCTGTGACGCGGCTGATAATGGTTTCTATGTCTAGGTTTTGGGGGGTTAGTTTAAAGATGGCTTGGGAGTTGGTAGGAATAGAAAATTCCTCAAAACTGTGGAGGAGATGATTCCCGACTCGGATTCCGCCTTGAATCTCACCATTGGTAATGTTGGTGTTGGTTGAAAAGTTATCGTTATCGGGGATTATTTCGGCATTGGCTGTGCTGATGAAGATGAGAAGGCTGAGGAGAAGATTGCTGGGAATCCAGAGGAAAGGGGAATTTGGTTGGGGAAAACAATAGTTCATGATTAGGGTATATCTTTGAAGGAGTGTAGAGACGTAGCATGCTACGTCTCTACATCGGGGCGGGTTTAGTCACATCTGGGTGAGGTAAAAAATGATAATAGTAAAACCCGCCCCTACATAAAACTTTCTTTCTTACTCAATCACCAATTGTCTGTACTTGTATTCCGGAATCGATGCGATCGCTACCCTTCTACCCTTCTACCCTATTTCATCTAAAAATGATAAGGGGCGGCTCATGTTGGCAGCAAAGCCGAGTATTCCGCGATCGCGATGTTCGTACAATACGTTACCGTCTGCATCAAAGAGGAAGGTTGCACCTCGCTGTGTCATGTAGGCGGGATTGGGGACATAAGTTTTCCAATGGCTTAACACTTCTACCATATTCCGTAGTCTTAAGGTGGCGAGTTCAAAGGGGCGCTGATATCCACTTCCCCCAGCAAATTGAAAAAATGAGCCTTTGAGCGGCGGTAAGGGTTTCGCCTTGATAACTTCCTCATCGCCAATAAGCTGAGGGGCGTTGCGATCGCCTCGATAACCACGAAATACTTCTGCAAGCGTACCTGGGCTACCAATCCCCGCACACATTAAGAGTAGATTCAACCAAGCCCTTTGTGAGGTAGAAAGTCCCGGAAGTTTGAGACTTAACCCAGGATAGAGGTTAAGCTGGCGATGCAATTGAGCCTCTGGATCAACAAACAACCACTCCGCCGGAAATCCGGTATACTGACAAAATTGTTTTCCCGAATCAAGATTGCCTATCCCTACTGCACGAATGGCGATTCCCTTTGCTTGCAACTGTTCAGCCTCTCGCTGTAACCAGAAGGTATATTCGAGTGTGTCAAAGTCACCGAGTTGAGACCAAACGAGTACCAGGATACGAGGCGCATTCTCGCAGTTTTCCAGGAGCGATCGCGTTATATCATCGCTGACTCGTTGGCGTTGAGTTTGATGAATAATAGCGTAGGGATTCATATTAGGCAAAATTATGATGAGTAAAGATTTTTGTACCCGTGATAACAACAACTGATACCCAATCAGAGCGCGGTTGATTTCAGTTATGATTATTTATAATGTAGACCTGTAGGAGGCATTAGTAAATGAGTCTGACTTTAGAGCGTGAAATACCACCTCTTTTTGAGGATTCAACAGGAGCGATTCGAGTCGGAAATTCAAGGGTTTTGCTGGAGTTAGTGATTCGCGCTTTTCAGGATGGTGCTTCTCCTGAATCCATTGTTCAGCGTTATTCAACACTATCGTTATCTGATGTTTATACCACAATTGGTTACTATCTCCGACACCAAGACGCTGTGGAAGCCTATCTTAACCGTCGAGAGCAGTTAGCTGAATCTGTGCGTCAGCGTTTATTGAGTGTTCAACCTGATTTAAGTATAATTCGTTCTCGCTTGTTATCTCAGCAGAAACAAGGTAATAGTAATAATAATGAAATTGCTGAGTGATGAAAACTTCCACGGCGATATCGTTCGGGGATTATTTTTGCGTCAACCTAATCTGGACTTAGTTCGCATTCAGGATATTGGTCTGCGGGCAGTTGATGATCCAGCTATTCTGGACTGGGCAGCAGCAAATGATCGCATTGTCTTGACTCATGATCGTGCAACTATGCCAAACTTTGCTTATGAGCGACTGGCAAGGGGAGAGGAAATGTCGGGGTTGTTTGTTGTTAATGATAGGATGCCAATCAGACAAGTAATTGATGAATTACTATTACTGATTGATTGTAGTCAACAGTCAGAGTGGAAAGGGATTGTACTCTATTTGCCTTTGTGAAAGTCTCGTCCTTTCCGTTCCTCGTTCTCTGTCCCCTTAATACCAAGAGTACTGCAAATTTGGCTGGTGGGTTTCGACTTCGCTCAACCCACCCTATATTACAGCAGTTTGCTCTGCTATGCGGTACATTGTCGATCCCCCTAAATCCCCGTGCAATAAAAGCGAAGCATCCTCTGGTTTCCCCCATGGAACAAAAAGCGAAGCATCCTTAGTCATCCCCCCTCTTGTAGCAGGGAACGAGGGGGGTAGGGGGGAACGAGGGGGGTAAGGGGGACGGAAGGGGGATCTGAAGGGGGACTTTGATCTACTGTACTTTATTACAGCGCTTTGCGCTGTAAGGGTTTCGGCAATCCAAAAATGCACGCTTTTCATTACCATTGCTCTTAATACGGTTCTCCAAACAACACTAATGAGCAGGTCAGTTCCTTAATCAATTGTGTGGTAATATCGCTCACTCCTAACCCCGCAATAGTACGGCGACGCAAAGAGCGCAAAATGACCATATCCGCTAACTTAGCTACTTTCAAAATCGCCAGCGCCACATCGTCAGCTTTAATCACTTGTACTTCTGATTTTACCTGCCCTCCCGTGACATTCAGCATACTGATATATTCGTCTTCAATCGCCGCCATGTCAGAAGGTGTCGTTTTAGCCGGACAAACGTGCAGTAATTTCACCTCCCCTTGATGGGTATCAGCCAAGAGTTGAGCCAATCTTACCGTGCGGATTGTCTGTGGCGAAAAGTTTTTCGCGGGTACCAAAATTTTACGCAGGTTGACTGGCTCATCTAAGAGTCGCATTACCGCAACTGGACAGTGAGATGCCCAAAATACCCGGTTAATGATCGTACCAAACAAACGTGCCCGCAATCCGGTATTTTTGCGCCAACTCATGACAATTAAACTGGCATCTTGTTCACGGGCGGTGTGAACAATTCCAGAGGCGATGTCATTCTCAATTCGCAGTACAGGTTTTGCATCAGCTTCAAACTCCGAACTAACCGTTAGCGCTTTGTTTAGGAGTCGCCGACTTTGGCGCAGGTTAACCTGCATCTGGGGTTCGTCCATGTAGGTATGGGCTGGAGAAATGGACAGCGGTATAATTTGACCGGATTGATGACGCGCTAGCAGGGCTGCCATTTCCATTAAATACCCCTTGGTTTGACTTTTGCTAACTGGCACGACTATCCTAAACGGAGCTGGCTCTTGTTCCTCTAACCGTTCAAAGCGATGATTTTCCCACCAAAGTTTGGACTGGCTAATTTTCGGGCTGGCTTTCGGTAAAGGGAGTTTCGGGGCGAATTTTCCGGTTAATAGAGGACCCAAAATAGAGGTGATTAGCATCAAGACAATGACGCTGTTAAAGACGGTGTCTGTGATTAACCCTACCTGCAAACCCACTAACGCGGCGGCTAGTGTGGCGGCGACTTGGGGGATAGACAGAGACCACATCACCATCATCTCGTTAAAACTGTAACGATAGAGGACTTTTGTGATCGCGGCGGCGAGGAATTTGCTTCCCAGCAATCCCACGACAATTGCTAGAGTTAGCCAAAAACTGGTGGTGAGGCTTTCGATAAACACAGGAATGTCGAGAAGTAAGCCCATGTCTACAAAGAAAAAGGGGATAAATAAAACACTACCTACAAACTCCACTTTTTCTTTAACGGGTGAGTTTCCCACCACATCATTAACCGCTAAACCTGCCATAAAGGCACCGACAATCTGATCCACCTGAATAATTTCCGCCCCCACCGAAGCCAGAAACACGGCTAGGAGTACGAACAAAAATTGATTCCCCTCATCATCTCCCGTCCGCCGAAAATGTTCCTTCCCCACCCAGTCAAAGCCAAATAAAACGATGGCGGTGTAAATGGCTAATGCCACCAATTGCTGGAACAAACTATACAGAGAAAACTCTCCCGCGTTAATCGAAACGCAAATGGCTAGGACGAGTAGCGCACTAATATCAGTAAAAATTGTCGCGCCAATGGTAACAATCACGGGTTCTTTCTCAACTAAACCCAACCGCTGGACGATAGGATACCCTAATAGGGTATGGGAGGCAAATAAAGAACCCATCAGCAGGGAGGTATTCCAACCAAAACCAAATAATCGCCCAATCATCATACTGACGATGAGTGGTACGATAAAGGTCATCAATCCAAAGACTAAAGAGCGATGTTTTTTCTTGCGGAACTGCACTAAGTCAATTTCTAGCCCCGCCACAAACATCAGGTAAATTTTGCCAATATCGGAGAGCAGCTTCATGGTTTCGCTGTCAGCATCCAATAGCTGCAACCCATTGGAACCCAGGATGACTCCTGCCAACAGCAATCCGACTAACCCAGGCAATCCCAGGCGCTCGAACAACGGCGGAATAGTTAAACTGACTAACAGTAGAATGGTAAACGCAACAATGGGACCTTCGGGTAGCCCTGTTTGTAAAAATGTTATCGATTCATTCATCAGCTTTTGGCTAAAAAATTGCCACTATTTTCTCGATGTCTATTCTTCAATTCCCCGATTTTGCTTAAACCTATTGCTTCGGAATTCCTAGGATCTTGAAGACGGATAGGTAGATTCACTCGCTCAGGAAATTGACTAAATTGTTATTGTCTATAAAGGGTTGATGTTATACAAATATTGTAGCCAAAAGCACAGCATCAGGAAAAATTTACCACAGAATGGACGTGAATACCGCGATCGCACCTGAGTTATTTGCCCTCCCCCAATCCTCCCTCAAGCCCATAGAACCTTGGCATTGGCGCAAGCTTCCTCTGGCTAAGCGTAGTGGTTCGCACGTCTTCGAGGCGCTATTTCTCCATCCCAGAGGAGATTCGACTCTGGGAAACAATTTAGCGGCAAATTATCACATTGCTACTCTCCTCGAAAGCCCTGTGACCCCCTATAATACCCATCTGGCTCGATATTCGATTTGTGCAGGTTCTCCTCGCTTTTTTGAGAATCAACTTCAACTATGGACTCCGCCTGTGGGAGACATTCTACCCTTCCTACGCCGCCTGCTTCAGGTGCAAAAGGCAGAATCGCCTGCACCTGCTGAACTTCCCTTTACAGGGGGGTGGTTAGGATGGCTGGGATATGACTTAGCCTGGGAGATTGAGCAACTCCCCCACCTAAACACCGATCCTCTTCCTTTCCCCATCGCCTACTGGTATGAACCCGAATCCTTTGCAGTGCTGGATCATCACCAGCAAATTCTCTGGTTAGCGACGACGGATGCGGCTCAACTGGACTCCCTGCAACGTCAGCTAGAGGAAGCGGATAGGAAGACACTGGTAAAGAATACACCAGAACCGGACAAAAGTAATCCCATTACTCCTATTTTCCACATCTCCCAGCATGATTATATGGCGGCGGTACAGCAAGCGAAACGATATATTCAAGCTGGCGATATCTTCCAGGCGAATTTGTCATTACGGTTTGAAGCGTATACCGCTTTGGATAGTTGGTCAATTTATCGAGCATTGCAACAGATTAATCCTTCTCCCTTTGCCAGTTATTGGCAAACTCCGTGGGGAGCAATGATTAGCTGTTCGCCAGAACGATTGATTCAGTTGTCTGGCACAAAAGTTGAGACTCGACCGATTGCTGGAACGCGGAAACGTGGCGCTAATTCAACTCAAGATGATCAGTTAGCAAAAGAGTTAATTCTGAATAAGAAGGAAAGAGCCGAACATATCATGTTGGTTGACTTAGAGCGCAATGATATCGGCAAAGTTTGTGAATGGGGAACTGTACAAGTGAATGAACTTCTCACTATTGAACGCTACAGCCACGTTATGCATTTGGTTAGCAATATTATGGGAACACTTAGTTCTAAGTGTGACCCGATAGACTTGATTCGAGGTGTATTTCCTGGGGGAACCATTACAGGTTGTCCGAAAGTTCGCTGCATGGAAATTATTGAAGAACTTGAACCAGTAAAACGCAATTTATTTTATGGTTCTTGCGGTTATTTAGATTGGCGGGGAAATCTCGACTTAAATATTTTGATTCGCACATTGCTGTATCGTAAATCGAGCCATTCTCAAGCTGGGGCAACGGTTTGGGGACAAGTGGGTGCTGGCATCGTGGCTGACAGTGATCCACAAAAGGAATGGTATGAATCTCTACAAAAAGCCCAAGCTCAACTCAATGCGCTGAATCTGCAACTGTAGAGGTGTAGAGGAGATGGGGAAGCTGGGGAAGCTGGGGAAGCTGGGGAAGCTGGGGAAGCAATGTAGAGACGTGCCATGGCACGTCTGGGAGCTGGGGGAGCTAGAGGAGCCAACAAATGACAAATGACAAATGACGAATATTGTCAATCCGCCAAATAGCTGAAAAAAGTTACGAGAAATGGCTGAGGCAGTCACATCCGGATGCCGAAGACAATTATAGATAACTTTCTTAACAAATTGAAAATTAGCATCAGGGTTTTCTTTTTTCAGAGCTATATCACTCCTATAAAGTGTGTCTGCTGTCCCCATCAATTGCTTCCTTACCTACTTAAAAAAATGACAACTGAAGGAAAAGTTTTCGCCATTCTTTTGATGCAATTTAGTCTTCCTCCTGTGCCAGCCATGAAAGCAGTGGACGCTTGGCTGAAACAGCATCCTCAGGAAAATTGGGACACATTGAAAGACTTACTACAACAGAAAAAAATAACCATGGTTAACGGGAAGCTGACCATGATCACTCAACAGAGTGTTACCAATTCCGGTAACGGTGTTGCCCGAAATCAAGGGGGTCAGCTACGACAACCTCAGCCATCATCGGTGAAAACATTTCGATTTCGTGGGGTCACGTATCATAAAGTTGAAATGCCTCCAATTCAGCACTTTACGATGATTGATCCAACCGTTCCACCGGAGGTTTCCCCACCCAACTCTAATGATGATATACCCGCCTGTGATCCTCAAGTCGTGAACTTTCATGAATATGCAGAACGCAAGAAGCGATCGCAGGAAAATCCGGTGACAGAGCGATCGCAAAAACACGGTTGATCTGAGGGAAACCGTTATCCGTTTTCTTTGAGAAACGCTTCCACCTCAGCTAGGGTGGGTTGAGCCGCGATCGCACCCGGTTTGAGTGTCGTTAATCCACCCACAGCACTGGCGTATTTGACCACATCTCGTGCTGACTCTGGCGTCGCTAGACATTTAAGCCCATTCTGACAAAGTTGGTGAATAAAGCCCGCGACAAAACCATCACCCGCCCCTGTGGTATCTTGCACATTCATAGTAAAGGGTGAGAAGGTGTCCTCCTGTTCACCGAGACAGTAGGTTATATCTTGATCTCCATTCGTCACCAAAACTCCTTCAACTGAATCTAGACGATGGGTAATCGCCCCTGCATCCGAGGTATCAAAGAATAACTCCCCTTCTTCTTTGGCTATTTTGAGAAAATCGATTTGCTTGACAAATTCTTTAATCAGTGGTTTAGCTTCACTGGGATCTGACCAAAACATCGGACGCCAGTTAATATCCACTAAAACTTTGACATCGTAGCGATTGGCAAGATTCAAGGCTTTGTAAATCGCTTGTCGGGTTTGGGGATAGGCTAACTCCAGGGTACCCAAAACTAAATAATCAGCTCCCTCAAATAAGGATTCGGGTAACTTAGACGCATCAAGGAAAGCGTCAGCAAATTGGGAGGTGTCAAAATCACCAAATCCAGCAAATTCGCGATCGCCCTTTTCTGAGCGCAGGACGTAAACCTGTCGGGTTGGTGCGGTAGGATGGCGTTGGACACCACTATGATCCACACCCACATCCTTTAACAATTGCACAAGTTGGTTTCCTGGTTCATCGACTCCCACCGATCCGATAAACCCCGCCGGAGTTCCCAACTTAACCAATGCACAAGCCACATTCGCTGGCGCTCCCCCAGGATAAGCTGTCCAGGATTCAACTTGTTCCAGGGATCGCCCCACCTGATTAGCTAGGCGATCGAATAAAACTTCACCGAGGCAGAGAACACGAGGATTAGTCACGGCAATATACACCTCAACTTTTCCCTCAGACTACCAGAGCGTTAACCTTTGGTTAAAAATAATCTCTCAAACCAGGATGAGTTATGGCGTGTAGGTATCCCATAGTTCGTTAGAATTAAAAAGGCATAAGTAGATTTACCAAGGGCAAAATACCTATGGCTGGTGGCAAGTCAGATAAGTCGGTTTCTCTCTCAGACCGAGAATTACAAATTGTAGACCTGGTCGCCACTGGTTTAACCAATCAGGAGATTGCCCAGGACTTGGAAATCAGTAAGCGCACTGTCGATAACCATATTAGTAATATTTTGCAGAAAACCCATACCGATAATCGAGTCGCACTGGTGCGTTGGGCGTTGCAGTGGGGTAAAGTTTGTTTGAATGATATTAACTGTTGTACCTTACCTCCCAAGCCCAATACCAATAACGATGAGGTGGTTTCATAGAACAGAGAGCCGGGGGAGCCATCACGAGACGCGCCATGACCCATTGTGTAGGGGCGGGTTTCACCATTAACGGGAAGGTTTTCACCCAGATGTCACTAAACCCGCCCTGTCTAAATTATGTTGTATTCCCTGTTCCCTGTTCCCTGTTCCCTGTTTCCTGTGACACACCGAGCGAAGTCGAGGTGTTCCCTGTTCCCTGACAAATGACAAATGACAAATGACAAATGCTATTGAGCAAACCCTGGTGGAAAATTCCCCTCCTGAATCGCTCCGGAGCCATCCGACTCGCTATACTGAGTCTAATCCTAGTAATCGTCCTACTTGGCGCATGGTTCCTCATGATCCGAATGCCTGGAGAAAGTTATAACGGTGAACTCCCACCGCTAACTCAAAACGAAATTGTCTTGCAAACTGCGCTTCAGCAAGATGTGGAAAAATTGGCGGGTGAAATTGGACGACGCAACTATTTGTATTATGACGGTTTAATTGCGGCGACTGATTTTTTGGAACGAGAATTATCACAAGCCGGGTATAAAGTCAAGCGACAGGGATACGAGATTGATAATCAAACGTATTACAATCTTGAAGTCGAAATTCTTGGTACTGAAAAACCCCAGGAAATTGTTGTCATTGGCGGTCACTACGATTCAGTCTATACCAGTCCAGCGGCGAATGATAACGGTACGGGCGCAGCCGCAACCTTAGAATTAGCGCGTTTATTTGCCGGAAAAAAGCCGGCTAGAACGCTGCGGTTTGTGGAGTTTGTGAATGAGGAACCGCCATTTTTCCAGACAGATGATATGGGGAGTCTAGTTTATGCTAAACAATGCCGCGATCGCAATGAGAATATTGTGGCGATGCTGAGTTTAGAAACCATGGGTTATTATTCCGATAAAATTGGTTCTCAGCAATATCCATTTCCCTTAGACCGAATTTATCCCTTACAAGGAAATTTTATTGGGTTTATTGGTAATTTAGGGTCAAGAAAGCTCGTTAATAACGTCGTTGAATTCTTCCGCCGCCATGCAAAATTCCCCTCTGAAGGTGCGACATTACCTAATCTAATTCCCGGTGTGGGTTGGTCAGATCAATGGGCATTTTGGCAGCAGGGTTATCCCGGTGTAATGGTTACGGATACAGCCCCCTTTCGCTATCCCTACTATCATACTGACGAAGATACACCTGATAAAGTAGACTATGAACGATTAGCGCGAGTTGTTGCTGGGTTGGAGCAAGTTATTGCTGAGTTAGCAGGAAATAAAGTTAGATAACAAAATTCAAGGGTTATAGCAGATAAACTCAGGAAGACGGTTCTGAATCGCATTCCATTCTCTGGCTAGATTCGTTTCCCCCGGACGAATTTTGCGTTCCTTGAGTTCAGGATGACGGGCATAGAAAACGGCATCAGCAACTTCATTCGGATCATAATTAACCACATCATATCCATCCGACTCAGGCGGTTGTTCACAGTCTCGTGGCGTCCACCTAATTTTATCCGCGATCGCACGACGAATCGCTACCCATTCCTGTTGTAATTGAGTTTGGGAAGGTTGAATTTTCTCACCTTGCATTTGAGGGTAAAGGCGATAGAAGAAAAAATCTGTCCAAGCGTTAACGGCGGAGGAAGGTGCTTCGGCTAAGAGTCTTCTGCATTCATAAAGAATTTGTTGAAAATCAATATTCGATTGAATGTTTTCTAAAGGTATTTTTTTGTAGTTGTTTAGATTGATGTTTTCGTTCTCATCAAATTCCCATGATTCACGGACAGAGTTAACAATTGGTTTGGCTGACGCAGCATCAGTGACGAAGTTGCCATTTGCTGTGCCTCGCCAACAATAACTCAATGCAGTTCTATACTTATAGGCATAACCAACGACTAGGTTGCCTCTTTTTTCCAAAATCAGATAATTTTGGTCATCGGAAATGTTTCGGAAAAAATGAAAGCCGCTTGGTAATGCGTCAAGATTAACGCCTCCTCCTGATTGAGCCAACAGATCGCCTCCAGATTGAGCCACCCCAGGTTGAGGCTGGAAACCTTGGCTACTCGATTTGGCGGGCGCGATCGCAGTCGTTAGACTCAGGACAACAATAGAAAGTTGGGTGATTGTGTGGGTGTTCATGTCTTAGCAACCCCCATTACTGGACAAGAATTTCACTTCTACCTTATATTCTACTAGGCTTTTTCTCAAGTTTAAGCTAAGTTGGCTACGTTACTTGGGTTTTCCGCTTAAGTTGACACGGGCGCACGGGGCTTGCGCCCCTACAATTCTAATCAACTAAATAAGGTGTGCCACACCACTATATTTAATAATTCCTGATTAACAATTCATTAATCTGCCCTCGCCTAGTTGCTTTACTATTAATAGTGCGTTGTGCCTTTACTCGTTTTATCTGATACTCTGCATAAGCAACGTCAAAAAAATCATCCTCTAAGTCTTCATTTTTGGGGTCAGAGTTACTCAAAAGTAACTTGGCTCCTTTCTGATCAAGCACTCGAAAAAAATCTCGTAATCTTAATTGTGACGAATCATCGAAAATTTCTTGAGAATAGGACGTAAAATTAGCGGTTTTGCTTAGAGGTCTATAGGGAGGATCGAAATAAACTAGAGAGCGATTATTAACAAAAACTTCAAACTCGGTAAAATCTCCATAATGAATCTGAGTATTTTGCAGAATTTGAGCCACTGCTCTCAGGTTATCTGCCCGACAAATTTTTGGCTTTTTATATTGTCTTATATACCAGGATAAGTTCACGATTAATATCACAAATAAAAAACTCTTCGATTTTGCCCAACTGAGCAATATACAGAAATACAGAACCACCACCGACAAAAGGTTCAATATATCGATTAATTTTTCCTTGCTCTAATTCCTCAGGCAAGCTTTTATCAATTTCCTTAATCAGTTGGCTTTTTCCACCCGCCCATTTTAGAAATGGTCTGACTTGCATGATATTTGGCATTAACTATAGAGATAATCTATAAATGATGGCTAATAGGGGAATCTGTCTCATTGTATACCAACAGCGGGTTTTGTTGACATCTAAATCAATGTTCTTTTCTCGAAAAGCCTAAACTAGGGAATACCTACAACTTTCCGCAGCTATTTACTTCTGGCATAGTGGAGAGTGTAGCTGTGGGGGATTGCGCGGTAAGAATTATCGTTCCATCGGGCATTTTTACCCATCCTTGTGCCTCGATAATTGGCTTGGGTTGAACAGGAGTTGATGTCACAGGTTCTGGTTTGGGTTGAACATCAGTCTCACCATCCAACGTTACCCAATCACTAACCATGACATCACCACTGAGGAAATCTAAGGGGCTAGCTGGGATACCACCACGACCTGTTATCGTGAAACTACTGGCTAATGCTGCACCTCCAGCATGACAAGAACGGTCAATTAAGTTTTCGGCATCCACTAACCCAGTGGGTAACTCAATTAAGCCTTGATTGGGATCAATTGAGGTCAATAATTCCAGGTTGTAGTCCCCATCAATGCCCAATTCCGAACTAGCGGTAATATCACTCAAGGGTGTCAGATTCTCCCGAAACTCTAACCCAAAGATACGCTGAGTGGTGATATCAATTCTCCCCCCTCTTCCCTCAAACGCATTCGCGGTAATATCACTATTTTCGGTAGGAATACCTGTAACAAAACCCGCCTCAATG
>JGI11826J13684_1041226_pt1 | contig 15258 bp, 15 predicted proteins | sample ElkSlonscriptome_18_FD_13684 | JGI IMG/M metagenome (IMG submission 13684)
CTCTGGGGGACAGGGTAGCGATACGTTTGTGCTTGCCCTTGGCGAAGGAACTGATACAATAATAGATTTTCATCTGGGTGAAGATTTTTTGGGGTTGGCAGTACGAAACAATTCAAGACCTTGGTAGCGGACTCAATTACAACAAAAAAGGACTTCAAAGACTACTTAAGCGCATTATACAAGGTGATGTTGGACGCTTAGTATTGACCCACAAAGACAGACTTCTTAGGTTTGGCTCAGAGCTAGTATTTGCAATGTGTGAAGAGTTTATAACTGAGGTTGTAATCATCAATAAGTCATCAAAAGAATTGAGTTTTGAGCAGGAGTTAGCAACGGACATGATCGAGCTGATTACAGTTTTTTCAGCTCGTCTATACGGATCTAGAAGCAAGAAAAACAAAAAACTTATTGACGGCATGACTCAAGTCGTAAAGGATGTTCAGTAATGCTTTTAGGATTCAAGACAGAATTAAGACTGAACAACAAGCAGCGAACCGCATTAGCTAAACATTGTGGTGTTTCTCGCCATGCGTGGAATTGGGGTCTAGGTTTAACCAAGCAAATACTTGATCACAATCGGGACAATCCAGAGGATAAAATCAAGTTCCCCACTGGGATTGACCTGCACTCATTGCTAGTAGCGCTGGTTAAACCCATCTGCCCTTGGTACTATGAGGTGAGTAAATGCGCTCCCCAGTATGCGCTAAGGCAGTTAGCCCAAGCCTGGAAACGGGCATTTAAAAAGACGAGTAAACCACCTCGGTTTAAGCGTAAAGGAAAGCATGACAGCTTCACTCTAGACGGGTCAATTCAGCTTGACCATTTCAAGATTAGAGTTCCTAAAATTGGTTGGCTGAGGACGTATGAGCGATTGCCCGTTCGATTTCAGCCCAAGTCTGTAATTATTTCCAGGACGGCTGACCGATGGTTTATCAGTTTTAAGTTGGACTTTGAGCCAGTCAACCGCCCCAAACCTCACTTTGTAGTGGGAGTAGACTTAGGAATCAAAGCATTAGCCGTCTTGTCTACAGGCATCGCGGTAGAAGGGGCAAAAAGCTATCGTAAGTACTCCAAAAAGCTCTCTCGTATGCAATGGCTAAACCGTCATAAACAGATTGGTTCCGCTAACTGGAAAAAAGCCCAAGTTAAAATAGCCCGTTTACATCGGAAAATAGCCAACATCAGGAAAGACACATTGCACAAGCTCACCTCCTATTTAGCCCAAAACCACAGCAGGATAGGAGTGGAGAATCTTAATGTGTCCGGAATGATGGCTAATCACAAATTAGCTAAAGCCATTCAAGATATGGGCTTTCATGAGTTTAAACGCCAATTAGAGTACAAATGTCAATTGTACGGGTCAACCTTGGTTGAGGTAGATCGATGGTATCCTTCAACCAAAACTTGCTCCCGGTGTCACACAGTTAAAGACGAAATGCCCCTATCTGAGCGGGTTTTCCGGTGTGACAACTGCGGATTTGAGTGTGACAGAGACTTAAACGCATCGCTCAATTTAGACAGGTTCCGCCAGTTAGGTGGTTTTAGCCTGTGGACTGGTTGAGTGCCGTCACCGCCAGAGTGAAGCAGGAAGTAAGCAGCTTTCGTTAGGTCTGACTAAGGTTGACCAGCTTTGAGTAGGTCTTATGTAACGGAATATCCTAATGTATCGCCGTAGTACTATAACGAGGAACCACTTTGGCAAGGTTTACGTCGGCAGAGTGTAAAACTCTCACGCTAACTCTCTTAAGATTAAATCGGAAAACCAAAACAACACAACAATGAACTCAACCTATCGCATACTGACCATTTTTGGATTAATAACTGTCCTGACGGGATTCTCCGAAGCGGTTCACGCCCAACAGCCAATCAGGGTTGTGCAAGAAGCCTCGTCAGAGGAGTTAACAGCCGTGGAACTGTATAACCGAGGCGTCGATAAATTGGAACAGGGTGATTATGCTGGTGCGATTTCTGACTTCGGGGATGCATTACAACTGGAGCCCGAAGATGCGGATACCTATTATAATCGCGGCTACGCTTATCATAGTCTGGGTAATTACGATGCTGCGATTTATGACTATACCCAAGCGATTAAATTAAATCCCGATTTCAGTCAAGCCCATAGTAACCGAGGCTATACCCATTTTGTGCGCCGGGATTATCAAAAAGCGATCGCGGATTTCACGAAGGCGATCGAAATTGATCCGGAAAATGACACAGCATATATTAGTCGCGGGAATGCCTATGATGAGTTGGGAAATTCTGAAGAGGCTCTCAATGATTACGCCAAAGCGCTGGAAATCAACCCCGAAAATGCTCGCCTTTATTATAATCGGGGGCTAACCCGCAATCGCTTGGAACAATATGAAGACGCGATCGCTGATTATACTAAATCAATCGAACTGCAACCCACCTTTGCTGAAGCGTATTACAATCGGGGGCTGACTCAATTCCAATTGGAGAACATTGAAGCAGCGACGGCTGATTTGCAGAAAGCGGCTGAACTTTTCAAAGAACAAGGCAGATTAGACAGTCATCAAAGTGTTGTGAATGCGTTACAAGCGATGCAAGGGGAAGCAAACCCCTGACCCTACTGATTTTAGCTTTTTAGGCTAAATCGAACTAATGTTTCGCGTAATCCTTAATCAGATTTCACTTCATTGTTAGTCCAAAATCGCTGGATTAACAGGGGTGTTCCCGATTTAGGGAATCGCCGCAATTAGCTAACGCTCGATACAGAGACAGCGACGAACATTAATCCACTAACTAAAACTAGAGCCGCAATTCCCAGGAATACATAGGTGCGTTGCTCGGTTTTGGTTGGTGGTTCTGCTTGGTAGACTTTCGGTTCACGGGCAAAGTTATTTAAACGTCCGCCTTCTTCTGTGGTATATGGCATGGATGATAACCTTTTTTACTCAACTTATAGAATTGTAACAAACTCTCAGTATGAATACTCTCTTGTTTGGATAAGAAATTGTTATAGTCGCTAAAAAGCGGTTCTAACCCTCTAATAACCGTTGCACCGAAACCCGAACATCAAGAAATGCCAAGGGCTGAATTTCTCCCGTCGTCAGGGTTAATTGGCGGGTATAGTCACCATCGACAGGTTCACGGAACACTTTCAGGTGTCGGTTTTTTAAGTTGACAACCCAATAGTCCTCAATTCCGGCAGCGGCGTAAGCCCTGCGCTTGATCTCCAAATCTTTGGCAAGGCTGGTGTTAGCAAACTCAATCAGCCAAAAGACATCTTCAGCGTAGGGATGGCGCTGGCGGTAGATTCGTCCCAGAGGTCTGACGATCGCCAGATCAGGCTCAGGTTCAGAGTTGTTCGGTAGAGTAATAGGACGACCTTCCCGGACTTTAGCGCGATCGCCTAAAAGTTGGCTAAGATAAGTCCCACTTTCATCTCCCAGGTAAGCATGTTCTGGACCCTCCGGGGGCATTTCAATAATTTCTCCGTTTAACAGTTCGACATGACGATTGTCTAAAAGACCCACTTCAATCATGCGGTGGTAGTCATCTAGCGTCCATTTGGCGGTAGTTACGGTCATCAAATTATCCTCCAGATTTTGGGGATTTGATTAATTTTGACGAAGTAATCCTCAAACCCTAACAAAGAACAAAGAACAAAGAACAAAGGACAAATGACAAATGACAAATGACAATCTTAACTAATTGTCCCCGTCAACGGTGAACTCGCACTGGCATAACTTTTAATCGGAATCCGTCCCGCCAGAAATGCCAAACGCCCTGCTTCAGTCGCCATCCCCATCGCTTTCCCCATCGCCACCGGATTTTTGGCTAGCGCGATCGCACTATTCACTAGTATTGCATCTGCCCCCATCTCCATGGCTTGCGCCGCTTCACTAGGCGATCCAATTCCCGCATCTACGACCACAGGAATTCCCGCTTCTTCGATAATAATTTGAATATTTGCCGCCGTTTTAATCCCCTGTCCTGAACCAATCGGCGAACCCAAGGGCATTACTGTGACACACCCCACCTCTTCCAATCGTTTAGCTAACATGGGGTCAGCATTAATATACGGCAGTACCGCAAACCCCTCTTTCACCAGTTTCTCAGCGGCTTCCAAAGTGCCAATCGGGTCAGGTAATAAATATTTCGCGTCGGGAATCACTTCTAACTTGACAAAATTATTATCCTCTTGCCCCAACAACTTTGCCATTTCCCGTCCTAACCGCGCCACCCGCACCGCTTCCTCTGCGGTTTTACAGCCGGCGGTATTGGGTAACATCCAGATTTTTGTCCAATCCAGCGCTTCTGCTAATCCTTCATGACCCGGGGCTTTGGTTTGCACCCGCCGCACAGCTACGGTAACAATCTGACTCCCACTCGCCGCAATACCCTGTTGCATTTGTTCAATGGTGCTGTATTTCCCTGTACCCGTCATCAGGCGGGAGTGAAATGTTCGACCTGCAATGATTAACGGGTCAGATGTCGCTGGTTCTGTAACCGAGGTGGTTTGGGGAAATACGGACGTAATTGGAGAACTGATCATTAAATTTGAGGAGGATTGATGATAAAAGCGATCGTATCGAAAATAGTCTAATAGCGGATCAACAGTTTGCGTTTCCATCCAGTCTGCCAATAGCTGGGCGGTTATTGGGGCGAGGAGAATGCCATTGCGATAATGTCCTGTCGCTAGGGTTAGGTTTTCACAAGGGCTAACGCCCAGGATCGGACACTCATCTGGGGTGGCGGGTCGAAATCCCCACCAGCATTCCCGAATAGACCAATCCTGTAGGGATGGATATAACCGTATTGCCCGTGATAGTAAGGTGTGAATTCCTGCTGGCGTATTATCCGATTGCCATCCCACGTCCTCACTGGTTGCACCAATCAATAATCGCCCATCCCGACGTGGAACTAAGTAGGTATCGGGTCCATACAGCACCCGTTGCAGGGGTAAGGGCTGATGGGGATTGGCTGGTATTTGTACCGACAGCATCTGACCCTTTTTCGGATAAACGGGTAGAGGTAGCAGTTGGTTAGACCAAGCCCCCGTTGCTAAGACATAATGGTCAGCCTGAAATTCACCAACCGAGGTTCTGACGCTACAAACGCGACGATTTTGCTGCTCAATTGCTTCAACGGTTACGCCTTCGCGCAGGTCAATCCCTGATTCTTGAGCGGCTAATCGCAGGGCTTGTGCCAAGGCGCGGTTATCGACTTGCCCATCTTCGGGATACCACCAACCGCCAATCACATCTGCCCCTAAACCGGGTTGATATAGATGAATTGCCTGTTTATCTAACCAATTCCCGACCTCAGGCTCAGAGGCGGAAACATTCTCATAGACGGGGGCGAGAATGCCGCAGGGCAAATATCCTGTCGCCACACCCGTAAGCTGTTCCAGTTTAGTACACCATTGGGAATAGAGCGATCGCGATCGCCCACATAACTCCCGCATCGGACTTTCGGGAATGGCTTCTGCATTAGGAGCTAACATACCAGCGGCGGCTAGAGTCGCTGCTTGTTCAAAGTCGCGGGTTAATACGGTGACTGTCGCTCCCCGCCACTTTAACTCTAGGGCGAGTGCCAAACCAATCACGCCACCACCAACAATTAAAATATCACTGGAAAAGTTCATTAGATAAAACGTTAGACGCGCCCTAGCCAGTCCGTACAGATTTAGTCAATCACGTTACCAGAGAGCCGTAATCGGTTCGGACTCCTCTGTCGCTTCACCCGCGCCTGTATCCGCTTGACCCACTGTGGTTTGAGGGGCTTGAGCTGTACCCTGATTATTTTGGGCTTGATTAATCGTCGCCGGAGCCTGAGCCGTTGGCTGAGTTCCCGTTGCTGCTTGAGGTTGTTGTGTTGCCCCTTGGTCGGTTGCCGTGTCTGGAACCGACTCGATAATTTGGTTAGCTGTGCGGTTTTCGCCCCCAAAGAGTTCTCCCAAAAACGGAAAGGATACTCCTTGCCAACCTAAAGCTGCTCCGACTACAACGGCAGCAATGACCACTAATCCAATTAATTTTAATTTATTCATGTTTGTTTCCCTGTAAACTCTACAGGACTTATGTCCCACCTACATATTAGATAGTTTTTGTACTGGCTTTTTTTACTCGACTGACACCCTCTCCAGCTAAACTTTGTCTGCTGTGGCAACTGTCTCACCGGATTCCAATATCTAGTGAGCTAACGACTTTCTATTATATCGCTCCTCTCCACTGTGATTAACTCCTGCTCCCAGACGTAGCATGAGACGTAGCATGCTACGTCTCTACATTTCACAAATATTTCTGCACCACCTGCCATCCGGTATAGGACACCCAGGCAAATCCGACAAATAAAGCAATATTGGTTCCCAGATGAACTGCTCGTGCCCAAGGGCGTTGGGGGCTAATCTGGGTGGAACTTGCGGCAGACACCGCAACCAACGCTACGACAGCTAATCCGGCAATCAAGTGTCCAGAATGTCCGAGATTGCCATAATGACCGATAGTACCCACTAAACCAATTCCCAGGAGCAGCAAAACCAAACTGACCATTACCCATCCGATGATGTAGTGTAAAGGTCGCAACCATTTCGGTTTGGGGTCTTGAGAGCGCCGTTTCGTGAACAGAACACTGCCCGTCACCGCCAACAGACTATAAGCCGCGAGGGACAAACCCATTGACCAAGCGGCTATTTTCCACAACCAGATAAAGTCGGGCAGATTCACAACTTGATGCCTCAAATTTAGCCTGTTTACTGCCCCAATCGTAACGTAAGAGGTTGCTCGGCTGAACAACCCCCTTAATCTTTGTTTTTTAATGGCTTTTGTTATCTAGTGAGCTGTTGCCACAGCTAAACGCGCTGCAGTGGCTGGGCTATTATTACTAATTATTTCTTCACTGGGCTTATTATCATCAGTCTGTGGTACAACGGCTTTAGCGTCAGAGGACGACGCCGGATTACCGTCTTGAGCGACAAGTAAGCGAGTACAGGGTATGGTATCCGAGAGAATCGCACTTGCCATCATGCCGGTGTGAATCTCTAATAGCGCTTGGGGTAGGGCTTCAAAGACTAAGCGCTGTCCTGGAAAAACCACGCGCTCAAAATACCAATTGGGAATATTTGTAATCCGAGCAATTTGAATCTGGCTCGTGGCGTTTACGTAGCAACAGACAATGTGAGTTTGATTATCAGAAGGTAGGGGATCAAGTATCTGAGTCATAACTGCTGAGTGAGGTACTAAATGAATTCTGATTGTTATTACTTCACCTAACTTAGCACTTGTGATCCCTTCCCTGTTGTAAACCCGACTACCAATTGTGCGGGTTTTTCGCCAATCTCGTCCCAGCGATCGCCGCTAAATGGCTAATTTGTCCCATCCCTGGGGATGAGAACTTTTACCTAGGGTTAAGACCCTCAATTTGAACGCCTTAGGTAAGATTGCTTAGATTGCCTCCCTCAGACTCTCAGATATGAACCCCACGAAAAAAAATAGCATACGCTTGAGGTCAGAACCCAATCTTGTTAAAGTAAAGTTAAGTTATGTGAAAAAGAAATCCAATATCTGAGAAAGCTGGGCTGGGGCTGTGTTATTCTCTCCCGGTCGGTGAGGGCTTAAACGTCTGCGTACACCGGGTTTTCCTCCAAGTTAGGTTGGAGATTTGCCCAGTTCAACCGAGCCAATCCTGTTCATAAAAGCCGATTTACCCCAGATAAAATTTATAATGTCACCAAAAATTCTTTATGTGCGCCTCCCCTGCAACCCGATTTTCCCGATTGGTGTTGTCTATTTAGCCGATCACGTTCACAAACTCTTCCCAGAGGTAGAACAGCGCATCTTTGACTTAGGCACTGTACCTCCCCTGGATTTTTCGCGATCGCTCGACGCCTGTATTGACGAATTCCAACCGACGATGTTGGTATTCTCCTGGCGCGATATTCAAATCTATGCTCCAGTTGGCGGTAGAGGGGGGAACCCCTTGCAAAATGCCTTCGAGTTTTACTACGCCAGTAACCCCTTTGTCAAGTTACGCGGGGCGATCGGTGGCTTACGCCTCGCCGCTGCTTATTACAATGAACTGTGGCGTAATTTAGGATTGATTCGCCGGGGACTTAAACGCGCTCGTACCTACAACCCAGAGGCACGGGTGATGGTTGGCGGCGGTGCAGTGAGTGTATTTTATGAACAACTGAAGACTAAATTACCCAACGGGACAATTGTCTCCGTTGGCGAAGGTGAAACCCTACTAGAGAAACTCCTGCGGGGTGAATCGTTTGCTGATGAGCGCTGTTATGTGGTGGGTGATACGCAGCCGCGCGATCGCATGATTCATGAACGCCCAACTCCCCTAGAAAAAACGGCGTGTAACTACGACTATATCCAAAGCATCTGGTCGAGTTTCGACTATTATTTCCAAGAAAGTGACTTTTATATTGGGGTGCAAACTAAACGGGGTTGTCCCCACAACTGCTGCTACTGTATCTACACCGTCGTCGAAGGTAAACAAGTACGGATCAATCCCGCTGATGAAGTGGTTGCCGAAATGCGCCAGCTTTATGATCGAGGTATCCGCAACTTCTGGTTTACTGATGCTCAGTTTATCCCCGCCCGGAAGTTTATCGACGATGCGGTGGAACTGTTGCAGAAAATTCTTGATTCTGGGATGACAGACATTCACTGGGCGGCATACATTCGGGCAGATAATCTCACCCCCCAATTATGTGACTTGATGGTGAAAACCGGGATGAACTACTTTGAAATCGGCATTACCAGTGGTTCCCAGGAATTAGTCCGCAAGATGCGGATGGGGTACAACCTTCGCACCGTGCTGCAAAATTGTCGGGATTTGAAAGCAGCGGGCTTTAATGACTTGGTTTCGGTCAACTATTCCTTTAATGTAATAGATGAGCGACCAGACACCATTCGCCAAACCATTGCCTATCACCGGGAGTTAGAGCGAATCTTTGGTGCTGACAAGGTGGAACCCGCGATCTTCTTTATCGGACTACAACCCCATACTCATTTGGAAGCCTACGCTTTTGAGAACAATATTCTCGAAAAAGACTACGATCCAATGAGTTTAATGCCTTGGACAGCGAAAAAGCTACTCTGGAATCCCGAACCCCTAGGCTCTTTCTTTGGTGAGGTTTGTCTGCAAGCGTGGCGGCAAAATCCCGATGATTTTGGTCGCGAAGTGATGAAAATTTTAGAGGAACGCTTGGGCTGTGCGGATTTAGAGGATGCATTAGCGGCTCCGATTGAAGCCTCAGCTAAGACGCCGCCTAAACAACTGGTTACAGCGGGGTAGTTGATTCTATCCGTTTATCGTTAACTCGAACAGCTTGGAGAAATTTAACCCTAAAATGTATCATAATTAACATAAAATCATCGGTTAAAATTCTCCCCTGCTCCCAGACGCGCCATGGCACGTCTCTACACACCCACTTTCCTCTGAACCCCTCAGACAAGGTTTGATCATGCTGCAAGGTTCGATATTACAAAAGTTAGATACAGCTCATCGCGGCGGTAAGCGACCGCTGAATTTTGGCGTTTATCACAAAAACACCCTGATTGCCCTGTGTCATGCTTTGGAAGACTTCATCTTAGAGTCAGAGGGAAAACCTCTGCTAATTGCAGCATTTCAACAGGGGAAATGGTATATGCAAGAGGCAGAACGTTATGGCGATTTAGCCGAACAGTCGTCTCAAGTGGTAATTCTGGCGACAGCGGAGACGGGTTTTGGGGAACATCCCACCAGCCAACGATCTAATGTGAGACTATTGGATTTAGAGGCTTCTGATCCAGTGGCTCAAGAATGGCATTTGATCATCATGTCGGAGACATACACAGCAATGGTCTTATGTCAAGAGCTATCTACCGAGGATTATGGCAGCAAAGGACCACCGACAGATGATCGGGAGCGCAAGTTTTATGGGTTCTGGACATTTGAGCCGGAATTGGTTCGGGAAACAGTCGATTTGGCGATCGCACACATTGGCGGTTACGATCAACAGTTACAACAGTGCCTCACCGACCAAGCACAACAGATTACGGATGCCTTCGGGAGCAAAAAACGCGATGATGTGGGGCAGGTTGTGTCTCGTGTCGTGGATTATCTGGAACGCTTTAAACAAGAATTACACCAAACTGAGGATGAGCCGCTTCAGAACTTGCCCCTTGCTGAGGAAGCCTTAGATAATAATTTAGTGTCTAGTAAAGTGCAGGCATTTTTGCGGATGGCACAGCTCATCGATCAAGCTGATGTAACCAATCCCATGGCAGCGGCGGAAGTGGCAACCCTTTGTGAAGCGATGGGTCAATTGCTTGACTTACCCGCATGGCAAATCAAACGGTTGCGATTAGCGGGATTGCTGCATCGCCTTGCGCCGTTACAAGCCGTAGATGATGACCTAGAACCAGCAAAATCCACGGTGCAGCAACAGACGGTAGCTCAACAAGAGACGATGCCCAAATCCTCGGTTTTGCGTGTCATGCCCCAATTACAGGCAATTGCTCACATTATCACCCACCAAACCGAACATTGGGATGGCTCCGGACAACCGGATGGTTTGGCTTATGATGCGATTCCCTTGGAATCGAGGATTTTAGCACTGATTACCACATTTCAACAGCGACTGAAGGACTATCAATCCCAAGAGACTCCTTTGGCAAAAGCACTCGATGACTGTCAGGCGTCAGGGGGTACAGTATTTGACCCAAAACTGCTTGAGGCTCTAGAACTACTGGTGATGGGAATGCAACAGGGTATGAGTTTACAGGCAAATCAACCTAAAATAGCCGCCGGGATGTGGTTGATTGATTCCCATTCCCCTCAGGAAGCCCAATCAAATGTTTCGTCTTAAGGTTTAAGTCACGCAGGAAAATTGATGGAAATCGAAGCAATTCGCGCAGGAAAAATTAAGCAGCTCTCAGGTGCTAATCTAGACGACGAAGATTTGTCTGGGAGCCAACTGGAACAGATTAATTTGGCAGGCGCTAGTCTGGTGGGTACGAATTTGTCGAGAGCGAATCTCAACGGTGCTCGTCTGGATGGCGCTAAACTGCTGTGCGCTCAATTGGTGTCGGCTGATGTGCGGGCAAATTGTTTGGGCGCTAATCTGATGCAAGCCAACTTGACTGGGGCGGATTTGCGCGGGAGCAATCTCCGAGGCGCAAATTTAATGGGCGCGAATTTGACACAGGTATCCTTTGCTGGTGCCTTTTTGAGTGGTGCGAATCTGATGGGGGTTAACCTCCAGGGCGTCGATTTCCGAGGTGCTGATCTGCGGGGGGCGAATCTCAACAGTGCTAATCTTAAGGGGGCGGATTTATCGCAAGCGGATTTACAAGGCGCTAGCTTGTGTGACGCCAATTTTGAGGAAGCGGATTTGCGCGGGGCGAATCTGGGAGGGGCGAATTTAACGGGAGCGAATTTGCTTTGTGCCGAACTCGATGACGTCAATGTAAATGGTGCGAAGTTAGAGCGGACTTGTGTGGTAGGAACGTCTCTGGAAAGTAGTTCCTAGAGGGTTGCCTGAGAATCGTGAGTTATTGTCCTTATAACAAAAGCAATACAAAGGACAAAGAGGCAGCAAATGATAATATTCTGACATAGAGGCTTGGATTTAGGCTTCACTCCTGCTATGATTCATGATTATCGAGTTGCGCCCAAAAAACTCTTCCATCTCGACAGGGTGGAGGAATATTTGGTATTGGAGTGATGGGGAGAATAGGGAAAAATAGGGAAAAAGGGTTAATGACCCTGATAAAATTAGGGACGTTTAATCTCCGGGGAATCTGTCCTGGCTCACCTCCTCACGCCCTCAACCGTCCCCGTTAACGAAAAAGGTATCGTGCCAGACTAGGGGATTGGGAGGATATCTATCCCAAAATCAGTTCGGTTATTTCCCTGATGCAACTCTATCCGTTTCTCGGTGTTTTAGGCGATGATAGTAACTAGGAGAGAATGCCAACCTGTTGAACCCTGTCGGTGTCAGGAGGAAAAGTAGCAGATGCCACAGCCGGATGATTTTTCCGAAATATTGAACCTTTACCTCTTTACCGTCGTCTAAAGGTGTAATACTATAGAGTTAAGGTAAACTCATACTGACTTCGCATTCGCCCTGTTCCTAGCCCAGAGTTAGTAAGCTGGGAAACGCCGCAGAATCAACGAAGAGACAACTGAGTCAATCGCTTTAACTCCTGATCTAAGGTTCGATCTCCTGCCCAACTCAATACAGGTAGGAGTCTATACATCTTTTAGTAGATGTAAACAACCGCTTCGCGCACGTATCCTCAAGGTGAGAGATGGCTATAGCTTTTGCTTTTGAGGTCAAAATCCGCGACAGATTTATTGCTCGTTTACGGAGTCACTACTCACAGATGCCCACTGTTAACACCAAACCAAAAACGACCAAGCCCACATTTTCGGCAGATATGGTTCGCACCTATCTGCATGAAATCGGTCGCGTGCCACTACTGACCCATGAGCAAGAAATTGTCTATGGTAAGCAAGTGCAGCAGATGATGCCGCTCTTGGAGGCAAAAGAAGCCTTAGCGGAAACGAAGAAGCGCGAACCGACGATACAGGAGTGGGCAGATCACGTTAATTTAGAGGAATCAGCCCTCAAGAAAATTATAAACCAGGGAACGCGAGCTAAGCGCAAAATGATCGAAGCGAATCTGCGCCTAGTGGTAGCGATCGCCAAAAAGTATCAGAAGCGTAACATGGAATTCCTGGACTTGATTCAGGAAGGCACCCTGGGATTAGAGCGAGGTGTGGAGAAATTTGACCCAACGCGAGGGTATAAGTTCTCTACTTATGCTTACTGGTGGATTCGTCAAGCCATTACTCGCGCCATCGCCCAACAAGCCCGTGCAATTCGGTTACCGATTCACATTACCGAAAAGCTGAATAAGATCAAAAAGGTTCAACGGGAACTGTCTCAGAGATTGGGGCGTAACGCCACACCAGCTGAGATTGGTCAAGAGTTGGAGTTAGAACCTGCCCAAATTCGCGAATATTTGAGCATCGCTCGTCAACCCGTATCCCTAGATGTGCGAGTGGGGGATAACCAAGATACAGAATTATCTGATCTGTTGGAAGATAGTGGACCTACACCGGTTCATTACACCACCCAGGAATCCCTGCGCCAAGATTTAGATAATCTCCTGGCAGAATTAACCCCCCAACAACGGGAAGTCTTGGCACTCCGCTTTGGCTTAGAAGATGGGAATGAACTGTCTCTGGCAAAAGTAGGACAGAGACTCAATCTCAGTCGTGAGCGGGTACGCCAGTTAGAGCATCAAGCTTTAGCCCAACTCAGACGACGCCACGCCACGGTGCGGGAATACATTGCCAGTTAGTTTGTAGTTGCGCTGTCTTCGCCCTAAACGCTGGCATCCCCTACGACAAGTTTAGCCAAGAACTAAAGTTCTGGCTCAAAGCTTAAACCCGTTAAAACGGGTTCACAAACTGTTTCCGAACGTCCAAGTTGGCGACATGCTGTCGAAGTGGTAGCGCAATAGGCTACCACTTTTTTTGTAAAAAAATATTAAGTTTTTAGGCAATGCCAAGACTAGAGATTGAAGTCCCTAAAATACTCTGTCAGTAGGAAAACCCGTCTGATGAGTGAGTAGATGTTCATTCCTTCGAGGGAATCGTCACTTAATGATAATCCGCTATTTTTTAACTAAAGAGTAATGAAGGCTCCAATCCAATTGCAAACGATCATAATTTTGCCCGTGCGAACTGTGACGGTTAAGAAACCGGATAAAGGCAGCGCAAACCAGAGACAGGTTCACGGTTAGATAGAAAGTAAGGATGCCTGCTAACGTCTACTTTAGCTTAAATCTACTTTAACAAATTAGGGCGGCTACCAACTGTGTACTAAAATTCCAAATTTTTTAAGGGTGTTTCGATATTATTTTAAAGGAGGTAACCACGGTGATTAGCCGATTCATTGAGTTTTTCCAGTCCCAACGTCAACCGTCTTTTTCTTGGCGTTTACCCCTAACCGGGTTACTGCTCACCGTAGGACTAACAATGAATGTCTCCAGTAGACCCCTAGCCGTCGCTCAACAACTCAAGCAAACCGTGGATAGTTCCACTGGGGAAACGAATCCATCTACTGTATCCGCTTCAGCCACTTCAATCCTAGATGGCACTTACCTTTACGGTCAATCCTCCCAACCCAATCAGATTGGTCAAGAATATATTGTGTTTCAAGCCAATCAAGGACAGCTAGTTGGGGCACTTTACTTACCTCAATCTGAATTTAGCTGTTTTCATGGCACTCTAGAATCTAAACAGATGAATCTCCGAGTTGTCAACCCCTACAACCAAACTGCTTTAGCTCATACTATTGAGAATCAGCAAGAAACTGCGGTAGCGGCGGCGGGGAGCCAGCTTAATCTCGATCGCACTTACGAATCTTTAACCTATCCCTACACCGTTAAGCTTGATCAGTATCAACCCGTTGGTCAACTGAGTGAGAATGATCAGCGGATGTTGAATATCTGTCGGGAAAACTTGTTCTGACAAATGACAAATGACAAATGACGACACTATTAACATCCTACCTCTAATCCCTCTGGCGGTTGGGAATACAAGGCTTGTTCCTCTGCGGCTGTGGGTGAGCTAGTGAACTGTTCAATTTGAGTTAATAAGGTTTTCGCTTCCAGATCACCATTGTCGGTTCGGTGTTTGAGGTAGAGCTTCAGTTCATTGACTAGGGCGGTGGGGATGTTCATGGTTAAACTCCAATGAAAACGCTATATCCCATTTTGGATGATGAATGATCATTAGAGGTTGCTGTACCACGCCACTACATTAATGCAGCCAGCCCAATTTAGACGTAGGGCGGGTTTTGTACTCCAGTTAGGGGAAACCATGACAATTAATCCCTAAACCCGCCCCTACAAATTCATGATGGCGCAGAAAGCTCCAAGGGGTTGGGGTTAGATGTTTTGAGTTTGCCAACAGGAGAATTTAGGCGATCGCGCCCAAACTTACAGCAGATTTCAGGTTGATGAGGTACAGTCTTTAAGCAAGATCCCCGACTTCGTAGGAGTTGTCGGGGATCTGTCTGTGTACCTCACTTACTTGAAAAGCGCTGTAATACTACACTCCAGCCATCTTTTCAAAAAAAGATTCCATTTTTTACAAAACTACATGCATCCAGCCGATAAGCTGTTTTGCGGTTTAACGTGTTAATCTGACTTGCTGTGACTCAATAAAGGAAGCGAAAAGTTAAAGGTTGATCCTTGTGTTAGCACACTGGTAACACTAATT
>JGI11826J13684_1131106_pt1 | contig 14067 bp, 11 predicted proteins | sample ElkSlonscriptome_18_FD_13684 | JGI IMG/M metagenome (IMG submission 13684)
CCCTCCCCTCTACTACCTGACAAGTTCCGAACAAAACCCGCCCTCCCCTCCATTCAACTACCTGACAAGTTCCGAACAAAACCCGCCCTCCCCACCATTCAACTATCAGATGTAGCGGCAAACGCATAAAAATAACCTAAATCACGCTACCAAATAACTGGCGCACCCAATTTACCCTCCCCCATGCAAATCTTACTCAGGACAAAACACACCCAACAACCCACAAAGGACAACAAAAAAATGTGTTTAGGCATTCCCGGTCAAATTACTGAAATAACCAATAGAGAACATCAACTAGCCATAGTTAATATTGGCGGCGTCCAACGCCAAGTTAATATTGCCTGTATTATTGATGAAAATCATCCCATTGACACCTGTATTAACGATTGGGTATTAGTTCACGTCGGCTTTGCCATGAATCGCCTCGACGAACAAGAAGCCGCCGAAACCTTACAATTACTCCACGAACTCGCCTTAACCGAATAACCAATGACATAAGACATAAGACATAAGACAAATTATGAAATACGTTGACGAATTTCGCGATCCCCAAAAAGCCAAAGCCCTACTGCGAGAAATCCAAACCTTAACCACTCAATTAGGCAAAACCTCAACCCAACCGCTAAAAGTAATGGAAGTCTGTGGCGGTCATACCCATTCCATCTTTAAATATGGACTAGAAGAAATCTTACCCGACACCATCGAATTAATCCATGGTCCCGGCTGTCCCGTCTGCGTAATGCCCAGGGGACGTTTAGATGACGCGATCGCGATCGCAGACTATCCTAATGTTATCCTCACCACCTTTGGTGACGCCATGCGGGTTCCCGGTTCCCAGAAAAGCCTCCTCCAAGCCAAAGCAGCCGGGGCGGATATTCGTATGGTTTATTCTCCCCTAGATAGCCTGCAAATTGCCAAAAATAACCCGGATAAAGAGGTAGTTTTCTTCGGACTTGGCTTTGAAACCACTGCCCCCAGTACCGCATTAACCATCCTACAAGCGGATGCTGAAGGACTGCAAAACTTCAGCATGTTCTGCAATCACGTTTTAGTGATTCCCGCCTTACAAGCCTTATTAGATAATCCCGACTTACAACTGGATGCCTTTATTGGTCCGGGTCATGTCAGCATGGTGATTGGGACAGAACCCTATCACTTTATTGCCCAACAGTACCAAAAACCATTAGTGGTTTCCGGATTTGAACCCTTGGATATTTTGCAATCCCTGTGGATGATATTGCAGCAACTGATTCAAGGGCGCTGTGAGGTCGAAAATCAATATGACCGTATCGTTCAACCCCAAGGGAATCGTGTCGCCTTAGACGCGATGAATACCGTATTTGAAGTGCGGGCCAAATTTGAATGGCGAGGACTCGGTGATATTCCCAATTCGGGGTTTAAAATTCGCCCCGACTACGCCCAATTTGATGCCGAAGTTAAATTTACCCTTCCCAATCGTCAAGTCGCCGATCACAAAGCCTGTCAATGTGGAGAAATCCTCAAAGGCGTCATGAAACCGTGGCAATGTAAAGTTTTTGGTACAGCTTGTACACCAGAAAACCCAATTGGAACCTGTATGGTATCTTCAGAAGGGGCTTGTGCGGCATATTACAAATACGGACGCCTATCCAAAGTCGCTAAAACCGCCGTCGGCATCAATTAACCCCCTGTAGGGGCGACCCGCCTGCATTCATTAACAACACTATTCCACTCAATGGAATCGGGTCGCCCTTTACTCAATTGCATCAGATCACCCTCTCCTAAACCCCCTATATCAGAACGTGTTTCTTGAGAGTTAAAACAGTCAAGAGAGAACATTTGTCAAGGTAGGTTTCGCCCCCAAAGTTTATCCATCAAACCGATAACTCCAATACAAAATTTGTCCGTTTTCCCCCATACAATGCTGTTAAAACACAGTTTTAGATTGGAGAATAAACGGTTATGCCATTTGTCACAGTTCAGATCGCCCAAGGTCACTCCGTCGATCAAAAACGTGAACTCGCCAAAGCCCTCACCGATACCCTAGTTTCCACATTAGGCACTAAACCCGAATGGGTAACGATTCATATTGATGAATTTGAGCGAGAAAATTGGGCAGTTGGCGGTGAATTACATTCCGATAAACCCGGTAAAGGAGGTAAGCATCACACCTAAATTGAATGTCACTGACTTTAATAGTTTGTAGTAAGCGCTTTAGCGCTTCTGGCACTAAAGTGCCTACTACGAACCCAGAAGATGGGGAAGATGGAACGTCTGTTGTAGGGGCGGGTTTTACCCTTAACGTTTTGTTTTCACCCTGATATCACTAAATCCGCCCCAACTAAATAACAAATGACGAATGACATAAGACGTAAGACGTAAGACGAATGACAAATGACCCATAACCAAAATCCCCTCTTCCAAAAAATCGAAAAAATTCGACGCCGCCCGAATAAAGTTAAAGATACCGCCATCACCCTGGCACATGGTAGTGGGGGGAAAGCCATGCGGGATTTAATCGATGATATTTTTGTCGGAAGTTTCGATAACCCCATCCTCTCCCAACTCGAAGATCAAGCCACGATTCCCCTCGCCCAACTCATCAGTCAGGGCGATCGATTAGCCTTTACCACCGATTCCTATGTCGTTGATCCCCTATTTTTCCCCGGTAGCAATATCGGTGAACTCGCTATTAATGGTACGGTCAATGATTTAGCGGTTAGTGGGGCAAAACCCCTGTATCTAACCTGTAGCATGATCATGGAAGAAGGACTTCCAGTTGAAACCTTACGACAAGTCGTTCTAAGTATGAAAACAGCTGCCGATGCTGCTGGGGTGCAGGTGGTGACTGGGGATACTAAAGTCGTTCATCGGGGTTCGGCTGATAAACTGTTTATCAATACAGCCGGAATTGGTGTTATTAGAGAAGGTGTTTCTATTTCCGCCCATCATATTCAAGCCGGTGATGCGGTAATTATTAATGGTCAATTGGGAAATCATGGTGCAGCTATTTTAATCGCCCGTGGGGAATTGGCATTGTCAACAGACATTAACAGCGATTGTCAACCGTTAAATGGATTAGTGGATGCCATTCTTGAGGTTTGTCCCCAAATTCACGCGATGCGGGATGCAACTCGTGGTGGTGTAGCAACGGTGTTAAATGAATTTGCCCAAAGTTCCGACGTGGGGATTCGTTTAGATGAGGCGTCGATTCCGATTCGGGAAGAGGTGAATGGCGTTTGTGAAATATTAGGATTAGATCCGTTATATCTAGCCAATGAAGGGAAGCTGGTGGTTATTGTACCGCGATCGCACGCCGAATCTGTATTATCTGCGATGAAGTCTCATCCGGCGGGACAGGATTCCTGTATTGTGGGTGAAGTAATTGACTCACCCCCCGGAGTAGTATTACTGCAAACGGCGTTTGGGGCAGAACGGATTGTAGATATGCTAGTGGGGGATCAACTCCCCAGAATATGTTAATCGGTGTACGGTACTTACTATCAACTGATCAGGGCACGATAATATCGTGCCCCTACCGAATTCAATTATCCCTAAGCTGGGGTAGGGGTACAGCAATGCCGTGCCCTATTATCACTATCTTAAGCGGTTACAGGTTCGAGTTCTTTCTCCACCTCAGGTGTATACTGACCCTCATGGGCAGCACTATTGCACTTCGCCCGATGCAGCAGCAGTTTTTGTGCTAAAGACACATTGGATTCTTTCCCTTTCCACGCTTCTAAAGCAGGTTGCTGAATAGCACGGGCAAAAGAGAAGGTTATGGGCCAAGGCGCTTGGTCTGCATATTTTACATTCATTGCATTCAAGTGAGCCGATGCTTGCTCATTACTCTGACCGCCAGAGAGGAATGCTACACCCGCCACAGATGCTGGAACTGAATTCATCAAGCATTGCACCGTCGCATCTGCCACTTCATTCACACTGGGTTGGTTGGGGCAATCTTTCCCAGAAATGACCATACTGGGTTTGAGGATCATTTGGTCGAAGGCGACTCGCTGAGTGTAAAGCTGATTGAAGACAGTGCGTAGGGTTTCCTCGGTTACCTGATAACAGCGTTCCAGAGTATGATCCCCATCAATCAGCACTTCCGGTTCCACAATGGGAACCAAACCCCCTTCCTGACAAAGTTTGGCATACCGGGCTAATCCATGGGCATTTGCCTCGATACAACCCCGGCTGGGAATGCCATCACCAATCGTGATCACCGCCCGCCATTTGGCAAAGCGAGCGCCCATTTGATAATACTCCGCAATGCGATCGCGCAGACCATCGAGTCCCTCTGTGACTTTTTCCTCAGGGAAACCCGCCATGTCTTTGGCGCCAGTATCCACTTTAATTCCAGGGATTATCCCCGCATCGGTCATCACGTTGAGAAACGGTGTCCCTTCTTTGGTCGATTGGCGAATCGTTTCATCATAGAGAATCGCGCCACTGATGTAATTCCCTAAGTTAGGCGTGGTCAAAATTAACTGGCGATAGGCACGACGCATATCTTCGGTTTGCTCGATACCAACCTTCCCCAGTCGCTTATTACAAGTGCCGTTACTTTCATCCATCGCCAAGACACCCTTGCCGGGGGCAACCATTGCCTGTGCCGTCGCTCTGAGTTCTTGTGCGTAGGTACTCATTGTGAATCCTCTATTAAGTTTTTTTGCTATCTATTCATCAATGATGCAAGTTAATGCGTTTATTTGCAACAAGTAATCGGAAATTGGGCAGATTTTTCTTCGGGACTAGGACATATCAGCGATATGTTCGTCTTATTAGCCTATGTCTATCAACATTTTTCTCAAGAAATATTTATAACTCAGATGGAAACTTAAAGGAATTTGTTCGCAGCTAGTTCTCGCGAACTACTTTCGGTATATAGTTTTCTACTCCCTTGACAACTAGCGTACCAGCTTAACTTGTCACCAATGACCCTGATTTGGTATCAGAAGCTGGTAAGGGTGGATTGATTGGTTTACAGACGTGACAAGTCCTTGCCCTCTTCAGCTATCCGCGTCAAAATGAAGAAAAGTAAAAATGCTTATCATTTCGATACATTCTCTGAAAATGGCGCAAGAACAGGCATACAATCAAACCTTTGACTACGATCTGGTCATCGTTGGCGGCGGTATTGTCGGCGCAACCTTCGCCTGTGCGTTGAAAAAGTCCGGGTTGCGGATCGGATTAATTGAGGCAAAACCTCAGTCAGTCGCCGTAGCCAGACGGCAAGCTTACGCCCTATCGCTGCTTTCTGGGCGCATTTTCCAAGGAATTGGGGTTTGGCAGAAAATTCAGCCGCAAATTGCCACCTATCGGCAAATTCGCCTCTCTGATGGCGATTATCCCCAATTTGTGCAATTTTATCCCGGCGATTTAGGTACTCAGGATTTGGGGTATGTGGGTGAACATCGTCCTCTGCTTACGTCGCTGTATGAGTTTTTGACAGATTGTCCGACTGTAAGCTGGTTGTCTCCAGCAGAAGTGGTGGATGTGGAGTATCAAGCCTCTGGGGTAGAGGTTACGGTAAACGTGGATGGAAACCCTCAGACTTTGCGATCGCGCTTAGTTGTCGCCGCTGATGGTTCGCGATCGCGCATTCGTACAGCCGCAGGAATCGGGACAAAAGGCTGGAACTATTGGCAATCCTGCGTCACCGCCCGCATCAAAACTGAGAAATCCCATAACGATACCGCCTTTGAACGCTTCTGGGAGAGTGGTCCGATGGGGGTACTTCCCCTCGCCGAAAATCGCTGTCAGGTGGTTTGGACAGCCCCTCACGCCGAAGCCCACCAGTTAAAAAACTTAGATGAAAAGGAATTCCTCGAACTCCTAGAATACCGTACCGGGGGGCTTTTAGGGCATTTAGAACTCGATAGCGATCGCATCCTCTTTCCCGTACAGTTAATGCAAAGCGATCGCTACACTCAACACCGCCTCGCCCTGATTGGCGACGCCGCCCATTGTTGTCATCCTGTGGGTGGACAAGGACTAAATATGGGCATCCGAGACGCCGCCGCCCTTGCCCAAGTCATCCAAGACGCCCATCAACAAGGGGAAGATATCGGAGACGAACGGATACTCAAACGCTACGAACGGTGGCGCAAACACGAAAATCTTGTCATTTTAGGCTTTACTGATTTCCTAGATCGAATATTTTCTAATAACTGGTTGCCCATCGTTACCTTACGTCGTCTAGGATTATGGATGTTGCGTTATCTGTATCCAGTTAGATGTTATGCTTTGCAATTAATGACAGGTTTCAAAGGACGTACTCCTCAAGTCGCTCAACTTAATCGAATGACACTGACTTAAGCAGAATGTCACTGACTTAAGGCTGGTGGGCAATGCCCACCCTACGATAGATATAGCGCTACGCGCTAGGCTTTTTTGCAATAGGTAATAGGCAATAGTGAAGAAAAACACTTACTCATCAAGGGATTGAGCGATTTTAATTTTTCTTCATTTGTCCTAACCTTAGAGCGTAATGCTATAAAGGGTTTTGGCGGTCGCCAAATGCTTATTTCAGTGCTATTCGACTTAAGCAGAATATCGCTAACTTGGTAAGTCTTTGAACCCGTTTTAACGGGTTTCAGCTTTGAGCCAGAACTTTGGTTCTAGGCTTACTTTTATCGTTGAGCCTCAGGAGCAATAAGTATACGTAAAAGATTTTCCAAGTCATTCAAATCGCCAACAATACGTCGGACGGGTGGGGGCCAAACTCGCAGCAGTGTGGGAGTCGCTGAAATTTGATTAGCTTCTGCTTGTTCAGGATGCTTAAATACATCAATTACTTTTAGAGTATAAGGATCTTGTAGGGATTGTTCGAGTAACTGATGCAGTTTTTTCAGGATATGTTCAGTTGAGCCACTGTGTCCCGATACAAATAAGCGCAGGACATAACTAGGAGTAGTTAAGGGTGTAGAGTTAGCCTGACTCGGATTCGATTCCCTATCTGAGTTCGGGGAGTCTAGAGGAGCAATTTCTGTAGACGATGGGTGGGACGATTCTCGCCACTGTGTTTGTTGAATCGTCCAACGTTCTGGAAAAGACCAAGTATAACTCTGGGGAGATTGAATCAGACTTGAATCGTGATCATGCCTAAAATTAGCATCAGACAACTGTTCCATACATTGATCCGGGCGATCGCAACGGATGATCAAATCATGATCCTGCCACAATTGGGGAAAGCGATCGCGATACGTTTCCAAAACCATGGGATCACAAGACTCTTCCCGCCAAGGGGTGACTTGCCACAGCAGATTTCTAACGCCAAACACCGCATTCAGCAAAGCCTGATGGTGTTGAATCGGCGGATAAAGTTCTGCTGACGTTCGCATCTGTTGGGTATAAGGATCGAGCCAACGATCAATTGTGCCAGTATATCCCGGCACTAAAAAATGGGGTGGTTCCGGTAATCCGAGAATTTCTTGTAAACTCGCACACAGATGCAAATGCCAATGCTCTTGTTTACTAGGGTCAACGCTATAAATTAAATCTCCCCCTGGTGTAAATAGGGCAATACCCTTAAATAACTGAGGAAACGAGCGTTGAGTCTCGTTCATTGCTGATTGTTGATTGCTGATTGTTGATTGTCACCAATTAGATTTTTGTCTGGTAAATCAAGGCGGCAGATCACAAGATAAGATTTTCTTTTCTGCCACCTCTTTGTCCTAACATAAGACGTAGCTTGCTTCTTTTCGGGAAGCGAGTATGACAAATGACAAATGACAATTAAATACGACCCCGTAACATCATCGCCATTTCATTTTGAGTCGGCGACTGTTCTAGGGCAGTTTCTTCAGTGATACGTCCTTCCTGATAAAGGTTAAACAAGGACTTATTCATCGTCATCATGCCGTCAAATTCATTAGCCGCCATCAGTTCGTGAACTTCCTCATATTCACCCTTGCGGATATAGTCTCGAATCGCTTCTGTATTAATCAGAATGTCGTGGAAGGCGGCACGTTTCCCATCAGTGGTGCGACATAACCCTTGGGCAATAATTGCCACCATTGATTCAGCAAAAGCGACACGGATGGCGTGTTGTTCTTCTGGATTATAAAGATTGAGAATCCGTTCAATGGTTTTCACCGCACTGTTCGTGTGCAGCGTTCCCATAACCAAGTGACCCGTTTGAGCGGCTTTCAGCGCTGTGTTAACGGTTCCCCTATCCCGCATTTCCCCAACCAGAATCACATCCGGATCTTCCCGCAAGGAGGCTTTTAACGCATTGTCAAACTGGAGAGTATGAGCGCCGACTTCCCGCTGCTTAATTAGGGCTTTTTGGCTTTTATGAACAAATTCAATCGGGTCTTCAATCGTAATGATATGCTTCGGCATCTCCTTGTTCATGTAGTCAATCATTGCCGCTAGTGTCGTTGACTTACCTGAACCGGTTGGACCCGTGACTAAAATAAGACCCTTGTGGTAATTACAGACATCCCTGAGGATTGGAGGGAGTCGCAACTGTTCCATTGTCAAAATCTTGAGTGGAATCAAGCGCATGACTATGGCTGGTCCATTCAAAGAGTCGAAGATATTAATTCGCACCCGGGCAAAGTCATACTGGGCTGCACCATCAAATTCCAGTTCGTTTTGGAAGCGGCGAATTTCTTCATCGGTGAGAATTTCCCGCAACCAACACATAAACGTGGGTTTATCAGTTACAGGATGTTCTGTCCGTTCCATTTCCCCTCGGTTCCGCATTCGAGGAACTTCACCGACACCGACGTGAACATCAGAAAATCCTTTGTCATAAGCTTCCCGGATAAGTTGGTTTAATGTTGGTTGTCCGGGAGCAAGTCCCGCACCTGGCGCTGGAGTCCGGGATTTAACGCCTGATGAAGCTTGACGAGAACTCGGTGCTGTTTTAACTGCAGTAGGATCTGATGCTGATTGACCCGCTTTAGGCGGCATCGGCATTGTTTTAGAGGGCATCGCTTGGGTTGCCCCTGGCGGCGCTTTCCGAGATGCTCCTCCCCTAGGCGGTGGCGGTGGGGCTGGAGGAACGCGGGGTGGAGGGGGTGGCGCACTCGGAGGTCGTTTGGGATCGGTCATGATGGTTGAACTATCACTTAAGTTAGATTTTCTATACTGGTGCTTCCAGAATTCCCAAGCTTTAGGGATTAAATATTATTCACTTCACACTTATCCCCCACTATAAAACCATATTCGGTAGTTCGTCATTTGTTTATGTCATTCGTCATTCGTTTACCCTCCGTTATCGCAGCCTTAGAAGGAGTGGGCTGTTACGGAATGATTTCTTTGACGCTAAATCGCCTGAAAGCGCGGGGAACCTTCACCTTGCCATTGTTGTAACTGCGATAATTGTTTCATCGGACTTGAGTTTGACCAAGCGATCGCCACATCCATCTTTGCCGGACAACTTTACAGATTTTAACGATACATTCATGACTCGATTGTCACTGGTTAGTAATACAGCCGTCTCTGTTTGAGAGGCATTGATGACTCCCATTAATCGATCCGCTGAGGTTTTAAACTGAAGCGCTTGAGTGCCAAGATCACCGCGTTTGATGCGCCGGACTACATTGAGTCCTAGGCGTTTGCCATAGCCTTGCTCGGATACCAGTAACAGATTCTCGTTGGGCGCGATCGCGACACATCCGACTAATTGCTCCCGACGCCGCAGTCGCAACGCTTGATTGCCTTGGGCTGTACGCCCCATAATCGGTAAATTTTGGTCGTTAATTTCAAAGCGTAATAAGCGCCCGTTACTGGTAGCGATAATCAGATCATCAGTGGATTGAGCCAGGGTAACATACGCCAGCACATCCTCCTCTTTGAGTTTAACCGTGGTTAAACCCCGTGCCGTTAGGTTGAGTAACTCTGTCGCAGGTAGACGCTTCACTCGCCCCTGTTGGGTGAGCAAAATCAAGCTGAGAGACTCAGTGAGTTCTTGGGGTCGAAAATGGGCGATAACGGTTTCAGATTGAGCCGCATCAGGGAGGAGACGAGTTACAGGGATGCCTTGCTTTCGCCCTGCGGCTGGCGGGATATCTTGCACTTTCAAGGGGTAGGCTTTGCCTCCACTGGTAAGGGTGGCAAATTCTGACGCCGTGGTGGTTTGCTGGGTCTGAACCACAAAATCATTCCCATCTTTGATCGAGGGTTTAGATTTGGGATCAGGGGCAGAACGCAGGCGTTGTACGTGTCCTTGATAGGTAAATTCCAGAACCGTTTGTTCAGCTTCCGTTTCGATCAGATTAGGCGATGGGGATTTCGAGGCAGAGGCTTTCGGGTTGTCTGAGGTTTTGGTTTTCTTGGGGGTTTGTTTTTCCGATTTTGGCTGTTTTGGTTCTTTGAGAGATTGCGCTGACCGGATCTTGGTGCGACGCGGATCAGCGTATTTACGTTTGAGCGATCGCAACTCTTTTTTCAGGGTTTTGAGGAGTTCATGTCGGCTACTGAGTAATTCCTGGAGGGTTTCAATGCGGGTGGTGAGTTCCTCAAATTCGGTTTGGAGTTTTTGCCGTTCTAACCCCGTGAGGCGGCGCATCGGCATGGCGAGGATGGCATCAGCTTGACTCTCACTCAGGTTTAATTGGTCTTGAAACCGAGTCTTGGCGGTTGTACCATCAGGTGCATGGGTGAGGATTTCAATCACGCGAGTGAGTTGATTTAAGCAAACCAATAATCCTTCCACCAGATGACGCCGTTGTCGTTTCTGGTCAAGTTCATAGGTATATTGACGGGTCAGGGTTTGTTCCCGGAACCGTAAGAATTCTTCCAGACATTGCCGTAGGGGTAGCTGGCGGGGCTGTCCGTTGACTAATGCCAACATAATCGCGCCAAAGTTACTTTGTAGGGGAGTTTGTTTGTAGAGGTGTTTGAGAACATCTCTGGGATGAGCATCCCGTTTAAGTTCCACAACCACCCGCATCCCCTGGCGATCGCTCTCATCGCGCAAATCAGAAATTCCCTCTAAGCGTCCATGATTGACCAGATCGGCAATTTTTTCAATCCAAGCCGCTTTATTCACTTGATAGGGTAACTCTGTGACAATGAGTGCCGTGCGGCGATGACGGCGAGTGCGACCGACTTGAATCTCTTCCACCTTGGCAATTCCCCGCACCGGAATAATGCCGCGTCCACTGCGATAGGCATCCCGAATTCCCGACGTATCGATAATTTCACCCCCCGTGGGAAAATCGGGTCCGGGAATTAATTTCCACAATTTTTCATCCGCCAGATCCGGGCGATCAATCAAGGCGATTAACCCATTCACAATTTCGCCCAGATTATGAGGCGGAATATTCGTTGCCATGCCAACCGCGATGCCAGAGCAACCATTGAGCAGTAAAATGGGTAGTTGAGCGGGTAAAACCACAGGCTCTTGTTGAGAGCCGTCGAAATTATCGATAAAATCAACGGTTGCCTCGCCAATTTCTGATAGGAGGGCTTCATGACTAATGGGAGACAGCCGCGTCTCTGTGTAACGCATGGCAGCCGGTGGGTCGTTATCCACCGACCCAAAATTGCCATGACCCGCCAATAGTGGATAGCGAGTGGAAAAGTCTTGGACCAAGCGCACCATAGCATCGTATACAGCTTGATCCCCATGGGGATGATATTTCCCCAAAACATCACCCACTACGCGAGCGCACTTGCGGTAGGGTCTATCGGGGGTTAAACCCAATTCGTACATGGCATACAAGATACGCCGATGCACGGGCTTTAAACCGTCGCAAACGTCTGGCAGGGCACGCCCAACGATGACACTCATGGCATATTCAAGATATGACTGTTGCATCTCTGCATGGAGGGGCGTGGGAATAACTTGACCAGTCGCCAGCAGATTCAACTGTTTTGCCATGAGTTCTGTTTCCTAATTTCTAACCACAACGAGATGAAAATTTGATTTTTTTTGTGGCAACATTGCCCAGTCCCTGTCAGACTGATGATCAAACCGCACTTTTGTTGAAAAGACGACTTTCTTGATGCAACGCCCATGAAAACCGTTCTGATTGTAGAAGACGATCCCATTAATCTTCGCGTTTTTTCCAAAATTCTCACGAAGCGGGGTGGCTTGAATGTCAAGGGAACCGAAGATGTAGAGGAGGTCATGAAAATTGCCCACGCGGGAGATGCAGATATTATCTTGATGGATGTTTCCCTGGCTCACAGTGTTTACCAAGGTAAGCCAGTTGATGGCATCAAGATTACCCAAATGCTGAAAGCGGACGATCAAACCAGCCATCTGCCCATTATATTAGTCACGGCTCATGCTATGGAAGGCGATCGCGAAACCTTCCTTAAGCAAAGTGGTGCTGATGGTTATATCTCTAAACCTGTTGTTGATCATCAACAGTTTGTCGATCAAATCCTGGCACTTTTGCCCAAAGATGATTAAGCAAACCTGAGTAAGAGCAACACCTGGAGATAACCCTTGTTGGTATAGAACGATTCATCCTCGGAAACTGGGTGCTGACATTGCCGAACCCCTAGAGTCTTGCTAAAGTACACCTGTACTGTACCACAACCGTTTCGGCAAAATATAGAGGATGAAAAACGTCAGAAAGCTTGCGGTTACTTTTGCTTATACATCCCCTGATACCATACCTTAGCAGCGTAGAGACGCGCCATGGCGCGTCTGGAAACACTCAAATTTTGATTCAAGGGGTAACGTCCACTTGTACAGGAACATTGTTACCGGGGGCAATGGTTGCCTGAATTCTGGGGTTTGCCAAGAATTTTTGAGTATCAGAGATCAGACGTTCCCCCCAAAGATTTTCCTTAAGGAAATCTAAATCAGCATAACGCTCATCTGAGCGGAGGGCAGTTTCTCCTAGGGTAAGCCCTCTGTCTTGCTCCCCTTGGGTATAAAGTGCTACGGCTACAGCCAGCTTCGGTTCAGCCGCTTCTGGATCAATCGCGATCGCATCTTGCCATTTGTCAATCGCGCCAGCCACATCCCCCTGTTCATACTTGACTAACCCAATATTGTTGATCGCGGGCCACACGGGCCACGTATCGCTCGGTTCCTGATCGGCAGCTTTTTCATAAGCTGCGATCGCCATTGGATACTGATCCAGCATATAGTAGGCGTTGCCTAGATCAAAGAGCGCTTCGGGAACCTCAGGTTCTATCTTCAAGCCAGCTTCTAAACTAGACACAGCTTTTCGATATTCCTCTTTCTGAAAATAGGTATTGCCTAAGGAGAAGAGAACACCAGCCTCTTCAGGTTTTAAGGATTGAGCCTTAGAGAGTGCCTCAATTCCCTCGTCGAATTGTTGGTTTTGGACATACAAGGTTCCCAAAATAAACCAAGTTTCAAAACTGTTGGGGGCAAGCTGAGTAGCGAGTTTAGCTCTAGATAAGGCAAGATCGTATTGCTGAAAACGGGTCAGCTGAACAGCATCCTGCGCCAGATTCAAGCCTTGTTGCTCCAATTCCTCAGCATCGAGCTGTAGGGTATAGGGAAGCAGGGCTTGTCCAGAAACAGGAGCAGGCTTGGTTAGGAAAGCAAGTAGAACAAAAATGGGCAATAACAGGATACGCTTGAACACGGCGAAGTCTCAAACCACAATAAGGAATCTTTCGCTACGTTAACATTCTTGCTGGCGTTCTCGTGCAGGCTACACAGATCTCCGACAACTTCTACGAAGTCGGGGATCTTGCTGGAGTAGGTTGTACTTCATCAACCACCAAATTTGCTGTAATGTAAGCGTCTGGCTCACTAACTTGATGAAGATTTGATTTTTTTTGTGGCAACATTGCCCAGTCCCTGTCAGACTGATGATCAAAGCGCACTTTTTTTCAAAAGACAACTTTCTTGATGCAACGCCCATGAAAACCGTTCTGATTGTAGAAGACGATCCCATTAATCTTCGCGTTTTTTCCAAAGTTCTCACCCAGAGGGGTGGCTTGAATGTCAAGGGAACCGAAGATGTAGAGGAGGTCATGAAAATTGCCCAGGCGGGAGATGCAGATATTATCTTGATGGATGTGTCCCTGGCTCACAGTGTTTACCAGGGTAAGCCAGTCGATGGAATCAAGATGACCCAGATGCTGAAAGCGGACGCTCAAACCAGCAATCTGCCCATTATATTATTATCCGCT
>JGI11826J13684_1081163_pt1 | contig 13267 bp, 6 predicted proteins | sample ElkSlonscriptome_18_FD_13684 | JGI IMG/M metagenome (IMG submission 13684)
TGAGCAACTAGCACCCCAAGAATGAGGACTTTTGCGTAGGGTGGGCAATGCCCACCTTATTTATCGCTAATCAGAGAATTATTGTTCAACCCACATTGAGTCATAATAGAGACCAGTGTCTACTGAATTCTATGTTGATGTTGGCTACAATTCAGGGAAATTCTTGCTAGCGTTAAGGTGTTAGTTGTGAGTAATCAGATACGTGAAGGAAACTAGTGGGGAGTTATCTCAAAACCAGGTTCCCTACGAGGGTGGCGAAGGGTCAAAGCTCTCTGCCTTGTGGTCGCGTCTTAAACGCATTGGTAGTTTGACCTGGAAAAATCCGGCTTTGCTAACCAGTTTGGCGGTTACAGGTGTGTTGCTGGGGACTCGCCAGTTAGCGCTTTTGGAGCCATTGGAGCTTTATGCTTATGATCGGTTGATGCAGTTGCGACCGAGTTTACCTCCTGACCCACGCCTGTTGGTAGTTGAGGTGACGGAGCAGGATATTGAATCCCTAGAGCAGTGGCCCATGACTGATGCGCTGATGACGCAGCTACTGCAAAAGCTACAGCAATATCAACCGACGGTGGTTGGTTTGGATATGTATCGGGATATTCCCATACCTCCGGGTAACGCTGAATTAACCCAACTCTTTAACAATAGCGATAATCTCATCCCTATTTGTCGGCTAGGAAACGAAACCAAGCGAGGGACTCCCCCACCGAAAGCTGTGCCTCAGGAGCAGGTTGGCTTTGCGGATTTAGCGATCGATGAAGGGGGTGTTGTGCGTCGGGCGTTGTTGTTTCACAATGCCGAAATTCCTGAAGGTTGTAGCACCCGCCTTTCCTTTAGCTTTCAGTTAGCCCGGTACTACCTCGAACAAAAAGGAATTGAACCACAAACGATTACCCAAGACGAACAAGAGTATCTCAAATGGGGAGATGTGGTTTTCAAACCCCTAAAGCCCAAGTCAGGAGGGTATCAAAAGGCGGATGCAGGTGGCTATCAACTTTTATTGAATTACCGCTCTGAGGACAAACTCGCCGATAGTGTGACCCTGACAGATGTTCTCGAAGATCGTCTTGAGCCGAGCTTAGTCAAAGACCGCATCGTCCTGATTGGGATTTCTGATCCGGCAGAAAATGATCTGTTCTACACACCCTACAGTTCCGAAGGGGAAGTCCTGCAAAAAATGCCGGGAGTGGTTGTTCATGGTCAAATTGTCAGTCAACTGCTCAGTACCGTTCTCAATGGACGCAAGCTGTTTTGGTTTATCCCTGAGTGGGGAGAAGTGGTCTGGATCGGGGTTTGGTCATTGACGGGCGCTATCCTGATAGCCATCACCCACAATATCCGGCAACTGCTGCTGGCTGAGACTGTAGCGATTGGTCTTTTGGGCAGTATATCCTTGATCGTGTTTCTGGAGGCAGGTTGGATACCCGTGATGACACCCGTCGTGGGACTGGTGATGTCATCTACAGGGGTCTTGGCTTATAGCGCTTACCAAAATCAGCAAGAACGCGCCCATTTTGCCCGTCTACTCCAAGAACAGGAAAATAATCTCATTGCCCTTCAGGGGATGTTGCAGGATAGCACTAGAGTTCCGCTCACTACTCAGGAGGATGAAGATAACGATCAGACTCTGATTGCAGAACAGCAAGAGGTAACCCTAAGTGAAGAAACGGCTATTGCCCCATCGCAGCAGGATGGGGATGGAGAAACGGCAATTTGGACGCCTGATGCAGCTGTGAGCCAACCTGCGCCAACGGTTAAACCATCTGACAATCCCAACCTTTTAGCCGGACGCTATAAGATTAATCGGGTTCTTGGTTCTGGGGGATTTGGTCTCACCTATTTAGCTGAAGATAGCCACAGACCGGGTAAACCCAAATGTGTGGTCAAGCATTTAAAACCAGCCCGTCGCGATGAACGATTTCTTGCCATTGCCAGACGCCTCTTTCATACAGAAGCAGAAATATTAGAAAAGTTGGGCAGACATCCTCACATTCCCCAGTTGCTGGCATATTTTGAAGAAAGTCGGGAATTCTATCTTGTCGAAGAATACATTAAAGGAGATTCACTCAGCGACGAGTTACCTGTAGATAAGCGAATGCCAGAAGAGCAAGTGGTCAAGTTAATCAAAGGTCTCTTAGAAATTATGGTGTTTATCCATGAACATAATGTTATTCACCGGGATATCAAACCCAGTAACATTATTCGTCGCCAAACCGATGGTCAATTGGTGTTAATTGATTTTGGGGCAGTCAAACAGATTCAACCTCAACAAAAACTGGATCAGGAACATGATACCCAGGAACATAATACGGTGGCGGTTGGTACTCGTGGCTATGCACCGTCAGAACAATACGCTGGACATCCGACTCTGAGTAGCGATATTTATGCGGTTGGGGTGATTGGGATTCAAGCTTTAACGGGCATTCCTCCTCACCAGTTAGTCCTGGATTCAGAGACAGGGGAAATTAGCTGGCGTCATTTGGCAAATGTGAGTGACGAATTCGGTGAAATATTAGAAAAAATGGTGCGCTACTACTTCCTGGATCGATATCAGTCTGTGACAAAAGTGTTAGAGGATTTAAGTACCTTGTCATCTTAATCTTAGAGCAAGTTGCGTTCTATTATGTCATTGGAGAGCGAAGTGAAGAGGCAAGAGGAGGCGATTGAAATCGCTGCTACACAAGCAAAGTCCGCCTGCGCGGACTGGGTTATAACGGGGGTAGGTAACCCGGATTGGGTATCTTATCACTTCCAGGCATACTGACGGCATTTTCACAAGCAAACATCACATCATTGGCATACCCATTCAGACTGCCATTCCAGCATAAAGCGTTCCAAGAAGCCACAGTGATTTTTAAGGTTGGATCGAGTTTCTGTGCCCTTTGATAAAAGGCGATCGCGCTTCCTCTAATTCCTGCTTCTTTGCCTTCCTATTCCACCCTTTTCCACCCGTTGTCCCTTTTTGATTAAACCCAACACACATAAAATGGCTTTTTTGTCAAATTTGCCTCGGTCTGAGTCGAGCAAATTAAGTCATGTAAGATGCTTGTAGTGGTTCCATGACCCATGAAGTTTTCTGCCCTGTTAAATTTGATGAACGTTAAATGATTAAAACCGAAGCGTAAAGACGAAAAGTTTTCCTTATCTCAGTCAGGTGGTGATTGTACCGTTTGGCTGGTGGATTATCGCCAATGCGATCGCACATCCATTATGTATGTTCAATGTACCGTTGGTTGTCGGGGCGCCCAACCTGCGCCCCGACAGGGGTGGATTAGGATGAAGTGATGCCAATCAGCCTCAAACCCTTACAAATGACAAATGACAGACTAAGAAGCCCAGAGAACTAAGCCGGGTTCATAGAGACTAGAAAGATGTTTGTGTTTGGGAAAGACCCGGAGAGACAAACCTTGTAAGCCACTGGCACTATAACTGATATCAGCCGTATAAATACTGATATTGTGTTCGTCAGTTCCCTGGTAATCCATCACCACGGGTACGCCATTAACAATTTGCCCATCGGCATTGACTGAACCTTGGTAGAGTTCGACTTGGACATCATCAGCCGTTAGTCCAGCTAGGTTGATGCGGCTTTTCACCGCAACCGATTGATTGACCATGAGATCACTGGGAGCACCAATGTCAATGTCTTCAACTTTAATCCTGTACCACTGTTCAAATAAGTGTTGCTTCCACTGAGCGAGTTCTTTCACTGGTTGGTAACCTTCGCTCGTCATCGCCTTGTAGCGTTCGCTGGCTGGGAAATAACCCCGCATCGCATAATCTCGGAGCATACGAGCGGTATTAAAGGTAGGACAGTTGAGTCGGATTGTATCTTTCATCTTGGCAATCCACCCACGCGGTAATCCTTCATTATCGCGATCATAGAACAAGGGGACAATTTCCTGTTCCAATAAGTCGTAAAGGGCGTTGGCTTCTATCTCATCTTCGTACTCAGGATTATCGTATTCTTCCCCATGACCGATGGGCCAACCGGTTCGCACGTAATCGGCTTCGTCCCACCATCCATCAAGGATACTGACATTCATCAGACCATTCATGGAACCCTTCATCCCAGAGGTTCCCGATGCCTCACGGGGGCGACGGGGAGTATTTAACCAGATATCACACCCCGATACCATCAGTCGGGCGATGTGAATGTCATAGTTGGGAACAAAGACGACAGAGTTATCCAATCCCGCTTCGCGAATCGTATGAATAATCTTGCGGATGAAATCTTTCCCTGGCATGTCTTTGGGATGGGCTTTACCTGAAATGACAAACTGAACTTTTCGTTTTCGTTCTTTATCGCCTTGGATAATTTTTTTAATTCGATCCAGATCTCGTAGGAATAAGTTTGCCCGCTTATAAGTCGCAAACCGACGTGCAAAGCCAATGGTCAAAATGCTGGGATCTAAAACCTCACGCGCCCGATCAATTTCGGCAGGGGTAGCGCCGCGATCGCGCAAATGGTACTGTAAGCGTTCCCGTACAGACATAACCATTTGAGACCGACAAGCTTGGTGATTGCGCCACAACTCCTCATCCGGAATAGAAGCAACCCGATCCCACAAGGGATCTTCTGCCTTGCGGCTTGACCAGTTCGGACCCAGGTAGCGATCATACAGTTCCTGGTTTGCCTTTGCCACGACGCTGCGAGCATGGACACCATTCGTAATCGAGGTAATCGGGACTTCATCGAGAGGCAGATCAGACCACAGTCCATGGAACATCTTCCGCGACACGTCCCCATGCAATCGGCTGACACCATTAATAAAGCTAGAGGTTTTAATGGCTAATGCTGCCATGCTAAAGGGGGATTCCAAATTTCCCGTATCTTCTCGTCCCAACCCCAGAAATTCTTCCCGCGACAAGCCAAAGATATTCGCATAATGACCCACATAGTACATTGCCTTATCGGGAGGAAATAGGTCAAATCCCGCCGAGACAGGCGTATGGGTGGTGAATAGTTGGGTTGACTGAGCCAATTGTTTGGCTTCGGTAAAGCTTAACCCTTCTTCCTCGATATATCGACGGATGCGTTCCAGAATTAAAAAGGCGGAGTGACCTTCGTTGAGGTGATAAACGTTGACCTTGTATCCCAAGGCTTTTAAGGCTCTAATCCCACCAATCCCTAACATCATCTCTTGGTGAATCCGCATATCCAGATCACCCCCATAAAGTCTATCGGTGATATCTTGGTCGTAGGGATTATTGGGTTCAATGTTGGTATCCAGCAGATACAAGGAAACCGTTCCCACTTGCACGCGCCAGACGCGAGCATAAACAGTACGACCTGGATATTCGACGGCAATCCGCACTTGTGAACCATCCTCATGGCGCTCTAAGTGCAGCGGCATATTGTAAAAGTCATTAATGGGATAGCGCTCTTGTTGCCAACCATCTGCATTCAGGTATTGGGCGCAATATCCTTCTTGATAAAGTAAACCGACTGCCACTAAAGGCAAACCCAGGTCAGAGGCAGATTTGAGATGATCGCCAGCCAGAACACCCAAACCACCGGAATATATGGGCAGACAATCGACTAACCCATACTCGGCACAGAAGTAGGCATAGCATTCCTTTTCATCGCTGTTGCCACGATGTTTACGATACCATGTCCGTTCCTTGAGGTAGTCGTCTAACTGTCGAGATGCTCGTTCCATTTGTGCCAGAAACCCATCATCTTCAGCCACTTGTTCCAGACGGGCTTGGCTAATCATCCCCAACATCAAAACGGGATTATGGCGAGTGGATTCCCAGAGTTTACGGTCTAGGCGTCGGAACAAGTCTTTTGTCTCCACATTCCAGTCCCAATGCAGGTTATATGCCAGCTTGCGTAAGGGTTCCAGGGCTTCTGGCAAAGCGGGAGAAACGTTAAAAGTGCGAATAGGCTGCATAGAGCGACAAAATTCTAAGTTTTACAGCAAAGCGATGGTGCAGGCTCCCTCGTGATTTATCCGAGGAATGAAACCAAGCAAGGCGTTCAGCCGTTGCAACTTTAGTTGCGAGTGTTAACGATCTTGCTTCGACGCCGCTCACCAACCTTGTGCTAAAATCTTATCACGAGCTTAAAGCGATAAAATGATTGTCTACGAAGGGAAGCTAAAAGGTAAAGAGTACCAATATAGAAGGCTTGATGAAGCCATCCGCACTGGTCTGTTTATCCGTAATGCTTGCCTCCGATATTGGGAAGACGGTCATGCTAAGAGTCGCAATGACTTATCTAAGTATTGTGCAGTCCTGGGCAAAAATAAAGAATTCCCTTGGGCGGGAAAATTAAACTCTCAAGCCCGACAAGCCATGGCGGAACGGACTTGGGCTAGTATTGCCAGATTCTTTGACAACTGTAAAAAGAAAATTCCGGGCAAAAAAGGTTATCCCAAGTACAAAAAGAATCGTCCATTACATGGTTCTGTAGAGTACAAAACATCAGGTTGGAAGCTGTCAGAGAATCGTGACCACATCACATTTACTGACGGGTTCAAGGCGGGAGAGTTCAAGCTCTACGGGACTCGCTACTTAGACGACTACCAACTCAACCAGATTAAAAGAGTTAGGGTAGTGCGCCGCGCCGATGGCTATTATGCTCAGTTTTGTATAGACCATGACAGGACTGAAGATAAAAAGCCAACGGGCAATACTGTAGGATTAGATGTTGGGTTAAACCACTTCTATACCGACTCAAAGGGTCAAACGGTTGATAATCCGAGATTTCTGAGGAAGTCAGAAAGGCAACTAAAACGTCTCCAGAAGCGGGTATCTAGGAAGTTTAAGAAGGCTGACGCCGTGAGCGTCAGCCGAACGGGGCAACCACAGTCTAATAACTACAAGAAGGCTAAGCGGAAGCTAGCCAAAAAGCATTTAAAAGTCAGTAGGCAGCGTAAAGACTTTGCGGTAAAGACTGCATTGTGCGTAGTCCGGTCTAACGACTTGGTAGCTTATGAGGACTTGCAAGTGCGGAATATGGTCAAAAATCATCACCTGGCGAAGTCGATTTCAGATGCGGCTTGGTCAGAGTTTAGGTGCTGGCTTGAGTATTTTGGCAAAGTATTCGGTGTAGCGACGGTTGCGGTTAAACCACACTACACCTCCCAGCATTGTTCCAACTGCGGTTGTGTTGTGAAAAAAACACTCTCAACTCGAACACATAAATGTAAGTGTGGATGTGTTTTAGACCGTGACTGGAACGCAGCAATTAACATACTCAAGGAAGCACTTCGTACTGTAGGGCATACAGGAACATTCCAAAAAGACTGGATAAACGCTTCGGGACAACTCGCCCTATAGCAGTATTGATGAAAGTCAATACTCGCTTGGTGATTGGATGAACGAAGAATCCCCCGTCTTTCAAGCGGGGGAGTGTCAAACAAAGGATGAGACTTTTAATACTGTTTTCGGAACAGACTTGGGTTCATCGGTGTTAGTTTAACGCTAAAGTGCCATCGGCAACGGGTTGAGAAGCATCCATTGCTTCAAGGTCTATTTACGCTCAAAAGCTTATAGAGACGTGCCTTGGCGCGTCTTGGAACTCGCCGTTGAGGAAAAAAGTCTGATATCTATGAGGATCTAAACTCAAACCCTGTTGGGTATCGTACCTTCATCCTGAGCGTGAGTAGAGTTTGCCTATCAACAAGGAGACCACCATTGGGTATGATTAGAAAAGTTGTTGCAAAACGCAACACAATCGCCAATTCGATGATTCATACCTCTGGGAGATATTCAAGATGCTGACACTCAAGATTGTGGTCTATATCGTTGTTGGTATTTTCGTTGCCTTATTTGTGTTTGGCTTCCTGTCAAACGATCCGGCTCGTAACCCCAAGCGACGGGATTTGGAGTAAATTATACTTTGCTTCATCCCTGAGTTTTGCAAAGGGGCGAGGCGTATCTCGCCCCGCTGTGATTAGGCGCGGTAAGGGGATACGCTTCGGATTTGTTCCTTCGACCGTTATTGTTGAAAAATGCCCCAACCCGTTCAGCCGCCTGAAACTCCTGCCATTATTCAATCGTTAACGACTGAGGACGCGGTTGCTCCCCTTTCGTCCTCTCGTCTGAGTTCAGTACCGACTCGCCTTCACCAGCAAACGCCAAAGGGATTGGCGACACCAACCCCACCCGAAACGTTACCGCCAGAGTTTTCATCAGATATAGCATCTTCACAGGCTGCCCGGCTAGGACGGTCAGTTTCTGCCCGTTATTCTGCCCAAGAGAACCCAGGAACAGAGGTGTCACAGAGCAGAGATGCCAAGACGAGTTTAGCGGCTCATGATTTGCCGTCAAACCGCACCGGAGACTCCCGCGATCGCACGCCGCCACCCCCAATATCAAGTCCGGTGGAATCCTCAAAGTTAAGTGGAAACAATGCAGAGGCTCCCAGTCAAAGGCTTCAAGGAAATGAGGTAAAAGGACATGAGGACTTTTTAGACGCACAGGATAAGATACCTGCTCACCGCTCAATAAATACGGCTAATCCACCTCAACAAAAGTTGGTCACCACCTGCGAACCAGCAGGCGAGCAGAGGAGCAATGTAGAGACGTGCCATGGCACGTCTGGGAGCAAGCTAGCAGAAGAGATGGGAACGGCGGCAGATTTGCAGCCCTGTTGCACGAGTCAAACGGCAAATGCCCAGTCTGACCCGATCTCAACTACACTAGATCCGTCATTGACTATAGGTCAACAACCAAGGACTAATGACCAAACAAAGGCAGAAGAGAGTTATAAGGCAGAAGGCAGAAGGCAAAGGACACAAGGGATTGATTCCGATGCTTTGAGCACGAACTTAACCTCTGAGACAACGAATGCGAACCCGGTAGGTTTCTCTGCCGTAACCCTGGAACTCTCAAACGTTGAACGTATCATCACTCAAGAGCGGGGAGGTGAGATGAGAGAGTTTGAATTTACACCTCCCCCATCCGATCCTCCAACATTACCTAACCCAGCGATAGTCCCTGCACCGGATCTTCATCAGCGACAGCCGCGATCGCAAACCTCCGAGCCAACCCCTGATGCTTCCGCCTCAGAAGATACTGAACCTGCGGCTCCCGGTCCGATCACAGGGGTGCTGGAACTCACCGCCGATCAACAGGAATATGATCAACAACGACAGGTAATTACCGCCCAAGGCGATGTCCTGTTGCGGTTTCGCGGCGCTTTGCTGGAAGCGGATCGCGTCCAAGTTAACCTACCGAATCGGATTTTGGTGGCGGAGGATAATGTGGTGTTGACGCGAGGGGAACAAGTGTTACGAGGTCAACGCTTTGAGTATTCCTTTGTCCAGGATAGCGGCGTAATTTTTGATGCCAGTGGGGAATTATATGTCCCAACATCAGGTTCAGATTTGACAATTTTACCGTCTCCTGCTGATCCGAATGCTCCCGAAGAACAACGACCAATTAGCGATCGCGTTCTCAGCAATCAACCCCTGCAAGATATAACCAATCCAGGTTTTTACTCCTTCTTTCTCGGCGGAAGCTTCGGCACAACCACTACGGGAAATTTCTCGAATGTCGTTTCGGGTGCGCCACAGGCTGCAGGAACAATCAACCGATTCCGCTATGAAGCCGATCGCATTGACTTTGAAGGTTCAGAAGCGATCGCTCAAAATGTGCGGATCACCAATGACCCCTTTTCCCCACCTGAACTAGAATTACGAGCACAAACAGCTCGATTTCGCCGGATTTCGCCCTTAGTAGATGAAATCGTTGCTACTCGTCCCCGGTTGGTATTTGACCAAGGGTTATCCGTACCCACATTTCGCAATCGGGTGGTAATTGATCGTCGGGAACGGGAACCGGGTTTACTTCAGTTTGGCTTCGATGATGATGATCGTGGCGGTTTATTTATTGAGCGATCCTTTAATATTGTCAATACTCCAGGGGTACGATTTAAAGTCACCCCCCAATACTTTCTCCAGAGAGCCGTCCTTGGTGAAAGAAACCCCAATACCGCAGACAAAGATGATAATGGTCTTTTAAACCCCTCCTCCTTCGGTCTCAAAGCCCGACTAGATGCCACCTTCACCCCCCGAACCACCCTACGGGCTTCAGCCACCTTCACCAGCCTTGATCCCAATGAATTGGACGAAGAACTCAGAGCCAGTGTGAGACTCCAACAGGTTATCGGTACGGGTTTACCCCATAACTTGAATCTGGAATATAGCTTTCGCGATCGCCTGTTTAATGGTTCCTTGGGCTTTCAAACCGTGCAGCAGAGTCTGGGAGCGGTGATCACATCCCCAGTAATTCGCTTAGGGGACACAGGGATCAATCTTACCTATCAAGCAGGGATTCAGGCAATTAACGCTAGGACAGATCGACAAGACTTGCTACCTCCCCCTCCACGAGAGAATAACCGCATCGACTTGACGCGCTATCAAGCCAGTGCATCGTTGAGCCGAAGTTTCACACTCTGGCGAGGTGAGGCTTTGCCCTTAACTCCCACCGAAGGATTACGATATACACCCAGACCTGTAGTTCCTTTTTTGGCAGTGCGGGGAGTAGTCACCGGGGTGGCTAGCGCCTATAGTAGTGGCGATACCCAGGAATCCCTCAGTGGTACAGTTGGGCTTGTAGGTCAGCTTGGGCATTTTTCCCGACCCTATCTCGACTACACTCGATTTAACCTCAGCTACACTCAGGTTGCACGGGGTAACTTATCCCCATTTCGGTTTGACCGAGTGGCTGATAGAATTGTGCTTTCTGCTGGCATCACCCAACAAATCTACGGTCCGTTTCTGGCTGGTTTTCAGACCTCTTTCAATTTGGACACGGGTGAGGAAATCAGTACGGATTTATTCTTGGAGTACAGCCGTCGCACGTACAGTATTCTCCTACGCTACAATCCAGTTCAGGAGTTAGGTTCAATTAGCTTACGAATTAATGATTTTAATTGGAATGGAAACCCAGGACTGTTTGACGGTTCTGCCATTCGCCCAGTCGTACAGGGGGTAACTCGCTAAAGGTCATTTGTCATTCGTCATTTGTCAGGGAATAGGGAATAGGCAATAGGCAATAGGGAATAGGCAATAGGCAATAGGTAAGGTAGAGTTTTGAGTTAACTTCCCCCGCTCCCCCCGCTCCCCCAGCTCCCCTAGCTCCCCCAGCTCCCCTAGCTCCCCTAGCTCCCCCATCTGAGTAGCAACCCCATTGCCCCAGAAGAAGGTTAAGCTAGGGAAAAAAGGCAATCTCAATAGCTGGCTCGGTGCAGAGCGCGGACTCTTGGTAAAATCAATGGCTGATTTCTTCCCCTGAAAAAATAGATATGGTATGATGATAAATTTTATTAGCAAAAATAATTTCCAATCTTCCGGAGAAGCTTACCTTAAATAGTATATTCTGGTAAGAAAAGGTGAAAACAATGCGACATCAAGCCGTCAAAGTGAGGCTATACCCGACAACTGAACAACAAGTGATACTAGCTCAACACTTTGGCTGTAGCCGTTGGTGGTGGAATTATGCGCTTAATTTGTGCATTGAAACCTACCAGTTAACGGGCAAAGGCTTGAACCGTTCTGCATTGAATGCACTTTTACCTAAACTAAAGAGACAGGAAGAAACGTCCTGGTTATCTGGGTGTTATTCTCAGGTGTTACAGGCTACTACGCTCAATCTGGTGACTGCCTATAAGAACTTTTTCGATGGTAGAGCCAAATACCCAAGGTTCAAGGCTAAAAAGAATAGGCAGTCCATACAGTATCCTCAATCAGTCGAGGTTGCAGGTGATTGCCTCAAATTTCCGGGTCGCGTTGGCGTAGTCAAGGCTAAATTACACCGACCCATAGAAGGAACAATCAAGACGGTAACGGTGAGCATGACGCCATCAGGGAAGTATTTTGCGTCCGTCTTGACCGAGGTAGAAGGGGATAACCCACCTGTTAGCACCGATGGCAAAGTAGCTGGGATTGATCTAGGGCTGAAGGATTTTGCCATTGTTAACGATGGGGTCAAGACCTCTAAGTTTGCCAACCCTAAGCACCTAGCCAAACATGAGCGCAACCTCAAGCGGAAGCAACGGAAATTAGATAGAAAGGAGAAGGGAAGCAAGTCAACAGATAAAGCCAGGAAACTGGTGGCTAGGGTTCACGAGCGAGTTAGTAATGTCCGTCAAGACTACCTGCATAAGCTATCCAGAAAGCTTGTTGACGAAAACCAAGTCATCGTAGTCGAAAGTCTAAATACCAAAGGCATGGTTCGTAACCACAAACTAGCTGCATCTATTTCTGATGTTGGCTGGGGTATGTTTGTCAACTTCTTATCTTACAAGCTCGAAAAAGAAGGTAAGGTACTGGTGGAAATTGACCGATGGTTCCCTAGCTCAAAACTCTGCTCAAACTGCCATTATCAAGTTGATGAGATGCCTTTAGAGGTTAGGTCATGGACTTGCCCTAGCTGTGGCACTCACCACGATAGAGACGGTAACGCTTCAGCAAATATCAGGGCGGAAGGCATCAGAATGCTTCGACAGGCTCAGCAACATTTATCGGTCTCAGGGACTGGGACTGCTGCTGATGGAGGGGATGTGAGACCGAAGCTTGGGCGTAAATCCAAGCTGACGCAATCCCCTGTGAGATCAGAAGCTCAGGCTTCTACGAAGTAAGCCTGAGTAGTTCACCTTATTGTTTCTAACTCAAGCAGAGACCGGAGTACACAGAATGAGTCAGGCAGATAAACTCAAATTATTGATAGTGGACGATGAGCCTGACAATTTAGATTTATTATATAGAACCTTCCGACGAGAGTTTCGGGTTTATAAAGCGGATGGGGCGATGAGCGCTCTGAGCATTTTGGATGAACAGGGAGAAATGGCGATCATTATCTCTGATCAACGGATGCCCGTGATGAATGGTACAGAATTATTAGGGAAAACAGTTGATCGCTTCCCGGATACAATTCGGATTCTGTTAACGGGCTATACCGATGTTGAAGATTTAGTCGAAGCCATTAACTCCGGCAAAGTTTTTAAGTATATTACCAAACCCTGGAATCCGGAAAGTCTGAAAGTCATCGTTCAACAAGCAGCCGATACGTACCGAGTTCTCAAACAAAGAACTAATGAACTGAGTCGCGCTTTACGCCGCGAAGAACTCTTTAATGTCGTGACAACAGCCATTCGTGAGTCGCTAGACTATGGCAGTATGTTGCAAACCGTTGTCACCACAATTGGTCAAACCTTCGAGGCGACGAGTTGTATCCTGCAACCTGTCGATGGTAATCACCTGATTTCAGACTCATATTCTTACCAAGCTAAGTCAACAAAAGATTCTGAATCGTT
>JGI11826J13684_1018793_pt1 | contig 12743 bp, 11 predicted proteins | sample ElkSlonscriptome_18_FD_13684 | JGI IMG/M metagenome (IMG submission 13684)
AATTACCCGGACGGGGATTTTTATCACCAAACAATTTAGGATGAGTCTGTAGGGATTCTCCCAAGCGCTGTAAGAGTTTTACCCTACCCTCTAAACCTAAAAGGGGATTCGTTGAACTCACCTGAAATCCTGCGGCTAACTGCTCAACCGTTAACTTTTGTAATCCTTTCGTATCGGCTTGTAAGGGATATTCTGGATTACTCGAAAACATACCCTGACAGAACATGCGGAAACTGGCAACGGCTAACCCTTCAGAACGGCGAAACACCTGTCCTGTTTGGGTTTCAACATACTGCCAATCAGCACCCGCCCCCGCATCTAATAAAACACTAACAATAGCTAAATCAAATTTAGTTTGGGCTTTTTGTAGGGGAGTGAGTCCAGCTAATTTTTCTTCTAATTCAGCAAGGCGTGGCACATTTCCGACTTCAAAGTGCCGCCAGCGACTGTGGAACGGGATGTTAAAATCGGGATAGTCATCCTGCATGACTTGAAGTACATAACTTGCCACGTTCTCTAGCTGGGTTAAATCGCAGCCGAAGTAATGCAACTGGTTTGCCTTAGCGAGATCCAAGACGCGATCGCACCGTTCTCGAATCGCTTGGGGTGTTCTTAGATATGCAATGGTTTGTTGGTCATTTGTCATTTTTCAGGGAACAGGGAACAGGGAACAGGGAACAGGGAACAGGGAACAGGGAACAGGGAATACGGGAATGTAGAGACGTAGCATGCTACGTCTCTACGTCGGGGCTTGGGTTGGTAGCCGTTATATTTATTGTGAGGTCATAAATGATAGTAGTGACACTCGCTCCTACACAATACTCAATACTTTTTCATAATTCATAATTTCTACTTTATAGGTGTGTACCCCTGAATAACTGTCTGTCGGTATAGGTTACTACAGACGCCAGTGCGGGAGTACACACTCTACTTGTGATTAGACACACTTACTGTTCTGAATAGAAGGAAACACTGCTGACTATGAGGAAGCTAAGTCACTAGATCAAGAATAACAAAGAAGTTGCCTGAAATCAAATCTGCAATCATCTTTTGTTTTTGGCATTTCATTCGTCATTGGTTTTGCTGAACTTCCCAAGTTCCAATAACGAACCAAAAATTATCACAGGAGACTACGCCCTTTAATCGTCGTTAATTTTACTGCATCGGGTGCGGTTGTTTCCGTGTAATAACCAGCCGCTTGTTTGGCAGCAATTTCGACCATGGCATCTTCGGGAATTAAATCGTCAGGAATTGGGATGCGTTTGACAATCTCAATACCAGAACTGGTGATCGCATTGTATTTCATGTCGCTCATTGAGACAAAACTGTCAATGCGAGTAATTCCCAACCAGTGTAGTACATCGGGCATTAGTTCTTGGAACCGCATATCGGGGGCACCCGCCACACATTCAGTGCGGTTGAAATAGGCATCCGCGCTATCGCCGCCTTCTTGTCGCTTACGGGCATTATAAACCAGGAATTTAGTGACTTCACCTAATGCCCGTCCTTCTTTGCGGAAGTAAACCAAAACCCCTGCACCTCCGGCTTGTGCGGTTTGCACACAAACTTCTAAGCCATGTACCAAATAAGGACGACAAGTGCAGATATCGGAACCAAACACATCGGAACCGTTGCATTCATCATGAACGCGCACGGCAAGTTGGCGATTGGGATCAGTAATCGCGTCCACATCGCCGATTAAGTAGGCGGTAATCCCACCAATCGGAGGTAAGAAAACCTGTAAATCGGGGCGAGTTACCAGTTCCGGGAACATTCCCCCAGTTTGCTGGAAGAGGGCGCGGCGTAATTCTCCTTCCTCGACGTTGAGTCGGTGGGCAATTCCTGGAAGATACCACACGGGGTCAATGGCAACCTTGGTGACCACTAGACTGCCGTTAGGCTTGACAATTTTACCGTCAACTGATAAGCGATTTTTCTGGATCGCTTCTTGGATTTCCGGCAAATTGACATGGGCTTGGGTGACTGCGATCGTGGGTCGAATGTCGTATCCTTGCTCATAGAGATCGGTGTAAACATCTCCCACCATTCCCCCAAAGGGGTCAAGAGACACAATGCGATTAGGGTCAGCCCAACTGGGATGGGGACCAATCTCCACCACTGGAGCCGTATTGGTCAAATCCGCTCGGTGATTGGGATGAAGCGCTCCACTGGCAACGGCTAATGCCCGATAAACGGAATAGGAACCAGAGTGAGTGCCAATCGCGTTACGATGGGCAAGGTTTGTCACCGTACCAATAATGGGTCCCCGCTTGAGGGGGTCGATTTCTCCCCAATGCAGGCTAGGGGGTTGTTTCCCGGAACGTCCTGGATGAGAGGTCAAAACAATATGTTTGGGTTTCGACTTCGACAACGGTTGTGATAGTTGCATAATGGCTCTTATGTAGAATGCACCTCAAATTGACGTATGAGTCGTTTAATTGAAGCAAGCTCTGATCATAGCAAGTAGAAATGGGTTCTGCGTGAACCTAATGGAGCTAAGTGTCAACACCCTGTTATATTTTCTTAAAATACACAATACACCGGAATGGCTTAGAGGCTATGGTACGAGGAACACAGTGACTGGGGCATAGGGCTCCGAGTCACTGATATAGCGCTACGCGCCGGGGAATAGGGAATAGGGAATGGGCAATAGTGAAGACAAAGCCCACAGCCCGTCAAATCACCCGCAGGGTAAGGGTAACTTATAAAAACCAGCAGGATAATTGGTTCGTCATTTCTGGTTATAAGGATGGGAATGTTTTTTACACGAAAACCTTTCTGTACAACAATGATATTCTCGAATTAAGCCTAAACTATGATCGCTCCCTACAACCTGAATTTGATACGATCGTTGCCCAGATTTCCCATTCATTTATGCCTGTTGACGATTATCAGTAGTAGTTAACCGAAAAAGAAGGTGGGCAAGAGCAAAGACGATAGCCTCAGCGCTTCCTTGCTGTATCACTCTTGCCCACCCTACATCTAATATAATTGTGCGATCGCGAAACATCGATTTCATTAAGGAGGTCTTAGAATTGACGTTCCTTAACTCTATTTGTATGCCTGTTATTATATGAATGAAGCTAAAAGCCGTGCAATTGGTAAACTTCAGGTAATTAGGCTTAAAAATTGGGTTAGTTATATGTGATTTTTTATGGAAAATTATGGAAATTGACCGAGTTGGGCGCAAAATCTCGGAAAAATTCAGGTTATGACTTAACAGGGCTGCCAAAACAAATAAATTTGGTAAAATTTCAGAGCAAGGAGCAGTGCTAACTTTCGCCATGGATTCCCAATCACAACCAACTTGGCATCAAATTAAACAAACGGCTAACCAAGGCTTGTATCGCACAACGGGTAGCTACCTGAGTGATGTTGAAGAAAAAGTCTTGCACAGCGCTTGGGAGGGCTACAGTTATGAGCAAATTGCCGAACAGCATAACTTCACCGTCAATTACATTCGAGGAGATGTCGGACCCCAGTTATGGCGTAAGCTGTCTGAGGTATTATCCGAAAAAGTTAGCAAAACCAATTTTCGGGAAGCCTTAACCCGAGAATACTTCAGAAAATCGCAACCTGTATCCTTACCGAAGATAAAATATCCCAATGGACCTGTACCCCTACGTTCTAAGTTCTATGTAGAACGCCCTCCCATTGAAACCGATTGTTATCAGACAATTTTGCAACCGGGGGCGCTGATTCGGATTAAAGCCCCGCGCAAGATGGGAAAAACCTCTCTATTGGATAGAATTATTGAGTATGCCGAGACACAGGGGTATCGCACCGTCCGTTTAAATCTGCGACAAATTGAGCAGGCAAAATTTAGTGACTTGGATAAGTTTCTGCGCTGTTTTTGTGCCTGTATTAGCGATAAGTTAAACCCTGATGCGGTGCTGTCTGATTATTGGAATGAAGACCGAGGTAGTATGCTTAGTTGTACTCGCTATTTTGAAGTGCTTTTGGCACAAGCAGAGAGTCCCTTGGTTTTAGCCCTGGATGAAGTAGACCGAGTATTCCAATATCCCGATATTGCCACACACTTTTTTCCCCTCATCCGCAGTTGGCATGAAGAAGCCAATAATCTCGAACTGTGGGAACAACTGCGTTTATTGGTAGTTCATAGCACAGAAGATTATGGCTCATTAGATATTAATCAATCTCCATTTAATGTCGGTTTACCTGTGCCATTAGCGGAGTGGACTTCTCAACAAGTAGAAGATTTGGCAAAGCGTCATTCTCTGGATTGGAATTTGCAAATTAGTAGTGAAGGACTTGTACCGTTACTGGTAAAGGTGGGCGGACATCCTTTTTTAGTGCGATTGGCACTTTATAAACTGGCAACTGAACAGATTACATTGGATGAGTTATTACAAGATGCGGCTACAGATGCGGGAATCTATAGTCAACATTTGCGTCACCATTTAGCCACGTTGAAAGAACATCCAGAACTGGCTAACGCCCTGGAAAAGGTGGTAAATGCAACTGAACCTGTGCCATTAGATACAATGCAGGCGTATAAGTTACATAGTATGGGGTTAATTGAACAGCAGGGGAATCAGGTTACACCTCGATGTCAATTGTATCGGCAGTATTTTCGAGAACATTTGAATTAGTCATTAGTCATTAGTCATTAGTCATTAGTCATTAGTCATTCGTCATTTGTCACAAAATTGGCAATTTAGTCAGGGCGGGTTTCGTTACATCTGGGTGAAGGAAGAAACGATAGCAGTGAAACCCGCCCCTACACAAGAATAAAAAAAGGGCAGAATTTAGACTATGAGTGTATTAACTAGAACTGAAAATTATTACAAAATTGGCGGCAGCTTAAAGTATCAACACCCCACCTATGTGAAACGCCAAGCTGATGATGAACTCTATGATGGATTGAAACAGGGGGAATATTGCTATGTATTGAACTCGCGGCAGATGGGCAAGTCTAGCTTGCGCGTTCGGATGATGAAAATTCTCAAAAGTGAAGGCATCAAATGTGCGTCGATTGATATGACACGGCTGGGAAGTCAAACGACGCCAGAGGCATGGTATCTGGGTATTATTTCTGAGTTGGTGAGGAATTTTGGTCTATCGACTAGGTTTGATGATATTGCCTGGTGGAGGCAACATGAGATATTATCACCGTTACAACGATTGAATTGGTTTATCGAGGATGTGTTGCTGACTCAGTTTGAGCAAAATCTAGTTGTTTTCCTGGACGAAATCGATAGTATTATTAAACTCGATTTTAAAGACGACTTCTTTGCCTTTATTCGCGCCTGTTATAACCAACGAGCCGATAATCCGGATTATAATCGCCTGACGTTTTGTTTATTGGGAGTTGCCACGCCTTCCAATTTAATGGATGACAAAAAACGCACCCCCTTTAATATCGGGCGATCAATTCAGCTTGGTGGCTTTCAATTTGAGGATGCCAAAGCCTCGTTAATCCCCGGTTTTGCTGATAAGGTGGATGATCCAGAAACCGTTTTAAAAGAGATATTAAACTGGACAGGCGGACAACCTTTTCTCACCCAGAAATTATGCTATTTAATTGGTAAGCATACTCAAAGCCGTACCCCCGATATTGCTCAAATTGTCCACACTCATATCCTGGAAAACTGGCAATCTCAGGATGAACCGGAGCATTTACGAACGATTCGCGATCGCCTGCTGAGTAATGAACAACGAGCAGAGCGTTTGCTGGGGCTGTATCAGCAACTTTTGCAGCAGGGAAAAGTGGCGGTAAATGATCATCCAGAACAGATGGAATTACGCCTAAGTGGGTTAGTAGTTAAACAGCAGCAAACCTTAAGGGTTTATAATCGCATTTATCAGACTGTATTTAACCTGGAATGGGTTAATGAAAAACTCGCTAACTTGCGACCCTATTCAGAAGCCATAACTGCCTGGTTTGCATCCAAGAGTCAGGATAATTCCCGACTGTTGCGCGGTCAGGCGTTACAGGAAGCAAGACAATGGGCGGCTAATCAATGCTTAAGTGATCAGGATTATCAATTTTTAGCCAAAAGTGAGCAATGGGAAAAATGGGAAATTGAACGCGCTTTAGATGCTGAAAAGAAAGAGCGCAAATTAGTCCTCTTAGAGATGCAAATTGCTCAAGAGAAAATTAAACAGGCACAGGAGCAAGCACGGCGGGAAAAATGCCAAAATCGGCTTAAATTTGCCGTGACTTGGGCTTTGGTTCTGGCGGTTGCCACAGGGACTGGTTTTTACGTCCGCCAACAACTGAAACAGGCTTATACCGAATCCCTGGAAGAGCAAATAAAAAAAGCAGGGGATAGGGCTTTGCTTACGTTTGAGTTGGGACAACTTGAGGCATTATTGCAAGCCATGAAAGCGGGGCATACCTTAGCAACGTCATTTGGTGAGCGTCCCTTAGTCAACTATCCCACAACTCGTCCAGTGTTAGCGTTGCAGGAAATTCTGAACAATATTCAGGAACGGAATCAACTGCATCATCAAGCCAGTGTGGAAAGCCTCGCCTTTAGCCGGGATGGACAAACCATTGTCACGGCTTCCCTGGATGGCATTATTCTTATGTGGAACCGACAAGGAAAAATCATCAGACAATTGCCGGGACATCAAGCCAGAGTCACCAGTATTGCCATTAGTCAAGATGGACAACGTATTGCCAGCGCCTCAATTGATGGTACGGTTCGCTTGTGGCATCGCCAAAGAAATGAAATGCAAGAATTGCCAAAACAGCAGGGTTGGGTGAGAAGCGTTGCCTTTAGTCCCGATGGAGAGTTAATTGCCACGGCGTCATCGGATCACACGGCGCGTTTGTGGGATATTCAGGGTAATTTGTTGCAGGAATTTACCGGGCATGAAGATGGAGTAACCCGTGTTGCTTTTAGTCCCAATGGACAGTTGATTGCCACAGCGTCATCGGATCACACGGCGCGTTTATGGGATATTCAGGGCAATTTGTTGCAGGAATTTAAAGGACATCAGGGATGGGTGAGAAGCGTTGCCTTTAGTCCCGATGGAGAGTTGATTGCTACGGCGTCATCGGATCACACGGCGCGTTTATGGGATATTCAGGGCAATCTGTTGCAGGAATTCAAAGGACATCAAGGACGAGTGACTCAGGTGATGTTTAGCGCCGATGGGCAGTTTTTGGGGACTGCTTCATCCGATGGTACGGCTCGCCTGTGGGATTGGCAAGGAAATGTGGTACAAAACTTAAAAGGGCATCAAGGTATAGTGACAGATCTCGCCATGAGTCGGGATGGTCAAATCATTGTCACGGCTACATCTGACGGCATTGCCCACCTGTGGACGCGATCGCAAAATCAGCCGTTGCAAGGACATCAAGATGGGGTTACCCATGTCACCTTTAGCCCCGATGGGCAGTTGTTGGGGACAGCTTCATCTGATGGTACAGCTCGCCTCTGGAATCGACAAGGGAAATCCATCCTGGCATTCAAGGGACATCAAGGGAGTGTCACCCATATCACCTTTCGTCCGGATCAGCAAATGATTGCTACTGCCTCATCTGATGGCACTGTTCACTTATGGGACATCCAGGGTAAATTACACAGACGCTTACCCAACCATTCCGGCGGCGTGGCACAAGTGGCATTTAGCCCCGATGGACAACTGATTGCCACGGCTTCTTCCGATGGTATTGCCCGCTTATGGGATATTCAAGGGAATCTACTGCAAGACTTGATCGGACATCAAGGGTGGGTAAGAAGCCTTGCCTTTAGTCCCGATGGAACGCAGATTGCCACCGCTTCATCCGATCGCACGGTTCGCCTTTGGGACTTGCAAGGGAATCTGCGACAGGAATTGAAAGGACATCAGGGATGGGTTAAAAGTGTCGCCTTTAGTCCCAATGGAGACTATATCGCAACGGCTTCCATTGATGGCATGATTCGTCTCTGGAATACTGACGGAAACCTCGTCAAAGAACTCAACCAGCATCCCAGTGGCATAACCCATATTGCCTTTAGTCCAGATGGAACCCAGATTGCCACCGCCTCATTCGAGGGTATCGCCCGTTTATGGGATTTACAGGGAAACCTGGTACAAGAAATTAAAGGACATCAAGGTGCTGTGGTTAGTGTTGCCTTTAGTCCAGATGGAACCCAAATTGCCACGGCTTCATCGGATGGCACCGCCCGGATTTGGCACGTTGAAGGGTTAGGGGAATTACTCTCCAGAGGGTGTATCTGGTTGCAAGATTACTTAGCAACCCATCCCGAAGCACGAGAGGAACTCCAGGTTTGTGATTTTAGGGAATAGGGAATTATAAAAAACCGATATTAATTATCTAACCACTGCTCCAAGTGCTTGCTGAATAAGTGGTGAGGTGAGGGGGAGCAGGGGAAGCTGGGGAAGCAAGGGTACATTTTCCCTGAGCAAGGTGATGCCATACTTATGAAGGATGCTACCCCATTTCCGGTACTGCCGCCAGAGACTCAGGGATTACATCTAAACTGGGGGCGGCTTTGAGGAAATAAATCCACTTACACAATCGATGCTACCGAACTTGATATCACAACAATCCCCGATAATGAACAAAAACTAAAATAGCAGCCCAGGAACCCAAGGCGACTTTTACGGCGACAAGGATATTGAGCAGGGGGATAATCCCACCACTAAGCAGTGTGCCTAAGTTTCCATGGGGTAACTCGCCTCCAGCCAGAGTGATAACTGCCAGGACAATGAAAACCAGAACCGAAACCTTCTCCCATCTAGAGGCGTGCCAACGCTTATAGATTTCCTGCATCCACTCCGTTGATGAAGTAATCGCTACCAAGCCGATCGCGGTTCCCCCAGCTACCCCAGCGGCAAACCCACCACCAGGGCTAAGATGTCCCCGAATCGCTAATTCGATACCCACCAACGCGGAAATGGTTGCTCCCAGACGCGCCAAAATCATCGAGGGTTGATCGGTAAACTGATAGACAGTGCAGAACGGCTTTTCATCCGCCAGCAGAAACCGCACACCCATAATCGCGATCGTAAATACCACCACTTCAAAGATCGTGTCATACAACCGATTCCGGAAAATGATACCCGAAACCACATTGGACACGCCACTGTCTTCTACAACGGCTTCGACGATAGAAATATCTGACAAATCTGGTGCCGAATTAGGTATATTAGGCGTGATTAGGAATATGACGTACAGCGCGATCCCGGCTGCAATGTAAACCCATTTCATTAGTGTTTCTCCCCTGAATCTGGTGTATTGATATAGGTTAAATGTGTCGCAGGTGACGACAGTTCGGTTCGCATGATGTCATAGAGACGTTGAACCCGAGTCGCGGTGTGATAAGATGGCGTCTCAGACTCAGATACTGTCAGGTCTTGAGGCTCCAGTTCTGCTGAATGCGATCGCGTACAGGTGGCATGAACTTCTTTTTCCATCAGCGCCCGATGTAACGCCTGCTGATCTGTATAGGGGACTAACTCGACACGCATATAATGCTTGCTAAAAATGCGGCGTAAATCATTCATCAGTTCCCCAAAATGCTGCTCAACTTCTTCCTTAGTCGGCACTTTATCGCCACTTTCTTCCAGTACACCAAGACGCAGGGTTAAAGATGAACGCACCGCCACGGCATACAGCGTAATCGCCAGCATAGTACCCACCAAAGCTTCGGTCAACGCCACATCTGCCGCCCCCAAAACTGCATAAACCAATGCCGCCACCGCTCCCAAAATGCCCCGAATCACCAAAGCATGGTAAGGATTCACCTGAAAGACCAGCATACAGGCAGCCAACGGCAGCAGCGCAATAATCACATAGAGATCACTCTGATTCATAGTCAAATTCCTCCCCACTACTCGAACAGTACGCCAACACATACCCCAGCACTGTATTCCAAATCGCCAAGGAGATAATGGCGAGAATCAGTAGGGGCCATTCACTGGGTATTTTTAGCAGCAATCCGACGATAATACTCATTGAACCGAGAGTATCTGCCACCGAAAGAGTATGCAGCTTAAAGAGTACAGATCTATGACCAATCAACGGAAAGGTTCCCCAAAACCAGAAGACAATTCCTACGCCAATACAGATATAACTAAGCACGTTGATCATAATAGGACTCTTTCGCTAAATCATTGATTCGTTTAAGGATATGTGCCAACAACATTAATCCTGCATTTCCCACACTCAGGATGATTACCCCAACCACTCCAATCATCCAGTCGTCTCGTAAGACAGAAACAACCAGAATCATAATTGAGGTTTTGGTAGCAATACTGGCAAATGCCAACATTTTTTGCCAAATATCATCATCCTGCCATGCCTCATACATGGGGATAAGTAACGCCAACATCATACCAATTAAAATCAAATTCATGTTCGTTTTCTCCGGCTAATTCGATGGACTTCATACGAGCCTTCCTCGTGGTATTTTAAAACAATAGTTTTGGGTGTAAACGTAATTAAAAATATATCGAGAAAAATCAGTCCCGGTGTGCGCTGGGGTTTAACTCGTTCCATAATTACATCTTCGTATTTATGAGGACGGAACATAATTTCAAATGCCTCAAAATACGCTTGGGGAATCGCCACAAGTACCTCACCCAGCACCCGTAACCAATCCGTTAATGATTCCGAAGTTTTGGCGCGTCCCGGCAAAAGAAGGGCGATGGCGATGCCAATAATGATATTTGGCACACTCAGACTAGCGGTGAGCAAAAACCAGATGGCTAATCGCAATATCAAATTCAGATGTCCAATCATTTTTCGTCATTGGTCATTGGTCATTGGTCATTGGTCATTTGTAAGAGTTTGAGATTAAGCGAATACCATCCCAAACAGCAGCAGCAACATTAAACTCATCAGCCCAATAAGATGATCGAATTGCTCAAGCATACGAGGGAGTTTGATGGCAAGTCGTTTGAAAATCAAAAAATATGCCAACCATCCAAGTGCGATAGTGACTAGGGGTTTCACGATATTCTTAACCGTATACGCCTCGTAATACACAGCATTTGCTAAAATTAAACCCCCGATTAATATAATCATGGCTAACCAGAAACTGGGCTTGACATTTCCCTCTCCTTGTGAATCGTGAGGCAAAAAAATGAATTTGGCAAAGGATATTGCTGTTCCCAAAGCCGCAATATTCATACCAATCACTTGCCAGGGCAAAAGATTTTTCATCGTCAAAACCTTCGCCCCAAAGCCAGACAATAGGGGAAAACCTGAGATAGAGAAACTAGCGATAACTAAAGCAATCCAAATCGAGGTATTAATCGGCTGATGATGTAGTTCTTTAAAGTTACGGCTGGGTAAGGTTCCCGCTATTAAGAACAGCGCTGATTTAACTAACCCGTGGGTTAGCCCATAAAAACCACCGACTTCGGGTGCTGCTAGGACAAAGCCTAACTGCGAAATCGTGTGAAATGCCAACATTCGCTTGGTATCTTTTTCAAAGACGGCATAACCGACTCCTAGCAGTGCGGTTCCCACACCGAAGAGTCGGACAATGGGATCAACCTCTGGCACCATCAAAGCAAAGCGCATCAGGGGAAACACCCCAGCTTTTACCACAACTCCTGATAGTAACGCTGACACGGGTGTCTCCGATTCAGAGTGGGTCAACGGTAACCATAATCCCGATACAAAGATACCCCCCTTACTCAACAGTCCCATAAAAATCAGGGCAACTGCCTCGGTGGGAGCATTGCTTAACCCCTCATAAGCAAATGAATAATTCGCCTCATACACCAACACCGCACCCATCAGATAAAACAGCATTGCTACATTGCTGATCAACAGATAGCGCAACGCCACCCAAATCGAACGATTCGTTCGGGGATAGGCAATTAACAGAAATGCGGCAATACCAATGACCTCTAACGCCACGTATAAGCTGATGAAATCGGCACAGACAAAGGCGGCATTAACACAGCCATGCAAAATAATCATCTGTGTATAAAAAAAAGCCGTCTTATTGGTGTGCCAACAATAGAGGATAACGGCGGTTGTGACTAGAGCATTGGTGAATATAAAAAAACCGCTCAATTGGTCAGCGATTAAGGTGACGCCGAAACTATCCAATAATTGCAGGGTTAAGGGCGATTTAGCCACAAATAACTGCAACGCATATCCAGCCGAAACCAGGGCGACGCCCAGTGCGAGATATCGGTCAAGTCTGGGGAACAGATAAATGCTGAACCCCACAAATAGCGGTAGTGTGATCGAGACAATTGTCAATGTACTCATGGGGTGTTGTGCTTCTCAATCTCGCTGCTTTCTAAGGTGGGATAATCCCGTGCTAGCTTCATCACACCGACTAGCATTAGAGCTTGAATTGAAAAGCCGATCACAATCGCGGTTAAGATCACCGCTTGGGGAACTGGATCAGAGTAAGCACCATTTTCGATGTGGGAAATAATCCCATTTTCGACAGGAATAATCGGTGTGAACAAGGCTTCTCCTTTTCTGGATGCAATCAGTACGTAATAGGCAATAACCCCCGTACTCATTACATCCATGGAGATGATCTTCATCACCAGGTTTTTTTTCAGGATGATGCCGAAAAATCCGCACAGGATGGTGGCAAATATGCAGGCTTCTAACACGGGTATGCTGTCCTGGAAAAAGGTGCTAAAACATATATAGCACGTTTTAATAGTGCTAACCAAGATGGACACTATTGGAAAGTGTCAATGCCAATTATAGACTCATGCCACAGCAACGGATTGGTTTGAGCAGGGGAAGCTGGGGGAGCTGGGGGAGCTGGGGGAGCTGGGGG
>JGI11826J13684_1006178_pt1 | contig 12614 bp, 12 predicted proteins | sample ElkSlonscriptome_18_FD_13684 | JGI IMG/M metagenome (IMG submission 13684)
AACTCACTCCAAAATGCCGCCACCTCTGGGGATAGCTCCGGCGCCGCCTCAGTTAGATACCCCTTCTCTGCCAAACGATTGAGCACATAGTCGATGTAGTCTGGCGGGACTTCCCCATCCAGCTTTTGGACAATCTGCTCGATGGTGTACTGCCCATTTAACAGGGGCAGAATCTGGCAGTAGAGTTGTCCGGTGAGGGCATGGTTGCCCTGTTCCCCCAGGAGATACACCTGCTTCGGCTCAATGATCTCCACATGGAAGTGGGGCTTAATTTGGGGCAGTGTAGTGGATTCCATAAGTAAAAAGTCAATTGTAGGGGCGGGTTTAGCCGTTTAATTTTGGTATTGACCGATAAGCTCTCAACAAAACCCGCCCTTTGTCAAAAGAGGGGATATTTGGTATCGTGAATGTTACCGTTTTTCCGGAAGATATCCCGTAGGGTGGGCAATGCCCACCCGCCTCATCTGAGCGTGCCATTCGGTTAAGCCCAGATACGACCCCGACGGAAAGACTTGGATTTGCTCCCAGATTTTTTTGCCTGCTCCCTAGCGTAGCTCCACCAGTAGGAGTAGTCTTGTAGCCCAGTCATCGAGGTCGGCACGTAGGACTTTTGGGGTTCAGACTGAGGCGTCTGGTTGGCTGGAGGGGCGTCTGCCGCCTTATCTTCAGAGTTTTGGCTGCTCGATTTCTTGCTCATGTTAATCTCCTTATAATAAATAGGGGTCTGGCTACCACAAATAATTTGCTCAAGAACTGCCGCAAAATTTGTTGGCGCATCCGCAGTTGAGCCTCAGCCACTCCACATTCTTTTGTGAGGTAGGTTCGCAGTGTTCGCTTAAACGCCGTCCCGCGCCATCGCCCTTCAATTCCTAGCCAAACCACCCGCAGATCCGCCGGACAGTTCGTCTCGGCTGCGGCAATCGCGGCTGCCACCGCATCACTGACGGCATTGGCAACATCTTTCATCGAAGGACTTGTATCCATCAGGATCACCAAATCAACGAGTGGTATTGTGCTAGCGGAATTACTCATAGGGATACTGACGTCACCTTTACTTCTCAAGCCATTGACCGAATTAAAAGAAGCTTCCCATGCCGCCAAAGCCACCCCAACCCTGGCTAGCACTTGAGTGCATCACTTGGTTAAAACTGCGGTTGGCATAGGCGGACGGATCATTATAGTTAGCGCCATGGAGCAAATCCATACGAATATGCACCAAATCTTCGAGCCGACCATTTTCCACATCCACGCATAGTGCTGGCTGGATGAAATGGGGACGTTTAACGGGGGGAGATAGTATAGGAAGTCGCATCGTTTGGCATTCTCCGGATTAATGAATAGAGTGAACAGCAATGTATACTGCTTCGGCGTTTATCGTAGGGGCACGGCACTGCCGTACCCTAAGCCCAACCCTCACCCAAAATTGGCTGTCCCTTAGTAAGGGGAAGACCAAGACCGGACTTCGCCCAAGGTAACCGGAACCAGGTCACTCACATCAATCGTAAATCGGAAAATCTTCTTGGCACGACGATTATTTTCTGGGTCAAAGAACTTCAGCTTCACATCCCAACAGTCGCTATCCATCCGACAGAAGGGACTTTTCTCAACGGTAATACTATCAAGTTCCATCCCCACCGCCACAGCTTGGCTAAAGGTTTGCGCCGCTTGGAAGGCATTGGTGACCGAGAAATTAAGGGCGCGGTCTTGGGAGGTGGTGCCCAAGTTGCGGAGGTCGTAGTAAATCCGGTTGAGGAAGCCATCCAACGTCTGACGGATACGACCTTCATCAGCACTCCCAGCCTCCGCTTGTACGGCGTCCATCGCCGCACTCACCAAGTTGTTCACCTTCCAGCCGTAGATGCCCCGGGTTCCCAGGGGTTCAATCACGGGGACAACTTGACCGGAGAAGAGCTTAACCGTGCGCTTGGTTAAAATACCCGGAATACTGACGCGCTCAACATATTCAGCATCATTTTCAGCTTGGATTTGACCTCCTAGGAGTTCGTGGAGAGCACGGTAAGCCTCCACCGCAAAGGGACCCGTGGGTGCGATCGCATAAACTGGAGTCAGTTCAATATTAAGCGTCCAAATCAGCGATCGCGCTTCTGACATATTAGTCGCCAAGTAGTCCACCATCTGGCGGGCATCGTAGGGGTTTGCCGGTACCATCGTCCCCTGAAAGTCAAAGGGCGGCATCAGTTGCTTAAACGAGTCCCGACGGGCTTCTGTGCCGAAGTCATAGCCCAGAGTTCCCAAAACATAGACGATTTCACCCATAGAGGGGATCTCGCTGGGGGCTTCGCTGGCGGTAACGGAATTGGCAGTAAGATTAGGCATAGCAGGTTGTTGAGGTACAGAATTCATCAGATCTTGCAGGTTAGGAGTATTCGTGGGCATTGCCCCTGGGGGTGCTGACGGGGCGGACTCAGCACTTGGGGCTTCCGTCCCACTGGTCAATCCTCCCCCACACCCGCAACCTGCGCCTTCCACGCCTGCTTCATCAACGGTGGCTGCATCAACGGCTGATGCAAGTTCCTCTGGCATAGTTCCTCCTGTTAGTAACGTTACAGCTCCAGATATGTTGAGTTTGCCCGCCAGACACCGCTGGGCATCAGCGGGCAGGTCAAAGTCACAGGGTAATGCACTCTGCAACAACACTTGACGCACTTGTTGGGGGTCAGGGGTTTCCCCCCGTTCCCGTTGCAGACTTAGCAGCAGTGCCGCCACCCCCGACACAATCGGCGTGGCAAAGCTTGTACCACTCAGCGTCTGAGTTCCCCCACCGGGTTTTGCCCCCAAGACATCTTTGCCGAGGGCAAGAATGCCCTGGGTTTTATAGGTGTCACCCCAGTTACTAAAGTCCAAGGGCTGACCGTTGGCATCCATGGCGCCAACCGCCAGGGCAGCGGGCAGGGCAGCGGGGACATGGAGACATTCACAGCCATTGTTACCCGCCGCCGCAATCAGCAAGACGTTTTCCTGCTCACATAAGCGCACGGCATTCTCCAGCCAGCCATCGGCTTCCCCAAAATCCGTGAGTTGACCCCCACTAATATTAATGACCTGCGCTCCAGCATTCACTGCCCGCTCAATCCCCCGCGCCAGGTCTTCCAATGAATAGCAGGCGTGAGTTGTACAAATGATTTAGAAAAATCTATTTAACCCCATTTAGGGATGAATTTATATGCGAAATAACCACCTGAATTGTACAACTCAGGTAGACTGAAACCTAATCAAAATCCAGCTAAAATTCGGACATAGAAACAGAAAAATTCTTGTCCTCAATGAGTTACACCAACGGCAATAACCGTTAGCTGCCACGATTGTATATTTAGTTAAGCAAGAAACACTGTTTAACTGGGAAGTTCAACTGTTCCCCGACCTGATGTGGATTAATGAAATAGGATTATTTCACGAAGGCGTTCACCTAAGCTATACATTTGTAACAAAAATTCATATTGTGGGCATAACTTGTCAGAGCCTTAGCGATCGCGTCCAACCCATCCAACCCGTTTTACCCTAGGTATAGCGCCCAGTGTCTAGGTTGAAGCAGAAAATAGCTCTGGGTCGGAAGCCAGTTAAGGTAAAAGGTAAAATGAGTATTAAAATGATTATGAACATTAGTTACAAGGATTAAAGTTCTATGACGCCCTCATTAGCCAACTTTTTCTGGAGTCTCGTTTTGGGTGGGGCAATTGTGGTGATTCCCGCCACCGTTGCTCTGATCTTTATCAGCCAGAAGGATAAGATCCAACGCTCCTAAGCTTGAGCGGTCGTTTGGGAACCCCCCGTCAAGGAACAGGGTAGCTCAGCAGTCGCTACCCTGTTTTCCCTATCTAGCTAGCTTTTGGTCGTACAATGGGCTAATGTAGGGGCGCTGAAATAACCCGCCAGTTAACAAGTTTGCGAAAAAGCAGATACCATAAACAAGTGCAGCCTTGGAGCGCCTGCCCTATGCCTTCTTGTACCCGGCTCGAAGCCGTACCATCCCAACTGGGTGAACAGATTCACCGAATAGGAAGTTAGAGTAGAGATTTATGGGCAAAACTCGCTACCATAGGACTGACTTAGGAGAGCAGCAATGGTAAATTTTGGGCTGAACTCAGCCAGTATTCTGGGTATTTTCTTGGCAGTTGCCGGAGCAGGGCTTTATTTCCTGCGATCGGTACGTCCGGAGTTAGCACGAGATCACGACATATTCTTCGCCGCTGTCGGACTCTTGTGCGGCTTTATTTTGGTATTTCAGGGATGGCGACTCGATCCGATTCTCCAGTTTGGTCAGTTTCTGTTGACGGGTTCTGTCATTTTCTTTGCGGTTGAAACCCTGCGTCTACGAGGGATCACCACCGAACAAGCCAAGCGCAATACAAAAGTTGTCGATGACGAACGCCCGGTGAGCAACGTTTATCGCCAGGTGGCTGAGTTGGACGAACTCGAACCGATGGAAGACGAAGATCCCTACATTGGTCGTCGCCTCCGGGGAACCGCCGATTCGCGCTATAACCGCAGCGACAGGTACGAAGCCGAGGTTCGCCGTCCTAGAAGTCGCAGCGTCTCCGATGACTTCCCCCCAGAAGAGCGCTCCCGTCAACGCCGTCCCCGCCCTGTGACTCGTTCGTCAAGACCGCCTGCGGACAGATGGGAGGCTGATGTAGATAATGACTGGGATGATAGACCGACTCCCACTCGTCGTCCTCGCCCTTCACGTCCACCGAGTCGCAACCCCGAACCCGACATAGAATCCCCCCCTAGAAGAAAACGTCGTCCTCCCCAAGAATCAACGGTATCTGTGGCAGAGCAAGAGGTAGAACCCCCTGCCAGCGATTATGTGGATTATAAACCCATCGATCCCTTGGAGGACGAAGATGAAGATGACTACATGCCTAGAGGTTCAGAATACTAAATCCAATTAGGTACAAGCTGTTCGGCATTTAAACTTTAATGTCAATAATGACGAACTCCTTCCTTGGTGGGCGAGCATCTTGCTCGCTACTAATACCAATTCCAAAAGTTACAGAAGAGCGATAGTCCGCGCAGGCGGACTTTGTTTGTGTAGCTGCGACTTCCAGTCGCCATGGCAACTAATTGCTAGCCAACGCCGCATTTAACAAAATAGCGAGAACAGAACGAATTGCCCGCAGTTCTTCCGGCGGTTCCCGTAAAAACTCGAAACTACTAGCACTAATTAAAGCATTGTACGCTTCAACGACAGTCGCAAACTGATCAGGCTCAACGGTGCAACCTGCGGTCAATCGGGTTAGGCTAGTAGCTAGATTCTGAGCAAGGGTCGGATTCGCCCCAGCATTCACTAGGGCGTTTTGTATTTGATTTACTCCTGCATTAACGTTGCCCGTTCTAGTCAAAACAAGGTCTAAGTTTTCCTGGACTGATGATGGAATGGGGGATGTGTCATTCCCCACACCGGGCAAATTCTGTTGGGCAAGTCGTTCATTAACGATACAAGCGGCGTCTTGCACATCCTCTTGTATCTCAGATGTTCTATATCCGATAACGAGTTGACCACCTCCACCGGGAGCATAAGCACCGCCGGCAATGTCACTGGTGGTAATAATATTGCCCGTAACATCTGATAGGACAGGCTTGGCTTGGCTCGATGTTGTCATCGATAAAATTCCTGCTACTCCCACAGCTAAACCTAGTCCTAACTGAAATGCTAAATGTCTCTTTTTCATTCGTCTTCTCCTTATATAACTGATTTGAGTAATGGGCATCGCATTGCTATGCCCCTACGCCAGCAATAAGAGGTTAATCAATCTATCCTCTCTAGAACGATAGCCCATAACCAATCCCCAAAATGAACCGAGGCTCATCGCCCGCATTACCCGTCACATCAGCTACAGCCGGGGTAATTACCAGAGGAACACCCTGAATCGGCACAATTGAAGCGCCTAAATATAAATCTTGACCCGTCCAATCGGCGATTAAAGTAACAGGTTCTACAACTTGCAGACCAACGCTACCAAAGACATTCGTCGAACCCTCTTTATCCTCAATATCATCTTCGGAGCGGAAACGCCCTCCACCGAGACCAACAGAAGCAGTTAGGCGACTAAAGGGATCACTGGGATTTTCCCGCAAACGGAAAACTTTACTGACAACGCCATAAACACTTTGGTCACCATCCGTATTGCCCCAAACAATGGCATTCTCTACACCAACTGCCACAGCGAGGTCATCACCAATTAAACGGTGAAGTTTGAAACTAACTCCGCCATCTTCAAAGGTATCGCCAAATAAGTCATAAATTGAAACAGCGGTTTCTAGAGCAACGAGTCTCCTAGCATCACCGACACCAAAACCGACTACCACGGCACCATCGTCTTCATTGAAAAACCGCACTTGCTCTTGATATGTGGCACCGAAGAAGATATTCCCCGTTTGAGCGCCAAAGGCTGTTGGAGTATTAATACTGGAACCCCCGCGCACAATCCGACGCAATTGCTCTTCCACAGGCGGTGCTGGCAAGAGATACTGCCGTCGCAAAGCAGCAAGTTGTTCGGGTGTCGGTGGTGGTGGTTCTTGGGCAATGGGTTCGTACCCCACAATGTAACGACTTGCCACAGTGGTGGGCGGAATTTGGGGTAATTGATTTTGGCTGACTAATGCTTGGTAAATAAAGGCAGCGACATCGGCACGAGTGGCAGTCTGATTCGGATTCAAGAATGCCACATTCGGGTAATTTACCACCATCTGGTTTACCGTTGCTGCCGCGATGCTATTTTGCGCCCAGCCCGGAATTTGAGCAGCATCCTGAAAGGTTTGATTTAATATAGCTGTGGTTTGAGCAGGAGCCGATAAATCCAACCCACTGACTAATGCCACTAGCACTTGCACACGCGGGATATTTTGATCCGGAAGGAAAATATTATTGGGATATCCTTCCATAAATCCCATGCGATAGGCTTCTTGAATGGCTTCCAATGCCCAGAAGTTAGCTGGGATATCCGAAAACTGAGTAGCTGGACGTTCCAAGGGTTGCTCAAACGCCTGACGAATCATCGCCGCAAACTGAGCGCGGGTAACGGGGGCGTTCGGTCGAAATGTTCCATCCGGAAATCCCTGAATGATTCCCCGTGAAGCTAGACCTTCGATAAAGGCTTGCGCCCAATTGCCTTGAATATCTGGAAAGGTTGTGGCTTGAACGATTTGTCTGCCCCGACTAGGTGTCGATGTCGGTGCTGTTTGTGCGGGTTGAGTTGTATTTGGGGCAGAGTTTTGGGGGCGCAGGGCATCCGCACCCAGCATGTTATTTAGGAGTGATTCTCCTAGTGAGCCTTTTTGATTGGCTGGTGGGTTGGTTTGGGCTTGGGCAATACCCTGAGGACTAGCGATGTTAGCTGCCACACTGAGTAAGGTGCTGCCCACCACTGAACCAATGACAAGATATCCCCAATGGTGCATAGTTTTGCCGATTGGCTGAAAACAACCCTTAAACCTATATCTCCTCATCACTTTTGCTATGCTCCCGAAGCTCTCGTTGTTAACTCAAAGGTACATGAGTTTTGCTGATTAATGCCTTAATTCATCTAAAAATTGGCGTGAATACTTCTGTTGTAACCCTACAGGGTTTAAGGGAAGTCTCTATGCCAATACACAACAATTGCTAAAATGTCAAGCATTATCAAACATGCTTACCGATTTCGCTTTGATCTGGTATGACACCTTCAGGCTGATTAAATGGTAATTTAACAATAGTAGCTGGCTTCGCCTAAGATGACACAGAGGTTTGAGTAAAGGGTATTCCAAGCCAATTGAATGGATATGGGAGTACCAAGGCAGGGAGAGGACATTCTTTACTGTTGCCTGTTCCCTTGATCAACTGATGTCCTAACGTATTCCTGCCATGCTATACAGTTGTTACAGCGCTTCGCGCTGGGCAATAGGCAATAGGGGGGATAAATACTGATTATATAGGGCTTTTAGCAGTTCTTCAGCCAATTGATTTGTAAATAGACCAGCGCGACCTGCTGTAATTTTTGCAAACGGGTTGCCCCTATCGGTATACAAAAGGTTACATGACATGCGTGTCTGTTGCCTAATTGGATACGGTTTTGGTTTTGATAGAGGTAGGCAGCTCAATCCGAAATTCTGTATCTTTACCGGGTTCTGAAAAACATTGAAGTGAGCCTTTATGCTGTCCGACAATAATTTGGTAACTAATGGCTAGTCCTAAGCCAGTACCCATACCAATGGGTTTAGTGGTGAAAAAGGGATCAAATATGCGAGCTTTAATGTCTGAGGGGATATGAGACCCGTTATTGGCAATGCGAATCACAACACGCTCGTTTTCTAATTGTTCTGTCCGGAGAATAATCCGAGCGGGTATTGTATGCGGTTCTTCTCTGATGGCGTCAATGGCGTTGTTCATAATATTCAGAAACACTTGATTTAACTGACAGGCATAACATTCGACTAAGGGTAAGTGTCCGTAGTCTTTGACGATCTCGATATTTAGTTCTGAAGATTGTAAGCGATAGTGCAACATTAATAATGTGTTGTCAAGTTCCTGATGAATATCAACCGATTGCAAGCCAGAACGGTTTTGCCGGGAAAACTCTTGTAGAGAAAGAACCATGTTCTGGATGCGTTGGGTTCCTCGGCGCATTGATGATAAGACTTTAGGTAAATCGTCAATCAGAAAGTTCAGATCAACGGTTTCAATTTTGTCAATAACATCGGGGGGAGGGTTGGGTGTGATTTCTTGGTAGAGATTGAGGAGTTCAATTAAGTCTTGGGTGTAGCGTTCAGCGTAACTGAGGTTACTGTAGATAAATGTAACGGGGTTGTTGAGTTCATGGGCTAAGCCGGCGACAAGCTGCCATAAGCTTGCCATTTTTTCCGTTTGCACTAATTGTGCCTGAGTTTGTTGCAACTGTCGCAGGGCTTGACTTAACTGTTGAGTTAATTGGCGCGATCGCAGCCCCGCCCTGACTCGTGCCAATAACTCTTCGACATCAATGGGTTTGGAGATAAATTCATCAGCACCCGCATCTAAGCCTTGAACGCGATCGGTAATTTGATCGCGCATGGTGAGCAAAATTATAAACGTGGTTGCCAATTCTGGATCAGCTTTCACTTGCCGACAGACTTCTAGTCCATCTAAGCGTGGCATAATCCAATCACATATAATCAAATCGGGATAGAGCAATTTGACCTGAAGTAGGGCGTCTTCTCCGTTTGGGGCGATCGCGACCTCGTGACCTTGACTGGTGAGTAGATTTTTCAGCACAAGCTGAACCGTCAAATCATCATCAACCACTAAAATTTTCGCCATAGCCGATTAACCGCAATGCTATATTAGGGCAATTTGTGGGAAAGATATGATTTTACCCCTAACCTCTGACGTTCGAGTGCAATAAACAGATCGGCAGCATTGGAGAAATACTCGGCTTTTGCCTGACGCTCCAATTCAGTCGCGATCGCTTGGAGAGATGAAACACCCACATTAGCCGCCGCTCCTTTGAGCTGATGGGCGCATTTGGCGACAGTTGGATAATCATTGACAGCTTCAGCTTGTTTAATCGCGTCTAGGTTAATGCGAATAACCTCCAGCAAGGCGGCAAGCAGCTCACCTTTTAACTCCACTTCACCTAGGCTTACTTCCTCTAAGCGATCAAAGTCGATCTCGATATCGTTGGTAGAATTGATCGGTGAAAAATTCGATTCAGACAAAAAGCTTCAATTCCGATTTTTATTGGGCTGTAGTTAATTATAACCTTACCATAAACGGATCACGCTGGTGGTTCAGTGGAAATGCAGGGAAGCCGAGGGACTCCAGGTGCAGGGGGCGCAGCGAAGTCTCGTAGCTCACCTGCAAACTGAGTAAGGGCGGGTTTTGCACAAATGTTACCATCAATAGCCAACAGAAAGTCCCCAAACCCGCCCCTACAAGTATCACGAATCGCCTGTTCCCCTGAGATTCCCGACGCCTTAATTAAATCGGGGATTGGGTGAAGAAGTAAGTTTAACTGACAACACCTGTAAGGGTTGAATCTGCCTCTTGTGGTTGAACCGTTTCCTCCTCTGGCGGTAACCCTAAAACCTCTCGGTAGGTGCGGATATACTGTTTGGCTGATTTATCCCAACTGAAATTCTTACGCATACCGCGCTGCTGTAGCGTTGTCCATTGCTCTTTAAAGCGGAAACCTTCCCAAGCCCGTACCATACAGGTATAAAAGTCTAACGGTTCATAGCGGTCAAAACAGTAACCCGTCCCAGTTTGGCTAACAGGTTCATGGTGAAAAACCGTATCCACCAGACCCCCGGTGCGCCGGACAATGGGGACACAACCATAGCGCATAGAGAGCATTTGAGTAATGCCACAAGGTTCAAAGCGGGATGGCATTAGGAATGCATCACAACCCGCATAAATGCGTCGAGACAGAGCATCACTATAAAGGAGTTGGACAGACATACGACCCCGATAGCGAGATGCCAATTGCCACATTTGGGTTTCGTAGTAACGTTCACCAGATGCCAGCAATATAAATTGGGCGTCGGTATAAGCTAAGAAGCGATCAATGACTTGTAATAATAGGTCAATCCCCTTTTGCTCCACGAGGCGCGTGACCATGCCCATGAAAAAGGCATTGGAGTTGACTTCTAAGCCCACCTCTTCTTGCAGGGTGACTTTGTTTTTGCGACGTAATTCCAGCGTATCGGCGCTGAATTTTTGCTCGATATATTTGTCGGTTTCTGGGTCATAACTATCCGTGTCAATGCCATTAAGAATCCCGACTGTTTTACCACTAATGAAAGACATTAACCCTTCTAAAGTCTCACCGTATTCAGCCGTGCAGATTTGTTCTGCATAAGTTGGCGACACGACAGTCACTCGATCCGCAAATTGTACCGCTGCTGCCATTGTATTATGACCTTGCATATACCAGGGACACCAGGTTATCTGCTGTAAGCGCCAGCGCCAGGGACCTTGATACGCCAAGTTGTGAATCGTAAAGACGGTGGAAATATCCGGGGATTGGTTCATCCACACCGGAATCATGCCTGTATGCCAATCGTGGCAATGAATAATTTGCGGTTTCCAGTAGTTCCAGGCAAACTCAGCCGCGCCATTAGCAAAGAGAGTAAATCGCCAGTCTTCATCCGCTCCGGCGTAAATATGGCGTCCTGAGAAGGCGAGATGACCAAACAGATAGAGGGGGACATCGGTTCCGGGTAATACCGTCTCATAGACAGCGAATGACTCAAACATGGCAGATCCCCACCAGACAGGTTCTTTGGGAATCTCCATCTTGTCGGGTAAAAAGCCGTAATAGGGCATAAAAATCCGTACATCATGTCCCAAGCGCTTCAGGAACTTAGGCAATGCGCCCACGACATCCCCCATACCGCCGACTTTTGCCAGGGGCGCTACCTCTGCGGCAACAAAAAGAATATTCATAATGATGGTTGTGTACGATGAAGTCTCAAGTAGTAATACTATCCTTCAGAGGGGCGTTTACAATGACGAATCCTTGAATTCGGGGCATTTTTGCCTCAATGTGGGGAGATAGGATGATGAGTGCGAGACCTGGTCAGGTGCAAGATATGAACCGATGGCGGACGCTATCCGCCTTAACTGGAAGTATTTCAAGCCAATCTGGAAAACAGATGGTTATGCTTATGTCCATAAATTACAGAAATGAGAGAGTTAATTAGCGATTAGATGTGTCGCGCGATCGCATCCCTAACCTTCCATCACCTGATTAAACCGATCTCTCCCCGCATGATAATCTTTACTTTCATACCCCATAACATGCCGGACAATCCACTTTTGTGATCTGCCATCCTCCATCAGTAAACGAATCGCCTTCCTTAACACCTGCTCCTGATCAATAAACCGTTCAACAAACCAGTTTTCGGTTTCCGCAAATCCCCGCTTATCATTTTCAGCACTGCGATTCAGATAAACGGCGGCTAATAATGCCTTAAATGATTTGCCTAAAACTTTCTCATTTCCCAAATTCAGCGCTGTCAACTCCTCCGTCGTAATTTGATTGATATAGTTGGATTGATTCTCTTTAGAGGTTAATTCCTTAAATAACTCATTTAAATTGCCCACTTTAACATTGGGGAGATAGCTATACAAATAATCCGCAACTATCCCTTTCAATACCGCATCTCCCAGGAACCTTAACTGTTTATTCGGTGACGAACGCTCTTTTATCTTTTTTAAATGACGCTCCAGCAACGGCGCAATCAACTGCTTGACCAACCAATTCCGTGCCTGAGAAAACCCCCGATCCTGATGAATCGCCCCAACTAACGCGATCAATGCTTCTTCAAAGGGATTGTGATTTTGTAAACGCAAGCGATGCCGTTCTTGCGTCAGTCCCAGAAACGGATACCCTTCGCCCAACCCCAATTGATACCACAGTTTGGTTAACCGTTGTCCTTCGACTAACTTGTCCCGTAATCCTTTAAAATTACTCACCTCTAAATAAGGACAGTTATGATATAAATAGTCAGTAATTACCAGATTTACAAGAGCATGACCAAGAAAATTTAATCGCTCGTTATTCTGTTCATATTCTCCAATTTGTTCGGCATAAGAGCGATGCATTAAAGCAAGTCTAAGCGTATCACTATGCTTG
>JGI11826J13684_1077664_pt1 | contig 12405 bp, 8 predicted proteins | sample ElkSlonscriptome_18_FD_13684 | JGI IMG/M metagenome (IMG submission 13684)
GGCGTTCATCGGTTTTGCCGATAAATGAGTCATCTTGAGTTATGTAAACGGTTCCCATGATTTTTCTCCTGTTAGTCGTGAGGTTGGCGGCGCTAAAGCGCAACTACAAGCAAACATTGATAATAATTGGGTCAGATATTGCTGGCGAATTCACGATTTGACCTCTCCCCCAGCCCCTCTCCTGCAAGGAGAGGGGAGCCGGAGTCCAATGGTTACGAAACTCGAATATCAAGAAATCCTTGAACTATCATCGTTTATCGTTACTAAAAAAGAATGATCAATGGCAGTATTGAATCCGGTTCCCCCTTCCCTGCAAAAAAAGCGAAGCATCCTTTGACTTCCCTCCTCGCAGGGGGGAATGAGGGGGGTGGGAAGGGGGCTAGGGGGTTAGGTTTTATTCCTCTTCCTGATATCGCCCCACCTTTTTGGCGGCTTGGGGTAAACATTGAGAGTAAAAACTACATCCTTTACAGCGCTTCGTGTAAATCGGTTGAGGCATTTTCCCGGTTTCCAGTAATCTTGTCACCGATGCAATCGTATCCAGGGTTTCCTGTCGCAATGTATCAGAAATCTCGACGAATTGCCGCTGATGAGAATAGGCATAATAAATATAGCCACGATGAATCGATTGTCCGGTCATTTCTTCTAAACACAACGCCTGGGCGCACACCTGCAATTCATCATTATCCCATTCCCCCTTCCGCCCCCGCTTATATTCCACGGGATAGAGTTCACCAGATTCTAACTCAATTAAATCGGATTTCCCGATTAGGTGATACTGTTGAGATTTCAGCCAAATCGCCCGTACCTGCCAAACTTCCTCCCGTTGAGATTCAGTTAATCTATGGACGCGATCGTGTAAACTGGTGCCATCAATGGTATAGTAATTCTCGCTAAATTCCCCCGCACAAAACATCCGCCAGCAACGGTGGGGACAGTAGGAATAGTGGTTAAGAGAGGCGATGGGAATGTAATCGGTATTGTTCATTTGTTTTACCTGTAAATGAAGGGTTAGGGTTTTATGTTGAGATCCCCCTCGCATCCCGCTTAAAATCCGGTTCCCCCCTTTTGAAGGGGGGCTAGGGGGGATCTATAAAATTAGGTTCGTGGAAAATCTAGTTCATTTATTCGGTGGGGAGGGCGGGTTTTGTTGTTCATTTATCGGTGAATCGTTGAATTTAGTCCCTAAACCCGCCCCTACACAATAACCTAACCAATTTATAGAGATATTCCGGTGCAAGGTGGAGAGGGCGGGTTTTGTTTTTCTATCGACGGAACTCACCCAATTAAGAAATAGGGCGTGTAAATGGCGTCCACTGAGAAACTGGGTGGGAATTGGTGATTGGGGAAGCAGGTTGAGAATTAGACTATGAGGCATGGAAATAACCAATTATCAGGGTATTTGTAGGGACACCGCACTGCCGTGCCCTTACCTACATCATCAACTAAAGCGATACTGCATCAGCGCGGGAATTTTGAGACGATTAAATCGGTAGTATTGTCCATGTAAACTTACCATTTTGATCAGACTTACCGGAGGCATATTAATCACATCATAACTGGTAACTCGATGGGAAAACATCACATCTAACGGGTTAAGCGGATAGGGAAATGTAAAATCTTCTGCCCTCCCAGATAGTTTACTTTCCTGGGTTTCTACAATCTCCACCCGTGCCTTACTTACCCATTTTCCTAACCGAATCCAGGTGGGCAAGGTTAAGGGAGTTTGGCTAATCACAAAGCCTTCAAATTGACTTTCTGGGGCAATTTCTTTTGCCCTGCCAAAACTGGGGATATTTTTCTGGGTTTTCTTCATCTCAACGTGATAGCGATTGTCGGCATATTTCCAGGTATTGAGAACCGACGCATGATAAATGCTGCGGGCGGGGGTAACATAAATGCCTTGTTGATTCAGCGGGGTTAATTGTGCTTGATATTGGGGAACTTGTTCGGCACAAAAATAGCGATAGGATGCCTCTGGAGGGACGGTTGTAGCATATCGTTCACTATCAACTAATCCTAAGGCATAGGAGAGGGCATAATTGTGGAGTATGGGTTCGGTTTCATAGAGTCTGCCTATTTCACGAGTGGCGAAATAGAGACTATCGTGTAATTCAATTTGATAGCGATAAAGGATTGCCATAATGTTCATGGAGATTGGGGATTGGAGGTTGGGGAATTTACTCGATAAGAGATCCCCCCTAACCCCCCTTCAAAAGGGGGGAACAAGATGTTTCTCAAGGTTAACGTTTCCTCTAAAAAGGCGGGGACAAGATATTCCTCAACGTTTCCCTAAAAATAGAGGAACAAGATATTTCTCAAAATACCCCTTTTTAAGATGATTCTAGCTGGTTGGGACTGTTTGAAGCAATTGAGGAACAAAACACTTCTCAAAGTCCCCCTTATTAAGGGGGATTTAGGGGGATCTAAACGGGAACTACATTGAACTGACGTTGATGCCAATATCAGCCTTGCGCCCCTACATCAACTTGTTGATTTCGCTTTTGCCTTTTTCTTAGAACTAATGTGTTTTTGGGCATAGTCTTTGGCTTCAGCATCGGCTTGTTGTAACACAGACTTAATTCCGGCTTCAGTTCCGACCAAAGTTTTCACCTCATTCAGCAGCGGTTGAAACTCATCGCCAATATAATCGGTGTGGACAATAAATTCTTGACTCATTAACTGTTCAATCGCGGTTGTTGCAGCATCTATGACATCCTCTTCATCTAAAGGATCAAGAGTGGGCAAGGTATTTTTTGCCTTCATTTGGTCATAAATTCCCTGAGTCCAGCGTAAATTACTGATAATCTCTCCATCAGCAAAAATCACCCCCAGTAATTCATTTCTGACTCGTCCCGTGCGTGTGGTTTGTGCGCCATAATGACGGGTACGGAGGATATTATTGAAGACGTAAATAAAGCTGGCTTCTGTGGCATCTTTGAGGGTGACAATACTGGGAAAAAAGACTTGGGGGCGAATATGATCCTGTTGATTAATTCGACTGGTGACTTCTCCCGGTTTAGAACCTTTTTCTCCTTTCGATGTCATTGTGCCATTTTCAAAGGGTGCATTCAGGGTAAAGGTTTCGTGAGATTCATCAAAGGCGGTAATAGAAAAGGCAGTATCTACGACAACTTTTGACTTTTCTGACCCCGAATCCCCAATGGCAAATCCATAAATAATACAGTCGGGATTATCCATGGCAAAACTGACGTTATATTCACACTCATCCGCCGTGATTAAACCATAGTTTCGCAATAACTCTCGCCCGACTAAACGTTCTGGGGTAGACTGTTTCCGCTTGAACATAGACAGGCGACTAATCGTAGTTTTATCTTGAATCCCCGCCCGAACTCGCGCCTTATTCAGTTCGCCATCGGTTTGAAACAGAGGGTAGGATTCAGTAATCCGAAGGGTGAGAAAATGAACATATTTTCCCATCGGCTTGTAGGGAAGTTCTGAATGAAATAGATTCGTGTCGATAGTTTTAAGAAATGACATTCGTTTTCTCCTAATTAGTAAGTGACAATTGAAAAAGAGGTAAACTTTAACGACTCATCTTTCGCTGAAGCTGTCATGCATTTAAATTGGGTATTAGTAGCGAACAAGATGCAAAGCCTGCGCCATGGCTTCGCTAAACGCACTACAAGGATTTCGTCATTATTGACATTAAGGTTTAAATGCCGAACAGCTCATTCCTCCAACTCTATAAACTCCTCCCGAATCTATTAAAATCTCTGCGTACCTCTGCGCCCACCTCTGCGTACCTCTGCGTTAAAAAAGCATTTTTGCTCATCCATTAGCCTCAGCCCTCCCTAACTCCATCCTCCGTTAATTCCTCCTGGCGCTGACGATTTTCTTTATCATCTTCCAGGCGATACAAAAACTCACAAGTATCCCGAATTAAATTCAATTGTCGCCCAGCTAACCGGGCGCGATCGCACCGCAATGCTTTATCAAAAACTTCAACCACAAAGTAGTGGGCAAATTCGACAATTGCCTGCCGTTCTTTTTCCCGATTACTAATCACCCAGCGCCCCTCAGCCGTTGATCCATGAACCCGATCCATCAGTTTAAACACTTCCGCCGCTACCGCCATAACTAGGGTTTCACCCTGAAACACAGTTGTATCGGCTTTTAAAATCGTATCAGCGGCAATATCAATGGGTTTTAACACCGCATTCGCTTTAGGATTATAGCGCTTATTTGCCCGATAAAATTGGCGATACAGTTGCATCAACCGTTTAGGATGATTGAGACTCGATTTTTCTGTCACGATTAACTCCTCCCGTTCGGGATCATAATAGGTATAGGGGTCAAAACAAGGGTAAAACTGATAAGCATAGAGGCGAACTTTATTCAAAGGTGCGGTATCATGGGTTTGGCTACGAACCCAGCGGTTTAGATAACTAAAGACATAGAGAGGACTGGTTTCAAAATCTTTTGCCAGTTCGGTTAATCTGCCCCAATTCGGGTCATACCCAGATTTACCCGATTTAGCATTAATATCCAGATGAATCGCATACGCCGCCGTGAGAACATTCAACGGTGCAGGATACTCAATTCCGTTCTCCATCCAGCCTTCCAGGATATAATCTAACCGGAAGCGATCGCGTTTCACCAATGCCCGAAATGCTGGGGGCGCACTATCCAGAAAAACCGTCTCTTCAAACGCCGCGCCATCCGTAAACGGCGGAATCGGAGACTCAGACACTACCGTTTTAACATCCAGAATCATCGGAAACGCTAACCCTAACCAACTCGGCATTACCCACGACTCCGTATCCGTACTATCGCGCCCCGGCGGGATTGCCATAAAATAAAATGTCATCGGTTGATCATCAGGATATGCCAATTTAAACGTGCGATCGCGCCCCGGTTCAAAGGTGTCTTGAATCAGAAACATGTCCACCGTCTGATAACGGCTACGACTTAAGTCTGCCCTCAACTCTTGACTAATAAAATGATTGCGAATCTGAGTATTAAACCGGGTTTGGGCAATCCCATTATAAGCCTTTTGCAGGAATTTATTCGTCTCTGGCGTAAAATAATAAGTGGGATAAAAATACAGATACCGATATTTCCCATCCTCAAACCTTTTCCCCACCGCCTGGGTTTGGTTCATCAATATTTGCCGCAACATCATCTCAATTCCCGCAATACTGGAAATATTCCGCTTAGCATTAGAACCGCCCAGCATTTGCTTATTCGTATACACCTGAGGCGTAAATAAAACCGCTGATTCCATCTGTTCCGTTACCGTATAGGGAGAATGGGAAATCGAACAAATTAACTGACGCCCTCGCCCGGATTTCTTCGCCGCCTGATACGTCGCCAATTCTGCTAAAAATACATCAACTGTCGCCTTGTCATCTCGATGACTGGGTAACATCACCACCCGTTCCAGCCAAAGCCTTAAATCATCCCAGCCATCGGGTACTTGATACTCAGATATCAGAGGTTGAATTAACGCGGTTATATAGGCAATTAACTCCTCCCCTGTGTCGCGAATAGTTTCCAACCCTGGATGCTTTTGCAGATATTTCGCCGCCAAAAAATACCATTCGTAGGGAACACCCCCTGTATTTCCTTTTAACTTCTTCTGCTTCAGTCGTTGATTAATCTGCTGAATCTCCCGAATTGGCGGTAAATACTCCCCTAGATGCCAATATTCCGCCAGTTTATGGACTAAATCCAGATGGGGAAGTTCAGGTAACGACTTATTTTGCTTCCGCGCTGCTTCAATTTGATTCACCCGTTCCCCCCAAATCTTACGACTGACTAAATCGCCAAATTCTGCCAATTGATCAATACGAATATCATCGCCAAATTTAAAGTCATAATCGGCGGATAATATTCCCTGTTGCTGAAACTTAACTAGGTTATCACTGCGACTCTTGGCGACTGAGGGTTTATTTGGATTTAAAATCCGCAAGGTTGCATCTAAGGCTACCTCCATTAACCCAGACTCATCAAAAAATAACTGATAATAGTCTGCATATTTCATTCCCTTCCCATCGCGCCCAAATCCCGTTTGTCTCAGGCGCAATTGTTCCCGACATAGAGATTTAATCCTAGCGACAACCTTATCGGATAAACCCGCTAGGGAAATCGCAGGCGCGTGGCGATGTGCCACATAAATAACCCCGGTGGGTAAATAGAGTAAGGGTTCAATATCTGGATGTGTCTGATGAATCTGAATTAAGGCATTATTTACCACATTAGTTAATACGCCGCGATTCTCGGCAATACTGTGATAAGTAAATGTCAATTGTCCATCACTAAGACTGTGAATAAGTTCTTTAAGTCTAGGATTTGTCGCGTCTTGAGGATGCTTAACAATCGACGCCAAGGAGTCAGCTAAACAAGTTAACTCAGACAGACAGCGCAGCGTGCGATCGCGCAATACTGGATTGAGTCCATATTCAGAGAAGTTCCAGTTAGTATCCCAGCGTCGTTGGGCATTATACGCCATGCATAATAAATCATCAATATATTCAGAATAGGTGTCAGGATCTCCTGGATTAATGAAGGAATCTAATCCCAGTTGGCGCACTTTTTGATCAATAATCTGCCGATGTTCATTGAGGGACAATTTTCGGCAATCTTTGGGGACATCGGGGAACTTTTCAAAGTCATGGAGAATAAAGGCGGCGATGACTAAGCGGCGTTCACGTTCTCCCACGACTCGTTGAACGGTTGTGTTTAGAGTTTTGAGTCGCTTTTGAATTAAATTGGCAGGAAATACGCCATTAAGTAAATGGGTATTCAGGGATTGATCAGTCGCATTATCTCGGCGGACTTTTTCTTTCCCTTCGGCTTCTCGCTGTTGATCTAAGTGATCAAAGAATTTTCCCCCTTTTGCAGTAACACCAATGGCGAATTGTAAGAGATTGGGTACAACATACTCGCCAAAATCCTGCATCACGGGGTCATCGGGATTCTGTGCTTGAATTGCGTCTCGCAGTAAGTTTAGGGTGAGTAAAGATTGAGGGGTTTCAATGGTGCGATTTGAGGATTCTGTATCCAAGCCTAAGTCGTCATCTTCTAACCAGTCATCATCGGGTTCTGGGGTTATATCGAATAGGGATAATTGGTTAAATTGGGGGTCGGATTGATGGGATTTTTGGGTCATGGTTTACCTCGATAAATCTTGATATTTTCCTAGGTTTCTCAGGGACTGTTTCACCCTCATCCCCTAACCCCTTCTCCCATCAAGGGAGAAGGGGAAACAGATATTTGGAACCAGCTATTTTTAGGGTGGTAGGGTGTGTTAGCGAAGCGTAACGCACCTTTTCACGATAGGCGATGGTGTTAAGACAAGACATAAGCAAATTGATGTCACAATTATTACCTGTAGGGGCACGGCACTGCCGTGCCCTTACTCCATAAAAATCAAACGTTATTATCAGCAATGAACTCACGCGCATAGAGTAAACAAGCGTGTACATCTTCCGGTTCTAACCAGGGATAACTGGCTAACAATTTCTCGATGGTATCGCCTGCTGCCAGCATTCCGAGAATGTGTTCAACGGCTAATAGTTCTTTTAGTTGTTGTATTGTGGGTTGATTTTGCTGCATTTTGAGATTAAGTTGAGTTGAATGTATTTAGGAATAGCGCCAAGTTTGTCGTCAGTGTTTCGGCGTTGATGGCGCTAAAGCGCAACTACAAGCGCAACTACGAACGAATTAAGTAATCCATATTTCTCCTCCCTGATTCTGAAGTCGATGGGCTAGGGTATCGAGTAATAATGCGGATTGTCCAAGGGCGATCGCATAAGGGGCGGTAGCTTCGTGTATACTGTACTGGTCGCTGATCGGATAGATCTGAAAGTGCATCGGTAAGCGTAATCGCCGTCTTACTTCTACGACGGAATGCGACAAGATATAGCTGACTAATCCCTGCTTCTGTAACCGTTGGTTAATTGCACCCACCCAAGGGTTATCGGGTTGCCAAATTTGAATCCCGGTGATTACCTGCACCTTGAACGCCTCTGCAATCGGTTGTAAGTCTCCTGGATAGGTAAACCGCCAGTTTAATCGTTCCTCCCGATAGGCGTGCAATTTCATAAACCCCAGACAGTATTCAAACCTCCCTTTGGCAATCGGTTGTCTGGTGTCTGTGGCGGCCTGCTGAAGTGTCCGTATAAATCCGGCTTTTGTCCACCATTCAATCTCTAGGTTACTGAGAATTCCCGGTAGGTTGTAGGTTTTAAATCGGTCAACGGGATTGTCTTCGGTGATGTCATAGAGTCCACATTGTAATACGCTTACCCCCCGAAAACTTGCCGCATCTTCAGCAATGGGATTACCTTTCTTTCCTGATAATTTTTGCCAGTCTTGCGCCCATCCCCGAATCCGCCCCGCCACTCGGTTCAATTGGGTATTAAATACGGCTTCGCTGAGTTGACAAAATGTTTCCCGACTCTGGGCGTACTGAGACTGAATCGTGCGATCGCGTAACTGATAGGCTAAGAAACAGGACTGCACTGCCCCCCAGCGGGAATAATAGCCGCGAAAGTCGTTAATCTGGCGATAGTTTTCGGTAATAGTCTGATGCAAAAACGAGCGATCATAGTCTCCAGTAGGGTGTAATGGGGGCATCTCTGCTGTAAACAAGCGTTCGACTAAAAAGTTGGGGACTAAGGCATAAGCGGTAAAGGTTTTAAACTTGACAAATTTACCCTTTTGTTCATACCCCTGATGGCGTCCCAACCGCCCCAACCGTTGAATAAAGTTCCCGGAATCAGCCGACTCAAAGATTAAGAAATTAATCTTAAAATCTACGCCCACATCAATGGTACTCGTGCCAACCACTAAATCCGCCGCCAGCGATCGCGCTTTTTCTCCTATCCCCGATAACCCGGTATTTTCCCCCACCGTTAACCCCACAGGCTGCAACTTTTCTCGCAAAAAGGGTACCAGTCGCTTCACAGCAGCAATGGAGTTGAGAATAATCGCCCCTTTACTCCCTGGATGCTGCTGAAACTGAGCTAAAATTAACGCTAACTGGTTGACTATCCAGGCTTCTGAGGCATTAAATGAGGGATCGAGGGGAAGAAAATTAAGCGTAATTGACCGAGAAACTTGCCGCCACTGCTGCTGTTCTAACTCTTGACAGGCGGCTACGGTATCGGGAAACTGATAGGTATTGTTAATTAGCTTGACCCGAAATCCTGCTTTTTGCAATCGCTCAATTAACGGTGGTTCTGGTGTCGCCGATAGAAATAGGATTTTTTTGCGGCGATTGGTACAGCGAATCAGCAACAGGGTGTTAATAATACTGGCAACTTGGGGCGGATTAAAGACATGAAATTCATCAAAGATAAATAAGTCAAAATCCTTATCAATTCGCCCCCATAACCGATCCGGACTATCCCCCTTCACCAAATACGCCCCGCGATGTAAATAATGGAAAATATCGGGATTGGTGAGTAAAACTTCCGCCTGACCGCTACGAGAGGCGATCGCGGCGCTTTTTCGTAATCCTTCATTTTCGGCATATTGTTCTAAGTCTGCCCCAGACAGTCGCACAACACGGGGGTCATTGGCAGGCTGAAAGGTATCAATATAGCCGCGAATCTGGAGTTCTTGATCACGGGCAAGTTCATTGGTAGGATAGAGTCCAATGGCACAACTGTTCCCTTGCAGAACCTCTAAATAAGCGGCTAAACTTTTCCCATCTCCAGTCATGGCGGTGTTGAAAATAACATCAATGTCTGGATTTCTGATGGCGGCTAAGGTTTCCACTTGATGTCCAGAAAGGGATGACCAGCCTTGGGGTAAGGTGAACCCTGCGGGTACTTGATCAGCCGGACAAGAATAGATGGGTTTGAGCGTAATTTGATACTCGGACATATCCTTAAAACAGTGTCCGTAACGTCTTGTTATTTCCCATGATGACACTCAAAATAGAAAATGAGCCACATTATCCGGATAAAGTGTCCGTATAAATTCGATGAGTCGTAAAGGTCAGTCGATCACCCTATCCCTATCCGCACGAGACAAAACCGAACTGGAAGCGATCGCGCTAGAATTAGGTATCTTATGGGGAGAGCGTGCCAATATCTCCAAATTAGTGGAAGCGATCGCTCGTCGTCAGTTATTGGTATTACCGAATCAGGATTGGACCGATAGTCGCATCCAGGCGTTAGATCGGACAATTGGCGCATTAACCGACATCGGCGAGATGGAACAAGCGCGGATTGTGGCAGAATTATTACTCGAACGCAGCGAACTCTCGATTCCCCTACGCCGCAAAATTCAAGGGTTTGTCGATAATTTACCCCCACCGTGGCGGATAGAGATTGACCGCTATCTGCGCCGGAATCATCCTTTTGAGTTATCCTATCAAGATGCCCCAGGGCGTTTATGGCAGTTTACGATTCGTTATGGGAGAATCAATCTCCACGACAAACGTCAGTACCTAGATTGCTGGTGTGAAGAAACCGAAGGAAACCTGGATATTCCGGAGTTACAGCATAACTGGTGTTTGCGATTAGATCGGATTCAAGACGCCGCGATAACGCCGATTAAGGGACAATGGCGACGCAGTTTGGATCAGATTGAGGTGGAAATGCATCTATTTAGAGGATTAGCATTTGCCTATCAAGCCAGACGCGAGGATCAGGAAAATGACTGGTTACCTGAAAAGCCACGAGTACGGCGGGTGGTGAGAAATATATCGAGTACGTTTTGGTTTCTGCGGGAGGTGAAGCAATATGGCAAAGACTGTCAAATCATCGCCCCTGACTCGGTGCGATCGCGTTATATTGATGAGTTAATCGCAACTTGTAATCAGTATGATTTGAAGGTTTCAATCCCTGATCAGTAGGTAGACACAATTAAAGGCGAGAAGTAGAACTCGCTACCCGAAAAGAAGTGCGATCGCGCTGTTCTTTCTCGGTCTATGCATATTTTCTAAAATTAGTCAAGACAATCCTGATAGGAATTTTGCACCAGAGAGGGTTGCATAGTAGCCGTTGTCCACGGTGTAATAGTTACCAAAGGAGAACGTGAAAACTGATACCCTGTTTTATAGCCTGTTTAAAGAATTTCCCAGTATCTTCTTTGAACTGATTAACCAGTCAACAGAACAAGCAACAACCTATCAATTCACCTCCCGTGAAATCAAACAACTAGCATTTCGACTGGATGGTTTATTTTTCCCCAAGACGGAAAACCCCGAAAACCCCTTATATGTCGTCGAAGTTCAGTTTCAACCCGATGAGGATTTATACTATCGTATATTTGCTGAACTCTTTCTGTACTTGAGACAAGATAAACCCTCTTGTCCTTGGCGGGTTGTCGTCATTTATCCAACTCGCCGGATTGAACGAGAACAACCGTTACAATTTCGGGAACTGTTTACCCGAGTGCAACGGATTTACTTGGATGAGTTAGGAGACGATGCATCAGATTCCCTGGGGGTTAATATTGTTAAGCTAGTAATTGAGAGGGAACAAACAGCCCCTGAACGAGCAAGGACTCTAATCGAACAAGCCCAAGCCCAGATAACGGATCAGACGATACAACGGAACCTAATTAATTTAATTGAGACAATCATTGTTTACAAATTACCGCAAAAAAGCCGGGAGGAGATAGAAGCCATGTTAGGATTAAGTGAACTCAAACAAACCAAAGTTTATCAGGAAGCCAAGCAAGAAGGGTTAGATGAAGGTCAACTCAAAGCCAAGTTAGAAGCCATCCCTCGGATGATGCAGTTGGGTTTAAACGTGGAGATGATTGCTGAAGGGTTAGATTTACCTCTCGAAGTCGTTCAACCCGCAACACAGTCATTCTCTCAACAGAATGTTGCGGCTTTTATGGAACTGTTAACTCATCAACGAGAACTTTTCTCGCCTCAAGACTTGGCTAACTTGGCTGAATTAATCAAACCGTTACCCGATAAAATAGAAAATCTATCTGATGCGATCGCACAATGGTGCAAGCAAGAGGGACATTCAGCCCAGCTTCAGGCTTGGCGTCATGTTCTCTCTAGTTTATGGGCAGCTACAGTCGAGCAATTGTTAGCCAGGAATCTCGAATCCCTTGATACTCCATCCGTTGCACTCAAAAAAGCTATGCTACAACAGGCAATTGAATCAGGAGAGTCTTCTAAGTGAGCGATCGCGCTATCTCCTTGTTTCCTGATGTCCGAGTTTCAATCCCTAATAGGGATTATAAGCTGTTCGGCATTTAAACCATAATGTCAAGAATTGCGAGATCCTTGTAGTGCGAGCCAGAAAGCTCGCTACTAATACCCAATTTAAATGCATTACAGCTTAGAGGATTTCGACTTCTTCCAACTTTTGGGATTGCCTCAAGTCTTTAGTTTCAATCCCTGATAGGGATTATAGAGGATTTCGACTTCCGCCTCAGCATACCCATTACCCCAGTACAAGG
>JGI11826J13684_1077588_pt1 | contig 12393 bp, 10 predicted proteins | sample ElkSlonscriptome_18_FD_13684 | JGI IMG/M metagenome (IMG submission 13684)
GCCGCGATCGCAATGCATATCCATTTCCATTATGGGATCATTTAAATAAGCCTACTGATTACAAATTCTAGCGTCTGATTTGAGAAGTCGTTCACTCATCGGAGGGATAAATGGTGGTAACCGACTCGGATTCTTGATCGGGTTGGCGATTCGTCAACTCAAGGTAACTATGCCGCAAGAGACGGGGCCAGAGCCATAAAAAGTAAAACCACCAAACAAAAATGGGGGTAGCCACTATCAGGGTTATCCAAGGCGTTTTGGCTAGCATCCAACTCCCCGCGATGATTACGGTTCCGGTCAGGAGAATCGACCAAGGCTGACACCACCAGGGTTTATAATTCCAAGGATTCAAGGGATCTTTGACAGACAATAGTTGCCTCTACGGGAAAAAATAACTTTATTTATAATACTTTTTTTGGACTTAGATATAGTGCGGGACTTATGGTGCATCCCCCAAACGCCCATCGTTTGTTAAAGAGTATCAACAGATATGCCTAAGCCCGATTATGACACCTCCGATGATCACTCCTTTGAAGAGCTGAACTCCCCTGCGAGTGTTGAAATCAAACAGCTTATGGAGCAAATTGAGAACTCCCATGACCTATTGTACAAAATGATTAACTTGGAAATGTGGGCATTAGCCGAAACGATGGATGAGTTTATCCCAGGTTTTTGGAGTCGTTTTTTGGAAAATCGTCGTTTAACCCTCAAACAATTCCTGCAAAACAATTCTCACTCTAGAAAGAGGTAAATCACCCCATAGATTTTCTAGAATCACACTAGACAGGCAAATTACAAGGAGCTACACCATATTGAGGATGCTGAAGAAATTTCTGATGTGATTCGCCAAGCACGCACCGATGAACAAGGCAATCGCACTTGGCGTTAGAGTTGGACTTACGAGTCCTGAGACACGACCTGCGGCAATCCCATGCTATAGTTCATTACCCGACACTCCAGGTTGTAGCTAATTTCACCCTTTTGCAGGAGCGATCGCATGTAATGCTCTAAATCCGAGCCGATGCGGCGAAGATTATACTCTGTCAAATCTTCACCGCTATAGGCTTCTACGAAATCATCAAACTTACGATAGATTTTTTGCAGGGCATCTTCACTCCAATTAAATTCATTATCGGGGTCAACGTCTAGTGTTAAAACGTTGTCACTCTCAACTAATTCGCTGTTTAGCACCTCGGCAGCGTAGATGCGAATGTGACGAGTTGTCGATTTAAGCAGCATGGAAACCCTCCTAGTCTGGGCTATATTTTACCTTTAATTGTAAATCTTTGTAAATACACTGCCGCCTCTCAAAGGCTAAACCAACTTATCCACAATTGGGTAAAGTGAGACAAAACAAGGGCGGTGTATATTTCTTATGGAGTCAAACTCGCCCCGACAAATCTGTGTCCCCTGCGTCCGGAGAACCCACGGCTTTAACCTGATGGGATTCTTGTGTCCTATGGAGTCGGAGTGTAAATTAAAACAGTCAGTCTTAGCGACATAATCCATAGCTTAACCCAATATGCACGATTCGATGGATGATATCGCCAAACAAGCTCACCAGGGCAGTGTGGCGGCGATAATTCAAATTCTGAATCAACAGTTAGCCGATGATCGCGTCAGAACCCGAGCGGTTTTTGCTGATGGCGTGTTGCACCTGTTGTGTGAAGCACCTGTCGTCGAACCCCTGGATCGCTCTGTTCTCATCAACCACATCCAAAAAATTCTGGAAGATATTGCGCCGCGTAACATTCGTCGGGTAAACATCAACAGTCGTATTGTGCAGGAGCAACAATTGCTATGGTTAGAAGAAATAAGCCGTAATCCAGACCATCTTTTATGGTCTCAAGAAATCGTGCTGAGTAAGCCTAACCTGCTTCAGCAATGGATCAAGGCATTCAAATCTCCTAAAGTTGAACCCAAGAAGAAAACTCAGCTTCCCCAGGTATCCTCCCGCAAAGTTAAACAAAACCCTCGTTTCCAGCGCCATTTTGTCAGTGGTATTAGCGTTCTTGTTCTCTTACTCTTAGCCGGTTGGTTGGTTTACGATCGCTTAATTCCCTCTCCTTACGCCAGTACCACTCCTCAAGAACCAACTCCTCCCCCCACACCTGTCTCACCTTCAACAACAGCCCCCTCAACAACCGCAACACCTTCAGATCCCTTTACCCAAGCTGTTCGGCTCGCCATTGAAGCTGATGCTGAGGGGAAAACGGCGAATACAGCCGCTCAGTGGTTAGATATAGCGGCGAGGTGGGAGAAAGCATCAACTCTGATGAGTAGCGTTAACCCGGATCATCCCCGTTATGAAACTGCTAGAGATCGGGTTATCCTTTATCGCCAAAATAGTCAACTGGCTCAACAGCAGGCAAAACAGAGACAATCTCAATAGTGTCATTTGTCCTTTGTCATTTGTCATTCGTCATACTCGCTTCCCAAAGAAGCCAGCTAGTCACTTGTCCTGCGCGGCGTGAACAGAGATGCTCATAAACGAATGAAATCATGCACCTCGCTGCAGTGAGGCGACATTTATCAAAAAAATGAACTTTGTTGGTATATCGTTTATCAGAACGGGAATACTAAGTATGACCATCTATCTTTGAGCCAGTTGTATCAGCAGCAACCGTTTCAACAATCCATCCTTTGACTGATGTCTGAAGACTAATCCGAAAATTAATCCCTAAGCCTTGTAGCACTTGGGGAAAGCAGGTGAAACGTCGGACATGTCTTCGCGAAAACTGTTGCCGCCGTTCTTACCTAGGAGCATAGAGGTATTCACTCATGCATTACCCGCCTTCATCGAGTCCACTGGGACAACAGATTATTTCAATTATCATTGCTAGTCCCAATCCACAGACGTTATTGGCGAGTATTGCCCAGGTATTAGGTGAGGCATTTCAGGTTGATTGTTGTTTAATTGCAGCGTTTTGCCCAGAAATCGCCAGGGAACATGTCAGGTTGGCACAAAATGTTCAAACTAACCAAGCGAGTTGGGTTTCGTCTTTCAACCCAACCGACAACGTTGACTCATGCCCAACGGCAATTCCCCAGATGGGATTATGGTATGCCGAGGGCTACTCAGGGCGACAACCTCAACTCCAAACACTAGGGCAATACCCATCATTTCTGACTGTGGCGGGAGAACCCTTGGCAATTCGGGATATTCAGGAGTCTGATCCGGAGTTGGCAGATCAACGGTGTTGGGATTGGCTCCCGGTTAGGGCAGTGTTAAGGCTTCATACCTGGTGTCAATCAAGAGTCAATGGGATGATTGTGTTAGGGCGATCGCAGCCTTATGATTGGACAATACAGGAGAAACAACGGTTAAGTGAGGTGGCTGAATCTGTAGCCGTTGCCATCGCTCACGTTCAGCTTACCCAGCAGGTAGATCAGTCTAAACGATACCAGACGCTGCTTTCCCCATTCAGTCAGTTTATCCAGAGCGATCGCAATCTCGATGAGACAATGGCAAAAGTGGTTGCTAGTACCACTCAAGCACTTCAGGCAGATCGGGGTTGGCTACTGCTGTTTAATGATAATCATGCTCTCGATCAACCGCATCAAGATGGCAAGCATCAGCCACCAATTGAGGTTAAAGTTGTCGCTGAATGGTGTACCCCTAAGCTTGATCAATCAGTTCAGCTAAACTCCCAACGATTACTCAATCAATCCTTCCGGTTATCCGAGTCTTACTTATGCCAAACAGCTTGGAAACAAACACCTGAACCGATTGCGATCGCGGATTGGGCAAATACTCCAATCGGAACTCAAGAAATCTCCCTATTTGAGGAGGCGATTAGCCATGGGGTGTTAATGGTTCCCCTGTTTCACACCTTTAGCAATGGTTCTCAACACCTGAAACGGGTGGGATTTTTGGTTGTCCAACAGGATCAGCCGCGTTTATGGCAAGGGGATGACATTGAATGGATCAGATGGGTGGCGACGCAACTGAGTGAGTTGATTCACCAGCATCAAAGCCAAACGCCAGAACCTTCCCACCTTAACCATCACTCGGTTCAGCCGTCTCCCTGTTTAACCGTTCCCGCCCAGTTACATCAAAGCATCCGTCAACAGGTGGATCAGCTTCAGGAATTAAATCAGCTTAAAGAAGAATTCATTAGTACCATGAATCATGAGCTGAGAACACCGTTAACGGCGATGAGTCTGGCAATTCGCATGTTGCGCCAACCCAAACTCCCCGCCAAGCGTCGGCAAAAATATTTAGACATTCTTGAGCAACAGTGTAATCAAGAAATCGATCTGATTAATGATTTACTTAGTTTACAGCAACTCGAATCCAATCCCGCTTATATCCAGAAGCGATCTATTGACGTAATCCTGCTAATCCAGACATTAGCCCAGGATTTTCAGGAGAAATGGGCGTCGAAGTCATTGACATTGAATCTAGATTGCTCCTTAAACTCGTTGATGATTCATACTGATCCAGAGAGTTTAAACCGTATCCTGTTGGAATTGTTAACCAATGCTGGCAAATATTCCTATCCTGATACATCGGTTTCGCTCAAAGTTGAGTACCATGTTCATGCTGCGGTCAATCGACTGGTGTTAACCTTAACCAATATCGGTGACGGTATATTACCAACCGATATTAACTATATTTTCGAGAAATTTCGGCGCGGTCAAGGAATCACTAAGCAGGCTGTTCCCGGAACCGGATTAGGACTAGCATTAGTGAGGTGTTTGGTCAATCATCTCAATGGCACAATTGAGGTGGCGAGTCAGCCTTTAGACAATTCACAGCAGGCGATGATTTCATTTACCTTAACTCTACCCGATTAATATAGCAGTACTAAGACAGGACGTGGACATTCTTTACTATTCCCTGTTCTCTCTTGGACTAAGTGATATCCTTTCCGTACCCCGTAGCACTATACCTACTGAATTAGGCAAATTCGGCTTGTTTTTCTAAGGGAGCTATCTCGTTGTTTAGTACGGGTAAGGTGACGGTAAAAGTAGTCCCAGCGCCAACTTTGGAGTCTACGTCAATGCTTCCTTGATGCAAATCAACACATTGTTTCACAATTGATAGTCCTAACCCGGTTCCTTTGATCTGACCGACATTTTGGGCGCGGTGAAAGGCAGTAAAGAGGTTTTGTAAGTCTTCGGGGGGAATGCCAATCCCAGAGTCTTGAATGCAAAAACTAACGGTTTTCTGAGCAGAGGTGATCTCAAATCTCACTTCACCGCTATTAGGAGAGTATTTGATCGCATTGCTGAGTAAATTGGTCAGGATATGTCTGAGTAAGTTCATATCCAGATAAGCGTTCGATTCGCCCAGGAATGTAAACCTGATCGTCGGTTGATCATCTCCCGCTTCAAATGACTCCACTATCTCTTGACAAAAGGTCTCTAAATCAACCCAACTGGGATGAAGGGTGAACATACCAGATTCGGCTTTGTTGAGAAATAGCAGATCTTCTAATAAGCACAACATCTGGTCGGCTGCGAGTTGGATTTTTTGGATGTGCTTTTGTTTTTTGGCGTCGCTTAACCGTTCACTATATCGCTCTATGATGTCTGAAGAGGTTTTGATGGCGGTTAAGGAATTTCGACCCTCATGAGACACCATGGACACCATTTGTGATTTGCTTTGCTGGTTTTCTTCCGCTTCTATTTTCGCTTGGTTAAGGGTTTTTAACAGGTTATGTTTACGTAGGGCAATTTTAATTGCAGCGCTGAGTTCATCGGGTTCAATAGGTTTGATAATGTAGCCAAAGGGATCAGTTTGAGTGGCTTTATTCACGGTATCCTGATCGCCGTAAGCGGTGAGGTAAATCACGGGAATGTCTAGGCGATCGCGGATTTGTTTGGCGGCTTCAATTCCACTGAGTTCTCCCTCTAACACAATATCCATTAAGACTAAATCAGGCTGCACTTCAGATACGATTTGAATTGCCTCTTCACCTGAATCAGCAATTCCGGCGACTTGATACCCTAAGTTCTCAATTGTTAAGGAAATTGTGCGAGCTAATATGATTTCATCTTCAACGATAAGGATTTGAGGGATTTTCATAATGAAATGTATTATTTTTTACAGAACTTTGGCGAGTTGATTAAATCGATACACTTACCGTGGCTTTATGTATGATTACGGATTTTTTGTTTAACATCTATCTATAGTATGATTTATGCTGACTGATTAGAGAAACCGTGAAATTACGGAAAACATCAGTTAATATGCAATCTCAATTGCCATCTCCCCTAAGCTGTCATGCATTTACAGAGCTTTTCAAGTCAGCGAGGTACGACAGACAGATCCCCGACTTCTTGAAGAAGTCGGGGATCTTACGTAGGAGCAATTACTTAGGGGCTGCTGAATAAGTCTTGTGGTGAGGGGGAGCTGGGGAAGCTGGGGAAGCTGGGGGAGCTGGGGGAGCAAGGGTACATTTTACCTGAGCAAGGTGATGCCATACTTATGAAGGATGCTACCCCATTTCCTTGCACTTTATCCACTGTCAATATGGCTCAAAGCATTGATAACTAAGGGTTTCGGCTTTGTGCAGCAAGCCCCAATTATTGGCTATCTTTTGAGGAATAGTCAGAACAATTGGCAGCTTCTTCCGTTAATACCGTACATGGATTGACAGCACATTTCAGATAGGGATCATTTTTAAAATATTTACAATTTAAACAAGGAACCTGATGTAATCCTTTGATGGGCTTTAATCGATTCCGGAATGATTTTAATACATTTGACCGTAATAAAATTAAGACCACCCAAGCCATTACCATAAAGCTTAGGGGCATCAGCAATAAGCCTCCGTTTTCCTCAAAAGATGAAGAATTTCCTTTTGGTGAATTTGTCGAAAATGGATAGTGTGATGGTTGTTCTGTATTAATAGTTTGCCGGGAGCTTAAATTTTGACTCAAATAAAAATCATCAGCTTGTTTATTCTGCATGTCATCCACCTCAAATGATTTTTTCATCTACATGACAAGTACACTGCTCTTTATTCCACATTTTTTGGCAATTAACCGGATATAAAAATTTTCATGAAAATTTCCAATAGTCAGAATTGATCAGGCAATATGCTTGTTCAATCAAATCGGCAAGACCCCTAATTCCGCTTCTAGCTAAGTCTAGTACAGTTATAACTCAAAAATTAATCTTAAAATTCTCTCTCAAGTGGTATTATCTAGTTCTCTCTAAGGTTGTAGGCTCTAGACCTTCTTGACGAGAGTTAACGACTAGTATAAGCCAATTTACCCTCGGAAAGTAACCTCTGGGGAAACTTTGTTTTCTTTAGCAATGGCATTGACAAGCGACAAATCCGCTACAGACGCAATTGCCCAGCCGGATATAATATAAAGTTTCTAAGACAATACATATCCCCCCAACCGATATATCCCCAGGCTTAGCAGCGGTTTCCATTGGTGTTAACCTAAACAACGAATAGCTTCTAATAAGCCTCTGGCTTTATTCAGGGTTTCTTCGTATTCTTTTTCTGGGTTAGAATCAGCCACTAAACCAGCACCCGCTTGCACCGATACTGTATGTGTACCAGAGGGATGGGGACGAACGATCATAGTGCGAATCGCGATCGCGCTATTCAGTTGCCCTTCAAAATCATACCAGCCATAAACCCCAGAATAAGCACCCCGCCGTTCCGGTTCCAATTCGTGGATGATTTCCATCGCCCGAATTTTCGGCGCACCACTGACGGTTCCGGCGGGAAAGCAGGCTTTGAGTAACTCCCACGCTGTTTTAGTGTCAGCCAGTTCTCCTACCACATTACTAACAATATGCATGACATGGGAATAGCGCTCGATAACCATTAACTCATCAACGGTTACGGTTCCACTGGTACAAACCCGCCCTAAGTCATTACGTCCCAGATCCACCAACATAACGTGTTCGGCAACTTCTTTGGGATCGCGCAATAAATCTTGTGCCAACGCTTCATCTTCCTGGAGTGTTTCACCTCGGCGACGAGTTCCGGCGATGGGACGCAGGGTGGCTTGTAATTTTTCCGTGGGTAATCGGCTAGCTTTAACCATGACTTCCGGACTTGACCCAATTAACTGCCAATCGCCAAAATTAAAATACGCCATATAGGGAGAGGGATTAATCAGACGCAGGGAACGGTATAAAGCAAAGGGATCTCCTTGGTAGTCAGCCGAAAGCCGTTGGGAGAGAACCACTTGGAATATATCACCCGCACGGATATAGTCTTTAGCTGTTTGTACATTGGCACAAAACTGTTCCTTTTGGGTATTGCTGGTATAGCGTAACGGCTGCGTGGTGGTTCCTGGCGGCGTCCATTCCAAAACCGTATCCTGACTCGATAACGGGAGTTGTAACTTCTGTACTAATGTCTTGACGCGATCGCAGGCTTGCTGATAAGCAGATTCCAAGTCTCCATTCGCCTCCCGTAAATCCGCGTAGGCGATCGCCCATATTTTCCGCTTCACCTGATCAAAAATAATCAGGTTATCCACTTGCATCCATAATCCATCTGGCAAATCCTGATCCGATGGGGAATAAACCGGAACTCGCGGTTCAATCCAGCGAATCAACTCATACCCCCAAAACCCAAATAACCCACCAATTCCGGGTGGTAATTGGGGCAATTTCACCGGATGATAAGGACTAAGGCAATCCGTTAACGCCTCAAAAGGATTCCCCTCAAACTCCGTTACCGTACCATTCCGGTGCATCTGTGTCGTGCGATCGCCCCGTGCAACCAACACCCATAACGGATCACAGCCCAACAAACTATAGCGTCCCACATTTTCTCCCCCTTCCACCGATTCCAGGAGAAAACTATAGGGTTGACCCGCACAGACTTTATACCAAGCCGACACCGGAGTTTCTAAATCTGCCACCCACTCTTGGTAAACAGGTACAAAATTACCCTGTTGAGACAGGGTGCAAAATTGAGAAAACTCAGGTAATATCATAGGCTTCTACTGGATAGGGGAGAGAATGTAGAGACGTAGCATGCTACGTCTCTACATTCCCCAATTACAAAATTGAAGGTTGACCAGTTCACCGAGATGAACCACCAACCTTCAAACAAATTAACAGACTTGCAACCGATTAACCAGTGCAGCGCCCGTCAGTAACCCGTTAACAAGCAGTCCTGAATGAGCATTCAGTTGCCTAATACAGATCAGCAAGACTAGACCTCGTAAGTCGCCTTTCCGCTGAACTTGAGGGTAACAGGTTCGGGATTCTTACCGATTTTGCGGTCAATCTTACCGACGAAGGGACGCCCTTCGTTGACTTTCTCTGGGAAGACTCCATCTGCAGGGTGCAGATACTGGATTTCACCACTGGGATAAATCCGGTAGATCTTGTAGTCTTCAATCTTGGGTTTATATTGCGTCCGCAACTGGGTTCCCAACGCCAGACACTGCTCTTTGCGAGCCAGATACAGCAGATTTTCCCCTTCATTCATGATTGCTGCACCACCCGTGGGCATTTCAAAGACTTGCTTTTTAGAGCTAGTCCAAGTGATCGCATATTTTTCTTCCACTTGGGCTTTCGTCAGCAAGCCACCGGTGCTACCGCCAAAGAGGGGAGGTTTGCCAGATAGAGTGGGTTGTCCTGCTGCAGCGGGAGCCTCAGGAGCCTGTTCCTGTTCGTGTTCCTGTTCTTGCATGTTTTCTTCTTCTGCCATAACTGTCTCTCTCAATCGTGTATAAGATATAGGGCATGTGAACTACCTACATCCAATCAATTAACGATTACCATGTAGGCTTCGCGTCTCATTCGCCGATACCGCCACACCAAAAAGATGCTTTGGTTTTACTCAGCGTCTCTGGTTAGGAAACTAACCTTTATCTCCTCAATCGGAGAACCCGCGCAGTCGCCCTGGTTCCCAAGGCAAAAAAAAGGCTATTCAGCGTGTTTTCAGGTTTTATGTTGCTGAAGTAGTTAAGAAATTTTATCATTCCGTTCCGCCTTATTTTGTCACTTTGTCAAGAACTGTTACAGTTAGTAATGAATTCTTTGTCATAAGTCTTGAGTAATTGGCGATGAAAACCAGTTCCCACAGGGAATCCAGCGAATTTGAGCAATCTGAGAACGTTTCTGGGTTAACCTCAGAGCAGTACCGCCAGAAAATGCAGCGACGCAAGCAGGTTCAGGAACAACGTCTGGCGCAAGCGTCAAGGGAGAAAGGGTTAATTATTGTAAACACGGGGAATGGCAAGGGGAAGACGACAGCCGCTCTCGGAATGGTTTTGCGATCGCTCGGTCATGGGTATCGAGTGGCAATTATCCAGTTCATCAAGGGAGCCTGGGAACCCGCAGAGAAGGCGGCGTTTGCGCCTTGGACAGTCGCCGCCAATGGGGAGACACCTCAGTTGGAATTTCATGCGATGGGTGAGGGGTTTACCTGGGAAACCCAAGATCGGGAACGGGATATCAGTAAAGCCCAAGCCGCCTGGGAAAAGGCGTTGGAGTTTATCCGCAATCCAGAGTTTCGCTTGGTGCTATTGGATGAAGTGAATGTGGCGTTGAAACTGGGATATTTAAGCGTTGAGCAGGTATTAGCAGGGTTAGCAGAAAAGCCCGCCATGTCTCACGTTATTTTAACCGGACGAGGCGCACCGAAACCATTAATTGAACAGGCAGATTTAGTCACAGAAATGACACTGGTGAAGCATCCGCTGCGGGAGCAAAATGTTAAAGCGCAACCGGGAATAGAATTTTAATGGATTGCCTTACGCTCGGTTTAATGGTAACAATCTCGTCCCCAATTGTAGGGTGCGTTAGCGAAGCGTTAGGGAGGGGTAAAATCCAGGAATGGGTAGCGAGCAAGATGCTCAATGCAGTGAGCAAGATGCTCAATGCAGTGAGCAAGATGCTCACACTACAACAAGGATTTCGTCATTATTGACATTAAGGTTTAAATGTCAAACAGCTTATTACCCGTTCCCTGTTCCCTTTAAAAAAATTTAGATATCCCATCTAAATGCAGCAACAGCTTACCAAGAAATAGTATTAACATTGCTGAATTCATTTCACCTTAAATTAATCGCCTGTCTGCTGATGCTAATCGATCATGTTGGACGGGTATTTTTCCCAGAATCAACGATTATGGTTGCGCTCGGACGGTTGAGCTTTCCTCTCTTTGCTTGGTTAGCGGCACAAGGGGAAAACTATACGTCTAATATTTGGAAATATGTCTTTAGGTTAATCCTGTTGGGAGTTATTTCACAACCGATTTATTCTCATGTTTATTCCTTAATTTTCTCAGCAACGCCTCCCCTAAATATCTTGTTCGTGCTGGCGGCTGGCGTGATGGTGATTCGACTCTCGAAACAGGTTAATAATGGTCTGCTGAAGGGAGCGATCGTTTTATTGTTTACCACGATTGCCATAGTCGCTCGTTTCGAGGCAGGACTTTTGACGTTGCCACTGGTTTATATAATGTCACAGTTTTATCCCGGACAGTTAAATTTTAAATGGTGGCTGGTTTATATAGTCCCGCATATCCTATATGTCGCCATTGGGGGGAGTGTTATTGAATTGGCTGGCATTATTGCGCCCTTATTTATTTGCCTACATAATGGAGAAGCGGGAATAAAAACGCGATGGTTTTACTTGTTTTATCCGGTTCATCTGGGTGTAATAGCTGGAATTAAATGGTTTTTAACGATGTATTGAATTAATTAAGACGAAAGATAGGTTTTGTTGGGAAAAATCAGGTTACAGTTGAATCTTGTGTAGGGGCGACCCGCTTGCACAAAGTTACAGTTGTATCCACTCAATTGAATCGGGTCGCCCTTTACTCAAAGATAATGAAAACCCAATTAGGGCGGAGGGCGGGTTTTGTTGTTCAGTGATTGGTGACAAGTTGTGTTAGTTCCTAAACCCGCCCCTACAGATCTCCCCATTTTGATCCGGTTGTTGGGGTACATAAGATAATGCTCAAGCTCTCATTTCTGCTGCTCCGGCTTCTCTATCCATTGCCGTATTGACCCCACTCTGATTGTTCACGGCATCTTGTGAGGAAAAAAGTGGGGAGGTTTTGAGTTTAGGGATTAGGAGAAAAATTGCGATCGCGCGGCTTGAGTGTCTTTCAGGTGCTGTTCTAAGCCGTGCCAGTCGCTTTGCTCAACCCGTTCAATCAATTCATCAAGATGGTGGCGATAAGATAGGAGCGATCGCAATAAAAACTCCCGATTATAACGCGCCATCATTACCCCTAACTCTGGATTTCCGCCACCCACTCGACTGGTATCCCGAAACCCAGAACTGGCGAATTGCTGGACTAACTCTAAGACAATTGGGTCAGTTTCATTGACACAAGCATTAATCAGACTCGCACTCACCATCACAGGTAGGTGAGAAATCCAAGCCACAGCGCGATCATGATCCTCAGGACTACAGAAATAAACCCGATCTGTGAGCGATCGCAC
>JGI11826J13684_1020968_pt1 | contig 12115 bp, 7 predicted proteins | sample ElkSlonscriptome_18_FD_13684 | JGI IMG/M metagenome (IMG submission 13684)
TAACAAATGACGAATGACGAATGACAAATGACAAATGACGAATAACCTACCTGACCGCCATATCTTTAATAAACCATTGACCGTCCTGACGCACCAACTCATACTGAACCCGCAAGTTCTCATCGTATGAGAGTCCCTGATTAATTTCACCATTTTGATAGAAACGGGTTTCTTCTTTAACCGCTGCTTCCACCTTGGCTTGGTCAGAATTAGCCGGATTCGTTTGCACGGATGTTACTTTAACCTGGTGATTATACTGTGCATAAATGTTCCGTTGCTGATTGGTTTGCGCCCGTCGCCGCCAAACCGACAAAACCGGCTCGGCCAGAATTTGATCCAATCGATCAATTTGATAATCTGGTCCAAACGCTTGAGATTTCGTCGAAAGCCAGGTTTGAATCACTTGCTGGGCGGTATCTTGGGTCAGCGGACCTCCGGGTGCGATTAACTGACTATCGGCTTCAGGAATCGGAATCGGAGGTTGAGCCAGTTCCACCATGGGCTGTTCACCTTCTAAGGCTGGCGCTGATAAACTTTGGCGGAGGTTTTGTATCCAAGCAATTAACAACCACCCAATTAACCCAATACCCACTACTCCAGCAATAACCAGCAAGATAGAGCGTCTGTTTTTAGCCGCTTTGCGGCGTTCCGGTAGTCGTTGCAGGTGTCCTGGAGGGGACTGATCCAGATGTCCGGGTTCAGAGGAGCCAGTAACCGATTTCGGTGTAGTATGAACTCGACCAGCTGCTTCTGCTTGTGATCGGGCTTTGGGTTGACGCCCTGAGTCTGGTGATTTGACAGCCGTGTTTGTTGGTGAATCCCCAGAAGAATTAATGGCTTGAGTTGTAGGTTCTACCACCCGACTCGTTGCTGAAGCAACCCGTTGGCTTGCGGGTAACGTCGAGACACCAGATACCGAAGCGCGATCGCTCCCCCCTGCAAAACTGGCTGTCTGAGCTGCCCGATCGCGCTCTGTGCTGCTATATGAACCCACAACGGCTGGTTCGCGATCGCCAGAATGACCGTTACTCCGACCTGCGGATGCGCCTGTTGTGGTGTAAGCTTTTTTCTGAGCCGTCACTGACCATTGATTATTAGCCGTTGGCGTCGATTCCGGAAGCTGCTCTAAATAGGCTTGTACCTGCTCATCGGCAAAATAGTCTTTCAACGAGGCGGTTTGTTCTGCCAAGTCTCGGAAATGGGGAAATACGGAATTTTGCAGCCAGCGTTCTCCATACAGACATAATCCCGGTAACAAATCCGGAGCGCCTTGAGACTGTTCCCGAATAAAGGCTAGCGGTTCGTATTCATGACTCAGTTCTAAAGCGTGACTGGCTTCTTCGGTTTGACCCAACAGCAGCGCACAGACGGCTTGTTCTAAATGCACATCCTGACGCCGCCCCAAACGCATCAGCATTTGTTTCGCCCGGGCAATTAAAGCCGGTTGGCGCTGGGCAAATCCCCGCGCAATCAAGGCATAAACCGCCAGATAGGTGGCGACGGCGGAAGGGCGGCGGGCTTCTGCCTCAAACAGGGTTTGTTGTTGAGCCGCTGTTAAATAACCCCGTAGCTGTTGAATAAACCGCAAAAAGTCATCAATACTCAGCCCCGACTGGTCATCCCCACTGCCGTCAATCCCTTGCCGCTCCTGTAGCATATCTTGCAACAGTTGTAAACCCTTACGCCGTTCAGCAATCGTTTCATCGGGTAATGCCAGCAATTCCAGAATCCGGTAGGGACGCAGCTTATAGAGATCGGCTTGAATTTCGCCCCGCACCGTCGGAAATAAACCCTCACTCAGGAGTAATTCTTGACCCGTTTCTAGGGACAAGGCGGCATTTTCGTACTGACCTTGCTGCCATTGTTCCCGCCCCAGTTCCAAACACGCCAGCGCCAGGGTCAGGAAAATATCGGGTCGCACCAGTTGCGGGTCACCTAAGTGACCTTTATCCAAACTGATGCTGTCACGACTGTGCAAATAGGGCTGTCCCAACTGCAAGACGAGTTCATATTCCCCAAGTTCTTGCAGAATCAGCAAAGCGCCAACAAATTGTTCCTTGCTGATGTCTAAGCTGGGACTACTTGGATCAATCGTCTCCGTAGCTGTGGTTTCAGCCCCAGAGGTGATTGATTCCAACGGTAAAGAAGGGCTAGACTCTGGGTCGTAGGTTTTCTCCAGAAAACTAGCATCATAACTTGAGCGCTGTTCCGGGTCAGACAGAACCGCATACGCCTCATCCAGCAACTCCTTGCGAGACGCGATCGCCACTTCCGAATATTCCCGACGCGGAAGTTGGAGAGTGCGATCGCGATAGGCGACTTGAAGCTGTTCTGGTGTTGCCTGGATCGGCAATCCTAATATTCGGTAGTAATCGAGCGGAATTCGCACGGTTCACTTCCCCAGCGCTGCAACAACTGAATTCATGTATATTAACCTATAGCATCCCCAACATCGTAGTCATTCTACCAATACTGCCTATCCTAACTGAAAAATAGCTTTGAGTTTTGAGAACAAAATAACAGTATAGTAATTGCTGCAAGGATACTCGATTCGCCATGGTTCAGGAACGGACGTTACCCAAGTTTCAAGCTCAAGACGGTCAAATCACCAGAGACGAAGGATTACTGCTTTACGAAGATATGGTTTTAGGGCGCTTGTTTGAGGACAAGTGCGCTGAGATGTATTACCGGGGCAAAATGTTTGGCTTTGTCCACCTTTACAACGGTCAAGAAGCTATTTCAACGGGCGTGATTCGGGCAATGCGCCGGGATTATGATTACGTATGCAGCACCTATCGCGATCATGTCCATGCTTTGAGCGCAGGTGTTCCCCCACGGGAGGTGATGGCGGAGTTATTTGGCAAAGCCACTGGATGCTCTAAAGGACGCGGGGGTTCGATGCATATATTTTCAGAACCCCATCATCTTTTGGGGGGGTTTGCCTTTGTCGCGGAGGGGATTCCCGTTGCTACAGGCGCGGCATTTACGTCAAAATATCACCGTGACGGCTTGGGTGATCCGAATGCTGATCAGGTGACAGCTTGCTTTTTTGGCGATGGTGCCTGCAATAACGGTCAGTTTTTTGAATGCTTAAACATGGCAGCCTTATGGAAATTGCCGATTATTTATGTAGTGGAAAATAACAAATGGGCAATTGGCATGGCGCATGAACGGGCAACCTCCCAGCCAGAAATTTACAAAAAAGCCAGTGTTTTTGGTATGCCGGGAATTGAAGTGGATGGGATGGATGTCCTGGCAGTACACTCCGTCGCCCAAGAAGCCGTCGCCCGGGCGCGGGCGGGGGAAGGTCCGACCTTAATTGAAGCCCTTACCTATCGCTTCCGAGGTCACTCCCTCGCTGATCCGGATGAACTGCGGACTTCAGAAGAGAAGGATTTTTGGATGACTCGCGATCCGATTAAAAAGCTAGTCACGTATATGACTGAGCAAAATCTCGCCGACACTGAAGAACTCAAGGCGATCGACCAACGCATTCAAGACGTTATCAATGATGCGGTACAGTTTGCTCAGACCAGTCCCGATCCTGATCCGAGTGAGTTGCATCGTTACATTTTTGCCGAAGATTGAGGTATAATAGCCCGACCTGGCATTGGTGAACGCTAGAGGCAAGAGGGTACTAAACTTTACCATCTCATTGAACCCCTTGCCGAGCGTTACCTGAAATTTTGCCTTGAGACAAAGAAACGATGCTGTTTCAAACACTCTGACTCTCAACCAATCATTTCAATTGATTGGCGCTCAGAGTTAACAGGCGATCGCGCTGGAGTGTAACGAACCTCAGAAGACGGTTGAATTTGGTATTTGACCAGATCCGCTAAGTCCTGAAGTTGGCTAATCGCTTCAGCGCCTTCTAGCTTCATCAGTTCGCGATCGTCGCGCATTTCCGTCCAAGTGATTCCATAATCAGAGACCAAAAAGCGAATCAGGTGACTATCGCCCAGACTAACCATGAATGAGGCACTATTCATTTGGTTGCCGCAGGTATAGCATGATGCCAAATAGCCTCGGTTTTCTAGCACGATCGCCAAAGCCTGAAGATTCATGACTAGATCTCGTACAAATTGACGATGTTGCTCTGCAAGTCGTATGAACACGTTAATCCTCCAAACAGCTTTCCTACGAATATTAGATTTTATAGTTCCTAATTTTGCGGAAGGTCGCGGAAATTAGTTAGCCAGAGTAATCTTGACTGGGTGAACTACTACACCCTCTATCCCGTTGCCAAAAGCATCTGGGACTACTTTTTTAAGGATTTAAGACTCTATTTTGGGAGGGGTCAGTGCCAAATATGAGCAAGCCTTGTCTGCGGCTGATTCCTCAAATTGACTAGACTAACAGAGTTAGGGATTTGAGCAATTCTAGCTTAATGATCTGGCTCCACGAGCCTAGCCCACTTCAGGCGAGTTGCTCTCTAGGTAGCTCAAGTCATTGGGGACAATCCTCAAGTTATCTGATACAAATTACTAATGAGTTGTATCAGCCGTGACAATGGCGATCCTAAATCTGATACCATTGCCGCCTAGTCCATCGGTGGGAATTGGCTAATTGATTTGCCACCAACCGAATGTCGGTCCAACGAAGCGCACGGTTAGCCACCAGGCTACGAGTAAGCCGATGCCAATCCAAGCGCCCTTAGTCGTCAGTTTGACGAACTGCTCACCCTGACTTTTACTAATTGGGAGCCAGGGGAAGAGTCTCGCCTCTTGACCGTACTTGTCTCCAAGTGCAGTTTTACGACGTTTTGCTTCACCCATTCCTTGCATTCCTCAACTAAATGAATTCGATCTTAGCGTTATTCCTGAGATTTGGTTGGCATAAGTTTACGAAATGACAGGTAATTCTGACAATTTTCCGGGGATCGGGGATCGTTAGATTAGAAATCCTGAGCCAATCCGCAACTCAACCCTACTTAAGTTAATAATTATTTTTCATCAATAGTCTATCGGGAAACCGCCGAGAAACCCCGTACTTCAAGGCGGGAAGGGACAGGAGTGCCAGTTGAGGGGACTTGGGTTGGAGTCTTTCGGTTTAAGAATGGGTTAAGGAAATTCTGCACTCTCTGTCTTTGTATAGATATTTCAAGTAAGTGAGGTACACAGACAGATCCCCGACTTCGTCAAGAAGTCGGGGATCTTGCTTAGAGACTGTACCTCATCAACCACCAAATCTGTGTAAGTTTTACGTAACGGACACGACAGGTCTTACCCTGACAGATAGTCCTGTTCCTCTAGAAAGACTCTCGCTAGTCAAGTTATCGGACATCGACCGAACGCGATCGGTAAAACCCGCTCTTAATTACCTGAACATAAATTTTGTTAACTAGGTTAAGAATTGTCAAAGTCCTCAATTCCTTGTTTCTGTTTCCTGTTCCCCGTTTCCTGTTCCCCGTACCCTTTTCTCTTTCTACAAAAGGAAACTTAGCTTTGATTAAGGAAAAAAAAGCGAATTGACACTTGTCTCTTCTTTATAGCTAAAATCAAGGGCGAGTGTGGTTTTTTTGAGGAGTTATAAAACCATGACGACTTATGGACGTTTGGGAAAAACAGCGTCTTCAGCATTGATGTTTGCCACCTTAGGTTGCTGGGTGACCAGCTTCTCTGCCGCGCAAGCAATGCCTGTTGAATCTTCAGAGCAACAGCCGACAGATTTGGCTCGGCTGACTGAAACGTCAGGAGTAGACCCAGGACTGTTTGTGTCAACTGAAACGGGACGGGTGAATTCTCCGGTTGAGATAGCTTTTCCAGGAACTGAAGCAGAGATCACCACTGAACTAGCGGTATCCGCCACCAGTGAAGTCGGAATGATCACGTCAACGGATTCCCTCATGGAGTCCAAAGACACCTTTGTAGAAACTAAGGTTCAAGACTTAGCCCAAGCCTTACCAGAAATGGAAGACAGCAGTGATCCCACTGTACCTGATCCGCTGTTCGTTGATCCCCTAGACGCGGTAGAGGAATCTGACCCGATGGGTCAAGTGACCAATGTGTCTCAGTTAAGAGATGTTTCGCCTGGAGACTGGGCGTATGAGGCACTGCGGAGTCTGGTGGAACGGTATGGTTGTATTGCCGGATATCCAGATGGCACGTTTCGGGGCAATCGGGCGATGACTCGGTATGAATTTGCCGCTGGCGTCAATGCCTGTATGCAGCAAATTGAGCGGTTGATTGCAGGGCGTACTGACTTTCCCACTGGGGAATTAGAGACATTGCGGCGGTTAGTGCAGGAGTTTGAGGCAGAAATCGCGACCCTAGGGGCACGGGTGGATAACTTAGAAGGTCGGACTGCCCTTTTAGAAGATAATCAGTTCTCGACGACGACTAGAATCTTTGGGCAAGCGATTTTGGGGGTTCAGGGGCGTAGCGACGATAATGACTTTGAATCAGGTTTGAACACATTTGCACAGGGCAATGCTTTTGAAGACCCCGATACCGAGATTAATGCGATTAACAATGTCCAACTGAGTCTGTTTACCCAGTTGAGTCCTCGCAGTCTGCTGCTAACCAGTTTACAAGCCGGTAATGGTAGTACAACGACGACTGATCGGGGTTTTGAGCCTTTCTTTTTAGATAACTATGTCGGTTTGGGATACGAAGGGGATACCGATAACGATGTGATACTTACCGACCTCAACTATCGTCAACTCTTTGGCAGTAACTTCGCCGTCATTGTTGGACCAGAAGGAGTAAACCCAGTCAACGTGTTTCGGGGAGTCAACCGGATTGAAAGTGCGGGGTCTGGACCCCTGTCTCGCTTTGCCCAACGCAATCCAATTATCAGTATTGGCAATGGTAGTGGTGGGATTGGCTTTGATTGGCAAATTGCCACTCGCATTAGTTTACAAGGCGTCTACTCAGCTAGTACGCCAGAAGATACAGATAATGGGGGTATCTTTGGTGGAGACAATGGAGAAACCTCGATCGGGGCACAGTTAATTGTCTCTCCTTTAGATACATTGGATATCTCTTTCCAATACATTAATGCCTATTCTCCTTTTGGACGATTAGGAACAGGTGTTGGGGATGATTTACTAGCGCTACCTGGCGCATCAGGTCGAGCGCCGCTAAACACAGATGCTTTTGGGGCGGGTTTGGAATGGCGAGTCACACCCCGAATAACTGTTGGCAGTTGGGCGGGTTATACCACCTCTGATCTAACCGGTGGGGGTTCAGGAAATGTTGAGACGTTTAACTGGATGGCTTTTCTCAATCTCCCAGATTTATTTGGCGAAGGGAATATGTTTGGTTTATACGTGGGACAACCGCCTCGAATTACGGACAGTGACTTAACTACAGGCAGAAATGTCCCTGACTTTACCAACTATGGCGGAACTTTTGCAGATTTCGTGAATCAGATAGACCAAGTGGGTGAATCTGGAGATCAACCGGATACGACAACTCATTTAGAGGCGTTCTATCGCTGGCAAGTGGCAGATAATATCAGCATTACGCCGGGAGTGATTGTGATTTTCAATCCCCTGCACAACAATGACAACGATACGATCACGATTGGTGCTATCCGCACGACCTTTACGTTCTAGATTTAGGCTAGCCGGATAATCTTAGTTAGGATGGTCTGCTGGAATGTCTCAATAATCCCTCTCCACTTTGCCAAGGAGAGGGATAAAGCTGCCCTGAGTTTATTGATAGTTACAGCTCAATCCTAAGCAGCGTCTGCACTTGAGGTTTTTGATGAAGTTTGTATAAAGATGCCCCCCTAGAGGAACTGCACTCAGTCGCAGGCGTCATAGTTAAGTAAGAGCTGGAGAAATTACCCATAACCTGTGTTGTCTCATCTGTGCATACACCAACTTGGCAAGCAGCTTTAGGGTATTTTATCCCCCTCTTCTTGATTAATACTTCGCGATCTGACTCTGTTCAGGATTAAATCAGGACATATCAATAGTGGCAGTTGGGTCTCGAAGTCAGTTAAAAATACCTCGGTTCTTTTAGTTCATTCACGAATGGAGTCTTAAAGATGATTCTCAATTCACTACGCTACATTGTCGGTTTAGGTGTCGCTGGTGGCTTAGCCGTTTTACTCGCACCAGGAGCCAATGCTCAAATTGAAGTTACAGGTGGAGAAATGGCGGGTGAAGCCGCTTTCTTTGTGCCAGGAATGGATGCGGCGGGAAATGTAACCTTATTTGACGCGGCTGTGCAGAGGCTGGAATTAGAAACCTCCAATGGTTTAACCACAACATCTGTATTTGTTCCCAGTGCTGCTACCTTTACCGACAATGGAGATGGGATACCCAACAGTGGTGACACAGGGGTATTACAAGGAAAACTGACGGGACTAGCGGCTATCGGTGGTAACACGTTTGCCTTTTCTGGTCGAGATACAGTCCTTGAGTTTACGCTGAGTTCCTTTACTCAGAATTTAGATTTTGAAGGAACCCTGATTAGTGCTGACGACGAGGGTAGTGCGCCACTCGTTTTCTTGCCAGTTCTCGGTGTTTCTGTTGGGACTGAAGGGTTTTCCGCCGCAGATGGAGAATTGCAGGTGGGTGAATTTGAAGCTGACCTAGATGCTGGTTTGATTGATTTGCCTCCGAGTGTAAGTTTGGGAGACTTTGGCAGCGTAACGGTATCTCAAGAGGATTCTTTGGCGCAAACGCTTAAGTTTAAGTTTGAAGGGGAAGACATTGATATTGAAGAGTATGGGATAGCCGTCAATGGCTCCGAATTGCGTTTTCTGGGTACAGCTAATAAAAAATTTGAGATTGAAACCGTTGGTGACGACGAAGCGAGTCAGTTCAAAATTAAGGGTGAACTTGGGGTTGTCGATATTGCGATTAGTGGTGCTGAATACGAGAATTCGGACTTTGAACTGGAAGAAGTAGACCTGAAAAAATTCAAGATTGAGGGTGAAAGCGAAGGGTTTGCCACACTGTTCAATGTTGGTAGCGTGGGTTTCAGTAGCACGGGTGAAAGTGAGACGAAGTTCGAGTTTGAGCAAGAGGGGGGGGTAAAATTCAAAGGCGAAAGTAGTGGTGATGTAGTATTTACCGCGATCGCGGGATTAAGCAGTACCAACACGGATGAGGTGGAATTTGACAAGGAAACCTTTAGCGTTCGATACAATGGCTTTGAATACCCCAACTTTGATGATGACAATAACCTAATCGCCGTCTGTAACGTTTGCGCGAGTCCAAAACTAGTCTTCGATACCGACATTGATTTCGGTAACAACACAATCACTCTCGTCAGAAATAGCACCTCCAATCGCACGTCCATCAACTTTGTTAACGCCAGAAGTGGTAACACATTCGTATTCACGGGTGATGGTTCCGGAGCAGCAGCCGTTTCAGAAAGTTCGGGAGTTTCAGTTAGTGCAGGAACTTCAACAAGCGCAGGATCAGTAACCAGTACTACCGCAGCAGCAGGTGCTAGCTCCTTTAACACAAATGTTGCGGCTTTCTCTGGCTATTCCAGCACAGCAGAAACTCAATACGAAGTCTCCAACTCTATTCGCTTCACCAGTGCCAGTACTGCTCAAGGGCGAGTAAGAGTGAACTATACAGAGAGTGGTGGTGAACGTTATCTTGTCGCGACTCGCACTAGTCGCGGTCGTGCTTTAGGTCGCCAAGGCTACAAGATGGTTGGTCCGAGCAGTCGTTGCTTCCCCGGGTTGGTTGGTCTGCGTCAGATTTCTGATGAGGAACTCGACACTATTGTCGATGAAGAGGATACCGCGATGGACATGGAAGAGGAGAATACCAACACCGATAGTGACACGGAAGATGACACCGATAATGACATGGAAATGGAAGATGACGATGACGATGACGATGATGATGACGATGATGATGACGATGATGACGATGATGACGATGACCAAGCGCAGGGTAATATGAATCGCAACTTCAACCAAGGGATTGGCAATGGTGCAGAAGGTGGTGATCCTGGTAACTCCCAACCTCGTGGTGGTAGCAACGATGAAGGCGGACGGACACCTGGAGAGCGAGTCAATCCGTAAGGGCGGCTAAAGAATAAGTGTCTTCTGAGATGAGTGTAGGGGTATTGCTACCCCTACCTATCTCGTTCAAATTCATCGCAAAGTCAAAAGTCATAAGTTATCGCAAAAGGCGGAAGACTCCAGGGTAGAAGGCAGAAGGGTTCTTACTGATACCTTCTCGTTTCAGCCGTTAAAGAAAGTCCTAACCTTTATGGCGACAGCTATAAAACCTAGCGCTGATAGGTATTTCAGCCATGAACAGTACCTAATTATATTGTGGGAAGGCAGTAGTCCATTTTAATGGACTTAAGCTATTAGCCCGGAGTTTGAACTCCGGGCTCCGGGCGGCTGTCGGGGCTGACTAAAAATGGTGCAAGCTGTCAGTTTTAACCGACGCGGATCATATCTCTATGACTGCGCCCATTCGGTATGGAAAACCCCTTCCTTGTCGGTTCGCTGATACGTGTGAGCGCCAAAGTAGTCGCGCTGTGCCTGGGTCAGGTTTTGCGGTAAGCGATCGCGCCGATAGCTGTCGAAGTAATCCAAGGACGCACTAAACGCGGGAACCGGGATTCCTAACTGGTTAGAAGCCACCAGCACCTCCCGCCATGCCTCCTGGCGATCCAGAATCGTTTGCTTAAACTCTGGCGCTAATAATAAATTCGGCAATTTTGGATTCTCATTGAAGGCATTTTTGATCTTATCCAGGAATCCCGCCCGAATAATACAACCCCCTTTCCAAATCCGGGCAGTTTCTGCCAAATTGAGGTTGTAATTAAACTCCTCCGAAGCCTTACCCAACAATGCCATGCCTTGAGCATAAGAACACATTTTGGAGCAATAAAGCGCATCACGGACTTTATTGATAAACGCTTGGCTATCTCCCTCATACTTACCCGTCGTCCCGATTAGCTCCTTCGCCGCCGCGACTCGTTCCTGTTTATAAGACGAAATCACCCGCGCATTCACCGCCGCGTACATGGTGGGAATCGGTACACCCAATTCCAGAGAACTAACCACCGTCCAGCGTCCAGTTCCTTTTTGTCCGGCGGAATCCAGAATTAAATCAACCAGAGGCTGATTCGTATCCGGGTCAATGTACTTAAAGATATCCGCCGTAATTTCAATTAAAAAGGAATTTAGCTCATCGGTCGTATTCCATTCGGAAAACACCTGATGAAGCTGCTTGTGATCCAATCCTAAGCCATGTTTGAGCAAATCATAGGCTTCGGCAATGAGCTGCATATCACCATACTCAATCCCGTTATGCACCATCTTCACATAATGACCTGCACCCCCAGAACCAATGTAGGTGACACAGGGTCCATCATCCACCTGAGCGGCAATTTTGGTCAAAATCGGTTCTAACTCTTTATAGGCTGTATCCGTGCCTCCTGGCATCAAGCTAGGACCATGGAGCGCTCCTTCTTCGCCACCACTGACTCCCATCCCGACAAAACCGAGTCCGGTGGCTTCTAAGTCTTTCGTGCGGCGTTCGGTGTCTTGGTAGAGGGAGTTCCCGCCATCGATAATCATATCGCCCGGTTCGAGCAGAGGTTTAAGTTGATCGATAACAATATCAACCGGTTTGCCTGCTTTAACCATAACCAGGATTTTGCGGGGACGTGCCAAGGTTTTGACAAACTCTTCCAGGGAATAGGCAGCGGTGACATTTTTATCCGAAGCCCGCTTTGCCATAAAGTCTTCCGTTTTCGAGCTAGTTCGGTTATATACCGCCACTGGAAACCCGCGACTTTCCACATTGAGCGCCAGGTTTTCCCCCATCACAGCTAAACCGATGACTCCGAAGCTTGGTTGTGTCATATATCTCTCGTCAGAATGTAGTTGAACGGTAATCGTGTTTATTTCCCCTACAGGGTAGCCTGCCCTTTGGTGAAATCTTGTAATATTTGCATTGTGAGTATGCCGTTACACCCCCCAACTAGGATACATAAAACCTCAAACCGGATAGTCTCGCTAGAGGTGGAAACAAGGCAGGAGGGAAGCAAGGCAGGAGGCTCTAGGGCAGTGCCCTTGGAAATACTTGAGCAGCTTCGTAGATACGATGAAGCAGGGGAAGCAGGGGAAGCAGGGGAAGCAGGGGAAGCAGGGGAAGCAGGGGAAGCAGGGGAAGCAG
>JGI11826J13684_1037536_pt1 | contig 12106 bp, 9 predicted proteins | sample ElkSlonscriptome_18_FD_13684 | JGI IMG/M metagenome (IMG submission 13684)
TCGAGTCATTCACTATCGCCGACGTATTAGAACCCCTGTTAATTTCCGCCCAAGCGATCGCGGGGGAACGGGATTTAGAATTACGCTACTCGATTCCCCAAGACTTACCCCCTGTGCGGGCAAACGCTAGGGCGTTACGAGAGGTCTTAAATAATTTAATTGACAATGCCTTAAAATACACGCCCGCTGGGGGGCAAATTGATGTGAAAGCAGGTGTGGGTCAACCTAAAGATGAGACGAGAACAATGGTGGGAATTGCGATTACTGACACTGGAGTTGGAATTCCGCCCCAAGATCTAGAGCATTTATTTGAGCGACGTTATCGGGGAATACAAGCCAACACAGGGATTCCGGGGAGTGGTTTAGGGTTAGCGATCGCCAAAACACTGATTGAACAAATGCAGGGTCAAATCGGGGTCTTTAGTCCGGCGCAGTCCCCGTGGACTCAACGCCAGTTAGACGTAGCGATTCGCCGTTCTGGGGGGAAGTCAACCCAGGGAACAACGTTTGTCGTTTGGTTGCCAATTCATGAATCATGAATTTGGATTGTAGAGACGTAGCATGCTACGTCTCTACATAATGACGCTAGTTGGTGCTGATAACTAAATTCTGATCAAGTTTCATATCTAAATCGGTATCCGGTTCAATCACAATCAGATCCACACTGTTGCGACCGAGGAAGCGTTGGATTAAGCTCAATGCTACACCAGAGCCTGTACCAATCAACAGTTCTTCGGTTGCGATCGCCCGATCTCCCGTTACCGCCGAAATCGCCGCCGCCGCCGCTGTACCGAGTGCAGCATTCTTGACCAAATTTCCGACATTACTACCTTGAGTGACTGTTTCCGTCGTGGTGATAACTTCAGACGAAGCATCAATAGTCATCTGCTGACCATTCATCACCAGTTTTTCAGCGACAAATTGAGCGCCCCCATTGGTCGAACGCAACGTACCCACAACCTCACTACCCGCTGGAATTAATACTGTACCATCAGAGGTGGTGATATTCGCATCAACAGTTAATGTCAAGGGTAATTGTTCGTCTTCTTCAGCGATCAGAATTTTCTCTCGGATATATTTAACTGGAATAGTTGTACCCGCAGGAATCGTGAAATTTTGAGCAACAGGCGTTGGATCAGCAATGTACTGAGAACTGACAACTTGTGCTTCTCCTTCACTCACCAAAGCTTGGTAAATAAATGCAGCGACTTCAGCACGACTAGCATTTCGCTGGGGATTTAACGATTTAACGTTAGGATAATTCACCACCAAGCGTTCCTCTGTAGCAGCAGCTATTGATGTCCGCGCCCAACTGGAAATGCTAGAGTCATCATTGTAGTAATTTAAAACACTGGTTGAACTGGCTGAATAATCCAAGCCATTTGCCAATGAAACTAAGACTTGTTCACGGGGAATATTTTGTTCAGGTCTAAAAACATTCCCTGGATAACCCGTTAAAAATCCTGTTTTATAAGCATCTTGGATTGCAGAATACGCCCAGTATCTTGAAGGGACATCAACAAAGTTTGTTGAACCCCGTTGATCGGCTTTATTAAAAGCCTGATTTGCCTTACGCATCATCGCCGCAAACTGGGCGCGAGTTACGGGAGCATCCGGTCGGAATGTACCATCCGGAAACCCAGCAATAATATCCCGTTGGGCTAATTCGGTAATAAAGTCTTCCGCCCAGTAGGTAGAAGAAACATCTGAGAAACTTGTGGTTTGGGCAAGCGCTGATGCACCTGTAACGAAGGGAGCGATCGCACCAGCCGTTAATCCAAAGGCTAAAAATGCAGCGGTTCCAGATTGCCAGGGATGAAAGTTAGACATTAAAGGCGTTCTCCAACACGAATCGTTCTGTTTGTTAAGTTACTAGACCGTTTAGAATTCCAGATGTTCCTAAAATTTTCCTACCCATTCATTAGATAAAGTTTAGCAAGAAAATGTTTTGCGCGTCACTGCTTTATGGGAACCTTTTCAGCGTGAATGACGATCCGTCCGGACAATTAGTTTCCGAAAAATAAAAAATCCTCTACTGACTTTTAGAGTAAAGGATAAAAGCTGAAGAAGCTGGGAAAGCCGATCTTTAGGGGCGGGTTTTACCCATAACGTTTTAGCCCTGTCGGTAAAATTTGACTAAACCTGTCCGGATAACATTTTGTGACACATCGATAACTGGACTAAACCTACCCTTGTGGGAGAAAAAATTAACTGAGAACTCAAATGACCAACCCCAATCCCACATTACTAAGATTGCTGGTCAATCCAGCGGTGGTAAAGTTTTTGAATGGCTTTAAGCACGTTATTATGAGTGGACTTGGGAGAAGTCTGGGCGGGATCGAGAAGCTGTAAGCGGGTGAGAAGTTTAGCTTCCTCAGTATCTACATCGCCATCGCTGTAAATTAAGGCACTAATCGCTTCAATCAAGCCCTGATAATCCTCTTGGCTAGGATGATCGCCCAAATACTCTTGCACCCATCTATAACACTCGTCACTGGATACCGATTTGAGTTCGTTCAACAGGGGTCGAATTTCTGGGTCTTCAGCCACATTGGATTGCTGGGCGACTCGGCGCAGATATTCCCGTTCCTCTGGCTGAATTCGACCATCGATCCAAGCCGCACCAATGAGAATCTTGACTAGCTGTTTGACATGAGAGTCTGTAACCATGACGTTTTTTGAAAAACTTCTGCTCTATCTATATCAGAACTGTTCCCAAAAATGCGCTTAGACGTCCTAATCTTTACCAATGAGCAGGCTTGGTTAAGGGAAGCTGGGGGAGCAGGGGGAGCAGGGGGAGCAGAGGGAGATGGGAGATGGGGAAGATGAGGGAGATGGGGGAGATGGGGGAGATGGGGGAGATGGGGGAGATGGGGGAGATGGGGGAGATGGGGACAGTCTGGGTAGAAACGTACCATGGTGTATCTGTGTGTAGGGGCGGGTTTAGGGACTAATATTGATGGTTTTCCTTTGCTTGGCTGCAAAACCCGCCCTGACCTAACCGTTCAATTATCACAAATGACGAATGACAAATGACGAATGACGAATGACAAATGACGAATGACGAATGACGAATGACGAATGACAAATCCAAAATATTAGAGTAAAGTAAACAAGTGTAAAGAAACTTGTACCTTAACCTAACCTTATCTCCCGTTTAAGATATTTAACCCCTGTCCATTGTTCTGTGTATCGCAATGCTGGATCTTTTTAAACGATTTTTGGTAATCTTGGTGGCGTTTTGTCTGGCTAGCTCTGTTTGGGCGATCGCACCATCCGCTCAGGCTTATAACAACCCCGATCTACTCCCGGAAACCCAGACGCCCATTATTGACTTGGCGAACCTGCTCCCCCAGCTTCAGGAAGAAGCCTTAATTCAAGACATAGAAACCTTTGAGGCACAAACAGGCTGGAAGCTGCGGGTATTAACCCAATATGACCGTACACCCGGTTTAGCCGTTCGCGATTACTGGGGACTCAATGATAAAAGCGTTTTATTGATTGCTGACCCACGCGGCGGTAATCTCTTGGGCTTTAATGTGGGCGACGATTTATATCAATTTCTACCCCGTACCTTTTGGGTAGAGTTACAGACACGCTTTGGTAATCTCTACTTTGTGCGTGACAATGGGGAAAACCAAGCAATTGTCCAAGCGTTAGACACCGTTAAAACTTGCCTAAATAAGGGTGGATGTAACGTTGTTCCGGGCTTGCCTCAAGAACAGTGGATTCTCACCCTGATTACCTCTTTAGTGGGTGGTGTCGTTTTGGGATTTGCCGCGATTCCTCGCAAAGATGGACAACTTGTGGCTTGGCAATGGGCGTTAATCTTTTCTCCTTTGTGGGGTATTCTCTTCATTGCTTTCGGAATCGGTCCTGTTGTCACTCGGACGGCTGAATGGTTGCCTTTATTTCGGAATGTATTGGCGTTTGCGCTAGGGGCGTTAGTGGCTTACCTGTCACCGTTCATTGGTCAAACGACAGCGTCGGAAATGTAATTGGTCATTAGTCCTTTGTTTTTTCCAGTAAGGGCGCACGTCTATGCGCCCCTACAGTATTACAGCAGATTGCAGGTTCATTTGCTGACAATTCCTGACCACTGCACCTTTTTTTGCTGAGTGCGGCGATAGGAGAAAAAATACTCCGGTTGCTGATAGGTACAGTGAGGCGCGATCGCGACTTGTTCATCCTGTAAGCCGAGTTGTTCGAGTTGTATAGCGTTTACCCGCCGTACATCTAAACGTACTCGCCCTGGATGGGGATCATCGAAAATTGGGGGAGAGGTAAGCTGCTGTAATTCAGCCAAAATCGATTCAGAAGTATCTGTTTTATCTGTAGGGATAATGCTAGAACCGACTTCTATGGCGACAGTTTCCGAAACTTGATACACGTCTGGCGCGATCGCAGGTCCCATGGCAACCCTCAGATTGTCGAGGCGGCTACCGGTTTCTAGGAATCGCGCGATCGTATTTGGCACAATTCGAGCCGCTGTTCCTCGCCATCCTGCATGAATAGCCGCGACTCGTCCCGTTTGTTCATCGCCAATCAGCACAGGCGTACAGTCAGCCGTGCAAACCCAGACAGCTTCCTGGGGGTGTTCAGTGAAGATACCATCAGCCGCAGGTTTTTCCGGTGTCTGAGTCTGCTTTTGACTGAGTGAACCCACAATTTCAGAGGGTGTGAGGACAGTATTCCCATGAACTTGGCGCACCCGATAAACATTCGCTTCAGGCTGTAGGGCTTCTACAATTTGGTCAGGGGTACGGGGTGAGAAAGCTGAGGTGAAGAAGCCGTGATGCCAAGATTCTAGAAGACTACAGGTTAGATACGGTAAATTGTCCCACGTTTGCCAGTGCCACGTATGCATTGATTTTTGTTCATTGTTCATGGTATTCCATCAAGGCAAGGTCAGCAGTACAATAGGCTAGCTTAGCTAATCTTTACGCTGTAGTGGTACTTAATCAACAAGCTCTGGAAATAGCCCTGCAAACAGTCACACAACAGCTATCCGACTCTAGACTCCCAGGACTTCAAGATATCGGGGAGCTTGCTATCTATTTATTTGAGAGCCTATCCTCTACCAATCAAACCCTCTGGGAACTGCTAGATAGAGGAACCCCACCTCCTACCGTTGTTATCGCCGCTCAACAGACGGCTGGACGAGGACAGTGGGGACGGCAATGGCAATCGGAGCAGGGTGGGCTATACTTATCGTTGGCTTTAACCACGAATGTGGAAGCATCCAATAGCGCCCAGCTAACTATGTGCAGCGCTTGGGGTATTGCTACAGCGTTGAGATGCTATGGTATTCCTGTCCTGATTAAATGGCACAATGACCTGCTGTTGTTGGGTTATAAGTTGGGGGGTATTCTCACCGAAACTCGACTGTCTCAGGGGCAAATTACTAAAGCGGTGATTGGGGTAGGCATTAACTGGAGCAATCCTGTGCCAGAAACAGGGATTAATTTACAATCCTTTTTTGCGACTCAACCCATGAGTCCATCCGTAACCTCCCTAGAACTGTTAGCCGCAATCGTGATCCAGGGATTGCGATCGGGATACCACTACGGGTTAGAATCAGGCATTGATAATTTACGGTTGTCCTATCAAAGGTTACTGTTTCATCAGGGAGTCTCGATTCAGGTTAACGGAAATCCTGGCATCATCAAAGGCGTCACGTCAACGGGTGATCTAAGAGTTAGCGTAAACTCAGCACAGGCAACGGATGCAAATGCTGACGCCGCCATCCGTCCCGAAATTCACCTCAAGCCCGGTACAATTAGTCTGGGTTATTCTCAAGAGGTGCCTTGAGTCCAAATGTTAAATATGAGTTGTTTGGATTACGGAATCAGTGTTCTTGCCTAATTAAATTCCCTTAAATTGACTAAAAATTTTTACTCAATATTAGATTGAGAGTGAGCCATGAGGAGTGAGTCCCAAATGAATAAACAAACCGTCGCCAATTCCACCCCAACGGGCGTATTTTATCGGTATCCCTGGCTGAAGCAGGGCATCAGTGTGATGGGAGGACTCGGTGTTCTCAGTAGTGGTTTGGTTGTTGCTCAAACCGATGCACCAATCGACACAGGCGTAGCCCCAGCCGCACCGCCTGCTCCCCCAGCAATTAAATTTACCCCGCCGCCCCCAGCACCTCCCGCCCAGCCTAAACCTGCTGCGCCACAAGCTATTGTTGCACCGCCAGCCCCAGCCCCTGCGCCTAAACCTGCTTATCGACCCCCGGCTCCTGCGCCTAAACCTGCTGCTCCTGCACCAGTTACGGTTAGTAAGCCTCCAGCCCCGGCTCCGGCTGCACCAACACCCAGAGTGGCGACACCTCCAGCGGCAAAACCGAGACTAAATGCGCCGAGTCTCTCCATCCCGGCTCCCGCTACCTTAGCCAAACCTCCGAAGGTTATTGTTAATCCTTCCCCGGCTCAGACGGCGACTCAAGCCCCAGCCGCGCCGAATAATAGCTATATTGATCCGACCAACTACAGTCTGGGGGCAACACGGGGAACGGAAAAACCCACTGTGGTTGTGACTGAGCGGTCAACTGGTTGTCAAACCGTGTCGCGCAATGGACGATTGACGAGTGGGAGTTGTGGAGGTCAAGCGACGCCAACACGCCGAACGGCTAACGCCGGACAGGTTCAACCGCAACCGCCTCAACCCCAAAGAGCAACAGCAGCCGGAACTCGACTCCCTACACCTCCAGTTGCGGTCAATGCCAGTGTGGGACGCCCAGTCCGGTCAGTTCAACGGGTTGCCGTGTCTGGCAATTCTGGGGGACGGCAGTATACTCGCCGTCCTCCCGTCTCCTCTCTATCCCCAACGGCATCATCCAAAACCACTCCCACGGGTCTGACTTACTATAATTTTTCCAACCGACCCCAGGGACGTACTATCGTCGGTAATGCCAGCTTTATTTTCCCCTTAACCATTCCGTCGGCAATTAGCTCCGTATTCGGGTGGCGCACCCATCCGATTACCGGAACATCTCGTTTCCATGCGGGTACAGATATCGCCGCCCCGACGGGGACACCCGTTTTGGCGGTGGCTCCTGGTGAGGTGGCTACGGCTGATTACTTAGGTGGCTATGGACTAACGGTGATTTTGCGCCATGAGGAAGGGACTCAGGAAAGCCGCTATGCTCACCTGTCAGAAGTTTTTGTGCAACCGGGTGAATCGGTGGATCAGGGTAATGTGATTGGGCTGGTTGGTAGCACCGGATTTTCCACCGGTCCCCATCTTCACTTTGAATGGCGTCATCAAACCACTGATGGTTGGGTGGCAGTTGATGCTGGCGCTCATTTAGAATATGCTATGGCTCAACTGATTGATGCGTTGCAGGTGGCACAGGCGATCGAGCAACCGGATTCGTAAGCTAATTATAGGTAGAGACGTAGCATGCTACGTCTCTACCTGTTCCGATTTTTCAATGACTGAGTGGGTGTTCTGGTTTTCAGCTATACTTTGGCTTCCAGGGACTTGAGATATTCGGTATTGACACCGGATTCGCGGATCAGGGCAATTTTACCTGTCCGGGCGACTTCCCGAAGTCCAAACTTGCTCAAAATCTGGACGATCGCGACCATTTTTCCCGGGTCTCCCACAACTTCAATCGTTAGGGAATCCTCGGCAATATCGACCACCCGCGCCCGGAATACTTGGGCAAGTTCAATAATCTCCGATCGCGTGGAACTGGTGCCGTTAACTTTAATCAACATTAATTCCCGTTCCACACAAGGAGTCGTGGTAATCTCTTGAACCTTGATCACATTGATCAACTTGTAGAGTTGCTTGGTGAGTTGCTCAATCGATCGCTCATCCCCAGGCACTACCATCGTAATCCGGGAAATCCCAACTTTTTCCGCAGGACCTACGGCGAGACTTTCAATATTGAAGCCGCGACGGGCAAATAAACCAGCGATGCGAGTTAAGACGCCAGCTTCATCTTCAACTAAAACGGAAAGGGTGTGTTTCATCAGCTAACCCCAAAGTGGCACAAAGGCAATTGCCTCTTCCTTCTTTATAATCGTGTCTTGGTATGAGGCTTATATATCTTACCGTGGTCTGAAAAAATAACAAGACTTAATTAATCTATTTTTTGACTTTAAGCCCGGTGAAACCCAAACCCCGTCGTCGGGTATGGCAAAATTAAACGTAAAACCCAAGATTTCCATGACAGCAACCACTCCCTCCCTACCCACTCAATATGATCCCACCACGACCGAAGCCAAATGGCAGCAGTTCTGGGAAGAACAGGGCGTCTTTCAAGCCCACCCAGAACAAGGTGGTGAACCCTATTCCATGGTGATTCCACCGCCCAATGTCACAGGTAGCCTGCACATGGGTCACGCCTTGGGACAAACCATTATGGATATCCTAGTCCGCTATAACCGGATGAAGGGGTTTAATACGCTGTGGGTTCCGGGGACTGACCATGCCAGTATTGCCGTGTCCACAATCTTAGATCGGCAACTGAAAGCCGAAGGCAAAACTCGTCAAGATGTAGGACGGGACACCTATCTGAATCGCGCTTGGCAATGGAAGGAAGAATCAGGGGGTTGGATTGTTAACCAATTGCGTCGCTTGGGTGTGTCGGTGGATTGGTCGCGGGAACGGTTCACCATGGACGAAGGCTTGTCTAATGCTGTGCTGGAAGCCTTTGTCCAACTCTATGACGCCGGACTGATTTACCGGGGTGAATATATGGTGAATTGGTGTCCCCAATCCCAGTCGGCGGTTTCGGATTTGGAGGTGGAAAATAAGGAAGTTAATGGTCATCTGTGGCATTTTCGTTATCCCCTGACTGAGGGAAAGGGGTCAGTGGAAGTGGCGACAACTCGCCCGGAAACCATGCTGGGGGATACAGCAGTGGCGGTTAATCCCAACGATGAACGCTATCAGCATTTAATTGGCAAAACCTTGACCTTGCCGATTATGGGGCGAGAAATTCCGGTGATTGGGGATGAGTTAGTTGACCCTAGTTTCGGTACAGGCTGCGTCAAAGTGACACCTGCCCATGATCCTAATGACTTTGAGATGGGCAAACGCCATGACTTGCCCTTTATTACTATTCTGAATAAAGATGGCACGCTGAATGAAAATGCGGGCGAGTTTCAAGGACAAGACCGATTTGTGGCACGGAAAAATGTGGTGCAGCGCCTCGAAGCGGATGGATGCCTGGTTAAGGTAGAAGACTACCATCATACGGTTCCCTATAGCGATCGCGGTAAAGTCCCGGTTGAACCCCTATTATCGACCCAATGGTTCGTCAAGATTCGTCCCCTGGCGGATAAAGCCTTGGAATCGCTGGATCAGCATAACTCCCCCAATTTTGTCCCCGATCGCTGGACAAAAGTTTACCGAGACTGGTTAGTTAAACTAGAAGACTGGTGTATTTCTCGCCAACTCTGGTGGGGACATCAAATTCCTGCTTGGTATGCGGTCAGTGAAACCGGGGGACAAATTACCGATCATACTCCCTTTATCGTGGCTCATAGTGAAGCCGAAGCCTTAGAAAAAGCAACAGCACAATTTGGCGAATCTGTCAAACTCATTCAAGATCCCGATGTTCTCGACACTTGGTTCTCCTCCGGCTTGTGGCCCTTCTCCACCATGGGCTGGCCCCAACAGACAGCAGATTTAGAGACGTACTATCCTACCACCGTATTAGTTACAGGCTTTGATATCATCTTTTTCTGGGTTGCCCGGATGACGATGATGGGAGAATATTTTACCGATCAAATGCCATTCCAAACCGTTTATATCCATGGTTTAGTCCGGGATGAAAATAACAAAAAGATGTCCAAGTCGGCAAATAATGGCATTGATCCACTCATCCTAATCGAGAAATATGGTACTGATGCGCTGCGCTATACCTTAATCCGGGAAGTCGCGGGTGCAGGTCAAGATATTCGTCTAGAGTATAATCGCCAAACCGATGAATCGGCATCCGTAGAAGCCTCGCGCAACTTTGCCAATAAACTGTGGAATGCGGCGCGGTTTGTGATGATGAATCTGGATGGTAAATCGCCTCAAGCCTTGGGTTCGCCATTGGCACAGGAACGGGATACATTAGAATTATGCGATCGCTGGATTCTCTCGCGCTTTTATCAAGTCGTTACTCAAACCCGTCAGGATCTCGAACAGTACGGTTTAGGAGAAGCCGCCAAGGGACTCTATGACTTTATCTGGGGTGACTTTTGTGACTGGTATATTGAACTGGTTAAACAACGCCTGCGACAGCAGGGAACCCAATCGCGGCAAATCGCCCAGCAAACCCTGGCATACATTCTTGATGGTATCCTGAAACTGTTGCATCCGTTTATGCCGCACATTACCGAAGAAATCTGGCATACTTTAACTCAAAAGACAGACGAGTCTTTAGCGCTACAACCCTATCCGGCGTTACCCCAGGAAACCGAACCTGGTGCATTTCCCATCAATCAAGACCTAGAAAAGCAGTTCGAGTTACTCATTGGTGCAATCCGCACTATCCGTAACTTGCGTGCTGAAGCAGGGGTTAAACCCAAGACAAAAGCCCCGGTGATTTTGCAAAGCGAAAATCCGAATGAACGGGAGATTTTACAGAAGGGTGAATCTTATCTACAAGACTTAGGCAAAGTTGATACCTTGACGATTGTGCCAGCCTTAACCGAAGAATTGAAAAACACGATGGCAGGTGTAACGGGTACGGTTCAAGTAATTATTCCTCTAGCCGGTTTAGTCGATGTTGAAACACTTCGCGCTAAGTTAGAAAAAGACCTCAGTAAAATCGATGCTGAAGTCAAATCTCTGTCTAGTCGTTTGGCGAATCCAAACTTTGTCAATAAAGCCCCCACCCCTATTGTCCAGGGTGCCAAGGATGCATTGAGTGAGTCTCTGCATCAAGCCGAAATTTTGCGCGATCGCCTCAAGCGACTTTAAAACTGATGATAAATTATTCTTTCGTGAAAATCAATTCCTTGCTCATTAACGACCAACAACTAACAGGCTATGCTACATCTGGGTGAAGTGCAGAAAAATGACAACGACGGCAGCATTAAACTCGAATTGCTAGCTCGTCAAGAATCGGATGATTGCTGGGCAGTCATTAATCCACCAGAAAGCATTTCGCTAGATGGTGCGAACTCCATTCATCAAGGATCGTTAGTGTTGGTAAACATTTCTGACAATCAAGAGGTTCAGGATATTCAATCTGCCAAGGAGTGGGTATTAAACTTCGTCCACCGATACCTAACTATCGGAATTACGCCCATGTTCTTACAGGAAGAAGTAACCCGCACCGAACAATGGCGACAAGATTTGACGTTACAAAGTCAAGATTTAACTCGTCAGCGTGCTGAAATGGAAGCCCGTCGCGAAAATATTCAAGCCTTGGAAATTGAATTAAAACTCCAACAGCAACAAATGGAAGAACGGGAGGTTAAGTTACAGGAGCAATTAGAAAAGTATAATATTACTCTTCCGGATGAAGACGATGAGGAAGATGAGGAAGATGAGGGAGATGGGTGAAGCAGAGGGAGCAGAGGGAGCAGAGGGAGCTGGGGAAGCAATGTAGAGACGTAGCATGCTACGTCTGGAAGCTGGGGGAAAAGAGGCGTTCCGATGAAACATCTTTTGTAGGGGCGGGTTTTACTACTAACATTTCGTTTTCACCCTGATGTAACTAAACCCGCCCCAACCTAACCGTTCAACTATCGCAAATGATAAGCTGTCATGCATTTAAATTGGGTATTAGTAGTGAGCAAGATGCAAAGCCTGCGGCATGGCTTCGCTTAACGCACGACAAATCACCAATCCCCGAACTCAGGATTATTTTGATTATCAGGATTCTGATTGGACATAAACCCTGAACGATGACGATTTGCCGCTACCGTAAAATCATCATCAATATAAAACGTCACCTGCACCGGACCATATTCTTCCTCAATCATGCCCTTAATTCGTTCCACCAGTACAGAGGTTACGCCAGCAAATTCAGGATGAATGATTAGGTGCATTTGAATATACACATAACGCCCGACAATTCCCCGTGACTGAATATGATAACAGTGCGTAATTCCGCCAACTTGATGAGCAATTTGCGCTAGAATTTCGG
>JGI11826J13684_1020852_pt1 | contig 12020 bp, 8 predicted proteins | sample ElkSlonscriptome_18_FD_13684 | JGI IMG/M metagenome (IMG submission 13684)
CCTTGTCCGATTAATGCCAATATTTTTAGGGGAGTATTCGGTTGGCGGAGTTTGGCGGTTAATCGGGTGAGAAGTTCATCGCGCCCTTGCCAAACGGGGATTGTGGGGAATCCTTGATTGGTAATTAGTCGAGTTTGTGGGGTGGTGAGGGCGGGTTTTGTTGAGGCGTTGGGGGTTGATGGTGTTGAGTTAGCGTCTAAACCCGCCCCTACATTATTTGGGGTTGGCGGGTTGAGGGTGTTTTTTGGGTTGGTTGCGGTGGTGAGGGCGGGTTTTGTTGAGGCGTTGGCGGTTGATGGTGTTGAGGTAGCGTCTAAACCCGCCCCTACATTATCTGGGGTTGGCGGGTTGAGGGTGTTTTTTGGGTTGGTTGCGGTGGTGAGGGCGGGTTTTGTTGAGGCGTTGGGGGTTGATGTTGTTGCGTTAGCGTCTAAACCCGCCCCTACAGCAGATGGGTTAGGTGGGGAATCGGGATTGACATTTGGCGCGTTTTGGGTTTCGGGATTTTCCCCAAAATCGGCAACCTCTCGCCAATCATAGCCGAGTTTATTACAGAATTCGAGAAAGTTTAAGTGGTCAACTGGTCTACCGTTGAGAAAGCTGTTCACCGTGTTTTGACATACGCCGACGGCTTCGGCTAAGTCAATCTGACGCGGGAAGCCATTGCGCCTGAGTGCTTTTTTCAGCTTGGGGATATAGTCGGGATGAACCCTTGTACCTCTGGACATGCGCGATCGCACAATCTTTTTCTCAGTATACCAATAGCAATAATCCTGCCTGGGACTAACTTGGGACTAACTTGGGAAAAAGTGGTTAACAAATGGGTTGGGATTGGGATTAAACCTGGGATTCGGGGGTGTTTGATGGAAGAGTAAAGCATTCAACCCGATTGTGATGAATAGGAAGCATTCTGAACTTTTGCTAACAACCTTGGAAGTGAGTACATTTGTCGTGACTCTGTACACCTATTCGGCTTTTGTAGGAATTGCGGCGGCGGGTTTAGCGATTTATTGTTTACTTCAGCAAGCGCGGGAGGAGGGGTAGTATTGTGTTCGTTCGTAGTAGAGGAACCTTAGCATTAGATTTTGTTGGGTTTCCTTACGTCAACCTAACCGACAATGCTTAATCTCAATCAAAGTCCCCCTTTTGAAGGGGGATTTAGGGGGATCAAAAGTTAAATGGTGCGTTACTTCGCTAACGCTACGGTTTGATGGTGTAGGGTGGAACATTTCATGATTCATCGTTTATATAAGCTTATCCATTAAGTAAGGCATTGATAATCGTTGCTAGTTTCTTCAAGTTCACAGGTTTAGTCATATAATAGGATACACCTGCGGCTAAACATTTTTCGCGATCGCCTGACATGGCTAGCGCCGTTATCGCAATAATTGGAATGGTGGCGGTGCGGGGGTTGGCGCGAATCTGTTGGGTGGCGCTTAACCCATCCAGTTCTGGCATCTGAATGTCCATTAAAATTAAATCAGGCTTGTGTCGTTGGCTGAGTTGTACGGCTTCTTTGCCATCTTTTGCCATAATCATTTCATAGCCGATTCCCTGTAAGTAATCAGATAGGGTTTGGGTGTTGGCTTCGTTGTCTTCAGCCAATAAAATTAAGGGAGTTGTTCTCGGCAAATTTGTATCTTCAATGTCTGATACACTACACCCCAATGTCGCCTTTTCTGCGGGGTAACTGATGGAATGATTCGCTGGATGAGAACGCCAAGGTAGTCTCACGGTAAAGCAACTCCCTTTTCCGAGTTCACTTTCGACTGTTACCCATCCCCCGTGTAATTCCACAATCCGCCGGACTAATGCTAATCCTAACCCGGTTCCCTGATGTCGCCGGGATAAACTACTATCAATTTGGACGAAGGATTGAAAGAGTTTCTCCCGATGTTCTTTAGCAATTCCAATTCCCGTATCATTAACACTGATATAAAGCATCTCATTTGGGGAAGTAGAGACGTAGCATGCTACGTCTCTACATTCCATATCTTTGTAAATTTCTACCGTAACCTGTCCCCCTTCTGGGGTAAATTTCACCGCATTACTTAATAAATTAATTAAGACTTGCTGTAAGCGTCGTTCATCCCCCAGAATCGTTCCTAATCCTTCTGCAATATTCCCCGTCAGGGTAATGTTTTTATCTAAGGCTAGAGGTTTAATCAACGTCAAACTCGCATCACACAGTTGGCTAATACTAACGGGTGTCAGGTTTAACTCCAACTTCCCGGATTCAATCTTGGCTAAATCGAGAATATCGTTAATTAACTCCAGTAAATGTCTACCACTTTTTTCAATCGTGGCGAGAGACTTGCGCTGCTTTTCGGTAATCTCGCCATAGACTTCTTCTTGTAAGCTTTCCGATAAGCCTAGAATCGCATTCAGCGGCGTTCGCAATTCATGACTCATATTTGCCAGAAACTCGTCTTTTAACCGGGTGGCGTGGGCGAGTTCCGCATTGGTTGTGGCTAAGATATCATTATTGTGGCGCAATTGCTCGTATAATTGAGACTGTTTAATCGCGATCGCGAGTTGGGTGGCTAACGACACCAGTAACTCAATCTCCCAGGTTTGCCATTCTCGCGGATGGGAACATTGATGGACGATTAGTAATCCCCAGAGGATATCCTGCTGCACAATCGGGACAACCAGTTTTGCCCGGATTGCGTACTCCCGCATGAAGTTTACCATACAGGGTAGAACCTCTTCGCGATCGCGATCGGCTAAAGCATACACTTGTCCCTGAACATAATTCTGATAACAGCTTTGGGGAAAGGCTTCCGCTGGAAAGATAATATTCAATAACTGGGGAAATCCTGAGGCTACCCCTTCCGCAATCGCCCGTCCCCGATTATCCTCAAAAAGCTGATACACTAATACTCGGTCAGCCATGAGTAATTGTTGGACTTCTTCAACCGTTGTTGTCAGAATTGTCTCCAAGTCTAGGGATTGGCGAATGCGTCGAGACATCGCACTGATTAATCGTTCTCGTTCAACTTGTTGGCGTAGAGTTTCCTCTACCTGTTTGCGCGATGTAATATCTGAGGCTGTACCGAGAATCTGTTTCGCTTTCCCCTCAGATGTGCGCGTAAAAATCGTATCCCAACTATATAACCAACGCCATTGACCATTCGCATGGCGCATCCGATACTCACATTCAATAATATCCCCATCTTTCGCGGTATCAAAGTGTTGATGCTGGCGTGAAATTTGGGCTAAATCATCGGGATGCATTAGTGATTCAAACAGATTGGATTGCATCTGCTGAATCTCCTCTGGACTATAACCCAGCACTTGAGCCACGGAACGGTTAATATAGATATTACGTTGTTCGACGATATCATAAATATATAGCACATTCGGATTCGTATCCGCAATTCGTTGGATAAATCGCTGACTCTCTTGCAGCGCCAATTCTGGTTTTTTGCGATCGCTAATATCCCGAAAATAGACCGATAACCCTTCTTCTGAGGGATAGACTCGCACTTCATACCAGGTATTGTTCGGTGTATACAACTCCTCAAACGCCATCGGTTTTTGGTCTCGCGCCGCTTGGCGATAGATGGTTTCAAATTGGGTGCCGATGGCGTCCGGAAATTCATCCCAGATACATCGACCAATCATATCGGCTACGGGACGATTAATTAAGGGTGATAAGAGGGAGTTGAAGTGGGTAAACCGCCAATCCTGATCCAGGGCAAAAAAGCCTTCAGTAATACTTTCTAATATATTATTAATCTTGCGATGGGAATCTTGCAAGGCTAATTCCGTTTGCTGGCGTTCCTTAATTTCTTGGTGCAGTTGTTCCACCGTCTGTTCTAACGCCGTTGTCCGTTCTTGTACCCGCTTTTCTAGGGCTTCATTTAGGTGTTTCAGCGATTCTTCAGCCTGTTTGCGATCGCTAATATCTCGATAGGCGCTTAAAAATAAGATTTCGTTGTCTTGGTGAATGATTGAGTGGGAGACAAGCAGAGTTTTCTGGACGCCGTTTTTATCGCAAAATGTTGTTTCAAAGGTGCGGAGTTTGCGCTTCTTGCTGGAATTCTTTTGCCATTGCTTCATCTGCTGATAGAGAACCGGATCAGGATAAAGTTTCGCCATGAAATTATCACAACGGTTTGCCTCTTGCCTGGTATAGCCCGTAATTTGCTGCATTTGATGGTTAAAGATACGGAATTTTCCCTGACCATTACTCAAGGTAATTCCTTCGCCCACGGTATCAATCACCGTAGACAATTGTCCCGCCATGGATTGAATCGCTTGTTCGCCTTTTTTGCGTTCGGTAATATCTGTAACCGTGGTTACCCGCAAGCGCTGTTCCCCTTGCTCCATAATCGGTCCAGTGGTAACCTGAATATGAATAAATTTACCATCATGACGTCGCATCTGCCATTCACCGGAATGATGGGGGTCAAAGAATTCAGTTAAGGATTGTCCTAATAAGTAATCACGGGGATAAGCAAATAGTTGACAAAAGGCGGGATTCACCCGTACCAGTCGCCATTGTTCATCGGTAATACATAAGCCTACCGGGGCAGATTCATAGAATAACTCTAATAGTTTTTCACTGGTTTGGGCTTGTTCCTGCGCCTGCACTCGATGGGATACATCTAGCCACGCGCCAATAATTTCTTGGGGAATTTCTTGGTCATTGCGAATCAGTTTCCAATCATCTTGTAGCCAAATATACTGCCCATTTTTCTGTTTAAACCGATATTCTTGAATCGAATAGCCTTGTTGAAATAGTTGGGCAAATCCGGTAAGTACGGTGGGTAAGTCTTGAGGATGAATGTGATTTAACCAAAAATCGGGTTGATTCAGGATTTCGGCGGGGGTATAGCCAATCAGGGCGGTAATATTATCACTAATAAATGTGGTTTGATAAGGAGGAATAAACTGGCGACTATAAATAGCTGTGGGACTCGCCGAGAGTAAATAATGCAGTCGTTCTTGAGTCGCCTTTGCCAACTGTTCTGCCTTTTGCCGTTCCGCCAGTTCTGTTTGTAGTTGGACAAACGCATTCGCTTGTTGAATCGCGATTGCGATTTGCACACTGAGTTGTTCTAATAAGTCTAATTCCTGGGATTCCCATTGACGGGGGGCGGCACAATGATGGGCAACTAATAAGCCCCAAAGTTGTTCGTTGATAATAATGGGGACGGTGAGAATGGCTTTAACGTGAAACTTTTCAAGTAATTCTAAATGGCAAGGAGTTAAGCCTTGATGATAAATATTATGCGCCACCTGACGTCGCCCATTCAGATAGTCAGCCCCCTTAGTTTCTTGGAAGTAACCATCGCGAACTTGTGAGCCAATAACTGGGGGAAAATCACCCACCGATTCCGCCACAATCTCCCCACTCCAATCTGACGCGAACTGATAAACCAAGACGCGATCGCAATGAAGGAGTTGGCGCACTTCCTTAACCGTGGCTTGGAAAATATCCGGAAGTTTCAGGAAGCAGCGAATCCGTTGGGCGATGGAGCGTAAAATATGTTCCCGTTCTGCCTGTTTTTGTAATTGGTGGGTACGGGATTGGACTAATTCTTCCAGTTGAGTGTTGCGACTTTCGAGTAAGTCAATCTTTTCTGCTTCTAACTGACCGATAACTTGCTGGAGTTGGTCAATTACGCCATACATTTCCATCGGATCAAGCACTTGTAGCAACCGCGTTTGGGTGACAATTCCCAACAATCCCCCCCCCTCACCCGTTACCACTAATCGCCGCACATAACGACGCTGCATTTCCTGATGGGCGTACCAAAGATTATCCGTGGAACGCAGGCAAAATAGGGGTTTACTCATCACATCCTTTGCCTTCAATCCACTCAGATTGACACCCAATACCTGAAACTGAACAATATCCCGTTCGGTGACAATTCCCACGGGTTTTTGTTGATAGTTTCCGGGAAACTCTTGACAGATAACCACACAACTAACCCGATGTCGTGCCATTAACTGCGCCAGTTTCAGAACCGAAGTATCGCCTGTTGTTTGAATCACCGTCTTATTCATCACCTCATCCACAGTTCGTAGCTTCAGCAGATGGGAGGGTTCAATAAGTGAACGTAGGGTGGAAAGCGTAATGACACCCAGTAATTGTTCCTGATCATCCACCACAGGCAGATGACGAATCTGGTATTGTTTAAGAATACTCAGGACACTGAAAACATCTCGAAACTCGCTCGATTTGAGACGATACTCCGGGGGACTCATCACCTGACGAATAGTCACCCCCGCCAAATTGCGCCCCTGTGCAGTTAAGCGCACCACATCCCGTTCAGTAAAGATACCCACAAGTTGGGTTCCCTGGGTAACTAAGACACAGCTAGTGGAAGGAGACAGTAAAGGATTCTCCGGGGATTCTGGCGTCTTTTCTCCCTCCTGGGAACAGAAACATCCCTGTACCTGACTCATTTGCGCCAAAACCTCAACCACAGGGGTATCCGGCGTCACAGTAACCGGAGTGCGATCGAGGATATCGTCAAGCTGGGGAGAGTGGAAGCACCAAGATTGATGGGGGAGATGAGGAGCGGATGCCATAGGGATGCTAAACTAATAGGCTAGCGATAAGGAATTAAGTCATAAAGGTTGAATGGGGGGTCGCTTGACATTCTCCCCGCCTTCAACGAAGTAAGGCGGGGAGAATGTCAAAGTGCCAGACTTAGCATTGCGCCCCTGATTGAGCCTGTGTAGACAGTATGAATACTCAACTCACCCCCTCGGAACTAAATTCCTATCAAACAATATTACCCAATGATGATCCAGCCCAGGACGCGATCGCGAAAATTCCGCAATTTCACGGATTCTAACTCCTCGAGTCAGGAACTATGCTTAAAAAGCAAGGACAAGGAAGCAAACTCTCAGTTGTAGATGCAGTTCCCTGGTAGCTATCTCTCGCTACCAGGATTTTTCTTTCGATTGCTTAACGTTTGAGACACCTTGATTCCGTGAAATCGCGTAATTCTCTTATTTTTGGAAATTAGGCTGACTCAAAAATCCGTATGAAGACTGAGGCGATTGTTAATTGTGATCAGTCAAAATAAAAATTACTGAGAATTCAAAGTTTGTCTACCCCTCTAGACTTATGCCTGAAGATACCTACCAACAATTACTCCAAGCGGCTACCGCCAGATATTACGCTTTATTATATCAAAGCTATAGTCAACTTAGTTTGGATGACAAAATATTTATCGAGAATTTCCGCTATTACAAACAAATGTCTTTGAATCAGGTGGTTCAAGCGTTAGACGAGCAACTGAGGCAGAACCACGGTAAGGATTATTTGAGTACCCGTGAAGATACTACATTATTTAATGTGAGTATCGATCGATAAACTCTTCCTTGACCCAGGGTTGGGAGAAAGGGCGACCCAAGTAAACGGAATTATTGTCAAGTCCGTTTAAACGGACTTGAGCTATGAGCCTTGAAATCGATTTCAAGGCTGTATGAGTTCCATTAAATTAAAGCTCTTGCTGCTGAAAATTTGGATTTGGGAATGTCATAAGGGCGATAGTATATATCAACAATTTTAGCTAAATCCGCTAAGGTATAATTCATGTCAAATAACGATAATTTCAGACAATGAAAAAAGGCAATATCCATCGTCAATCCCAATTGCTGACAAAAGTTTTCTGAGAGTCTACTTCCATTACGTTTATGCCGCAGATGCCGAGCGACAAACAGTTGTCTTAAAACAATGAGTTTTTGGAACACAACCTCGATAATCCGGGCGGGCGACTGCAACCCCGTCATCTCTCGTGTTGGACTCGGCGTATTCTGTTCAAATCTAAAGTGAGCGTCTTTGAGTTGAAAAATTAAACACAGTTGCTGTACGACTTGGACTTGGAACAAATGTTCTAGTTGTTCAACTCGCAACGCTCCTTGCTGTTTCAGATACAATCCCAGAGGTTGATCTTCTGGACACAACTGAGCCAGTTTCGTGACAACACGGTTACTCACCCACTCGTATTGCTGAATCAGTGAGAGTAAACCTTGATCATTCAACTGGTTGGCGGCAGTGATAACATTGCCATTCTCTACCCAAATATAATAAGACGACGCATCTGTTGACTCCGATCGCGATCGCAGCATCAGTACGCCGCTTTTATTTCCCTGATCGATAAATCGAAAAATTTCCGACAGAGAAAAATCCGAAAGAAACCCTGTAATGGACATGGCTGGTGAATTGAACCCCTACAACTATTGTCTCGATTAACGGTTAAACTCAATCGCGATCGCCAAATTCGGTCAGATCACGATTTATAATGAGTGGGTGTTGTTGTTGTATGGCGATCTGGCTCTGTGACCCAAACTCCCCTTCCTAATTCCCGCTCCTCTACCGATGTGGTAAACGAACAACCGGATGCCTTAGGGCGTTTTGGCAAATTTGGCGGCAAGTATGTGCCGGAAACCCTAATGCCAGCGCTGTTCGAGTTAGAGCAGTCGTTTAAACAGTACCGCAACCACCCCGATTTTCAGCAGGAATTACAACAGTTATTACGCGATTATGTCGGGCGTCCTAGTCCTCTATATTTTGCTGAGCGTTTAACCGCCCACTATGCCAGACCTGATGGCGGTGGAGCGCAAATTTATTTGAAACGGGAAGACTTAAATCATACCGGCGCTCACAAGATCAATAATGCCTTAGCCCAGGTCTTATTAGCCAAGCGGATGGGCAAAAAGCGGATTATAGCAGAAACCGGGGCAGGTCAACATGGTGTGGCAACAGCAACGGTTTGTGCGCGGTTCGGCTTGGAATGCATTATCTATATGGGTGTTCAGGATATGGAGCGCCAAGCCCTGAACGTGTTTCGGATGCGGCTCATGGGTGCGAAAGTTCAACCCGTTGCGGCGGGAACGGGTACGCTCAAAGATGCCACCTCGGAAGCGATTCGCGACTGGGTAACGAATGTGGAAACCACCCATTACATCCTCGGTTCAGTCGCCGGTCCCCATCCCTATCCCTTGCTCGTGCGTGACTTTCAGGCAATTATTGGTCAAGAAACCCGCACGCAATGTCAAGAGAAATGGGGTGGCTTACCGGATATCTTGTTAGCTTGTGTCGGTGGCGGTTCCAATGCAATGGGACTCTTCCATGAATTTGTTAACGATGAGAGCGTGCGGTTAATTGGTGTTGAAGCGGCTGGGGAAGGTGTTACGTCTACCAAGCACGCCGCTACTCTAACCTTAGGGCGTCCCGGTGTACTGCATGGGGCAATGAGCTATTTACTCCAAGATACCGACGGTCAAGTGGTGGAAGCCCATTCTGTTAGCGCGGGACTAGATTATCCGGGTGTTGGACCCGAACACAGTTACTTGAAAGATAGTGGTCGAGCAGAATACTATAGCGTCAGCGACCAAGACGCGATCGCAGCGTTTCGCCAGTTATCGGAACTCGAAGGGATTATTCCCGCCCTAGAAACCGCCCACGCGATCGCATATCTAGAAACCCTCTGTCCTCAACTTCAGGGTAGTCCGAAAATTGTGATCAATTGTTCAGGTCGCGGTGATAAAGATGTACAAACCGTTGGTAAGTTGATTCAGTTAGACTCCCAGGATTAAACAGTGCGGTCAACGTCTCTTTTGGTCATGAGTGGATTCCTGCTGCTAAAGTTAGGACTCAGTAGCTGTGATTCGGTGTTGAGTTTCAAGACAACTCCGGTGAGTCAATCCGAATCTCCGGCAACTGTGTCTCAACAGCCAAATGACGGTGATTTTACGAATTGGGAAGGGTTGGTGCATCAACAGATTAATCAATATCGCCAGTCCCAAAACCTGCCCCCATTAACCTTAGACGCGAGCATTAGCAAGGAAGCCAGACGCCACAGTCAGGCAATGGCAACCGGGCGTGTCCCGTTGGGTCATGGGGGATTTGAACAACGAGTCCGGGCGATCGCGCAATCTATCTCCTATCGCCAAGCGGCGGAAAATGTCGCCTATAATCAAGGCTATTCTGACCCGGCGACACAAGCGGTGCAAGGTTGGCTCAAAAGCCCAGGACATCGAAAAAATATTGAAGGGGATTTTGATGTCACCGGGATTGGCGTGAGCAAAAATGCCAAGGGAGACTATTACTTTACCCAGATTTTCATCAAGCGGCAGTAGTTTGTCCTATGTTCATTATTGATAATTCCTAATTCAGATATCTGATGACTCATCCACCCATCGAGAAAGACGTGGCAGAATTTCAAGTGTGCGATCGCGACCTTCCCGACGCCCTGCTGAAGACCTATCTAAACGCCGAAGCGATTGCCGTTGATACGGAAACCATGGGGCTAATCTATCAGCGCGATCGCTTGTGTCTAGTGCAACTGTGTGACCCCCAAGACCGAGTTACGGTGATCCGCATTGATAAAAAACAAACTGAAGCCCCTAACCTGAAGCAGTTGCTGGAAGCCCAAACCGTATTAAAAGTCTTTCACTTTGCCCGTTTCGATCTCGCCATCTTACGCCAAAATCTGGACATCTGCGTCCAACCTGTATTTTGTACAAAAATTGCCAGTAAACTTGCCCGTACCTATACCAACCGCCATGGGCTGAAGGATTTAGTCATGGATCTCGAACAGGTGGAACTGGATAAAAGTTCCCAGAGTTCAGATTGGGGAAATCCCAATAACCTGTCGGATGAACAACTTCGCTATGCAGCGAATGATGTCCGTTATTTGCTGTCTGTGCGGCAGAAACTGATTACTATGTTGCAACGAGAAGAGCGCTGGCAACTTGCCCAAGAGTGCTTTGAGGCGTTATCCGTGATGGTGTCTTTGGATTTGCTCCTCTATCGAGATATCTTTGAACATTAAGACACCCTATCGTGACATATTCCCACACCAACTGAGTACAGTATGGTGCAGGCTTCCAAGACAATCCGGCTATCGCTTAGGAGACTCTTGGCTTTACTGACGACACGGGATGCCCCTCCGCGCCGGAACAATACAAAGTTTTGTTCATCTTTTGTTCTGCTGGAATTTTACCCGTCCACAGATGCGACTACATTTAGCCTTGTTACTGGACGGAACCTCATATAAGGAAACGTACCAAAGGTTCGTCTCGCCATTCTTTTTTCCAGCCTAGACTTACAGTCTACTCCAGGTTACGCTCAGTACGGGGCGTGAATTCTCCTCTATGGGATGAAGCGATATCGGCTGTTGACAATCCGAATGGGGAGCTTGGAGAGGTCGGTGAAAATCCGACAGGAAGTCGTTATACCGCGTGACGGCGTATCATGCTCCCGTTTTGCATAGATATTTTTTAGCGGTGGATGAACCGAATTCCACCCAGAGTGATAACTGCTAGGATAAAAAAAAGGAAGTGTCAATAAGATTGCTGGATTTAGAAGTTTCCCATGCCCATGACTGCTCAAGTTATTGTCGAAAAGAAAAAACTAGACAACCCGCCGCTAGATATTCACTATCTGGGCGATCGCGTTCTGCGTCAACCAGCGAAGCGGGTGGCTAAAGTAGACCAAAGCATCCGACAGTTAGCTCATCAGATGCTGCAAACCATGTATAGCGCAGATGGTATCGGCTTGGCAGCACCACAGGTTGGGGTCAATAAACAAATCATCGTCATCGACTGTGAACCGGATAACCCAGAAAATCCCCCCTTAATTCTGATTAACCCCGCGATTAAGCGTTTTGGTCAGAGTATATGTGATGCTCAAGAAGGGTGTTTAAGTGTTCCTGGCGTCTATCTAGATGTCAAACGCCCGGTAGAGGTGGAAGTTGCCTACAAAGATGAGAATGGACGTCCGAAACGATTAAAGGCGGATGGTTTACTATCTCGCGCCATTCAACATGAAATGGATCACCTGACTGGGGTTATGTTTGTGGATCGGGTGGAAAATGGATTGGTTTTGGCAGAAGAACTGCAAAAGTATGGCTTTTCTACCCAAGCTGTCAAACCGTTTAATTCTTAGAAAATCTCAGCATAACTGTGCTAATGCCTTGTCCATGGAGCAATCCATGGACTTTTTACCAACTGGCTTGGTTTTTTTGTATTTATCGTTAGGTTTAATT
>JGI11826J13684_1037242_pt1 | contig 11931 bp, 10 predicted proteins | sample ElkSlonscriptome_18_FD_13684 | JGI IMG/M metagenome (IMG submission 13684)
CATCCTCTGGCATTTACCCAGATGGTCATTTGGATTTATTTGAATGAGTATAACGACCTATTTATTATTTTAAGCCACACTTCACCAAAACATTGGGAAATTTCTGAATTCTCATGTAAAGAGTTAATGAAGAAGGCAGAAGGGGAGCAGGGGAACAATGTAGAGACGTGCCATGGCGCGTCTGGGAGCAGGGGAGCAATGTAGAGACGTAGCCTGCTACGTCTGGGAGCTGGGGGAGCGAATTCTCAATCAACAAATAACCAATAACGAAATTCAACAGCAGTGGGGAATAGGCAAGCGATCGCAGTAAAGTGAAGAAAGACTCACATAGATACACCCTCGTTGATTAGGGAAATAACCGCATAAATAGTCATGGCACCAGAAAGAATAGTTCTCCTATCGAGCCGAGAAATCGAGAAAATGCGTCAAGCGGGACGTTTAGCCGCCAAGCTCCTGGATCACCTTGAACCCATGATTCAGCCAGGAGTCAGTACATTGGAACTCAATGATGAAGCCGAGCGCTGGACTCAGGAACATGGAGCAAAAAGCGCTCCCCTCGGTTATCATGACTTTCCTAAGTCAATTTGTACCAGTATTAATGAAGTCGTCTGTCACGGTATCCCCAATCCTAAACAAATTCTGCAAGATGGGGACATTATCAATATTGATGTCACCCCGATTGTGGATGGATTTCATGGGGATACGTCCCGAACCTTCTTTGTCGGTACACCTTCACCCATCGCCAAAAAACTGGTTGAAGTCACCTACGAATGTATGATGCGGGGAATCGCCGCCGTGAAACCCGGAAACCGCATTGGTGATATTGGGGCGGCTATTCAGGAATACGCGGAAGCTAATGATTTTTCTGTGGTGCGGGATTTTGTCGGACACGGAGTTAATCGAATCTTTCATACGGCTCCCCAGGTGCCTCACTATGGTACTCGGGGTAAAGGAAAGCGTCTGCGCTCCGGGATGGTGTTCACCATTGAACCCATGATTAATGAAGGGACGTGGGAAGTGGAAATTTTGGCGGATAAATGGACAGCAGTGACCAAGGATCGTCAGCTTTCGGCTCAGTTTGAGCATACTATCGCCGTTACGTCAGATGGGGTAGAGATTCTAACGTTACCCGAACCGATAACAACGATGAAATCGGCGTGATGCATGGGGATGGGGGAGAATTGTCTACTCCCTAATCACCAATTACCTCTTCCTTAATTACCAGATGAAAGAGTTAACTCAAAACTCGGTCAGGGCGAGTTATAAACCATTAGTGTCAACTTAAGCTCAAACATCTTCAATCGCTTGATTTAACCCCTCCCTAACCCTCCCCTTGACAAGGGGAGGGAACTCGAAGTTCGCGGCAACAAAACCTGCCCTTCGTCAAAAGAAAGCGGATTCGATATAGTTTTGTAGGATAAGCTCATATCCTTCCAGAATGAACGGTTCACCGAATTGAGGGGCTGAAGTCGGCAATATATTCCTAGTATTAACAGGGCGTGAGTTTTTACAGATACGATGGTAGCGAACAAGGGCGACATCAAACCGACAAGGAAGATCACTTAAATCGGGATTTTCTGCTAAAAATAGTTCGGCGGTTCGCCAAATTTTGGCTTGCTTAGAGGATGTAATCGCCAATTGACCATCGGCATCCCAATTCCCTCGACTACGAGTTTTCACCTCGATAAAGGCTAAGATAGGTGACTCCGCGTTTGCTGGCAAGGGGGTAGGGGGATGAAATTGGCGGTTTATATTTATATCCAGATTGGAGACGGGATTTTCCTTTACTTCTTCATCCCGATAGGCAATCAGGTCGATTTCTCCCCAGCGACAATGCCATCGGTGATGTAAAATAGTCCAACCTTGGGCTTGTAACCAGGTGGCAACGAGTTGTTCTCCTAGTTGTCCTTTGTTAGTTGTCATTCGTCATTTGTCATTTGTCATTTGTCATTTGTCATTCGTCATTTGTCATTCGTCATTTGTCATTCGTCATACTCGCTCCCTTGAGAAGCAAGCTACGTAAAGTCGGGGCGGGTTTAGTTACATCTGGGTGTAACCGAAAAGATAGTAGTGAAACCCGCCCCTACATAATTTCCTCCATCTCCCTCATCTCCCTCAGCTTCCCCAGCTTCCCCAGCTTCCCCAGCTTCCAGACGTTCCACCGGAACTACATGGCTTCCCCTGATCCACCCACAACCACAACTTATTCAGCAAGCCCTAACTATATGGGGGCAAATTTATGGATGTCTAAGATGTTAGTTTGACGGATTTTCTGTAACTCTTGCAAGCGTTTATAGGCTTCCCGAATTCCTTGAGAATAGTATTCCTTACGTTTTGGGTCAGTAGCGAAATTTAGCTTTTGCCATTGTTCTATACAATATCGCTTGTGTTTGTTCCAGGTTACGACTTCTAAACAAGCAGCGGCGGTGCGAATGGCTAAGGGAGTGCGAGTAAGATCTTGACTACGCTTTTCATTTAAGTGGAATAAATGTTCCACCAGAACCATTTCCTCTGGAAACTGGATACTGCGGTCTTGTAATAGGGAAATTAGCTTTTCAGGGTGCTGTAATAGGACAGATTGCGCGACAGATTGCACGTCTAAGATTTGCTGCCACAAAAATCGGTGAGGAGAAAGACTAAACAACAAATCCTTTGCATCTAAGATGTCGATAATGGTCTGGCGATATTCGGGACGATGCAGATAAATTCGTAAGAGTAAGGCTTCCGCTTCTTGGAGTAGAGTGTGTTCTTGGCTAAGGGATAAGTCAATCGAGACAGGTAAGTTGTGCTGCTTTAGATTAGACTTGTCATCTTTTTTGATTGGAGTCTGGCGTAATTTATTCAGTTGAGTCTGGAAATTTTGGATGAGTCGAGGTATCAGATTAGTTTGCCCCTGACTCAGCTTTTCGGCACAATAATCAATGTAATAGGTTTGTTGATTAACGTCCTCTAATTTGTACAGCAATTTGACGATTTTCTGAGCAACTTGCTTAAATTGGGGGGCTTGCTTGAGATCTTTTCCAATTATCAGTTGATCAATCTGCCAATGTAACCATAAGGGCGCGTTTTGGAGTAGCTGTTGGTATTGTTCTGCCCCATCGGGGGTATGGGTGAGGAATTCGTCGGCGTCTTTACCATCAGGGAGGTTAAGTATCCGTAGTTGTACTTGTCCTTTGTAGGCTAAGTCGGCAATTTCTCCGATCGCACGTTCGGTGGCTGTGGTTCCGGCTTTGTCGGCGTCAAAGTTGAGGATGATTTGGTTGGATTCGGTGTAACGCAGCAGCAGGCGCATTTGCTCCAAACTTAAGGCTGTACCCAAGGAGGCGACGACGTTGTGAATCCCTACCCGATGCAGCGCGATCGCATCGAAATAGCCTTCGACGACAACGGCTTGATCCTGATCCGCGATCGCGTTGTAGGCTTTGTCTAAGGCATATAAGGTTTTCCCTTTATTAAATAGCGGCGTTTCGGGAGAATTGAGATATTTGGGAAGTTCATCACCCAACGCTCTCCCACCAAACCCAATCACTCGCCCTTGACGATCATGAATCGGAATCATGATGCGATCGCGAAACCGATCATAATAGCCGTCTCCTGATTTGCGTGGCAAAATTAATCCCGCATCTTTAACCAGTTGTACGGGTTTGCCTTTTTGTTCCACCAGATAACGGTACAGGGTTTCCCACGTCGCCGGCGCATACCCTAACTGAAACTGTTGCAGGGTTTCCTCACCCAGATGTCGCTGAGATTGTAAATACTCTAGCGCCTGCTGTCCTTGGGGTTGTCGGAGTGCGTGCTGATAAAATGAGGCGGCGAGTGCCAAAATCTCATACAGTTGCTCCTGTAAGGATAGCTGACGCTGTAATTCCTGACGTTGTTCAGGTTCCAGGGTTTTCACTCGGATTTGATAGCGCCGAGCTAAATCGAGAACCACCTCACTGAAGGACTGTTTTCCCGCTTCCATGAGGAATTTAATCGCAGTTCCACCCGTACCACAGCCGAAGCAGTAGTACATTTGTTTGTTGGGACTGACGGTAAAACTGGGTGTCTTTTCGCCATGGAAGGGACACAAGCCCACATACTCTTTACCCCGCTTTCGCAGCACAACTTGCTCCGAGACGACATCCACAATGTCTACTCGTTCTTTGACTTGGGCGATGGTGTCTGGGTGCAGTCGCGGAATTTGCACGGCGTTGTTCCTGAGAAATTGGTAATGGGCGAGTACATATCAATGTTCTGGGCGACAGCAGGGATAGGGTAGCTTCCGTGAGCCGTTTTTCCAGAACCCAATACGTCTATTGTAATTATGTGATATCCCACACCCAAGGATCAATCATGAATTCAGCACAGATAATTATTCTCTCGCCATTGGAATTGAGAGTGATTGAGGAAACGAATAAAGTGCGAACTCAGCCCATGTCTTATCTGACGCTTTTAAACAACTGGAAACAGCGGTTTTCTGGTAACCAGGTCAAACTTTCTCAACAGGTATTTTTACGTACCATTGAAGGTGTCAATGCGGTTGATGAGGCGATTGATTTTCTCCAATCCACTCGTCCTTTATCGCCGTTAAAACTATCTCTAGGGATGTCGCAAGCGGCGAAGGATCATGTTCGCGATCAAGGAGAAACGGGAAACATCGGACATATTGGTGGCGATCGCAGCACTCCTTTTATCCGTCTGAATCGGTATGGGCGTTGGCAGATCACGGCGGGTGAAAATATTACCTATGGTGTGGCGCGGGCGGATGAAATTATTATGCAATTAATTATCGATGATGGGGTTCGCGATCGCGGTCATCGAAACAATATCTTTAATTCAGCCTTTCAAGTTGCAGGTGTAGCCTTTGGCTATCATATTCAGTATCAAAATATGTGTGTCATTACTTATGCTGGGGGGTACAAGACGGCATAAGGCAGAAGGGAGTAAGCAAGGCAACAGGCAACAGTAAAGGTTTGAGGGCGATTTGTAAAACTTAATACAGTACCGTTTTCTTTTGTCCGACTACTTAAAAGGGCGCACGTCTGTGCGCCCCTACTGTAAATGCATGACCCCTAATTTTGTAACATTTTCTACATGTTTCACTCGCTTTAATGTTTCAATTTTTTAAAAGTGTTATTCGTTTAAGAAGGGTTCGCCTATACTGAAAAGCGATCAAAAGGTAAAACTTTGTCGGCGTCATGAGCAAAATTACCTATTTGTTATTTAGCAAAATGCGTTAATCAAGGAAACCTATAATGTCACAGAAAATTTATCCCCAAGACACAACCCAATTCAATGACTCCTTGTGTGATTTAAATTTGCTGGGCTTGTGGGCAGCAAGTGGCAGTGAGTGGAGTACAATTATTAGAGAAGACTGCTCAATCACCGTCAATCAGTCTGTTGAGAAAGGAACATCGAACGCCAAAGCCACTACACTATTATTAGTAGGATTTGTGGGATTTTTTACCTTATTAGGCACAGCAATTTTAACGCCAACCTCCTCAATGTCTCCAGCCGTCCAAGTGAATCAAGAAACACCTGCGACAGACTCAAACAGTTTCATGTTCTATTAAACATTTGGGAAGACTCTTTGCTTGGCTCAAGAGTCCTGGTTTGTAGGGGCGGGTTTAGGGATTTTCTTGTCACTATTGATGGTAACGTTTGTGCAAAACCCGCCCTGACTAACTCCCCATGTTTTCCCAAGGGCGGGTTTAGTCACGTTATTGGTTTGTGGCAAAATGTTATCGGTAAAACCCGCCCCTACACCTGTACTCCCTGCACTCCTGTACGAATGATCAGCAACATGGGAAGATAATCTCTAATAGCTGATGCGCCGTGTTCTAGGAGTGTAACCCTTGGTAACTATTCGCTGTCGGGAGGTGACTTTCCCGAATATAGAAGCGATCATTTTTGATAAAGATGGAACGTTAGAAGACTCACAAGCCTTTTTGCGAGAATTAGCCTATAAGCGATCGCGCTTGATTGATGCTCAAATTCCTGGTGTGGGTGAACCCTTGCTGATGGCGTTTGGGATTCAGGAGGATAGCCTTGATCCGACAGGATTGATGGCGGTGGGTAGCCGTCGAGAAAGTGAAATCGCAGCAGCGGCTTATATTGCGGAAACGGGGCGCGGTTGGTTAGAATCCCTAGAGATTGCCCGTAATGCCTTTGCGGAAGCGGAGCAATATCTCAAGGATGCAGCGGGAACTTCTCCGTTATTTGCAGGGAGTTTAGATGTCCTCAAATCCCTGTCTGAAGCGGGTTTAAAATTAGGAATTCTGTCGGCGGCTTCCACAGCAGGAGTGCAAGCCTTTGTCAAACGTCACCAGTTAGAGCCTTATATTCAATTACAACAAGGGGTTGATACAGACCTTAGTAAACCTGATCCAGCGTTATTTCTGCAAGCCTGTGAACGTTTGGGCGTTTCGGTGAGTGCAACGCTGATGGTGGGAGATTCAGCCGGAGACATGGCGATGGCAAGTCGTGCGGGTGCGGCGGGTTGTATTGGAATTAGCTGGGGAACATCGGTTAATTTCCCCGATGCAGATGTCGCGATCGCACAATTGGATGAAATTCAGGTGTTATGAATTATTAATGATCAAAGATAGGGGAATCGGGGCGGGTTTAGTTTGTTTAGTTGCGGTGTCAACCGCCCTGTTGAAAATGATACCTACACCGATCAGGGCGGGTTTAGTCACATCTGGGTGAAGGAAGAAAGGATAATAGTCAAACCCGCCCCTACATTGCCTCTCCTAGGTTCCCTGGTAACTGATAACTGATAACTGATAACTGTTCCTTAAATAGGCAAACGCTCAATATCTCGATTGGAACCAATCACCACCATGGCAAACCCTTTAAACAGGCGAGTTGTAGGGGCAGGATTAATCTCAAACTGATCATCTTGACCAACTGCCAACAAGTTTAAGCCATAACGATTCCGCAGTTGCAGTTCCATCACGGTTTTGCCATTAAAGTCTTCGGGAACTGATATCTCGACAATACTGTGATTCGGGTCTAACTCAAAGCGATCTAAAATAGACGGCTGAGTTAGCGATCGCGCCAAAGCACAACCCGCTTCATATTCCGGATAAACCACTCGATCCGCACCAACCCGTTCTAACAATTTACCATGAACTTCTGAAGACGCTTTAGCCACCACGTATGGGACACCAGCTTCCTTAATATTGAGCGTGGTAATAATACTTTCCTGTAAATAGTTGCCAATCGCAATAATCACCGTATCAAATTCAAAAATTCCCGCCTCTTTCAAAGCTTTGGGATCGGTGGAGTCGAGTTGAATCGCATGGGCGGCGATTTGATCGGTCAAGACTTGACTAACCAGTTTTTCATTAATATCTGTTCCTAAAACTTCATGTCCAAGATGGTGTAGGGATGAGCAAACGCCTCGACCAAAACGCCCTAAACCAATGACAGCAAATTGCTTATTTTCGCGATGCAGGTTCCGCCAGAATCCTATAGATGACCAACTCACACCCTTGTCCTTTCCTAAATTAAATATTATTGATCATAACCCTACACCCATTAGATTAGCATTATCCTACGAGTAGATTTTCTTCCGGATAACGAACATGGCTAGGACGCGGATCTCCCAGGAGGGTTGCCATAAATGCTATAATTCCTACCCGCCCGATAAACATGGTTGCCACTAAAATCAGTTTTCCCAACGCCGAGAGACTGGCGGTAATCCCCGTTGAAAGTCCAACTGTAGCGAAAGCGGATACAACTTCAAATAGGAGTTGGATAAATGGAATATGGGGATCGGTGATCGCGATTAAAATGGTCAAAAAAATGACAGTGGTGACGGAACCAACCAGAACCGCCGTGGCTTTTAAGATAAGGTTGAGCGGAACCTGACGTCTGTACAGATAAACTTCCTCTTTTCCTTGTAAAATCGCCTTCGTACAACTCGCCAACACCCGAAACGTTGTCGTTTTCATCCCGCCCCCGGTTCCGCCTGGACTGGCACCGATAAACATGAAGGCAATTGTCATAAATAAACCCGCTGCTGTCATTTGACTAATATCAATGGTGTTAAATCCTGCCGTTCTTGTTGTCACCGACTGAAACCAGGCGCTTAAAAGTTTATCTCGGAAACTTAAATTTTCTAAAATATTCGGGTTATTTACTTCGACAAAGAAGAAGGCGATTGTTCCTAAAATTAATAGGAATAGCGTTGTACTGGTTACCACTTTAAAATTCAGAGAAAAGGTGAGTTTTTCCCGTTTATACTTGAATATATCGCGTAACCAGAGATACAGTTCAAAAATTACAGGTTGACCAATTCCACCCAAGACAATCAGTCCTGAAATAATCACAAGTAACCAAACAGAGGATTGATAGCCCATTAAACTATCGGAAAACAAACTAAATCCCGCATTATTCCAGGCGCTAATACTGTGAAAAAGAGCTAACCACAATCCTTGATTCCAGCCTTTATCTGGCACAAAGACGAGTAACAACAGGAAAAACCCGGTTAACTCAAAAATTATTGCTGTGGCAATAATTGAGCGAATGACAAACGAACTTTTTTCTAAGCCGGGACGATCAAAAGCTTGTTGAATAGCTATTTTATGGCGCAAGTTAAACTTCCGACGCACCAAGAGTAACATAAAGGTCGTGGTTGTCATATAGCCTAATCCCCCAAGCTGGAATAAGGCAAGGACAAAAAACTGACCGACACCCGAAAAATAACTGCCTGTATCGACTACAGCTAAGCCAGTGACACAGACAGCCGAGGTAGCGGTAAATAAGGCGGTAATTGGATCAGTCCACGTTCCATCCTGAGTCGAGAACGGTAGAATTAACAGAAATGTGCCTACAGTAATCATGGCTAAGAATCCGAGGCAAATCGTGCGCGGTATAGTCATACGTCGTCATTTGTCATTTGTCATTTGTCATTTGTCATTTGTTATATGATGTCCGGCAAATCACCCATAATATAAATCAAGATGCATGAAGGAGGGATATGATGTCCGGCAAATCACCCTCACCCCATCTCCCCCTCTCCCCCTCTCCCCCTCAACCCATCACCGTAATTATGGGTATTCAACCGGACATGATATTATTTGGTCGGGCGGGTTTTGCAGCTAAGCTAGGGATAACATTCAATATTAATCCCTAAACCCGCCCCTACACACAGACACTTCTTGCACCATGTTTGGAACATGACTCGCCCATCACCCCATCTCCCCCACTACCTTCAACCTAACGTAATATCATGCATTGTCCTTAGTAAAAAATTGTCGCATCCATTGCCAAGCTTTAATTGTTACCTCCTCCAGCAAAAGCATCCCTACATCCAACCATTCTAGGATTTCTTCTAAGGGGTGTTTAACATATCCTGTGGAAATTGCCTCCGTTTCAATCCAGTCGGGCGCAGGTTCGATATCATGGTTTTGGGAATAGGAAATGGGTTTTTCGGGTGGTGAAGATAAGGCAGAATGAAAAGATAACGGCAAAGATGAATAGGAGGGTAAAGGCTCAGGTAAACTTGTTGGATTTTGCTCTGATAAGGTCGCCGGAAATACCTTGACTACTGTTCCAGATTTTAAGTTATTTTCTAATGTAGAAAGTCCTGAAATTTTTAATGCTATTGGATATAACAGTGGAGGGAAAGACTTAACTATTTGCGTTTGGGTGTGAGTAACTTGGTTGTGGTTTTGATCGACGTTTTCGGTTAGGTTCAGGAGAGGAATCCAACGTAGTAATTTAGCTTGAATACTCTGTACAAGCCTAACAGATTGTTGTTGTACCTTGGATTGTTCTTGATCGCTTATCCGTAGGGTTTCAGCTTGTTTATAGAAACCAAAACGCTGGAGAATAGCACCAATAGCGTTGTTCCGGATAGTCATTTTTTTGACTGTAAATCCTGGGGAAAGTTGGGGTAACGTTGGGGTAACGTTTCCCTTCAAGCTAATAAAGTTAGTGACAGCAGAATTTGGTGTGAACGTGGGGTTTGGACACCCAAATAAATCATCCCAGGTTAACCATGGATCAGGTTCAGTTTTATACGTGAATTCTGCCCCAGGAAGGGTGACGAAACTTGTTGAATTAGCGAATCGTTGATTAATGTCCTCAGTAGGATTAACTGAGGTTGTGTCTTGGTGATGGAATTGGTTAGAACTACGCTGACCAAAAAAGTAGTCGATCGCGGCGTAAATTAATCCTACCAGCCAAAAGGAGTGAGATGCTGATGTCTGGGTTGGATCAGTGGATTGTCGAGGAGTGATGAACGAGGTTTTGAAGGTTTGCAGTAGAGTTTGGCTGCGGTGACGGAGTGCGATCGCAACGTGATTTGATGTCTGTAACGGGTGCGCTTCCCATTGGGCAATGGTGTCATCGATCGCGGCTAATGTTCCCCCCGGTGCGAATTGTTGCAGCCAGGAATAGGCAAAGCTTTGGGGGATTTCGGTGGGAGATGCGATCGCAGGCATGGGTTCCTGATAGTCTGATAAGGTAGACTCACCGAAAAGATTAATCGCGATCGCAACCGGACTGGTTTGCACCCATGCCATGAGTTGCCAGAATAGTCTTAAGGGGAGAAACAGAGACGGTTTAGCCAAGTGACTGAGTTGGCGGTGTACCCAGGAAACCTTTAAATTATCAACTAAGCGCCACTGACGATACAGGGTAGCCAATTCCCAGCTTATTCTCGCCGCCAGTTTTTGCTGTTGTTCTGGGGTGAGGATATCCAAAATTTCATTAGCGACGGATACTAGAACTAGAGTTCGGGTGGCGAGGAGACTGGCTACGCCTTGAATTTCTACCCGTGAGGATTGGGAAACCTGCGTAGGCAGGTTTTGTTTGTGTAGCTGCGGTTTCAACCGCCCAGTCGAATTCCATTGGGATGGTTCAGGTAAAGATAACGTTTCAACTTGCTGAAGAACCCGTTGAATCGGCGTATCAACAGCAGGCGGTTGTTCTGGCGGTTGGGAGTGGGTCAAAGCTTTTAATCGAATCCATCCCGCTTTTGCCTCTGCCGAAAGCTGACGCCCAGCCGTGAGACTGGCTTGGACAACCATATAGATAGGATAGAGGAGAATTTGCGTTCCCCAAACAGCCGCGACTTTCAGATGTCGGATCGCCCGTTCACCGCGATCGATGAGTCGGCGAGAATGATGATTGATAAGATTGAACAATCGGCTGCGGTAGCGACCTGGGGTAGAAGCAGACATGGTGATGCAAGCAGAAGCAGCGATGACTTACTTATTATTCCATACTCTATCGCTTTCTTCGCGAATGTTCGTAGTTGCGCTTTAGCGCCATAAACGTTGGCATCACCCACCATACACCCTTAATTTAGTCTAGCCGGGAAATAAATTTCCGCGTCAAAGCTAAAACCCGTTAAAACGGGTTCAATGTCTTTACTGTAGTAAACTAAAGCGTACTTAAACGCTTGCTTTCTTAGGTTTCCACCCCAGACGGATTAATGCGACAGATGTTTTCGTAATTCTGATTGTTAACTATTCATTTTTATCATTCATTACTATGTCTTCCTTACCCTTCCTTTCTGACTCTATTGCCAAACTCCGCGCCTTAACTCAGGTGAATGTGCAGACTAATTGGAAACTGTGGTCTGAAGACCTACCTCTGGAGGAGATAAGTAACCACATTTTTGCCAACGGGTCAAGCGCTGAACTCAATGAAAAAGGCTATATTATCTGGTCAGCCGGACGCCAAGTAATGTGGTTCGGGCAACAATTTATCATTCCCCAGGATTTACAAGGTTATCCTTTAGCCGGACTAACCTTACGACTAGCGCTAACCTGGTGGGCGGAAGATGCCAAAATTTTTGTGAATGGTGAGTTAGTCCAAGAAGGAGACTTATTTGATTCTTCAGCAAGAATCCTTTTAAGTTCAGCCGTTACTCCTGGGGAAATTATTACCTTCATGATGCGGTTAGTCAGTCCAGGTCATGATATTGGCGGG
>JGI11826J13684_1004350_pt1 | contig 11880 bp, 9 predicted proteins | sample ElkSlonscriptome_18_FD_13684 | JGI IMG/M metagenome (IMG submission 13684)
CGCTAATGCTGGATTTACTATCGCCCAACGCGCCTGGTTACCCGTTCCCGAGTCTCATTTGAATCGAGCCGTAAATAACCAAGAACCTAATCCCAATTCCCTATTAAATACCTGGCGGCGGCTGATGCATTGGCGTCAAGAGCAACCCGCTTTAATTTGGGGAATGACGAATGCTAAAGTTCTGGATACCGATGAACCTTTATTTGCTTTTATTCGGGAATCCGCTGAACAGCGTTTACTGTGTATGTTTAATCTCGGTGATACGCCAGTCCAGTATGATTTATCGGCTTATCCAGACTGCCAGGAAGTTAAGGGTTCTGGGTTTACCGCAGACCGATCCGGTGATATGTTGAAAATTCCCGCTTATGGTGTCTTTTTTGGAGAGTTATTTTAGGAATTTCTTCATTCACCAAAAATTTGTGTCAGGCTGTACTTAGAGCCTTAGTACAGGGCAAACCCACAAGAGATAACGATAATTTTAATCGCGTATGAGTGAACAATCTACCCTCAATCCCACATCTACCACCTCAGACAAGGTAAAAAAACCCGATCAACATCAAAAATCCCAGGAGTGGTGGCGTAGTGCCGTTATCTATCAGGTCTATCCCCGCAGCTTCATGGATAGTAACGGCGACGGCATCGGTGATCTGAAGGGGATCATGCAAAAATTAGACTATATCGCCTCCCTTCGCGTTGATGCGGTTTGGGTTTCACCGTTTTTCAAGTCCCCGATGAAGGACTTTGGCTATGATATTTCTGACTATCGTGCAGTTGAACCCATGTTTGGCACGATGGAAGATTTCCAGAATCTCCTGAATAAGGCACATGATTTGGGGTTAAAGGTTCTCATTGATCAGGTATGGAACCACACCTCAAACGAACACCCTTGGTTTCTAGAGAGTCGCAGTAGCCACGACAATCCCAAAGCAGACTGGTATGTCTGGGCGGATGCCAAACCCGATGGGACACCCCCTACCAACTGGCTTTCCACCTTTGGCGGAAGTGCGTGGACATGGGACCCGAAACGGGAACAGTATTACCTGCACAATTTCCTCGCCGAACAGCCGGATTTAAACTGGTATAACCCGGAAGTTAGAGAAGCCATTCTGGATGTAGCCCGGTTTTGGTTAGATATGGGGGTCGATGGATTCCGTCTAGATGTGGTGAACTTCTTTGCCCATGACCGCCAATTACGGGATAATCCACCCCGACCCAAAAATAGGAAACGTCCAGCCGGGGCAGATCCCCACGATCCCTTTTTCTCCCAATGGAATAAATATAACTTCTGCCAACCGGAAACCTTGGAATTTCTCGAACCGATTCGGGAATTGATGGATCAATATCCCGGAACAATGACATTAGCTGAAATTAGTTCGGCTGAAGATACGGTGGTTACGTCCAGTGAATATGTTAAAGGAGAGAAACGCTTACATACAGCCTATAACTCAGCCTTGATGCATGATGAACCGTTGAGTTATCAGCGAGTGCGGGACATGATTGAGCAGGTAGAAAGCCATTTCCAAGATGGTGTCATCTGCTGGACAGGAGGAACCCATGATTTTCCCCGACTAAAAAGTCGCTGGTTGAAGTTTCTGATTGATGATAAATTTACCCACGCCGTCTTTGACCATCTATTTATCGCCCTCCAGCTTTCCTTGCGGGGAGGGTGCTGTATTTATCAAGGGGATGAACTGGGTTTAACCCAAGCCACGATTCCCTTTGAAAAAATGCAAGACCCCTTTGGACTAGCCGGGTATCCATCCATTGTGGGTCGAGATGGGTCACGCACCCCTCTCCCTTGGCACAAAGATGCGCCCAATGCTGGCTTTACCACAGCAGAAGAACCCTGGCTACCCATTCCCGATGAACATCGTGACCAAGCGATTGACCAGCAGGATCACGAACGGATGTCTCTGCTGAATAAATATCGCCGTTTGATTCATTGGCGCAAGAAACAGCCAGCGTTACTGAAAGGGGATTTAACCCTATTGGATACAGAGGAACCGTTACTCGGGTTTACTCGCCAATGTGACGAACAAAAGCTGATTTGTCTGTTTAATTTGAGTCCAATGCCTGTGCATTATGATTTATCGCCCTACCCCAACTGTTATCGAGCCGATGAGTCTGATTTTATCAACCGACGGTATAACGGGGTTGTAGAAATTCCTGGCTATGGCGTTTATTTTGGCAATTATTCGCCGGAAACTGAATAGCGTTTAATTTCCAATGGCGATAATAAAGGGAGGATTTGTGTAGATTCTCCCTTTTTATTCAGAAATACGTTTTGACCAAGTTATAGTAGATTGGGTAGAGCGTAAGCGTTACCCAACAGAGATAAAAAACAAAAGGGAAAGAAAGTAGGGGCGCATAGATGTGCGCCCTTACCAACGCCGAAAAATCGACTATAGCACTACGCACTCTAGTTAGGACACATCAAGAAAACATCAAATCGCTTTGACCCTGAGCGAAGTCGAAGGGTCAATCCCTTGTCAGGTAAGCGTTTTCCTTCACTATTGCCTATTGCCTATTGCCTATTGCCTATTGCCCAGCGCGTAGCGCTATACCCCCGTTTTGGTAGGGACAAGACAAAGGGCAGAAGGCAAAGAGTAGGGATGCAAAGTATAGAAATAATAACTGTTTAGACAAACATACAGCAGATTTGGTGGTTGAGGAGGTCAAGCCTTAAGCAAGATCCCCGACTTCTTCAAGAAGTCGGGGATCTGTCTGTGTACTTCACTTACTACCAAAAGCGCTGTAATATCAATCCAATAATTCATCCACTGCTACACTAAATCCTTGTAATACCTCCTGTGTCCTGGCGACCTCACCCTTACCAAACCATAACTTTTGAGTTTGAGTCAGCACAAATATTAAGCGATTCTCTGGTAAAACTAACCAAACTTCCTGACAACCTGACTCCAAATACTCAGTCGCTTTTGCCCAAAAATCCTCAACTAAGTCAGTCGGGGAAGCCACCTCAGCAATTAACGGAAAACTGACAGGAAGTACCTCAAACTCACCATACTCTTCAAGCAATTCGCGAGTGATATAAGCAACATCTGGACGCCGCCCTTGTTTATGGGTACGACAGGGGGCTTCTGTCAACACTTCTCCCCCTTGCTCACTGGAGATTTTATAACTCCTCCAGTAATAATCTAATCTGGATTGAGTGACACTGTGCTTAAACGTCATTCCATTTTTCTCAACAAGTTTCCCATTCACCCACTCCATGCGATCAGGAGGATTTTGCATATAGTCTTCCAAGGAGAAAACTTTTTGTCCAACAGGAGTAGTCACCATATCTGCTTACTTTCCTTGGGTAACAATTACAATTGACAGATAACTTAATCTAGGAGCGATTTTCTGTCGCTTCTACCAGTTCCGCCATAGAACAATTCAACATCTCTAGCAAGCGCTGAACCTGAGCCACCGTCAGGCGAGGTGGATTTGAACTCGTCTCCCACACGTAGATTGTTTTTTCCGTCACTCCCAACTCCATCGCTACTTGTCGGCGAGTTAAGCCAGCACGGTTTCGCAATTCCATCAAAGTTACTTGATTACTTGCTTCAGTCATTATATACTGAACGGTAATTACTGTACGGTATAGACAAAACAGTAAAAACAAGAAATACAGTCAAGAGCAGAGTGTGGTGTGATAAACATGCAGCAGTTTTTTTAAAGAGGTAAGTAGTCGGACAATGCCTAACTAGACTAGCGTTGGGGCAAAACCTTGCTACCTAATTAACTATGACCTATGAACTATGAACCCTAAACTCAAATCGGAATTTCAATCACAAACTCTGTTCCTTGACCCGGTGTGGAATTACAGGTAAACGTTCCGCCATGTTTTTCAACAATGAGTTGATGGCTAATTGACAATCCTAAACCCGTACCTTTCCCCGGAGGTTTAGTGGTAAAAAAAGGCTCAAAGATTCGCTGTTTCAGTTCGTCATCTATTCCCGGTCCGTTATCGATAATGCGAATAACCGCACACGCCCCAGATTTCCCATTATCAATTAATTCTGTGCGAATCCAGATGGATGGCGTTATCGTTTGCTCACTGTCCCCATTAGCGGGTTGAGAACGCATGTCTTTTAGGGCATCAATGGCATTGCACAGCACATTCATAAATACCTGATTTAACCCACAAGGATAACAAGTGACTAAAGGCAGTGTGCTATAATCCTTGAACACTTTAATTTCTTGCTTGTTTCCTTTTGATTTTAAACGATAGTAGAGCATGACTAGGGTGCTATCTAGCCCTTGGTGAATATCTATCGATTGCTCTTCGTTTACTCCAGATAGGGTTTTGAGGGAATAAACAAGTTGACGCAGTCGTTCAGCACCCATTTGCATAGATGACAGGGTTTTGGGAAAATCTTTGAGGAGAAAATCTAGATCAATTTCTTCGGCTTCCTGTTGAATTTCTGGTGCAGGTTGGGGGTTATATTTGTTGTAGAGTTGGAGTAAATTTAATAAGTCTGTGGTATACTGTTGAGCATGAGGAAAATTGTTACATAAGAAATTAACCGGATTATTAATTTCGTGGGCAACTCCAGCCAGCAATTTGCCTAAGGTGGAAAGATGTTCTTTTTCAATCAACTGTTGTTGCGTCTGGCGCAGTTGATTTAGTGCTTCTTCGAGTTGTTCGGCTTGGGCTTTGTATTTTGCTTGGGATCGCCGCAAGGATTCTTCGGTAGCTTTGCGCTGGGTGATATCTGTGACGAAGCCTTCATAGTAGAGTAAATTCCCGTCGCGATCGCGCACCGCCCTAGCATTCTCACAAATCCAGATGATCTGCCCATCTTTCCGATACACCTGGGATTCAAAGTCTGTAACTGAATCGTGCGATCGCAGTTTCTCGATAAAGTCCCGTCGTCGATTTGGATCAACGTAAAGTTGTTGTCCAATGTCGGTTAGCTTCTCCAAAATTTCCGCTGGGGATGCATAGCCATAAATCTTTACCAGCGCTGGATTGCAGTCGATAAATCGCCCGTCTGGAGTGGTTTGAAAAATGCCCTCAACGGCACCCTCAAACATGCTGCGATATTTCCTCAGGGCTAACTCCATATCTTGACGTTCTGCAATTTGATCCGCTAATTCCTCATTCAACACTTCTATCTGCCGAGTTTGCTTAACCAAATTAGGACATAAGGGTTTGTCTGACTCCAACCAATCAGGTGGACTGTTGAGTAAACGGTCGCTGCTGGGAAGTAACATGAGGGTGTTGCTAAGCTTATCTGGGCATTACTACTAGCTTCTAGGATTCTGATCACGCTATCAGTGATATGTAGTCCGCAATACTTGTGATTTTAATCACTAAGTTGAGTGAGATGAGTCACGTTAAGCGCTAGGTGTCTCGACTGCCCTTGATTGTACGGATTGTTGCTAAAAATTGACTCAGGAATGGTAACCCGCCAATGGCTGGTAAAAAGTAACGCGAGGTACACAGCAATCCCAAGGCGGCGGCGGTGGCGGGGTCTAGATAGTCCTGATAAAACAAGACTAATGCGGCATCGCGTGTGCCAACTCCGGCAAAGGTGAGCGGTAATAATCCGGCTAAAATGGCGAGGGGAGACAAGGCGAGATTGACTAGAAAAGGAGTCGTCGCCTTCAGCGCTAGGATAAAAAACCAAATTTGTAATAAGTGTAAAAACCAAATAAAAATCGACGTCCCGGTGATTTTGAGAAGCTGACGTTGATCGCGCCAAAAATAGTCATGCATGTCGCCCCAAGAGCCTTGCATTGTTTCTAATTTGGAACGCATCTTTTTTGGGGCAATCTTGCGAGCCACGATAAAGAAAAAATAAGCAAATTTGCGAGACGCCAAGAGACAAATCCCCAAGATTAACCCCACGCCCACCGCTATCGTCATCAGCCAAAATAGCCAATCTTTCGGTTCATAGAGTAATAAACCAAAAACACACCACAACAGCAGGGATAAAAGATCACAAGCTTTTTCAAAAATCACCAGCGATAACGAAAGAGTCCCACTCAAATGACCACGCTGTTTCATGAAATAGGCTTTGGCAATATCCCCCATCTTGGACGGCAGTACCATATTTAAAACACTTGCCGCTAAGATTAACCGATTTGCCTCAAAAAAGCCCAAGCGAGATTCACTAGGCATCAGTTGTTGCAACCGCCAAGACGTGAATAAGGTTAGGGGAACAACCATTCCCAAGCTTACAGGCATCCAGACGCGATCGCTATTTTGGAAAACGGCAACGAGTTCGGGAAAATCAATTTTTGAGTAAATCACTGCCAGGATAATTAGGCTGACGGCGATTGAAATTAGTCGTTTCATAAATTAGTCATTGGTCATTTGTCATTAGTCTTATGTCTTATGTCACCGAACAGTGAACTTAGACTCATGATTCCTACTTTTAAAATTTTCGCTCTAATCGCAGCCATTCATAAGCATCTAGTTTCTTAACCTCATTGGTTAAATCTAACCAGGGCTGTAATTGTCCACGTTGAAACGTGCGACTCATAACCACATAAATCGAAGTTTGATCGCCACCCATTCCGGCAGCGACTACCTCTTTCCAGGACTGAGCTTGCAACTCATCAATGATATGCCATTGTCCATCTTTCCACTCTATCAAGCGACGGAAGTGGAACGGAGCTTTTTGCTTGCCTGTAATTAGCATTTTTTGTAAGAGTTTGCGGATTAAGTTGGGAAAGAAGCGACCCACTGTGAGCATGACAACTCGCAAAATTAGTAAGTTTGTGGGGGTCATTTGTTTCTGTTTTGCCCACCCCAACTCTCCTTCAATCATAATTTCATTTTCCTCAACTTTGACTTGATAGGTATCAACTAAATGACCGACAGCATTTTTTATCTTTTTACCCGTTATGACTTGCAATGAAAATTGAGTGTCAGAGGCGACTAAACGCTTGTCCTGAAACAGTTTAAATACTCCCCCTTTGTTTAAGGCTAAATACAGTTCCGTATTTTGGCGACGGTCAATTAAAACTTGTGCCTCCCTAAACCAAACTCGACCGGGAGAACGGGGAGTGGGTTCAGGTCGAGTTGACACAAAATCGCGCCATGTGAGTAAATAGTTCCAGGTATGGTGACCAATAATATGATCGTCAGCATAGCAAGGAGCCAGTCCATTTGCCAGTCCCACCAAGACGCGATCGTTGATTTCTAGGGCTTGGGGATACCACTGTCCCACCAGTTCAAAACCATGAGGAAAGAAATTGTATGTATTGCGACTGGTATATTCTCCCCCATAAGAGCCATCAGGATGGACAAATTCTGCGGCTAAATCAACCGCTTTGACTAATGCTTCTTTAAGCCGGGGATCAGGTCTAAGGTGATAAATCCGTGCTAAACAAGAAATCGTCAACGTATGGTAACCGGGGTCACAACCTTCGTACTCAATAAACCAACCTTCGGGATTTTGCCAAGATAATACTTGTTCTAAACGTTGCACTCTAGCTCTATCCCACTTGGTTGCTTGTAATAAATTAGACAGTAAATCTAGACATAAAACAATTAACGCTTGGTGATTGGTCAGGCGTCCACTTTCTTGATGATGGGCTAACCAATCGGCGCGTTTTTCAAAAAACTTTAAAGCAATTGGGTTATTTAACCCTAATTCTTGATAACTGTCAATACAGGCAAGTAGGGAAAATGCCGCTGCGCCTCCGGCTCGTTCAAACGGGAAATAGTCATCACAAGACCCATCCGGATGGGCGCTTTTAGCCGCATAAAGAATTCCAGCTTCTACCCAATCTTGCATCGCTGGTTGTTGGTAAAAAGGGTTATCGGATAACTGGGTATTATATGCTAATGCTAGAGGCAGAACAAACTCCTGAGCCATTCCACTGGGGAAATCGATAATTTTATACTGCCAGAAGTTGCGGTCAAAACAGCCGTAGGTAGGACTGTGCGGGTTGCGGTCTAGCAGGGTAAGAAGTTTGGGTATTTGGGCAAGGGCTTCGCGGGCAAACAGGTCTTTATTCATTGTCATTTGTCATTTGTTTGTTATACTCTTCAATATCAGCACGTCGCCGCCGCAGTTGAATATCTTCTAGCAGCTTGCGATTCACCGCCATCAAGTCAGCAATTAATCCAAACATCCACAGTTGAAAGCCAATCAGAATTAAAATGGCGGCGACAATTAAGCTAGGCGCACGACTTCTATCCGGATCAAATACGACCAACCAACGCACGCATAGAATCAACCCTAAACCGAAAGGAAGCGTCCCCAGGAACATGAAGAACTGGAGCGGTTGATAGGTCATGAAAATGCGGACAATAGTAAGAATGGAGCGCTGGATATAAGCGGGAATGCTCTTGACTAAACGGGAAGGACGCAGAAAATCATTAGTTCTAATTGGCACCGAAGCAATGGCGATGTTTTTCTGCCCCGCCTGAATAATCATTTCTAGGGTATAAGTATATTGGCTAAACACATTCAGTTGCAGCGCCGCATTCCGACTGATGGCGCGGAAGCCACTAGGAGCGTCCGGGATATTGGTTTTACTCGCGATTCGGACTACCCAGCTCCCTAATTTTTGCAAAAACTTTTTGGCGGGAGAAAAATGCTTAATTTGCTGGATGGGTCTAGCACCTATGACAATTTCTGCCTGACCCTGTAGAATAGGTTCAATTAATTTGGGGATGTCTGCCGCACAGTATTGATTATCGGCATCCGTATTCACGATAATATCGGCTCCCGCCTTTAAACAGGCTTCTATCCCCGCCATAAACCCCTTAGCTAAACCCTGATTGTGATCAAAGTTAACAATGTGGTCAACGCCACAGGCTTTGGCAACTTCAACCGTTTGGTCGATACTACCATCATTGATAATTAGCCACTCTACTGTATCGACTCCAGGCACTTGACGGGGGAGTTCAGACAGGGTTACTCCTAGAGTCGCTTCTTCGTTGTAACAAGGAATTTGAATGATTAATTTCATTGTGCTTATCGCCAAGACAGTTGAGTCACAACATTAAAATACCGCTCATTGGTGACAACTATTTGCTATTTTCCGGGAAACCTTCTTCCCTTTCCCCTCTCTCCTCTCTCAATACTGCTCGGATAAGCTGTAATTGAATGTTTTCTATGATGTCCGGCAAATCACCCATAATAAAAACTTCTCCCCATCTCCCCCTCACCCCATCTCCCCCTCACCCCTCTGCCTTCTGCCTTGTTTCACCTATTCCGTTTATGCTTTGGCTCTAGCTTGCAGCCAGCCCCAACGCAGTACCCAAACGCCTGCTCCAATCAACAGGGCGGCTAAAAGTCCACCCACCCAAATCGGGATACCCACAGCAGGCAAAACCCACCACCATACCGCCACAATATGTAACAGTTGAGCGCTGGTCATCTGGTCACCGGGCGGTGGTTCTCCGACTTGCGCCAGGACATCTCGAATATTTGTACTGAAGGCACTGCTAACCTGGCGATAAGCGGCTCCCCAAGCATTGAATAGGGGCGCATAGCTGGGCGAATCCCATAAGGCTCTGGCTCGGTTGATATATCCTCCCTCTAAGGCTTCGGCATAGTAGCGTTGGAAATACGATACCAGAGTTGGGGCATTGGCGAGGAACCCGAGTACCGTCAAACCAATTAACCACTTCCACCACCTTTTCCCAATCAGGGCGACTAGCGCCATCAATCCTGGAAGTGCGGGAACTAAAAATCGAGGTCCCCAACTCCAGCCGCCAAATTCCCACAAGGAATGGAGTAGCCAATACCCACCGAATATACCCACAATGGCTAAGGCTTCCAGGGGTTTAGATTTGAGCGCGTTGCGGAACCCAATAATTGCCAGAATAGTTGGCGGACAGTACCAGATTAACCCCCCCCCTGCCCCTGGACTCAAGATCAAACCGATGAATCGCTCTAGCATTCCATCCAGGGTAAATTTCGAGGCATTTTGTCCACTGGATAGTAAACCACCAAACCGCAGGTAGTTATACGCCATAAACAGCATAAACCCCATAATTGTACCCAGTAGGGGACCCAGAGCATTCCGTAGGGGATACCGCTTGAGTAGGAGATAGGCGGATAACACTGGTCCAATCACAATACCCGCAGGTTTCGCGGTCAAGGCTAAACCGGAAAGAATACTCGCCCCCGCATGTTCACGACTGGTTTTTCCCAGGGCGAGATATAGACTGGAGGCGGTTATAAAAGAGAGGAGGGGTTCGGCAAAGAACTCTCGCGAATAGACCAAGGCTGTCGTACCCAAGGCAAAACATAAGGCGGCTAAGTACGCACCCGTGCGACTGCTTCCCAAGCGCAATGCCAACAAAGCCACCAGCGATGTGGTTAAAGCGGTTAATATTACTGATACCACTAAGGCACAAACCGCCGATGAATAGTTCGTCGGTATATTGAACCAGTGACCCAAAACCAGTCCAACGGCAACAAAGGGTGTGGCAATAATCGGTAATAAGGGATATCGAATTGAGTAATATTGCCCATCGCGACCTAAGACTCCGGAACCGGGCGGCACGCTAAAATCAAATTCGGTAACTAATGACTGGGAAACATGCAACATATCATTGCCATCAAAGCCCCAAATCCCCGGTTTGAGAAATGCCAGATAAATCAGCCCAATGCCAATGGATAGGGCGAACGCCATTTTCCCAACCTGTTGATGCGCGAGTTGCTGCTGGGGACGAGTGGACTCTTGAATCTCGCTGGGATTTACCATAGTATTTCTAAAGTATTCTGGTTATTTTTATAAGTTATTTTCTATTCCGTCGGTTTATCCCGTACTGCTTCTTTCCGGTCGCTTTTCTGGCAAACCAACTCGATGATTGGCGTGAGACTGAGACTCCCCGATTTTCTCTCAAGAGATTCTAGTATGACAAAGGCATGACATCTCTAGCAACTTATCAGAAGCACAGACAATGGAGTCAACAGATATGAATCAACAGATTGCCTTTATCGGACTCGGCGTCATGGGCGGACCTATGGCGGCAAATTTGGCACGAGGGGGTTACGTGGTTAAGGGGTGGAATCGAACCCCTAACCGTCCGGGTGTAGAGATTGCGGCTCAGGCTGGGGTAACGGTGGTGTCTTCTATTCGTGAGGCTGTCGCCTCAGCAGACATCGTCTTTTCCTGTGTGAGTGATGTTCCTGATGTCAAAGAGGTTCTGCTGGGAACAGGAGGGGTTGCCGAATCAGCGCGTCCAGGTACGCTGGTGATTGATACCAGTACGATTGGTCCAGAGGCGGCGCGGGAAATCGGGACTCAACTGCAAAAACATAACTTGCGCTTTTTGGATGCGCCCATTTCTGGGGGTGATATTGGGGCAAAAAATGGCACGCTGACGATTATGGTGGGCGGAGAGGCTAAAGATTTTGAGGAAAGCAAACCGTTGTTAGAGGTTTTGGGCAAAACCATTCGTCTGTGTGGACCGATGGGGAGTGGTCAAGCGGTTAAACTGTGTAACCAGGTTTTGGCGGCGGTTCATGCGGTGGCGTTGTGTGAAGCGATGCAGTTGGCACAGCAGCAGGATATTGACCCGAACTTAATTGTAGAGGTTTGCAGTACGGGGGCGGCTGGGTCTTGGGCGCTGTCGAATTTGGGACCAAAAATTGCGGCGTCGGATTTCCAACCGGGTTTTATGATTAAGCATATCCTTAAGGATTTAAGGTTGGTAGCCGAAACCTTAAATTCATCGCCTCAGGAATTGCCAGGAGTAGAACTTGCTGACCGTTTATTTAAGATGGTTCAAGAGTTTGATGGGGGTAAAGGAGGGGAACAGGGAACTCAGGCAATGATTCGCGCTTATCAAAAGTCTTAGTCCAAGAAAGCAGAAGGTTGCACAATTTGTAGGGGCGGGTTTAGCCACAATTTGTAGGGGCGGGTTTAGCCACAATTTGTAGGGGCGGGTTTAGCCAC
>JGI11826J13684_1030486_pt1 | contig 11860 bp, 9 predicted proteins | sample ElkSlonscriptome_18_FD_13684 | JGI IMG/M metagenome (IMG submission 13684)
GCTCAGGGGAATCTTCGCTGTGTGAGTGCTTTGGTGAGGCAAAATCCAGAAGACTCGCCGCTATTTTTGCTCAATCCGGAGCAGTTGATTCAGTCTCAACAGACTTTGTTGCCAGGAGGCAATTGAGGTTACATACTGGTTAATCCAGTGTAAAAGACTGAACCACAAGTTTCTATAAGTTCAGTCTACACGGTAGCGTTTTTCTATTTCCTCAATCATCAGGCTCAATGATTTCCTCAATTATCAGATTCAGATCCGTGGAAAAGTAATCAGCTCCAGACCTCGAAGCCTTTAGATCGATTTCACCATCATCAAAAATTCTGAGGAGGTAAAATACTTCCTCGCCATACACATCATCATCCTCCGAACACGAATAATAGGCAAGTACCTCCAATCCGATCAAAACAGAATCTTCCCCCATCTTTTCAATGATGTTGCAATCCATAATCTCAACACGATGAGTTGTGGTATAAGAATAGGTTCCACAATTGGGAGGGAGTTTAGAGGTTATCGTTTTACCCTCGTCATTTGGATCTGACCAGTAATAAGTTGTCCCTGGTAGATCTGTTTCTGCCCACTCACGGGCTTTTTCAATGTACTCAGCTTGGTTCATTTTTAGTCCCTCAGTTCTTTAATAAATGCTTCAATCGCTTTGGCTCCCTGGCTCAAGCTTGCCCAGCTTGAGCTTGGAGAGGACGCGATCACCCTCTCCAAGTGTCAAAACTCCAATTCGATCAAGTGGAGGAGATTAGTCCTCCTCTAAAAGCTCTCGAAGCCAGTCTATAAGCTGTTCAGATGCCTCGCCTAATCCAAGCACATCATCCATCAAATAGCTAAAAATCTTACGAAGTACATAACTTCGCAAGAGCTTCCCGGCAGTTGCGGAGATACCACTGTTATTTTGTTGATCTTTATGTTTGTCCTTCATTTTTGCTAAAGAACTCTACAATCTGGCGAACGTCCAGTTCAAAGCAAAAATGAGATACCCCATCGAGAGGTAATAATCAAATCCTATAATTGTTCGCTATTCTTATAATATATTCTGCAACAAGTAGGCAAACCCCTAAAAGGAATGTGTTCATTACAGAAATGAAAGCCGCTTGGAAAGCTGGACTCATCAGCGACACAATGAACAAGCACACGACTACAACCAGGAAGCTGAGGCTGAACGTCAATACCCTTGAAAGCATTTTTTTTAACATGAAATTGGTACGAAAATAAAGGACATTCGAGAAGTCTGCTTTTTCTATCAAAAAATAGTCAGCGATCGCAAGCTCTTTAAAAGGAATCGTGGTTCTGAGCAAGAAGGAAGAAAATCTCTTTCTGATACTCCAAATACGGCGTAGATCTGGACGGGGGGAACTTCAGATTAAATCCCCGCTGTCTTTTCCCTTATGCCAGTTCCGGCTCCCACTGCCCAATAACTGACCGTCGCTCCGGAGATAGCAGCCGCGCCGCCTGACGGAACGCTTCTGTAGAGGGGATTGACTGTCGCAGGATATCGAACACTTCTTTACAACAGGAACGGAGAAAGCCTGCAAGCTCCCTAACAGAAGAAGGCGAAAGAAATCTATCTAAGGCTATCTCTGGGAGAGTTGCTGATGCATCCCCCTCAAACCATGCTGCCAGGATTTGACGACGCCAATGGGTATCCTGCATGAAAATCGCGTCTTCCACCATCTCATCTTCATACCCCCGAATCGTCTCCCAGAACTGACCAAAAGACTCTACCCGTGACAGGGATTCCAGTAAGCGTTCGGTTAAGGAAGGTTCCCCTGGTGCGATCGGGGTGTCTGGTTCCGTGTCCATGGTTTCGTGTCCATGGGTCGTAATATCAATACTATTATTATGACCCGTGGACACCGATGCCCTCCCAGTTTCCACCTCTTTGTCTGGCGTCGTGTCATTGAGATTGGTGTCAATGGTGTCAATGGAATTCTGATCAGTAATAGTATTATTAGGAAATGATTGACACGGGAATTGACACTCTCTGGACTCAGATGCCTCTCTTGCCGCTTCCTTTGCCGCGTCTCGTAATAGCCATGCCTGGAACACTTCATCACGTCCATCGGGTATGGGAATAGCTTGCCCGCTGTCATCCTTGATGAGTTTCCCCATGCAGTCCACCTCAAAGAAAGCCGCCGCAGCACCATAAATCAGTTGCCTGTCACCCCTGCTACCCTCTCGCCTCAGTTGGGGGAACTTGTACCCAATCAAGCCCAGTAGCTTCTGTGCGATCGCCATTGGAGACTCAGATAAACCTATATTGATGCCCAGTATGGATTTTATGGCGAAGCGATTAGCCTTACAATAATCTGCGATCGCTTGTAACTCGGAATCATTTTGGGGGAATTCCCTTTTCTCTAGGAGTTTGTCAAAGCCAATTAAATACAATACGGCAATCTTGACCCCTAGCAGCTTTTGATTAAAGTCGGGTTTGAATATCGCACCGTCGCCTTCATCAAGCATTTTTTGGGCGGCTGCTTTATCCCTAGCTGACAGATGTTCCCTTCCTATGCCGTAAAAATAATGAAGCCGTAAAAGCCGATACCATCCAGAATCGTCCTTCTCTATTAGATCCGGGCTAATATTCACCCCGTAGCGGCGCGTCAATTCTGCCTTCCGGTACTTTTCCCGCTCCTGTTTGGTCTTTGAGCGTTGCTCTTTGAGTTTCAGGTAGGTTTTGTCGTCAATATCTGGGGCGGTGGATACGCGATCGCGATATTCCTGATAATTCTGCTCTTTGTTCTCTGCTACCGCTTCCTTGACTGCTTTAATCTCTTCCTTTTTTCCGGCGGCTGATACCTTAATGATATTATGCCCCTCCTCTTGCAGCTTGGCTTCTATGGAGGCTCGATAAGCTTTCATCTCCAGATTGATTCGAGCCGCGAATTTAGCCCAAGTCCTCAACGATTGAGGTTGGAAATCACTATTGATATCATCGGTAAAATCAGCCTGGGTGAGCAGATTGATGTTAGCTTTTGTTATTTTATGTTCGCTCTCTAGGATTGAATTGGGATCAGTTGCTCCGTTACCAACCCAGCCAAACCCCGTACTTTTAGCCCAAATATACCTAGGGACATTAGGACGATACCTTGCCAAGGTTTGACACACAGAATTGACAGGTTGATGCCCTGGTCCTATGCCCCATACTGAATCAAAGCCATCGCACTCAATCGATACCCCAGTCTCTAAAGTTGGAGAAGCAATTACAACATCATAATTCGGTAAAATCTCGTTTAATTTTTCAATACAACCATAGGCGGGGTGCTTGGGATCTGCCACGCTTTCGGCATCTATTCTTTGTATCTTCAAGTCGGGGAAGCGGCTAAGGAGTAGGGATTCAAGGTTCTGAGTGCCATATCTGGATTTAATCTTCTGGGAGCCTGTACAGATGAAAGGCTTACCACCATTGGCAATATGCTCTATCAAATCACCCACTAACTGATCTGGGGTATTCCCGCCATAAGAATACACATCCCAACCTTGAGGCGGCTTCCACTCATTGACGGCTATCCATTGGTTAACCTTGAAATCCACCAGGCTTTTGATAAAGTCGATTGAAACATCTGATAGATCAGCGTCACTCAGATAAATTCGCCCCCCAGTCGAGAGAACTGTCTCTACTATCTCCTTAAGGGTTCGTAAGATGGATACGCGATCACTCTGACAGGTTGAGCTATTGAGTAAATGCCAGATTGACTGCTCACATTCATCCAAAAATAGGTCGCACCCCTTAAAGTCTTCCGGGTTGATTTTAGCCTTTGAATTTGGGTGAAGTGAGTCAACACATAATCCAAAACCCCACAGACCAAAATCATCGCCTCTCTCTTCATCGATGTAACTGATACCCAGCCTTAAACACAGTTCACTGCCTAGCTGAATTCGATGCACCAATAAGAGAACTTTCTTCCCGCCCTTCCTGATGATTGGTGCTACCTGCTTACCCAGCCAGAATGTTTTTCCCGTGCCTTTAGGAGCCTTTAAGCCTATTAATTGGGCATCGGCAGGAGGGCAAAAATCACCTAAGTATCGGCTTTCCAGGGTGAGGTCTGGTGCGTAGGTTAGCTGGCTTAGTTGGGAAGCTTGCCAGATGGTGAGGTCGAAGGCATTTTCGATCGCCTGATCAAGCGCTTCACTGCCACAGCCAACGATGAAATCATCGATCCCCTTGTATTGAGCATCCCATGAGGCAACCTTGACATGACATCCTGCTTTCTTAAGTAATGCGCCTGTAGCTGCGATCGCCTTATTGACCTTGCGTCGGGTTGACTGTTTGACATCCTGATCGAATGCCATTATAAATGAGCGATCGCGTTGGGCAAACTCTGCTAGTGCTGGGAGCAAGTGAGTTTTCCCGATCTTTTCGTTGTACTTGTTTTTTGGGGTTCTCACGCCCGACCAGACACCGGGGACTGCTACAGCAACATACCCTTGAGATAACAGCGCCCCGGCTTTCTTAGCTCCCTCGGTAAGGACGATCGAGATTTGTGGGTGGTCTTTTACCCACTGCCAAAAGTCTAAGTAGTCACCGATGGAGATGTTATAACGATTGGCTATCCTCTGCCAGAGGTGCCGTGGCATTCTGAGGCGGAAGATTTCCGTGGACGTCTGGGGAGGATGTTCATATTTAATCGGCTTCGATTTGTTCGAGTCGAAACGTGGGCGATCGGGTTTAAAGCCTCCCCAGATAGTATTTTCACCGCCGTAACACCACCAGCCGCCGTGAGTCCAGTTTTTCCCAAAGCTTCGGTGAATCCGTCGCCACTTCGCATCGATATGCTTTCGCTTAGTGTCCCAATCGTACAACAGACGATGATAGGGTTCGTCAATGCTGATGCTTTCCAGGTTGAGGGCGGTCAGCTCTGGATCAATAGCACTGCCTGTTGTCCACTCGTCCCAATGCGCTTTTTGAATGTGTGGAGGGTGATTTTTCCCCATGATGTAATTTCCCTGGTTGGTTGTGCAGTGCAGGAAATTTGGGGTAACATGAGACTACACGCACTTCCTGCTTCCTGGTTGGTTGTGCAACAATTTGGGTCCTTCCCATGGACTCCAATTTCCTGAGAAACCAGTGCATTTCAAATCCACCAAGATTTTTAGGGTGCGCTGGTTTCAAAATTTTTATATTTTCACTACTTTACCGCGAATGCTATCCGCCTAACACTGGACAACTGTAGACAACACAACCATTCCATTGATGGATAGCCAGTCTAAGCAAACGCATCGCTCTCTTGCAGTTAGCCCTCAAACCCCACCAATTGGCAAAAATCTGGAGGTTTCCAGGTTGACTAGCATCTTGGCTGTGCCAACCTTTCCGTAAATCCGGTTTTTATCAACAATGAACTCAATCGTTTTGTCGTAAGGATTTTTGCTGTAGTAAGCGTCGCGGTAAAGCATAATCACCGCATCGGCTGCTTCTGCAATCTCTCCAGAATCTCTCAAGTCCGCCTTTGTGGGACGCTTGTTGCGGCGTTTTTCCACATCCCGATTAATCTGAGAGCCAAGATAGAACGCCACATCAAAGTCCTTCGCGATCGCTCTTAACTCTCGCGTAATCTGACCCAGTTCCAAGTTCCGGTTTTGAGCCGTCCCTCCCAGATTGAGCATTTGCACGTAATCCAGAAACACTGCGCCTAGCTGCCCTTGTCTTAAAATCGCCTGCTTGACAATGGAGCGAATGGTGGTAATCGATGGGTTAGGTTCGTCATAGACCATCCAGGGTAGCTCGCTAAATATCTTTATTGCCTGCGCTAAGAACTTCCACTCATCCTCTTTTATGCCTCCAGGTAGTGGACCTCGAAATAGGCGGCTATTGTCGATTCCAGAAAGACGAGCCAGGAGCCTTTGGTTAATGGAGTCTTTGTCCATCTCGCAGGAGAAGAACAAAACAGGCTGGTTGAGTTTGGTCATGATGGCGTGGGACAGAGAAAGCATCACCTGAGTCTTCCCCATCGAAGTTGCACCGCCAATCACAGTTAGTGTCTTGCGGTGCTTCCCACCCGTTAATGCCTCAAGGTCATACCACCCCACGACCTCACCTGCCCTTTTTCCTGTCTCAATATTGATGAATAGCTGGGCGCTCATCTGGGGTGCGTCTTCTAGCTGATAGCGAGTTCTTGACTGAGTAGTCGTCAAGTTAAAAATCTTCTGCTCCGACTTCTCTAAAATAGTAGCTAACTCTGTCCACGTCTCGTAACTGAGGTGGGCAATTTCGTAACCTGCAAAGATTAACTGACGGCGCAGGTGTTTGTCCATCACTAACGCTGCATATCGGTCAATGTTGACCGCTGACACCGTGCGATCGATAAGCTGTGCTAATTTACTCTGACCCCCCACTTTATCCAATAAGGCGTGGTCATATAGCCAGGTGGTGACACTCATCAAATCTGTTGGCTTTCCCTGGTTGTACAGAGTCAATGCTGCTCGGTAGATTTCTTGGTGGGCGCTGATGTAGAAAGCTTCAGGTTTTAGCAGGTCAACCACCCGACCCATCGCTCCAGGATCGAGCATTATACCACCTAGAATCGACTCCTCGGCATCAACATTTTGAGGCAGAAGCCCGTTTTGAATCGATGAAAAAACAAGTTTGTCCATGTAGCTACAAAACTGGTGTTTCTATAGAAGGTTTGTGACCAGTGGTAGTTGATTCCTCTGCCTTCTGCTGTTTCCATTTTTGCTGCTGAGCTTTTAGTTCATCTAGTTCCTGGGAAGCTGCTAAGAGAAGTTCTTGTCGCTGTTGTTCATAAAGCTCTGGGTCAACCTGGTTTGGTGTTGGAGATGACACTGGAGATGACACAGCTTTAAATTCAGAACTTAGTTCTAGCCAGTTTCGCTCAATCCACTTTTTAGGAAGTACTGGTGGCTTAGGTAGCTCTGCTGCCTTTTTCATTCCAAACTCAAAAAAGCTCTCTCTCTCGCAATCTGAGAGAGAGTTGATAAAAATCTGATAAGAATATGGAGAATCGGGGGAATGCTTTCTCTGAGCGGGGTTGGGGGGGGTGAGGGTCTCCGATCTGTCCAACGGAGTCTCCGATCTGTCCAACGGAGTCTCCGATCTGTCCAACGGAGTCTCCGATCTGTCCAACAAGTCTCCGATTTGTCCAACGAGTCTCCGATCTGTCCAACAAGTTTCTGATTTGTCCAATGAGTTCTCGTTCTGTTCAACAAGTTTCTGATTTGTCCAACAAGTTTCTGATTTGTCTAATGAGTCCTCGTTCTGTTCAACCGTCTCCGATTGATCACAAGCGTCTGTACTCCGTTCAACAGTCTTCGATTGGTCACAAGTGTCTTCGCTCTGTACAAAGCTCACGACTACACCGTTGGGAGCCTCCCAATCAATCAGACCTTTGTCCTTCAAGCGTTGAATACCCTTGTAGAAAGCTGCCTTGCTGATTCCCAGTTCTTTGCAGACTGAACGTTGGTGTAGAGTCATCTTCCAGTCTGGAGCCAGCTTGATTTTCAGGTAGTAGTAGATTAAAGCCGTGGCAGAAATCAGCCCATCTTTGTACTGGGCGATCGCGTCGGCTTGAGTCATTCGGTAGTGTTGTGTCATAATTTACCTATACAATTCCTATATAATTAAGGATTGCCCCGCCCTACTTGGGGTAGGGCGAATTTTTTTCCTAGAGTTTTTCTAGGTGAATCCCATTTATTAAACAAAAATTTAATTCGTTTTGTCAATTCAATTTATTTAAAATTATTCTAAAAAGCGTAGAATCGAAGATATGGATTGGAATAAAGCTTTCGATAAAACGCTGAGAACTTACGGAGTTAGCGCCAAGTGGCTCTCCGAACAGACAGGTTTGTCTCAGCAGACCATTTCCTATTTCAGGAAAGGTAGGCAGCCGATGACTACTGAAAACCTGGGTAAACTCTTAATGAAACTATCGACCGAGGCAAGGGAGTACTACTTCTCGCTGGTGCTTGGGGCGTCTGTACCGGAGCGATCGCTCTCGTTTGAGGAAGAGATAGAAGAATTAATCGATAAGGCAGATCATGCCCAGATTGCCATCCTTCTCAGTATGCTCTCAGCCAAATTTTCCTCGCTCAGTAGTTCCTCAGATCTGTCCCAGGAAAAGGTTTTGTTAGGTTAGCGGCTAAGTATGGACTGTGCCATCGGGCATGATTGCTCCACTCAAAATCACTCCGTCTAAGTCAACCTGACTCAGGTCTACCCCCTTAAGCTTGGCTTCAGTCAGCTCTGCCCCATCCAAATTCGCTTGACTCAGATTGGCGTGGCTCAAGTTAGCACGCACTAAATTGGTACCCAATAAGTTAGCGCCTTCCAGATTAGCAGCTTCCAGGTTCGCCTGACTCAGATTGGCACCCCACAGATCTGCCTGACTCAGGTTCGCCTGACTCAAGTTCGCTCCCCTCAGGTCAGCTCCCCCTAAATCGGTTCCACTCAGATCTGCTTTTTTCAGGGACGCTCCAGGGGCAATCAAGTACGCACCGCCCTCGCTTGGGTCGAAACCTGAAGGAAATTGAGTCGCTTCGTTGTAAATGGCGGCTTTGACGCTGACACCATCCAGAGTGACATTGCTCAAAGAAGCCCCACATAGGTTGGTTTGACTTAGGTCAGCTCCCCTGAGATCCGCCTCACCCAGATTCACGCCAGAAAGTGATACTCTAGGGGCAATTAAGCACGCGCCACCCTTGAGCGGGTCGAAACCGGAAGGAAATTGAGTCGCTTCGTTATAAAGTGTGTCTTCAAGCTGGGTTCCCTCTAGAGTGGCATCTTGAAGATTGACGCCAAACAATTTGGCTTTCCTCAAATCAGCACCACTCAAATCCGCTCCCCTCAGGTCAGCTCCCCTCAGATTGACTCCCCCAAGTGACGCACCCGGAGCAATTAAGTACATCCCGGTTTCAGTTGGGTTAAACTCGACAGGAAACTGAGTCGCTTCGTTGTAGAGTGCGCCCATCCCGTTCACCTCTTGTAGGTTAGCCGAACTCAGATTAGCTCCCAATAGATTGGATTGTTTCAAGTCAGCTCCGGTTAAGTCAGCTTCCCGTAAATCTGCCTGCCACAAGTCGGCTCCACTGAGCGATGCTTCTTGTAAAGACGCGCCAATCAGTTCAGCGTCCCACAGAATGGCATTGGTTAATTTGGCTCCTCTCAAATTGGCATAAGCGAGTGAAATACCAAATAAGTTTGCCCCGCTCAAGTCGGCTTCACTCAAATCGGCTTCACTCAAATCGGCACCACTGAGGTTGACTCCACTGAGGTTGACTCCAGCCAGTGACGCGCCAGGAGCAATGCAGTACGCTCCGGCTTCGGTTGGGTCAAAATCTTGGGGAAATTGAGTCGTTTCGTCGTAGAGTGCGCCTTTGATGTCAATCTCTAGAAGGGTAGCGTTTCGTAGATTAGCTCCTAATAGATTAGATTGTTTTAAGTCAGCTCTGGTTAAGTCAGCTCTGGTTAAGTCAGCGCCCATTAAACAGGCTTCGTTTAGATTCGCCTCCTGCAAAGAGGCTTCTCTCAAGTTAGTTTTCCATAGGTCAGCACGACTCAAATTCGCCCCGGTTAAGTTGGCGTTACTGAGGTCTACCCCACTCAGGTCAGCTTCGGGAAGTAAACTTTGAGGTGCAATTAAATAAGCCCCTGCTTTAACGGGGTCAAAATTGTCAGGAAACTGAGTGGCTTTGTTGTAAAGGGTGGTATGAAAGTTGGTTTTATGCAGCAGTGCATTATGGAAGTTTGCTTCACTCAGATTGGCACCACAGAGTACGGCACGACTCAGGTTTGCTTCACTCAGATTGGCTCCCAATAAATCTGCCCCACTGAGGTTTGTACCTGTTAAGTTTGCCTTGCTGAGGTTGGCTCGCCACAACACGACTCGTTGCAGGTCTACTTCACTTAAGGAAGCTCCACTTAAGTCGGTTCCACTAAAATCCCGTTCCCCTTGTCTATATCTTTCTATTATTTCGTCAGCATTCATTTCAATAGAAATTAAAAATAATTTGTGTCAGGAAACGTCTGGCTCCAAAGCCCATATTGCATAGCCTTTTTCCGTTTTCGTAATCACTGTTTTCTGAACGCTATCACCTAGCCGATTCAGTATTTCTAGTACCTTCTCCTTGTTTTTCTCGGCTCTCAAAAAGCTGTAGTATTGACCCTCAACAGCGATGGCAAATAAGCGTCGTTTTAAATGGGGTGTTTGAATCCGGCAGGTTTTGTACTGGTGGCGAGATTCTAGGATTTCACTTTCAATTGCGTCTAAAGAAAGAGTAGCAGATTGATTGGCGTGACGTGGTGTAAACTGAATCACCTTATTCCCTTCTGGCACTGGGGATAAGTCGGGTGCTTCTGACAGGACACTTAGCGCCCCTGTCGGATGAGGTAGAGTGGGTGGAGGCTGAACTAAGAGTGGCTCAGGTTCAACAGGTACGTCTGGCTCTTCTCCAACGGCTTCTGGAGGCGTTAGCAATGGACTGTCGAAACCTTCATCTGAAGGGGGTAGGTCTATTGCCGAAACTTCTGGTCGGTATTCGGGGTGGTCGAGGGGTTCGGGCTGAATTGGGGTTTCGGGTGAATTGGGCGGCGAATTGGATGATTCCTCTTCTTCAGTCGTTGATTCACTCCATTGATTCCACCGTCGAATCATTTCGACGGTAGCCATGCCAGCTCCCACGCTGACGACGATGGAGAATCCGATATAGGGAATGGCTACCTCTTTGTGATTGCCATCAAAAATCGGTTGAATTTCCCCACTATAAAAGGGGGAGAGTTCAATAATGACGGGTTCTTTCCCGATTAAAGCAAAGGGTACTGTCAATGTAGAAAAGACAGCACTGGAGATAAATACAGCCGGTAAGAGAATATTGCTGAGGGAATAACTGCTCATGTTTTAGAGGAGTGGCAATGAGCAAAGAAAAGCTTTTTGCTGATCTCTACTTTACTCAAGCTTTTCAAGAGTTGTCCCTGTCAATCTGGATAACCTTGCTGCTGGAAGAGAAATTCAAGGAGAGAAACAAAGGGCTTGCGTATCGATTCGGAGACTGAATTCTCACGGCGCAAACCCCGGTATGCCAATTTATTTCTCGGTGCCTAGATCCAATTATCGTCTCTGTTCAATGATGCCTACATCAGCAATATTTCTTAATATGACTACGCGAATTGGCTGATTTGCTGGTTAATCACCCTCTAAATCTTTTAATGTCTCATCCAATAACACTCGCACAATCTCCGCCTTTTTCTTACCAGTCCTCGCGGCTAAGAGTGACAGCTTGCGGTGCATTGATATGGGCAAATCTACTGTAAAGCGTACCGTCGCCTCTTTGGAGGGTGCTTGAAACTTATCCATCAGTCTAGACTGGGAAGGGAGTTTGACCCCCAAGGTTTTGGAGTTGTTCTCTGACATGGGTTCTGAGGTGGAAGGAGTGCTATCTGTGCTTGGCGCTTTACTCGAAGAGCGATCGCGTTTGGTGTCGCTCTTTCTGGGTGGGGTTTTGTCTTCTTTGGGTTGAGTGGGTGTCGGTTCCTGGGAAGAGTCTGATGTAGTGTCTTTGGGGTTCTCACCATAGACAAACTGTTGTGCCAGGGTATCGGTAAGGGGCTTGCGATTTTTCTTTTGAGTCATAATAATGTCATAATTTCTTTGAACAATCGCTCGTATTCCCGCGCTGACTCTTTGGCGGGGCGGCTGGGGAAGTCCCAGACGGTTGCGGACTGACCGGAGGTATCCGCGATCGCTTGTTTTTGATGAATCACTGTTTTGAGTAGGGTGACGTCTTGGGTTTGGCTCAAAAGCGCGATCGCCTCATCTTTGAGTTTGGTGCCTTTGACGGCTCGGGAGACAAACATCGCCGCCATGGGGGGACCGCCGCGAACGGACTGGGCTTGTTTGATTAACCG
>JGI11826J13684_1031606_pt1 | contig 11715 bp, 7 predicted proteins | sample ElkSlonscriptome_18_FD_13684 | JGI IMG/M metagenome (IMG submission 13684)
TCCCCTACCCTATTCAGCCGCTTTTCTAGCAGGACAAAGCTTTTTGGCATATCGGCGACATGGAGGTGAACGGCGATCGCCACTTCCTGACTTTTATATCGGTGCCCATGCTGTCATAGCAAATATGCCTCTGCTTACCCGTGATGTCAATCGTTATCGTACATATTTTCCATCCGTTCAACTCATTACGCCATAGGTATCTAGCTTATGATTATAACGATATCAGTGCAAAGCGCTATAACTCGTCGCAAATTCTTTGCCAAGCTGCAACGGGGTCAGGCGCAGCCGTGATGGGACGTCCAATCACCAGGTAATCAGCGCCCGCTTTCAGAGCATCTGCTGGTGTCATCGAGCGCCGTTGATCGCCCTGTTCCGACCAACTGGGACGGACGCCGGGACAAACGAGGAGAAAGTCATCCCCACATATTTGGCGAAGCTGAGACACTTCTTGAGGCGAACAAACTGCACCATTTAATCCGGTTTCTTGTGCCAAAAGTGCCATCTGTAGGGCGTATTCAGGTAACTCAATCGGAACTTTTAAATCAAAGGCTAAATCTCGTGAGTTCAAACTGGTGAGTAGGGAAATAGCAATTAACTTCGGTGGTGAACAAGCGGCGGCTTCTGCTCCTTCCTTCGCTGCTGCTACCGCTCCTTTGAGCGCCATACGCCCTGCTACTGCATGAATTGTCAGTAAATCTACCCCGTATCCAGCAGCCGCCCGTGTTGCCCCAGCTACCGTATTGGGAATATCGTGAAACTTGAGATCTAAAAATATCCGTCTTTGCCGATCTTTGAGAATCTGAAGAATCGCGGGTCCACTGCTGACAAATAGTTCCAGTCCGACTTTCCAGAACCTCACCTGCGGTAATTGTTCCACGAGGGCGATCGCTTGGGCTTCGGTTGGTACATCTAAGGGGACGATAATCCGCTCGGCTACTGACATGGAAAATGCTTGTTGATAAGTAGCCACAGATTATCCCATTTTTATTTAACCGCGCAACTTATGCAATCTCAAAAGGCGTTCTGACCACCTTGGTGAAGCACTTTTGAGCAATCAGTGCAGGTTTTGTTGAGTCGTTATCGCTAAATCCGTCCCTACAATTGAATAAGGGCGGGTTTTGTTGAGCCGTTATTGGTGAGTTGTAGACCGGAGCGTCTAAACCCGCCCCTACAATTTACACCCATAGATAGTTTAAGGGGAAAGAAATTTCTTTCCCCTTTTTTGGTAGTTATATGCGTGAAGTGTCTCTCCCTAATAGGGAAAAGACTTCTCCCGACCCACAGGCATATAGCCTGTTTTGTACGAAACTATTGAGGAACGATACTCAGTTCCGAGGCACCGCTTTACAGGAATCCGACTCCCTCGGACGTTCGTTCTCTTCTCAGTATAGCAAAGATAGTTGGATCTATGCTTTTTGCTGTTCTTTCTATGTTTTTTAGCGCTAAGTAATGGCTCTGCCTTCTGCATAAATGCTCGATAAAAAAGCCATTCCTAGAAAAACCCATAGCAGTATTAGCGGCAATAATGGTGACATGAGCGAACCTCCTCTGGAACACACAGTCTGATTATCTTTATAATACCACTTGCTCCACGGATTAAATTGACAAATTTGTCAATTTGCGCTACATCCCAGCTTCCCCCGCTCCTCCTGCTTGCACGCCCGGGTCAAAAACTTTTGCTGTTATGCGCTAGCTGCTGAGGATGTCAACCGCACCGATTTCTTTTTCCCTACCTGTAAAACCTTGCCCTCTAAAGCCTCTGGGGAATCAAAGGAGCAGTCTACATCCGTAATCCGATCGCCCTCTAGTTTCACACCGCCACCTTTAATCTGTCGCCGCCCTTCGCCACTACTACTGCACAACCCACTGACATTAAGAATATAAAACAACTTAGCGGGAAACTCGACTTGGGAGAGGGAAAATTCGGGGATAGCCCCCCCGCCTTTTGCCTCATCTGCTTCCTTTTGACCATGATATTGGGTAACAATTGTCCAAGCCAGGAGTTGTTGGCGATCGCGGGGATTTGCCGGGAGTTCCGCTAAGGGTAAGTCAGTGAGTAGCTCAAAATACTCCTCCAACAGATTATCCTTCGTCCCTTCCAGCTTCTGATACATGGGTTGAGCCGCCTCCCGCAACCCCACATAATTGTTCAGCGACTTCGACATTTTCAGCACGCCATCTGTACCAATTAAAATCGGCAGCAGTAATCCAAACTGGGGGGTTTGACCAAAATGCCGTTGTAAATCTCGCCCCACCGCAATATTAAATTTTTGATCCGTTCCGCCTAACTCCACATCCGCCTGAACCGCCACCGAATCATACCCTTGCATCAAGGGATAGAGAAACTCATGTAGGTAAATGGGGTTTTCCTGTTTAAATCGTTCCGCAAACCCCTCCTTCGCTAGCATCTGCCCCACCGTCATCGTGGCTAACAAATCGAGAATCTCTGCCAAATCCAACTTACTTAACCATTCCGAGTTATAGCGAATTTCCAGGCGTCCTGGTGTTTCAAAATCTAAAATCGGACGCACCTGATCCAAGTAGGTTTGGGCATTTTGCTGCACCTGTTCGTCAGAAAGATGCTTCCGGACTTCCGACTTACCACTTGGATCACCGATTCTTGCGGTAAAATCGCCAATAATTAGGACAGCCGTATGACCCGCATCCTGAAACGCCCGTAATTTCCGTACAGGAATACTATGACCCAAGTGGATATCTGTCCCCGTCGGGTCAATTCCCAACTTGATCCGCAAGGGATGCTCAGTTTGGAGAATCCGTTGCTCTAGGTTCTCACTCGGGTCTTGAGAATCCGGTTGGTTGGGAAAAATGTCACTAACACCTCGGTATAACCAAGATAATGACTGAGACATTGTGTTTAAAGAGTTTGACATTCGTCTGGGAAATCTTTCAGGATTAACGTGCAGGAGAATGGCAGATGTTTAACTGCTGAGGGGTTTGGGGAGCGATAAGTCCCACGATTAGCGTTGGGATGCTTCGACAAGCTCAGCAACACCATGGATTCCCCAAGTCAATTGAGTGGGATTCAATATCCCCGAAATTGACATTTACCACTTCAATGATAATGTGGTAGAACCTACCTATGATTCTAAACCACACCTACCGCCTATATCCTGATAACCAACAAGCCCAACTTCTAGATGAGTGGTTGGAAACATTGCGGGTGTCCTACAACTATGCGTTGCGGGAAATCAAAGACTGGATTGCTTCTCGCAAGTGTCCAATGGATAGGTGTAGTTTGGAGTTTGAGTATATCATGAGTGCCGATTATCCCTTTCCTAGCTACCACCAACAACAAAACAATCTACCTAAAGCTAAGAAGGAATTTCCACGACTCAAATCTGTTCCCTCCCAAGTCTTGCAGACTAACATTAGAAGGTTACATGATGCTTGGGACTTCTTTAGGGAGAGGGGTTATGGATTCCCCCGCTTCAAGAAAGTGGGACAAATGAAGTCGATGTTATTCCCACAATTCAAGACCAACCCAGTTACAGGTTGGCACATCCAACTGCCAAAATTAGGGAAAGTGGAAATCAACTTGCATCGACCTATCCCTGACGGATTTGTGGTTAGGCAAGTACGGGTAGTCAAAAAGGCAATGGGATGGTTTGCAGTAATTACTCTGTACTCAGATCTGGAAATTCCAGATCCTTCACCTCATGGTCACGCCATTGGGGTAGATGCGGTAGATGTGGGTTTGCTTTCCTATCTGGCGACCAGTGATGGATTTGTCGAACCTGGACGTAAATTCTTCAAAACCGAACAAAGGCGGCTGAAAGTGCTACAGCGTCGGTTAGCGAAGAAAAAAAAGCGTTCCAAGAATTACGAGAAAGCCAGGAAGAAGGTAGAGAAGCAGCACAATCACATCGCACTCCAGCGGAAGGATTACCAGTATAAACTTGCCCATAAGCTTTGTGACATGGCGGATACTATATTTGTTGAAGACATAGATTTCCGAATCATGGCAAAGGGTTTTCTGGGTAAGCAGACGATTGATGCTGGTTTTGGGCAGTTTCGCTCTATCCTTAAGTGGGTCGGTAAGAAGCGAGGAGTATTTGTAGGCGAAGTAGATTGCCGAGGTACTTCCCAGACTTGCCCGAATTGCCGAATCACGGTCAGGAAAGAACTCTCTGAGAGAATACATTCTTGTCCTGAATGCAAATACGAGGTAGATCGGGACATTGCTTCAGCTCAAGAAATCTGTAATCGAGGTATAGAAACGTATCCAGGGACTCTGGAAAAGCAAGAAATTGGCTCTCAAGTTGAGGTGTCGGGGGCTATGTGCCTAGATAACTGGCGTAGGGGAGCAATGCCCAATCGTGAGGTTGGGAAGCCCACAGCCTAATCTCCGATTTGGTGTGGGAGGATGTCACGATTTACCGTTTTTTATGCCAATCCAGAACGGCAATGTTACCATTTTTGCAGCCAAAAGCCAAAATATTTCGGTTTGTTATCATGAACGATTATCTCAGGCTTAATATTAAGATCTAAGGGAGAACCCGTCCACTGATTCAACGCTGGGAGCAACGTCTACAGGGGTCAAGAATCGCCCAAACCGAATTGATCGCTAATCCTGACTTTGCCATAAATTTCTGTAATCATCTATAGAAGGTATAGAACGTATCCCCCCTAAGGTTGCCTCCCACACAGCCATTCAGTATTTTTTTCTTGAGTGAGGAAGTGAAATCACAGTGTCGTCTAGTACCATCCAACAAAAACAACAAAGAGATAGTAAAAACGGATTGCCACCCGCTTTCCGATTCGTGCAAGGAGTCGCTCAGGTAACAGGCGGAACCATTCTCGGCATTACAATGCTAACTAGCTCGGTTGTGGCTGGTGGGCTAGTGGGCTTGGCGACAAGCTTCCGCAATCTTCCCGATGTGAGAGTCCTCAGGGGCTATGTTCCCACCGAAACGACCTACGTCTACGATGTCAAGGGGAAGCACCTGGCTAGCCTCCATGGTGAAGCCAATCGAGAGGTGGTTAAGTTAGAAAACATTAGCCCCAATCTCAAACGAGCGGTGATTGCCATGGAAGATAGCCACTTCTATATTCACCATGGCGTTAACCCCAACAGTGTGGGTCGAGCCTTTTTAGCCAACTGGGAGAAGGGGGCTGTGGTTGAAGGCGGTTCTACCTTGACTATGCAGCTGGTGAAAAATTTGTTTCTGTCTCGGGATAGAAAGTTCTCGCGTAAAATTGCCGAAGCAGTTATGGCAATCCGGTTGGAGCAAATCTTCACCAAAGACCAGATATTGGAAATGTATCTGAATCAGATCTATTGGGGTCATAACAATTATGGCATCCAAACCGCATCTGAAAGTTACTTCGCCAAGCCCGCCACCGACTTAACCCTGGCAGAATCCGCCATGCTGGCTGGATTGATTCAGTCTCCGGAAGAATATAGTCCCTTTGTCAACTATCCCTTAGCCAAAAAGCGGCAAGCAATTGTCCTGGGTCGCATGGAGGAATTGGGATGGATTACGGCTGTGGAGAAAAAAGAGGCATTAGCTCAACCATTGGGCGTGGGTAAGCCCACTTCCTGGCAAACCAGTCAGCTTCCCTACATCACCGAAGCCGTTGTCGCGGAGTTGAATGAGCGATTTGGTCGCGATGCGGTTCTCAAAGGGGGGATGCGTGTCCAAACCACAGTGGATTACAATTTCCAGCGCATGGCGGAAAAAACCATTGCTCGCGCTCACCGTAACTTACGCCGCCGAGGGCTATACGCTGATCAAGTCGCACTAGCCGCCGTTGATCCACGCACCCATTATGTCAAAGCCTTGGTTGGCGGTATCGGGTACGAAAAGAGCCAATTTAACCGAGCGATTCAATCTCGCCGTCAACCGGGTTCAGCGTTTAAACCCTTTGTTTACTACACAGCTTTTGCCAGTGGTAAATATACGCCTTATTCCACAGTGATGGATACCCCCGTCAGTTACCGGGATGGGAGTGGCTGGTATTCGCCCAGAAACTATGGCGGTGGTTTCGGTGGGGCGATGAGTATTCGTAGTGCGTTGGTTCAGTCACGAAATGTGCCAGCCGTTAAGCTTGGCAGAGCCGTTGGGTTAGATAAAGTGATTGAAGTATGCCGCACCCTGGGGATTAAAAGCCCCATGGAACCCGTCACCTCCTTACCCCTTGGTGCGATTGGGATGACGCCCTTGGAAATGGCAGGAGCTTATGCCACGTTTGCTAATACGGGTTGGCATTCTGACCCGACGATCATTGTCCGGGTAACCGATAGTATGGGCAATGTGTTATTAGACAATACCCCAAAACCCCGCCTCGTGCTTGATCCCTGGGCAACGGCTTCACTGAATGCTGTTCTCCAAGGGGTGATTCAAGGTGGAACCGGAACCGCTGCTCAAATTGGACGCCCAGCGGCTGGGAAGACGGGAACAACCAGTTCAGAACGGGATGTCTGGTTCGTCGGCTATGTACCACAATTAGCGACGGCGGTTTGGATTGGTAATGATAACTACAGACCGTTAGGCGGTGGAGCGACTGGGGGTGGATTTGCTGCACCCGTTTGGCGCGACTTTATGAGTCAGGCGTTGAAGGGTGAGCCAGTACGCTACTTTGAACCCGCGTCTAAGTATCCGCGTCCTTAAAACACTGATTTCACGGATTTATTGAAAAGATGGCGGTAGGGGGGTGAGAGGTTAGTGACACTGATTTCACGGATAGGTTAGTTCTCTATCAACAGAAGATGATGACGATTTTTAAGGAAATCACTGTAATAAATGTCTCATGACGCTAACACAGGTTTGGGGTGCTTTACTCATTTTTGTCCTCTGTCCCCTACTAGGTGGACTTCCCCTGATTTCCTGGATTACCTACCTATTCACTAGACGCCAACTCTCTCAAGTCGGTACGGGTAATGTATCTGTCTCCGCCGCGTTCTACCACGGTGGACGTTGGGTGGGTATCTTAGCCGTATTATCAGAAGCCTTGAAGGGAATTGTGGCTGTCTTGCTGGCGCGTTATTTCTTCCCCACAGAACCCACCTGGGAAATCATTGCCCTGATTATGCTGGTGATGGGGCGCTACTGGATGGGCAAAGGGGCGGGAACCACAAATGTGGTCTGGGGATTTGTGGTGCATGACTGGCGCGTCGCGTTATTGGTATTTTTAATTGGGGGCATTGGTTTTACCATTATCCGCGATCGCACGATGGGACGCTATGGTGTTTTAGTCCTATTTCCCCTCATTCTGGCGCTGTTACATCCCCATGATTCCGCTAGAATTGTCAGTGCGATCGCGCTGAGTCTAATTATCGGTTGGATTTATCAGAAAATTCCCGATGACTTAGACCTTCCCACAGAACAGGCAAAATCAGAATCTAAATCAGTGTTTCGTTTTTTCCGAGGCGATAAAGCTATTATTCCACTTGAGCGCGAACTTGATCCCCAACAGGTTGGCTCAAAAGCCGCTACCTTGTCCCAGCTTAAGCGCTGGGGTTACGCTGTACCACAGGGATGGATCTTACCACCAGGGGATGATATGCAACCCTTGGTCAAATATCTCCCGGTTTCAGAATCCGATCCCCTTGTTGTTCGTTCCTCAGCTATCGGCGAAGATGCGGAACTCTCTTCATCCGCCGGACAATATCAAACGGTTTTACAGGTAACCAGCCGCCCCGCTTTACAGGAAGCGATTACCCAAGTCTTAGCCTCGTATCATAACCCCGTCGCCAGAGGGTATCGCCGTAACCGGGATTTGCCAGACACGGCGATGGCTGTCTTAATTCAAAAACAAATCCCAGGGGTATTTTCCGGTGTCGCCTTTAGTCGTGACCCGATGCAGCAACACCAAGACACCGTCGTCATCGAAGGATTACCTGGAGATGCCTCCCAAATTGTATCCGGTCAAGTTACCCCAGAACAGTATCGGGTATTTTTCCAGCAACCCCAGCTTGTAGGGGCGGGTTTAACCGATAACCTTGAGGACAAAACCGATAACTCGACGAAACCCGCCCCACTTGATCAACAGGAGAATAGAGATAATCGTTCCCCATCGGTTGAAATTGAAGGAGATGGGGATTTACCCCCAGCGTTAATCCAAGAGGTGGCAATTTTAGCGCGGGAATTGGAAGACCGCTATCATGGGATTCCCCAAGATATTGAATGGACCTATGACGGTCAGCAGTTATGGCTACTACAAACGCGACCAATTACCAATCTCCAACCCATCTGGACGCGCAAGATTGCGGCGGAGGTAATTCCCGGACTGATTCGACCCCTTACCTGGTCAATTAATCGTCCCCTCACCTGTGGCGTTTGGGGGGAAATTTTTACCATCGTGTTAAAAGAACGATCGCAGGGATTGGAGTTTGATCAAACTGCTACGCTGCATTATGCTCGCGCCTATTTTAATGCCACATTGTTAGGTGATATTTTCCGGCGCATGGGTTTACCGCCAGAAAGTTTGGAGTTTCTGACAAGGGGAGCGAAATTTTCTAAACCACCCCTGAAATCCACGCTGCGGAACCTCCCCGGATTATTGCGTCTATTGGGTCGGGAATGGAATTTAGATAAGGATTTTGAGCAAGATTATCAACACCATTTTGCTACGGCTTTGCGTCAACTACAAGAGCAATCGGTTTCGGAATTATCAGACGCCGAAATTCTGGAACGAGTGAACCAAATTTTATCGGAATTACAACGAGCCACATACTATAGTATTCTGGCTCCATTAAGTCTCTCCCTGCGACAAGCGTTGCTCAAGGTAAAAGATGAAGAATTAGATAGTAGCCAAACTCCAGAAATTGCCAGTTTGCGATCGCTCGCCCAATTAGCTGATGATACCCGCCATTTATTAAGTCCCAAACAAATTAATTGTGATAATCACGCTTCTGTCTTTACCGCCTTGTCAGAAATTCCCGATGCTCAAAGTGTTTTAGAACAATTCGACCAATTTCTGTCACAATATGGCTATCTCAGCGATGTCGCCACAGATATTGCCGTTCCCAGATGGAAAGAAGACCCGCGACCGATACGACAACTCTTTGCCCAGTTTTTATGTGATCCTCCCCCAACACCTAAACCGCCCAAGCGTCAGCGCTGGAAAGCGGAAGTGGTACAAGCGCGGTTGAATTTAAAAGGGCGAGTGACTGAAGTCTATTCCCAATTTTTAGCCGACTTGCGTTGGAGTTTTGTCGCCCTAGAAAAGCGGTGGTTAGAATCCGGTTTACTCTCTGAAGCTGGGGATATTTTCTTCTTAGAATTTGCGGAGATTCAGCGTCTAATCGCTGAAACCGATCGGGTTTTGCGAGAGGAACTTCCCAGATTGATTAACTATCGGCGATCGCAGTTAGATGAGCATCGTCAATTACGCAGTGTTCCGCCTCTATTCTATGGGAATCCTCCCGCCGTTTCATTTCTGATGCAAACTCAATCCGAACCCGCTCAACAGCGTCTTGTGGGAATTGGTGCAAGCGCTGGACAAGTGGAAGGTTGGGTTCGAGTTTTAGATAACTTACAATCAGTTCCAGAAATTGACCGCCAAACGATTCTGGTTGTCCCGTATACTGATTCGGGTTGGGCACCCTTATTAGCGCGTGCAGGTGGCTTAATTGCTGAAGTTGGGGGGCGGCTATCCCATGGCGCGATCGTGGCGCGGGAATATGGGATTCCAGCGGTGATGGATATTCATAATGCGACTCAAATGTTCCGCAATGGGCAACGGGTAAGGATTGATGGGCGATCGGGTATTGTGGAGGTTTTGGAGTGACCAATATTATCCATTAGATTGAATAAATAAAAGTCGCCTTGGAATTTGGCTTACAAACCGGGGGAGAAACCGGAATCCCCTTTGTCACGAAAGGAAGCGCTCAAGCCAATGTCAAAGTCACCATTGAATGGGACTTAAGCCAAAAAACTCCACCCAATTCGTAGTTCGTAGTTCGTAGTAATGGCTTTAGCCTATCAAAATCCCAGGACAAAACCAAATTCCTTTGTCATTCGTCGTTCGTCGTTCGTAGTAAAGGAACCTTAGCCTATCAAACCCCAAGAACCCAGCCAAAACCTTTCGTCATACCCAAACACCAGAACCAAACATCATCTATGATGAAATAAGATAACTCCCCCATACCTAACAATTCACCGGAAAACACAAAACCTGTGAATCAGGGCGGGTTTAATTGCATCTGGGTACAATCGAAAAGATAACGGTTTATGGATTTCCGCCCTCACAACAGAAATATTTTCCCGAAGGAATTAACTTTTCCGCCCCAACCATTCGCCCCAGTGCGCCTGTTAAAATTCTACCCACCTATCGCATCCAAACCGTAACCGCGACAAATCCTTGGAATCAATTACCCCCAATAACAGTCTACCTTTGTATCCCATCGAATTGATACGAAAGTTGATTCATAAACCAGCGGCGGCGCAGTTTTTGCCGAAGAGTTGGGGGGTGTGGTGGGCGTGATTCAGTGTAGTAAACGGGATGAAAGTTATCTGATTCGCTGGGACAATTGTTTAGAGAGTTTAGATGCACTGGGATTAGAACCAGAGAAGAATGCCGTTTGTCAATTTCTGGAGGCAGTCAAAAGTTACTCTAAACTGGTACTCGATAGTGTGAAGCAGGGAATGACTGATAAATCATACAGCATTTCCCACGCTGATGAGGTACATTTAGGGTAGGACTTTTGCTCAAGCGAGGATTCATCGGTTTGAAACCATATTCTTTAGACTTCCGTAAGAAAATTATCGATATCTATGAAAGTGAACCGATTTCACAACGGCGTCTAGCCAAGCGGTTTGGAGTGGCGAAAAGCTTTATCGAAAAACTCTTGAAGCAGTACCGTGAAACGGGTTCCCTTGCTCCTAAAAAGCGAACCCAACAAACACCAACTTTACTGAGTACCGAGCAGCTAGCGGTGCTTCGACGATTGGTGCAACAGCGGAATGATGCCACCTTGGAGGAACTCCAAACCCTCTTGGAAAGAGAAATCGGAGTTCACCTCAGTCGCACGACCGTCGATAGAATGCTCAAAAAATTAAATATCACTGTTAAAAAAAAACGTTCCACGCCGATGAGAAAGAAACTGAACGCACCCAGAACAAGCGGGTAGAGTTTTGGCAACTGGTTCAAGGCTTTATAGCCGAGAACCTGGTCTTTATTGATGAATCAGGGGTCAATCTGGCTTTAACTCGCTTGTCGGCTCGTTCGCCTAAAGGTCAGCGAGCCCACGGTAAGAGACCTCAGACAAGGGGGAAAAATGTTTCTATCATTAGCGCTTTAGGATTACAAGGTGTTGTCACTCAAATAAGTCTTCTAGGTGCTATTGATGGTCTCACTTTTGAAGCCTTTATCGCTCGTAAATTAGTGCCGTATCTTTGGTCTGGAGCCTGTGTCATTCTTGACAACTGCTCTATCCATCTGGGAAAAAGGATTGAATCATTAATTCAGGAGGCAGGAGCAACACTGATTTATTTACCTCCCTATTCTCCAGATTTTTCCCCGATTGAAAATTGCTTCTCAAAAATTAAATCGATACTGCGAGCTATGGAAGCCAGGACATATCCGGACTTAGCCAAAGCGATAGAAAAAGCATTTAGCCAAGTTTCTTTAGATGACATCAAAGGATGGTTTACTCATTGTTGCTACTGTACCTCACTAGACTGAGAAATGCTGTATAATCGTTATCCATAGCAGTCCGTCGCGTGAAGCGAAGCTACTGACATACCAAAT
>JGI11826J13684_1074791_pt1 | contig 11543 bp, 10 predicted proteins | sample ElkSlonscriptome_18_FD_13684 | JGI IMG/M metagenome (IMG submission 13684)
CAGCACCTCGTATCAATAGAAAACCGATTCAACTCTTAAGTGGTGGCGGAATTATTGTCGCGATCGGTAACTTATCGGAGGCGTGGGGAATTAATGAAAAACGACTGATTCCCCGTGAAGTAATGCGTACAGCCCAGGAATTAGGGATTAACATTTTGCATTTAGCTTGGCGTCGCCGACAACTAACCCGTGGACAGCAGCCACCACCAACGGTGATGGCGTCATCCCCTTCCCACCCCTCCAATCCATCAAACCCATCAGCACCATCGCGTCGAGATGAGCTATTTGATAGGTTAATATAGAGTGTTAGTTATTCGTCATTTGTAATGTGTCAAGGAACAGGGAAACTGAGGGAGTTTAGGACGTAAGGGAAAAAATAAATGGTAGATAATTTAATTGATACAACGGTTTCCCCAAAACAACTTCGATTTAAGCCTGGAGGTCTACCCGCTTCGTTTGAAGTTAAGGTCGTTAATGATAGCGATAGCTTTGCCAGTTTCCAGGTGGAAGTGACGGCGGCTGGAGTTGATGCTGATCGGCTTCCAGATTGGTACAAGATCTCCCCAGAAGTGAGTACCAAAAAGCCTCCAGGTGACGTTACTCATTTTCAGGTGGCCANTNNCNANAANNNNGTACCCAAAAAGCCTCCAGGTGACGTTACTCATTTTCAGGTGGCGATTGTCGATAATCCTGTACCGGGGTTTGTCGGATTGATGAACCTAACAGTGCGTGTCTTCTCCATGGAACTCCCAGATGAAGACCGAGAAGTGCTGCGGTTGATTCTAGAACAGGGTACGGGTTCAATTCCGTTAAAATTGGATCTGCCAGTGCGGGAGTTTCAAGAATATCCGGCAAATGAAGATGAAATTCCGGTACGAGTTTATAATCCCAGTCAAATAGAAACCCATGTTACGTTAAAATTTTCTGGCATAGATCCAACCTGGATTGTCGATGGAACAGAACGCCAGTTGTATCTCCCTCCAAACGGACAAGTCACTGAAACATTTATTTGCCAAATTCCTGACATTTCCCAAGCCCCCAGCCGGATTTATCCCTTTGCGATCGCGGCGACTCATCGCCATGGTTCCCCCGCCCAAGTGGAAGGTACGCTAGAAGTTTTACCTATGGGGTTGGTTGAGTTTAGCGCCACTCCCAAACAGCAGCAAATTCCCACCAAACGCGCTTGGATACCCAACTGGCGGAATTCACCCGTTCCCTACACCTTGGAATTTGAGAATCATAGCAATCTTCAGCAACAGGTTACTGTTAATATTCAGGGTGAAGACCAACAGGAATGTACCTTAGAATTGCCGGATAAACCCGCCGAATTAAATCCGGGTCAAACGGCTCAATCGCCGCTTAGAGTTCAAGCCCGACGCCATTTATGGGGTCGGAAAAAGGAACTTTCTTTAGAAGCATTGGCGACGTTATCGGATCAGCGTCTAGGGAATACTAATCCCACGAGTCAATTTTTGAAACTGGATGTTTATCCGATTATTCCGACTTGGTTACTTCTGGGTGGAGGACTGCTACTTTTATATTTCATCTGGTGGTTGTCTTGGCTCAATCCCAATAATAAGTTTTTTGGACACCAAGATGCGGTTAATTCGGTACAATTTAATGGCATGAGCCAGAATGTTGTCAGTGGGTCTAATGACGAAACTTTAATTAAATGGCGAGTCGATGGCTTTTTTAATCCCTTTGCTAATCCAGAAGTGGAGAAGATTGCTGATACAGATAAAGCTGTGCGGGTTATTCGTTATAAACCAGTCGATAATAACGTGGTGGCTGCTGGGTTAGAAAATGGTGAGATTCAACTGTTAAATTTATTGGCAGAAACCCCAAAATTAATGATGTCTTTTTCCCAGGAAAAAGATGATCGAGTGTTGGCATTAGAGTTTACAGATGACTCACGCTCGCTTTTTAGTGGTCATGGCAGTGGTTGGGTATTTAGGTGGGATATTCAACAAAACTTAAACGAAGCCGAGACTGGACTGAATAGCAATGTTGAACCCATACGTAGTGGAAGATTCAAATTTGCCATATATGCCTTAAAATTTGTGGGACAAGGTAATCAAAATTTAGCGGTTGCTGGACGGTTTAATACCTTAGCTATTTGGAATGTACCCAACCCAGATAATGTGGCAATTCCCATACCCTATCGTGAAGGGGGTCAGGATGATTATATTGAGAGTATCGATGTTGCGGATATGAAACCTTATCTGATGGCAACGGCTGACAATCAAGGCTATATTACCTTGTGGAATATGGAATCCTGCCTGATTGAAGGTGAATCTTGTGAAATTATTGACCAATGGCAAAATGGTCATGGCGGTCAACCTGTGCGATCTGTGGCATTGAGTAACGGGGGGTGTTACTTAGCCAGTGGGGGCGATGACGGACGAATGATGCTTTGGCCCCTAACTAATCAGGGTGAACGAGCAGAAAATTATTTAAGTGGTATTGAAGTGGGTCAGTCATTGAGAAACCAAAGATTCAACAGTGTTGATATAAATGTTTTAAAGAGAAATATCCTAATCGCCAGTGGTAGTGATGATACCCAGGTGCGGGTGAAACGAGCAAAACGGCTGCAAGTGTTAGGGTGCGATCGCGATGAGTGAGGAGGCTTAATGAAGCTCAAACGCCTAATTATAGCAAGTAGTATCACCACCCTGCTCACCACTTTACCGGCTGCAGCTGACCAGTGGGTATTTGTTGCCCGTGATCACAATGACATTGACTATTACGTTGACCCCGAATTTGTCGAACGTCGCCATAATACGGTCTGGTTCTGGCAGATGTCTGTCTTTCCAGAACCGGATGAACAAGGACTATTAGCGCGAAAGACTTACAGTGCGATGATTTGTCCACTGCGGGCTTGGCGTCCTGTGGCGATCGCTCGCTTCAATGTTCAAGGCGAATTGATCAATCGTACCCAGTTGAGCGACGATGAACCGTTACAATTTTTTACCTCCGGTAGCGTTGGCGAGGCGATATGGAAATTAGTTTGCCAAACTGAGGATTTTTCCTGATCGGATCAAGTCCATGCTGTAGGAAAAAACGGTAGATGCACCCTGGTTATAGACCTCAGCCTTACGGCTGAGGTTTTTTTTCGACGAAATACCAACTTTTGGTAGAATCGGTAACGGCATAGCGACAAAACTTTTACCTGCTACAGCTATAGCTGTCACCATAAAGATTAGGACAGGTTTCAATACTGTTCGGATAAGCTCTAATGGAATTATTTCTCCCCCAGCTTCCAGACGTAGCATGCTACGTCTCTACATTGCTCCCCCAGCAAAAACTATGACTCGCGTTGTTGGATTAATCAGTGGTACGTCAGTTGATGGAATTGATGCGGCTTTCGTGGAGATTGCTGGTTCCGAATCCGATTTAACGGTGGAGTTATTGGCGGGAGCGACTTACCCCTACCCCGAAAAACTGCGATCGCAAATCCTTAATCTCTGTGCTGGTGGTTCTATATCGATGGTAGAATTCGCTGGATTAGATGATGCGATCGCGCGACAATTTGCCCAAGCTGCTCAAGCTATCCAAAAACACCACCCACCCACTGCTACGCTGATCGGTTCCCACGGTCAAACCGTTTACCATCGCCCCCCTCAAGGGATACAGGAGAGCCGGGGATTAGGCTATAGTCTTCAGTTAGGACGGGGAGAAGTGATTGCTCACGCCACAGGGATTAAAACGGTCAGTAATTTCCGTGTCGCTGATATTGCGGTTGGGGGTCAAGGAGCGCCCTTAGTCTCCAAAATTGATGCTTGTTTGCTTTCCTCCCCGACTCAGCACCGATGTATCCAAAATATCGGCGGAATAGGTAACGTTACTTACCTCCCTCCCTGTCAAGGAAATTGGTTAGATTTGGTCAGTGGTTGGGATACAGGACCAGGAAATACGCTGTTGGATTTAGCTGTACAGCATTTTACCCAGGGACGTCAAACATACGACCAAGACGGGAAATGGGCGCGACAGGGGACAGTTTGTCAACCCCTGCTTAACAAATGGTTAAGCCATGACTTTTTCCAGCAACCCCCGCCTAAATCCACAGGGCGAGAATTGTTCGGCTGGGATTATTTACACATAAGTATTGCCGAGAGTCAAGCCTATTCTCTGAGTCCGGCTGATCTATTGGCAACCCTGACAGAACTCACCGTCGCGTCTATAGAGGACAGCTATCGTCGCTTTTTACCTAAGATACCCGACCAGATATTCTTATGTGGGGGGGGTAGCCGCAATCTTTACCTCAAACAGCGCTTACAAACCCGGTTACAATCCGTACAAATACAAACAACCGATGAGGCGGGGGTGAGTGGAGATTTCAAAGAAGCGATCGCCTTTGCCGTTTTAGCCTATTGGCGAAACTTGGGCATTGGCGGGAATCTCCCGCCAGTTACGGGCGCGAAGCAGGCGGTACTTTTGGGTAATATCGCGCCATCCTAAATAATTAACTCAGAATCAAGCATTTCTTGTCCACTTGGGACTACACTGAATACTGAAACACAATTGCCTATTTTTTATCCTAATGACTACGATTTTGGCAATCTGCTTGGTCAGGCATTGTGCCATAGTTGAGGACAAATTCAACCAGCACTATTCGATTAGAGGCAAAGGGTAACGCTGTGGCTCACACCTTTTTGATGGAGGCAGGACGCTGGACACTCCAGGGAAATTGGCTGGAGCGCAATGGATCGCTTATAAGCGTTAGAGGGAAAACAATTGTTGCCTGGGGTCGAGAAAACTGGTTTACGATGGTAACCAAACTGGTTTTTCCCGACGATGAGCGCGAGGATATTTCTTTCCAATATCGGGGGCGTCTTGATGCCGGAGAACGTCAGTATACCTTCGTCTTACAGCATAGTGTTTTGGGTCGTGTTGAGGGCGAAGGTTGGATCGCTCCAGAATCAATTGTGCAACGCTATTGGGTTTTAAGCGATCGTCAGAGACGTAGTGGTTTTGAAACCCGACACCAACTTGATGATAATACCTACTACCTCTCCAGTAGCATCATGGCGGGTCATTATCTGACCAGCACAATGGAAGCAACGCTAGAACGACAGCCTGGATAGCACAAGCCTATAATCAGAAGTAATGATAGAGTGTAAATCTGGGCACAATGGAACGAGTAACCGAGTGAGTTATTGGGTCTAGTTCTTGTTTGATGCTACTTGCCGAATTGCGCTTGGGTCAAACTGGTAAATAGGTATCGTTCACAACTGCTCCAAGCTCTCACTAAACCAATCATGACAAAAGACCCTAATCATGGTCGCATACTCGCCAACCGCTATCAACTCGTTGGGTTGATAGGTCAGGGCGCTATGGGTCAAGTTTATAAAGCTAAAGATATGTTACTTGGCGGCGTTATTGTCGCTGTCAAATTCATATCCCAAACCTTGCTCAACCAAAAAATGCGCGATCGCTTTGAGCGAGAAGCAACAATCTGTGCGCTACTTGGGGAAAAAAGTAATCATATCGTGCGCGTCCGGGACTATGGCGTGGATGAGAATGATATTTCGTTTTACGTCATGGAGTTCCTCGAAGGCAATAGCTTAAGTGAAATCATTCGCGAGCAATCCCTCCCCTTACCTCGGTTTCTCAATATTAGCCGTCAGATTAGTTTAGGACTGCAATGCGCTCATAAGGGAATCGTGATCGAAGGGGAACAAAGCCCAATTATCCACCGAGATATTAAACCCAGTAATATTCTGGTGGTTGAAGACGCCTCCTTCGGAGAACTGGTGAAAATTCTGGACTTTGGCATTGCCAAGCTGATCCAGTCGAATAGTGAGCAAACCCACTCGTTTATGGGGACATTAGCCTATTGTTCCCCCGAACAAATGGAGGGACGAGAACTCGATAACCGCTCTGACATTTACAGTCTGGGCGTGATGATGTTTGAGATGCTCACCGGGGAAATGCCGATTGTGGGCGAATCAAATTCCTTTGGCGGGTGGTACAAAGCTCATCACTTCAGCCCACCGCGTCGCTTTGAAGCCGCAAAACCGGATTTAAAATTGCCCAAAGCCCTGGAAAATCTGGTGATGAGTTGTCTGGCAAAAGAAGCCAGCGATCGCCCGCAAACCATTGAGCAAGTCATCCAGACGTTAGAACCCTTAGAACAGCGTTTTGGTCAAGGACGACAACTCGGTCAGCGGATTGGTGCTGTACTCTCGAAAATACCCCGAGCCGAAGAACCCGCCAAGAAGCCTCCCGCTCGTTCTATTGAAGACCTCTGCTTACAAACGTCTTGGCCCAAAAACAAACCCCAAGCCTCGATTGTTTTTCCGCATATTATTCGTACCAGCCAGGAACTATTAGGCACCCTTTGGGTGATGCTAACCAAGGACGATATTGAAAACCGCCGCATTAGCACCCGCTATAACCAATTCCTATTTCTGATGTCTCCGCATCCCATGGTGTTATGGATTACAGCCCTACACAATCGGCAACATGGCGCTCGTTGGCTAACCTGTTATTTGGATCTGAAAACAGCCATGGGTCAAAAAGTGATCCGCATTTTAGGAGAATCAGGAAACTACCGGATTTTATTCTTTGCCCTGACTGAACCCCAACGCTGTGCCAACGTGATGACCGCCACCATTGCCTCAACTCAGCGAAAACTACTCCTGGATTGGGCAAATGCCAGCCATGCGGCTATGCCCAGCACTCAGCCTCAGCTAAGTAAACGAATTCTCAAGCAAGAGCTTGAGAAACTTAAGCCGAAAATTGTGATGAAGCTAGAAGCCGTTCACACCGATTACCCAACCGACATTTCTGGATAGGGAATCACTTGTAGGGGCGGGTTTAGGGACTCAATTGCGCTATTCACCGATAACTGAGCAACAAAACCCGCCCTGATTCAATTGTGGGGGCGGGTGTAGGGGCGGGTTTAGGGACTCAATTGTGCTATTCACCGATAACTGAGCAACAAAACCCGCCCTGATTCAATTGTGGGGGCGGGTTTCATCACATTCGGGTGGTAAAAAACGATAATTGTCGGTTAAAGCTGCTTCACCTCAGCCACAAGCTTCCCCACAACATCCTTGGCGCTACCAAACAGCATCATCGTCTTATCGCCGTAGAACAGCTCATTTTCAATACCAGCAAAGCCCGCATTCATACTTCGCTTAATCACGATCGCGTGCTTCGCCTTATCCACATCGAGAATTGGCATCCCATAAATCGGACTACTGCTATTGCTACGAGCGGCGGGATTCACCACATCATTGGCACCAATGACGAGGGCAACATCTGTGCTATCAAACTGAGGATTGATGTCATCCATATCGTAGAGATAGTCATAAGAGACATTCGCTTCCGCTAAGAGCACGTTCATGTGTCCCGGCATCCGACCCGCAACCGGGTGAATGGCGTATTTGACCTCAACGCCCAGTTTTTCAAGCTGATCGGCTAATTCACGCACTGTATGTTGTGCCTGAGCCACTGCCATACCATAACCCGGAACAACGACCACAGAGCGGGCATAGCCCAACATCATTGCCCCTTCTTCGGCATCAATACTATGGACAACTTTGTCACCGACACCACCTGCGCCACCTGCACCGCCTTTGACTTCACCGCTACCAAAGGCACTAAATAGCACGTTAGGTAAGGAACGGTTCATCGCCTTACACATAATATTGGTCAGGATCAAACCGGAAGCCCCAACTAACGCCCCAGCCACAATCAGCATATCGTTCATCACGACAAAACCTGCCGCGCTCGCCGCTAACCCGGAAAACGAGTTCAGCAGTGAGATCACCACAGGCATATCGCCGCCGCCAATGGGGAGGACAAAGAAAATCCCTAACACTGAGGAGATACCCACCATTGCCAGAAAGATGCTCGTATTGTCCGGTGTCACTAATAGGTAGCCACTACAGACCAAAAAGCTAATCAGGAGTAAGGCATTAAATACTTGCTGCAAGGGAAACTTGACTGGCTTACCCGTAATCAACCCCTGTAACTTGCCAAATGCCACAAAGCTCCCGGTGAGTGTAACCCCACCAATTAGCACACCCAGAATCACGGTAATCGTAGATCCTAAGGGTACACCTTGACCCGCATTCAGCAAGCGCCAAAATTCCCCGATCGCGACTAACGCTGAGGCGGCACCACCCAACCCATTCAGCAAGCCTACCATCTGAGGCATGGCAGTCATCGCCACTTTATAGGCTGCCGTCACACCAATGACAGCACCGATGGCGATCCCCACCAAAATCATTTGATAATTTAAGACCTGTTGGTTCAGCAGAGTTGACACCACAGCTAGCAGCATCCCAACGGAAGCCCACACATTTCCTTGGCGTGCTGTCGCTGGTGATCCCAGCTTTTTCAGCCCAAAGATAAATAATCCGGTTGCGACTAAATACGTCAGTTCAATCCCAGTCGGTAGAAAGTCGGTCATGCGCTCACCTCTCTTATTTCTTAAACATTTGCAACATGCGATCCGTAACCAGGAAACCGCCCACCACGTTAACCGTGGCTAGCACGACAGCCACTAAACCCAAAATGACGGTGACATTCCATTCCTTCGATCCGGAGATGAGCAATGCGCCGATGACGGCAATCCCGGAAATGGCATTTGCCCCAGACATCAAGGGAGTATGCAGGGTGGGTGGCACTTTGTTGATCACTTCAAAACCAACAAAGGCGGCTAAGACAAAGACAAATAAACTGGCAATGAATGTGGTGGTCATTTTTTTCTCCTTTTTCGCGGTTCATGGTACTTGCTTCTCTGCCAGTAGGCTACAGGGTAGCGAGATGGGGACAAACCCTTAACCCTGACTTTTTTGGCAGTATGGCACAAACAACTAACCCGCTTCCCCAGTTTCCAGACGTAGCATGCTACGTCTCTACAGGCTCCTCTGCAACCTAGACAGTTGTACTCATTTGAGCTAGAGCATCTTTCACCCGCTGATTGCGAATTTCACCCGCATGGGTAATGCAGGTGTTGTCTACAATATCATCCTCAAAATTGAGTTGTAACTGACCTTCCTTGACCAGATACTGTAATAACGTTGAGATATTCTTGGCGTACATCTGGCTGGCGTGGGTGGGCATGGACGCGGGGACATTGATTGGACCGATAACGGTGACGCCATGACGAACGATATCTTTCCCGGCTTCAGTAACGGCACAGTTCCCCCCTTGTTCAGCGGCGAGATCCACGATCACCGAACCTGGAGTCATTTGCTCAACCATCTCCTCCGTCACCAGTAAGGGGGCTTTTTTGCCGGGAACTTGGGCGGTAGTAATCACCACATCCGATTGCTTGACGTGTTCGGCGATCACCGCTTGGGTACGCTGTTTCGCGGTGTCAGAGACTTCCTTGGCATACCCCCCTTCAGCTACGGTATCTTCTTGGAGATCGACCTCAACAAACTTGGCTCCCAGACTTTGTACTTCTTCCTTAACCGCTGGACGAATATCAAAGGCTTCTACCATAGCACCCAGGCGTCGGGCAGTCGCGATCGCTTGTAAGCCAGCCACGCCTGCACCCAGGATAAACACTTTTGAGGGTTTGATCGTTCCCGCTGCTGTGGTTAACATGGGGAAGAATTTCGGTAACGCGGCGGCGGCAATCAGTACCGCTTTGTACCCGGCTAACCCAGCTTGGGAAGACAGCGCATCCATACTCTGGGCGCGACTGGTACGGGGAATCAACTCCATACTGAAGGCACTCACCTTACGATTTGCCAGTTTCTGGGCAACCTCTGGTTTCCCCAAGGGACTCAGGAAGCTAATTAATGTTGAGCCTTCCCGCATCTGGTTGATTTCATCATCTTTGGGGATGCCCACTTTTACGATCACATCAGCTTCAGCCCAGAGTTTACCTGGATCTGAGACTAGGGTAGCTCCCGCCTCTTCGTAGGCGCGATCGCTAAAAAACGATGCCTCTCCCGCACCGTTTTCCACCCAAATCTCTAAGCCCTGTTTGACTAAACGGGCAACCGTATCCGGAATCAGGGCGACTCGATTTTCGCCCACTTCAATTTCTTTAACCAGTGCTATTTTCATGACAACTCCTTGCTTATCGACTCACCGAAAAACTATAACTTGGGTGTTAGGCAACTGCCCTACATGAAGGGAGTATTTTTATGACATGATAGCCCTTGTGCCTTCCTTTTGCATCAAAAATGCACAGGTTATTTTGGGCTAGAAAAATTTATTTGTCATTGACTAGATAAATATAGATTAATTCCACAATCTGGATAGTTATAGAATCGCCATTTTTCGGTAATAATCAGAAGTATGAGCAGCTTTTCCGCAATTTTGTGTATATTTAACTACAGATAAAACAAAAACGAAGAAGAGGGTGATGATAAGCTGCCAGACACTTTAGCGGAGTCAACGCCGAGAGTCAAGATGGAATAGGTAATGAGTCTATTGGGAAATTCTCCCTTGTCTCCTCCACCTCCCCCTGATCCTCTAGAATGGCGGGTTTAGTCAAGTTATCGGACATCGACAGAATGTTATCGGTAAAACCCGCCCCTACAAATGTACTCTCCCTGATCCCCTGGCGGGAGGATAAGCATCAGGCACTTTTCCCACCTCTTGAGCGTCTGTACCATCGCTGGACTACAGCATGAGGTAAATCTGCTACAGTCAAAGATTGTGAAGTTTAATAAAAAGCTTGGTTTTTGTACAGCCAAAGGTTTCCCACTTATGTTTATTAGCAAATCTCTAAGACGCTTGATGCCAGCCGTTGCTTTAACGGGCTGTTTGTTGACTGGCGTAGCGGTTCAGACTTGGGCACAGAGTAATCCCGGACTCACTATATTTAGCGGTGTGCAACGGGAAAATATCCTCAGGTACTATCTTGGGTTTGGAGGTCAAGCTAATCAATGGGATCGATACTACCTGAGGATTCCCAGCAAGAAGATGGAATTGGCGGTGCAGCAGTTTGTCGTTCGTTATCCAGATTATTACACCGGAAAATTTGACACAGATCGGATTGAGGTAAGAGTTGACGGCGAATCACTACCCATTGCTGAGGTAGATTGGGATAAAGACAATTACCAGCTACAGATTTATATGCAGGAGCCAGTTCCAGCCCAGGAGAAGGTGGAGATTGTGTTGTCCAATGTGAAAAATCCCCGGTTTGGCGGTACCTTTTATTTTGAATGCCTAGTGTGGACTCCCGGTGATGTTCCCCTACCCCGTTATATGGGAACCTGGATTCTGACGATTATTTAGGCTATTGGAATGTTAAGCTAGTAGATCGTGATTCTTTGGTAAACAGGGTAAAGTAGTATAACGACTTTCGCTTTCTCCCTGTTTTCCAAACTTAAAAGATGTAGCGCGATAAAGAATAAACCATGACAAAACGTACATTAGGCGGTAGTAACCGCAAGCAAAAACGCAAATCAGGATTTCGCGCCCGCATGCGAACCAAAAACGGTCGAACGGTGATTAAAGCCCGCCGCAGTAAAGGACGTTATCGTCTAGCGGTGTAGTGTTACTGGTTTAAGGCTCCTAGCTTTTGAGAGTAAGTCTTGAAACAGGGTTGAGAGGGAAGATGGGGA
>JGI11826J13684_1115304_pt1 | contig 11354 bp, 9 predicted proteins | sample ElkSlonscriptome_18_FD_13684 | JGI IMG/M metagenome (IMG submission 13684)
GTTGCTGGTGAACCGTTTGCACTGATCAGGAATTAATCTGCTCCTGTTGCGCTAAAAAGGGCGGGTTTAGTGAGGTTAGGGGTTGTCTCCAAAATGTTATTGGTAAAACCCGCCCCTACAACCTTTCTCTTGCTCCCAGACGTGCCATGGCATCTGTGTACCTCTGCACCCCAATTCCCCTCACCCAAATTGGGAACAAACGAAAGATAAACAGGCTAGTTTACCATTAAACTTCACACAATCAACAATAACTCTGACGGGAATTTTTCCTGAACCATGAGTAAAGAGTCCGTAACAGGGACTAGAAACCCTGACACGGACATCTGCTATGCGCTTTTACACTTCTGTTACGTTAGTGAGCCTGCTTACGCTCTCATTGGCTGTCAATGCTCATGATATTCGCGATCGCTCGGTCTCACTTTTTCAGTCTACTCCTGCCCACTCGCTATTGTCTTTAGTGAAAACTGGAGATGCGGGTCCTCAAGGTCCTGAGACCAATCGCGGTGGACAACGGCGTTTCTTCACCTCCCAAGACACCCTCGCGCCCCAGATTTGTCACCGGGGTAGTGGACGGCGCGAATTTACTTGGGCATAGGTAGTTAGTGCCATTTGATATAATATATACTTTCCTGGAAGAATTATCCCCCCTAGTTGTGACCCATCCAGGGGGTCTTCCAGTTAATGGTATCTCCTGGGTTGTTTATCTTCCGTCGTCTATAATCTAAGGAGAATTTAGACTTTAATATTAGGGTGCTTTAAATTGTTAAGCGCATGTTTTGCTGTTTAAGTTGGACTCGCTGGTTTAGGTGAAGCCGTGGGTTCGTCATTACCTTTTATTCTGTTGTACCCATGCGATGTGACCGCTCCCTAAAATGACTAATCATCTCGATCTGATCAAAAGCCTTAGCCCCAGCGCCATGGATCAGATTATGATATATCTGGCTTTCAGCGCAATGAGAACCAGTGGACACCGACATGGGGCATTTCTAGATGCGGCGGCAACGGCTGCTAAATGTGCGATTTACACGACCTTTTTGGAACAGAGTGAAAATATCCGGATGACCGGACATTTACACCATATTGAGCCAAAGCGGGTCAAGGTTATTGTTGAAGAAGTTCGACAGGCATTAACGGAAGGAAAACTGCTGAAAATGCTGGGATCTCAAGAACCCCGCTATTTGATCCAGTTTCCTTACGTGTGGATGGATCAGTATCCCTGGCAACCCGGGCGATCGCGGATCTCTGGCACTAGCCTGCACAAGGAAGAAAAGCGAATTCTCGAAGAAAAACTGCCGGATCATCTCCCAGATGCCCAAGTGGTGAGTTCTTTACAGTTCATGGAATTGATTGAGTTCCTGCACAGTCGTTCTCAGGAAGATTTACCCCCAGAACGGCGGGCGTCTCTTTCGGAAGCCATGGCGGAACATATCAAAAGGCGTTTGCTGTACTCCGGAACCGTGACGCGCATTGATTGTCCTTGGGGTTTACCTTATTATGCTCTGACCAGTGCCTCGTATTCGCCTGTAGATGGCAAAGAACGTACCTACACGATGGTGGAGGATACGGCGCAGTACTTCCGGTTGATGAAAGAGTGGGCAGAACGTCAGGATGGTGTGATGCGGGTGTTGGAGGAATTGGATATTCCACCGGAAAATGTTGATCAAGCCATGGCAGAACTTGATGAGATTGTTCGCGCTTGGGCGGACAAATATCATCGCGATGATGGTAAACCGATGGTTTTACAAATGGTGTTTGGTCGGCAAATAGAATAGTTATTTGTCATTGGTCATTCGTTATTGGTTATTTGTCCTTGGTTATTTCTCCGAGGACTTTTTTTGCCTTTTCAGTCAACTCAGGCGAACTCGAAACACTAGCCGAGTGCGATACTATGCCAGATGACGATAAATAAGATAGCCGCGATCGCACCAATTAACGTATTGATAAAATTCACGACTTCGTTGGTCATCCATTCGACCTGAGATTGCCAAGTGGCACCAATCACACTTTCTAGGTTAGTGGCAATAAAGGCAGCTAACACACAAAAATAGACACCTGTCAAGCCTATAAAGCCAACGCCCCAACCCAGAACCGCGATCGCAGCCGAGGCGACAGCCCCCGCCAGAGTTCCTTCTAAGCTAACTGCCCCTTCGGTTCCGGGGGATACAGGTTGTAAGGTGGTGATTAAAAACGTGCGCTTACCGTAAGCTTTACCCACCTCACTGGCGGTCGTATCAGAAAGCTTAGTGGCAAAACTAGCGACGAACCCCAGGAGGAGGAAACTGCGATAGGGTTCATCCAGGAAAAGAACGCCCACCGCGCAAAGTGTACCTGTTAGGGCGGAACCCCATACATTTTCGGGTCCTCTTGCGCCTGAACGCTTTTCCGCGATTCCCGCTGCTTCTTTTTGTGCCATACCAATACGGGTAACCGCAGAACCGACTAGGAAATAAACCATAACAATCAGATACCCTTGCCAGCCTAACGTCCCCCAAATCACAATTCCCAACGCCCAGGCGTGGAGAACTCCAGCGCGGGTGAGGAGTTGCTTGGGGATCACCCAGGCGATCGCTAATAATACTGTATTCAAGACGACGGCAATAAGCCAAGGGTTGAGAGAATTGAAGGTTGCAAGCATTTACTAAATGTTGAGTTTTGAGTGTGTAGGGGCGGGTTTAGGGACTTGGCGCAAGCTATTGATGATAACCTTTCTTCCAAACCCGCCCTGACCGAGTTTGGAGTGTGTAGGGGCGGGTTTTACTATTATCGTTTCTAACCTTACCCAGAGGTGACTAAACCCGCCCTGATCCCACCCTGACGTATCTTAACGGTTAACAGGACGTTGCCGGGTGTATCGTAGGCGACAGTTTCGGGTATGCGATCGATGAATAACCGTTTAGGGTGATTATAGGATTAGGCAGAACTTCAAGTAGTAGCGATGAATCCCATTCTCTTCCATTTGGCATTTCCCGTTAGTGATATTGAGCAAACCAAAGACTATTATGGCAGAGGACTCGGCTGTGACATTGGGCGAGAAACCCGTCAAGCGGTCATTTTAAACCTCTATGGGCATCAACTGGTAGCCCATCTCACTGATGAACCCTTAACGCCACAACGGGGAATTTATCCGCGTCACTTTGGCTTGATTTTTACCACTGAAGCTGACTGGCAAGCCTTATGCGATCGCGCCCAACAGCAGCAGCTTCAATTCTATCAGCAACCGAAGCGACGCTTTCCGGGTGATGTGACCGAACATCGCACCTTTTTCTTACAAGACCCCTTTTATAATTTAATGGAGTTTAAATTTTATGCTCATCCAGAGGCAATTTTCGGCAGTCACGAGTTAGCGGCGATTGGCGATCGGTAACGTTTTGAGGTGATACTTATCATTAAAATAGGGCTAAAGCCCTTACTACGAACTGTTTTGAGGTGACATTTATCATTAAAATAGGGCTAAAGCCCTGACTACGAACTACAAACCTAATTTGCCTTAATTTGATAAAAGGGTTCGGATAAAGCCGAAGCTACTGCTTGCATACTGTGAGGATTAATCACCATACAAGCATGGGCTAAAACGGGAACTTTCACATCTTGACCCACGGGCATTCGTGAACTATTACCCGGAATAATAATAAAATCCCAGGGTGTCCAAATTGAGGTAAAATTGAGGCGTTCTAACATCTGGACATCTCGGTTTAAATCCTCTATCAAAGGATTTCCTGGGCGCATTTGCACGCAGGCGCGACGGTTCAATAGGTAGGCTAACCAGGTGCCATGATGGGGGGCGGAAATGGTAATGTAACGCTGCACTCGGTTAATTCCACCTAACCGCTGCACATAATAGCGGGTGACGAGTCCTCCCATACTTAAACCGACTAAATCAATGGGTTGGTTGAGGGGGAATGTTTGGTTGACAAAATTAGCTAATTGGGCTGCCATTTGGTCTAAACCCAATGTGGCGTTATTTGGTTTTAGGTCAAGGGTATAAACGGAAAAACCTTGTTTTTTGAGGTAGGGAGAGAGTTTGCGGAAAACTGATGAGGTGCGAAAAATACCGTGAACGAGAATAACTGGGTTTGTCATTGGTCATTGGTCATTTGGGATAGCGATACACTAAACGATAGTGGAAAAAGCAGGAGGGAAAACGTGGACGTTAAAGCAGCCGTCGCCTACGAAGCCGGGAAACCGTTAACCATTGAAACTGTGCAGCTAGAGGGACCCAAAGCTGGGGAGGTACTGGTTGAAATTAAAGCAACAGGGATTTGTCATACCGACGCCTATACCCTCTCTGGCAAAGACCCAGAAGGACTATTTCCCGCTATCTTAGGACATGAAGGTGCTGGTGTCGTCGTCGAGGTTGGAGACGGGGTAAAAAGCGTTAAACCTGGCGATCATGTGATTCCGCTCTACACACCCGAATGTCGGAACTGTGAGTATTGCTTAAGTTTCAAAACCAATCTCTGTCAGGCGATTCGGGCAACTCAGGGACGAGGTGTCATGCCCGATGGCACAAGTCGGTTCTCAAGTCATGGCAAAATGCTGCATCACTACATGGGAACTTCTACCTTTGCCAACTATACCGTATTACCAGAAATTGCCGTGGCGAAAATTCGCGAAGATGCGCCCTTTGAGAAGGTTTGTTATATTGGCTGCGGCGTAACCACGGGAATTGGTGCGGTGATTAATACCGCCAAAGTTGAACCCGGTTCCAGAGTTGTGGTATTTGGACTCGGTGGGATTGGCTTAAATGTGATCCAAGGGGCGCGAATGGTAGGCGCGAGTCAAATTGTTGGCGTTGATATTAATCCAGATAAACGGGAATTGGCAGAAAAATTTGGCATGACGGATTTTGTTAATCCCTGTGAAGTCGAGGGAGATTTAGTTCCTTATTTGGTGGAGTTAACTAAAGGTGGAGCCGATTATAGTTTTGAGTGCATTGGTAATGTCAATGTGATGCGCCAAGCCTTGGAATGTTGTCATAAAGGATGGGGCGTGAGTGTAATTATTGGAGTAGCTGCCGCCGGACAAGAAATTAGTACTCGTCCCTTTCAATTGGTAACTGGACGGGTTTGGAAAGGAACGGCTTTTGGGGGCGCAAAGGGACGCACCGATGTTCCGAAAATTGTGGATTGGTATATGGAGGGTAAGATTAATATTGATGATTTAATTACCCATGTCATGCCCTTGGAAAAAATAAATGAGGGGTTTGATTTAATGCATCAAGGGGAATCCATCCGCAGTGTGGTTACATTTTAAGACAGAGAGTAAAAAGCCACTATTGTAGAGATCTTGCTAGAGATGTTGCTAGAGATGTTACAGGCAACGTCTCTACATCCGTATGTATAACAATACTAAGACAGGGCGTGGACATTCTTTACTGTTCCCTGTTCCCTGTTCCCTGTTCCCTCTTGGACTAACTGATGTCCTTTCCGTACCCCGTAGTGCTATATCAACTCACCACTTCCGTCGCCAGTTAAAAAAGCTTTCCAGCAGATTTTGTAACATCTTATTACTCTCTAACCGTTGACGTTGCCACTCCTGCGCCGTTTTATAAATAATTTCTGACATTGTAGGCGAAGCTTGCGGAATTTTAGCCAGTGAACCCACTTTAATCTTATGGCGAATTAGTAGCGCGATCGCACCAATCAATTCATCAGCATTTGCTCCCACGATTAATCCACCTAAAATCGTCCCATTCCGACGCAGCACCAGTTTACAAAATCCCGTCGTTTCACCCAGAATCTGCGCCTTATCCAAAGTTTTGAAATACTGTCGCACCACCCAAACATTCTTACCATAACGCCGTCTGGCTTGCGCTTCCGTTAACCCCACCCGTGCTAAGGTTGGATCAGTAAAAATTGCCCAAGGAATGCCCTGATAATCCACAGTCCATCGTGGAAAAAATAAAGCATTTTTGATCGCAATACTGGCTTCATATTCGGCAATATGCTCAAATTGATAACCGCCAATCACATCACCACAAGCATAGATACGGGGATTAGTAGTTTGCAGTTTTGGATTGAGTTTCAACCCTTTTCGGGAAAACTCAACCCCAACCCCTGCTAAATTTAACGATTCAATATTAGGCGTTTGACCCGTCGCCAACAAAATTTCATCGGTTTCAATTGCTCGATTTCCCACTTGCACCCATTTTTTTCCCTCAATCCACTTTATCTGAGTCACCGGACTTTGAGTCAAAACACGAATTCCTTCGGCTTCTAATTGCGCTTGCACCAGACGCGACGCCTCTGCGTCTTCTTGGGGAAAAATAAGAGCCTCACTCACCGCCAGTGTCACCTGACAATCCAGCCGCGCTAATGTTTGAGCGAGTTCAATCGCATTGGGAGTGCTACCAACAACTAACCAATTTTTCTGTAACTGAAATGGAATAGTTTCTTCTATGTTCTCCAGTTTTCCTTGAGGACTAGGTTTGGTTACCTTATCGGTTTCTTGAGGAACGATATCAGTCAAATTTGCCCCGATAACTTTGTGTTGAGACGTGTCTACATACTTCCAGATATCTCTAGGGGTACAGTAACGGATTGTCTCTAGCCCATCAATATCAGGAATTTCTGGGCAAGATCCCGTTGCAATCAGATATGCCCTTGCTTGCAAGCGTCGGTTATTGACAACAAAGCCCAGGTGAGGTAAGCGACAAAATTCTCCATTACCAGAAATTATATCTACACCAAAGGATGCCAAAATTGCTGGAGAAGTCGCTTCATAACAGGTAGAAACCACCATCTCTGCCCATTCCATTGCGTCAGGAATTTCTACAGTAGGAAAGTGGGCGGTTGACTCAAAAGGACTCAGATACGTTCTAATATCCTCTTTCTCGGTTTCCTCAACCTGCCATGGCTCGTCTCTACCTACTTCCCCTGATTGTTTAACTAACTGTTTTTCTAACTCAGCCGTATCGGGAATTGAGTTATTTCTAGCCGAATCAATTCCAAATTTAGGTGCTTTCCGTACTTGCTGAAGAACTCGCCCCACCTGCATCAATGCCTGATTATAAAGCGCTTCTTGACCTAACCAGTTGCTCTGGAGGTTTTCTAGTTCAATCAAGGCAACACGAGCCTTTAATTGAGTCGCAGCCAATGCAGCATAAGCACCCGCCCTGCTATTACCAATTACAATAAGGTCATAATCTTTTGTCATGGTTCATGGTTCATAGTTCATGGTTCATGGTTCATAGTTCATGGTTCATTGGTCATATTCCGATTATTTATCCAATTCTATAAACTTTTCACCCCAATACTCCCAATTCCTCTGCGTTCCTCTGCGCTAACCTCTGCGTTCCTCTGCGTTTAAAAAAAATAATTCCGATTCATAATTTCTAACTTATAACATCTTTCAAAGCATCTAATAAACGTTGGTTATCCGCTTGAGTACGAATCGCTACTCGAAAATAACCATCGCCTAATTCCGGAAAGCTCAAGCAATCCCGAATTAGAATACGATGGTGCTTGAGTAAGTCTTCCTGCAGTTGGGAACAGGAGTGTTCTGAGTGTACCAGTAGAAAGTTAGCGGCGCTGGGATAGGGATGTAACCCTGGTAACGATGATAACCCTTGAAACAGGTGCGATCGCGCGGCGGGTAGCCAGTCCCAAGTCTGGCGTTGAAATGCCTGATCTTGTACCACAGCCATCGCAGCCGCCACAGCCAAGACGTTTACAGACCAAGGATCACGCCATTTTTGCCAGCGTTTTAGCCGCTCAGGATGAGCGATCGCATAACCTAAACGGAGTCCAGGCAGACTGTAGAATTTAGTCAGCGATCGCAAAATGACCAGATTCGGATAATCCTGCACCCACCGAATCAGGCTTTGCTGCTGATCCGGTGGCAAAAAGTCCATAAAGGCTTCATCCACAACCACGAGGGCAAATTGTTCCAAATAAGGCAGCAGGCTGACTTTATCCCATAATTGACCCGTCGGATTATGGGGATTATTCAGCAGCAAACCCTGATTTTTGCCAGAGACAAGCCCTAATGTAGGGGCGGGTTTAGGAATTTGCTTGTGGCTATTGATGATAACCTTTGGGCAAAACCCGCCCTGACTGAGTGTTGAGACAAGTCCCTCATCTTCCCCATCTTCCCCGAAGAAAAAACACCCCCTGATTCTGCCATTAAACGCCCTCAGCGCTCGTTGGTAGTCGCTAAAGGCTGGAGTCAAAATAATCGTTTCCTCCAGTTCTGAGAGTTCCCTGGCTGCCCAGGTTAACAACTCAGCCGAGCCATTCCCCGGTAGAATCCAGTTAGGGTTAAGCGTGGAATGGAGTTGACTCAGAGCTACTCGTAACGGGTAGTAATCCGGTGCAGGGTAAGCAACTAAGTCATCCAGATGAGACTCAATCGCCGCGATCGCAGATTTTGGCGGTCCCAAAGGATTGATACTCGCCGAAAAATCCAGAATCAGGGAAGGGGAACAACCTACCCGTGCCGCAGCCCAGGCTAGATTTCCCCCGTGAATGGGTCGTTTCAAGGATCACATCTCCTCAAAATCTGTCTGTAGAGACGTAGCATGCTACGTCTCTACATTGTCTGTTATCTTCACCAATCAGGCTTAACTAAACCCTTACTTGGGAGGGGCAACTTTTTCCTTAAACAGCTTTCCAGCAGAAAACGCCGGAACCTTCGTCGCCGGGATTTCCATCTTATCGCCAGTTTTAGGGTTGCGTCCCTCACGGGCTTTGCGTTCCCGCGATTCAAAGGAACCGAAGCCAACTAAGGTGACTTTATCGCCCTCAGAGACAGCTTCCATAATTGACTCCAATGCCGCAGTTAACACCGCATCCGCCTGTTTTTTAGTCACAGCAGCTTTTTCCGCCACTTTATCCACTAATTCGCCCTTGTTCATCATAAATCTCCTTATTTCTGCGTGAATCAAAGGTCAACGCTTACTCTAACCCATTAGTCTAGAGTTCACTATTTGACCCCCAAAACCAGAGGTTTCCAGAAAAAATGCCCGAAACACCCACCGGCTCGAAGTTTCACTGCATTATTCTAATGGCTGATTGCCAGATATGGAACGTTGAAACCTTTAAATTATGTAGATTTCGGGATTTTTGAGTATAAATACTGACTATACCGTTTCATTATTCCGCCAACTGTGCCGAAAAAACGCGCATTAGTTCCCCGATTTCTGTCGGTTAGCACCGACCTGCATCCGTGTCAACTTAAGACTTTGTATGACTAGCGCCCAAAGTTTAGATCCCCCTAAATCCCCCTTCAAAAGGGGGACTTTGATTAATTTCTGGTTCCCCCCTTTTTAAGGGGGGCTAGGGGGGATCTCTTATTAAGTAAGGGTTTCAGCCTTAAGTTGACACGGATAGGCACTGCCGTGCCCCTACGGCTGAACCGATGGTCTAGAAACCCCCCTGCGTGGGAAACCCTCGACGCTGTAAAACTTCCTGTGCCTCTCGTCCTGGCGTGTAATTGTAGCCAAAGGAGCCGCGTTCTGAGTCATCCAAAATCTGAGGAGTCACTAACACAATTACCTCTTGCCGCTGATTTTGCCGTTCTGTACTTCTAAACAGAGCGCCTATAATCGGCAAATCACCCAAAATTGGCACTTTTCTTACAGTTGTGCGGTCTGATTCCTGGATAATACCAGACAGTATTAGAGTTTGCCCATCTCGTAGGCGAATTTGTCCAGAGGTCAGTTCCCGCGTATTCAATAGGGCTATTTGGTTCGTATCATCTCCAATTGAGAGGTCTTGAACACTGCCAATGGAAGTTACTTCCGGATTAATGGCTAAAGTGACAAAACCATTATCATCAATCCTATCTACGACTAATTCAAGGATTAAACCGGCTTCCCGGATCTCTGCCGTTACAGTTCTAGTGGTAAGACCATCTGCTGATTCCGTCTCACTACTAATATTACCGACAACTTCTTGAGTCAGATTAACGGTAGCTGTTTGTCCTTCTTGGACAACAATGGTTGGGTCTGTCAAGATTTTCGCGTTACCACTCGTAATTTGAGCTTGTAGTTGGGCAAGGAACTTTTTGGGAAATTGGAATAAAGAAGGAAGTTCAGTAGTGATTGACCCCCGAGTGCCCTCTGTGAAAGTTTGCTGGATAGTAGGAGGACCAGCTGGAATTACGATTGGAACACCATCAACAATCTGAACGGTCGCAGGAGTCCCAGGTTGAAAAATTCTCTCCAAGACATTTGGTTCTCCTTCTGTAATTTCCGTAATTCCTGTTTGAAATGGATTCTCTGAAACGCCAGCTACACCTTGTAGAAACCTCCGATCAAGTCCTTGAGTTTCAGTCAGACTAAAATCAGGAGTGACTCGATCATTAATAATTGTTCTGTTATCAATTCCTGTATTTGGAATCCGAGGTGTACTATTGTCAAGGTCTAAAAACACATTGGCTCCGGAAAAAGGATTTCCGATAACAGTTGGAGAAGCAAGACTTGACGCTGCTTCTAAATCAGTCGGGGGTCTGGAGTCTCCATAATTAAAAATTGCCGCCCCATCATCAACTGCGAAAAAGCCATCATCAATGCCGAAGGAAAAGCTAGTGTTGAATGCATCAGTTCCCAAAAGGTTGATATCAACAATCTTGACATTAATGGCTACCTGACGCCGCCGCAAATCTAGCTGAGTCAACAAAGCTGAGGCAATTTCAACTTGGCGCGGTTCCCCAATCAAGGTGATGGAATTTAGGCGTTCATCTGTCGCTACTCCTAGACCAGTGAGTAATAAAGGTCCGTCTCCTTCCTCTGCCTTTAGTGGTCTAATCTCTGTTGTTGTTTCTTCAATCCTGCGGCGATCTGCACCCTCTCCTTCAGTCGTAATGGTTGTCCTCGTTACAATCCTTTGAGTTTCAGCCCCTTGTGCCCCTAGGAATGCTGAAGCGTCAGCAACGTTAACCTGATTTAAACGAAGGGTACGGCTAATAATATTGCGAGCTGCATCAGGTATGTTAGCACCAACGAATATAGTACGTCCCCGACGGTTTGCCTGGAGTCCAGAGAGTTGGAGAACGTAATTAAACACATCTTGAACGGGTTCATTCTCCAAATCCAAGGAAATCGTTTCCTGTGCAGCCGCTTCTGCCTCACCATCGCCTCCTCCAGCAAAAGCCAGGTTCAATCCAGCAGAACGCGCCAAGAGTGCCAATACTTCTCGCACCGGGGCTTCTCGCAAGGATAGGCGGGGTACTACTGCTGCTGTTCCCAAGTCAATCTCGCTGGCGGCAGCATTCAGATTAGACACCGCAATATCTCCCACAGGTGGCGCAACGGCTCTCGGTAAGAATGGCGGTGCAGGGGCTACAGGTTGGACTGTTCCGGCGGGTGCAGCCGGAACCCCATCGATGGTAATTTGAGGATCGGGAACTAAAAC
>JGI11826J13684_1052235_pt1 | contig 11034 bp, 14 predicted proteins | sample ElkSlonscriptome_18_FD_13684 | JGI IMG/M metagenome (IMG submission 13684)
CGCCAGTACCAAATAATTGACCAGGGCCGCGAGCCAATCGCGATTATCTTCCCCGGCAGCAATGGCGATCGCCGGGTCAGCAGGCCCGCCATAATTCGCGAGTTCGGAAGTCGGCACCAACACGCCAGCGCCCACAGTGGCCGCAGTGGTTTCCTTCGTCGCGTTCGGGAATAAATCGGAGATTCCGAACTTGCCAACATCAGCATTCGCGCCAATGGTGGGTGGGGGGAGTTGTCCCACAGTAGAGCTGCCGTGATTGGCGGCATACCCGATGGTCAAACTGTAGCTCTGGTTGATCAGGTCGGTTCCCGCGCTGCTGGGTTGGCCCTTGCTCACAGCCCAGCCCAAGCTGTCAAAGTTTTCAGGAGAGAGCGTACTGTACAGGGCATTGATCAGCGAAAGCGCTACCTTGCTTTCCTTATCGGTGTCTGCGGCCTCTAATTCGGCGGCATCCACGCCCGGTAAATCGCTCGCGGGAATGAACACGCCAGCAGCGGTAGTAGTTCCACCACCCGCGTCGAAGTATTGCAAATTCAGCATTGACTCAAAACCTCTAGCCTTAAAGGATTTGAAACAATGCTGCACTATTAATCAAAGGTTTGGCATCCTTGGGAAAGCAGAAAAACCGCTTCGGATCTAACATCCGAAACCTTTACCCCATGCCTCACGCATTAAGCCGAGAATATTACTGCGAAGGTTGTCACGACAGCGATCCACCGTCTTTAATTCCGGTGAAACGATTTTGTGAGGAGCACTATATTTCTAGAGGCCAAATAAACCGATTACTTAGGCGAAGAATCTTAGTGGCAAAACGTCACAAAGGCTCTAACTTCGTCGCACTTAACCCAGAGTGGGTAAAGCTGGGCATTGATTTTCAAGACGTTATCTAACTGCCACAACCCGCCTTGGGTGGGGCATAACAGAGAATATTGGTGATTTCATTTTTCCCCGAACTAGAATCAATTTCACTGACTACGGCTCGCACGGCTCGCACTGAGCGGACAGCCAGATCAGCGGATAAACCGCCGATCTTTACTCGCTTCGTAATTGTCCGCTTGGTGGGAGTAGCGGTGCTCAAAGCTATCACCCGATCTAAAAAGGCGTTTGCCGTTTCTTCTGAGGGAAAATAACCACCACTCCAAGTTTTAGTGTTTTGCCAGTACACGCGCCCGCAGTATCGCTCTAAAGCATCGGCATCTACAACAAATCGAGAGAAATTATCGAAATGAGTGCACCAGTCCAAATTAGGAATGGGGTTGGGGATATGCACCGACCATCGCGAACCAACAGCACTGGGATAGTTTTCGCCAAATCCTACTACGAGCTGAGTTTCAACTTTTAATTCGTCGTAAGGCTCAGCCGGCAACAGCACGATCGCGCCCTTGTCGCTTTCCCCTGCGGCCTGCGCTGGGTCGGTGGTTGTGCAGACGGCTTGGGCAACCTGTTCGAGCTGCTTTTGTAGCGTGTCGATTTGGGCCGATACGCCCTTAATCCCCCGGCCCTGATAGGTGATCGTTTCGGTCGCCTGGGTGGGGATGAACTGGAGGAAGAAACTGGTCAGGGCATTAGATAAAACGCCGGAGACAATCTCAAGCAACAGAGCGGCGGCTATCCCTTGCAATGTGCTCGTTTTGCCCAACGTGGCAATCAGCGCATCGACGACGAGGTTTGCAACGATGGAAACCACCTGTTCTATGTACTGCCGTGCTTCGTTTTCATCCTGAGAGCACAGCAAATCATACTCCCCTTCCAAGGGGGGGCAACTATTCCGGCTGAGCTGGGTGAGGGCCGATGAGAGTGCCACGCCCAACGACTGGACGCCTGCGAAGTTTTCACCGTTATAGCTGTACGTTTGGGTAGCTCCCTCGCAATCGTCAATCGCGATCGCCCCGGCGATAGTAACCATTTCTTCCTCCGGTAAGTACAGCTTAATCAAGTAGTCGCAATCGCCCGAAATCACTTCGGCGTAAGGCGTTTCGGTGTCGCTGATAATTACTTCAAAGTCCAGCACTGGACACGGCCCCTCTGGCCCTTGTGGCCCCTGTGGCCCTCGTGCTCCCGTTGCGCCGGGTGGCCCCGGTTCACCGTCAATGCCGGGGTCGCCCTTCGGCCCCTGGTCGCCCTGGTCGCCTTTGTCGCCCTTGAGTCCTTGGGGGCCGCGATCTCCGGGGTCGCCCTTCGGCCCTTGGGGGCCGGGGTCGCCATCTTCTCCAGGGGGGCCGATAAAGCCTTGCGGCCCCTGTGGGCCAGGGTCGCCGTCAATTCCAGGGGGGCCGGGTGGCCCCGGTGGGCCTTGCGGCCCGCTCACAACAATAATCACGTCAGGTATATCCCAAATCGGCGTAAACGGGTCAGACGGCGGCGGCGGCGGCTCTGGCGGCGGGTAGCAGTGCGGCGGCAGCGGTGGATCGCCGCAGTCGTCAGGCAATCCACCGTATCGGGTGATATTCGTTATTCGTGCATTCGCATAGATATTTGAGCTAGTGCCTTGAATATAAATGCGCCTGGGAGATCCATCGGGGTTGCTTGCATTCAAATAGATAGAATCACCAACACCCTCCGGGCAGGGGCCATCTATACCATTGAAAGACTCAAGGCCGACTCCCCTGATGGGGCCGGTCGCGTTTCTTGTCGGTCTGAAAGTGCTGGGGTCGTCACAGTTTGAAAACACGTCAATAGCCATATAGACCTTATAGAAGGCTCCTGGGCACTGTCCTCCCTCGAATGGTGGCTCACAGCCGGGGAGCGGCTCTGGTGGGGGCGTACACTCGCAATTCCGATCCCACCAGGCTCCGGCTTGCCGCTCGTATTCTAAAGCTTGAGCCTGGTGAGTTAAGCGAGCGCCTAAATATCCCACTACATCGCGAATTAAGCCATCGCGACAAAGGCCGCAAGCGCCGATCAAATCATTCCAATAATGACCTCCGGTACCAAGGTTTGAGGTTCCCCCTTCAGGCCCGCCGAAAATTCCATTTTTGAGCAAGCGGTACCATCCCGACAGCCCATCAGCGATAGAAAAGCTAGCCGAGTCGTCTGGCGCGTCATCCTTTGGGCGACAACCATGTTTACACATAAATATTATTTAATAGTTGTCTGGATTGACTCCCGGATCGACAAACGGATCATCAAACGAAACCAGGAAGTTATGACGAAAACGCTGCCCAAATGGACTGGAATAAACAGTGCTATTCGCACTCTGGACGGAGGCATGTTGATCCGCGTTGAGCTGTTGTTGCTCTGCGGTCAAAGTATTGGCAGCGATTTTTAAGATGGCTGCAAACAGTGATTCGGCGGTATTGTCGGCGGCGGCGGTCAGGCCCACGTTAGCAAGCGCCGATTTGCTGATCGTGAGTGTGTTGATATCTTGATTCGCGCCGTTGCCAAAGACGCTTGTTAATGTCGGTTCTGCCATATCTTCAGGGTGATTTTACGCCCTATTCTAGCCCTTGAAAAAGTTCTGTACGTTAAAAGACATGCGCGGCTTAACGTACAGGGGCGAGCGCACTTGCTTCGAATTCCCCTGGGGGTATGAACCTAACCACGAGTAGACCTCAAGTCCCGTAAGCCTTTCCGCTTACGGGGCTTTGATTTTGGCTAGGTTTCCCAAAGGAAAAACAGGCTCAAAGATGCCTGATAATGCGTGGATGTCCTGAGTTTTTTAGCCCCTCGTTTAAGCCCTTGGAATTTGTCGATAAGTTGCAGCAGGTAAACGCCCGGTTGAAGGCCGATCGCGTGCGGGTGGCAATTCAGCAGAAGGGGGGAGCGCTGCTGCTGCGAGCGACCCTGCCACCGAAGCCGGGAAGCGCTAAAGCCAAGCCGTATCAGCAGAAGGTGTATATCAAGAAACCGGCTAATCTCGCGGGTTTGAGGGAGGCTGAGAAGCTGGCCCGGTTGCTGGGTGGTCAGATTGTGGCTGAGAGATTCGACTGGGCTGAGTGGGGCAGCGCTCGCACGGCAGCGGGGCCATCCTGCGGAGAGGCGATCGCTAAGTTTGAGCGCCACTATCTGAACCAGGGCGGCAGCGCCGACACCTGGCAGGGGGATTATTTGAAGGTTTACAGGAAGCTGCCACAGGACACCCCTATCGGCCCTGACGTGCTCACGGCTCTGGTCGAGGGCACCACGCCCAACACGCGCACCCGCCAGCGCTTTGTGGTGGCCCTGGCAGCGCTCGCGAAACATGCCGGGGTGGAATGGGATGGTAAAGCGCTTAAGGGCAGCTACAGCCCCAAGAAAACGGCCCCTCGTGAGCTACCCAGCGACAAACTGATATCGGATTGTCGCAATGCCCTGGTGAATCCGGCGTGGCGGTGGGTGTATGGGGTCATGGCCTGCTATGGCCTGCGAAACCATGAGGTGTTTCACCTTGATTTAGAGTCCTTCCCTATCGTCAAGGTGCTTGAGGACACTAAAACTGGATATCGGGAGGTGTGGCCGTGCTACCCAGAATGGGCGGAGCGGTGGCAGCTCCAGGAGCGGCAGCTCCCCCCGGTGCAACTAGATCGCCCCAATCAGAAGATTGGTCACAGCGTGACGAAATATCTCTCACCTAAGTTGGCATTTGCGCCCTATGACTTGCGCCACGCCTGGGCGGTGCGAACGCTGCTGTTTGGGTGGCCGGTAGAGTTGAGTGCGCGACAGATGGGGCATAGCGTTGAGGTGCACACTCGCACCTATCAGCGCTGGATTAGTCGCGAGCAGATTGATCGGGTGTATCAGCTCTTGGTGGCCCGGAGCGATCGCCCGATGCCACCTGATTAGTTTGCGGGGTGAAATACCAGCACTCACCGCAAACCCAGCCCCATTGAAGCATTTTGTAATGGGTAAAGTTAGAGCCTTTATACCCGCATGAAGGGCACTGCATTTACCCGAAACTCCCGGCCCCGTGGCACTCTGGGCACTCATCATCATCAACATGACCACTACCCAAGCACAGGCTACATTCTTGCTCTGCGTCTTGTGGGTACATCTCGACAAAGGCAGGGCAGTCGGAACAGTTGATCGTCTCAGACTCAGGGGTACCGAAAAGCTTGCTCATTTCGTCCATCCAATCATGCACGCTTGGATTGTGATTTGCATCGCAGTAATTGTTCTGCGGATCATCTGGGTTCCAATTTTCGCAATCAGTGCAGTTTTTAACTTCCATAAGACTCCGATTGGTTGCTAAAGGACGCAACTACTCAAACGTAGTTGCTAGGGTTTCAGCGATTCCGCTCAACGAGGGAATCAGGGTTTTGGGTGTGTGACAGTTAGGCGTTTTGGGCCAGTTTTAGGCCAGCTTGGCAGCGGGGCAGATGCCAGCGGTAGGACGGTCGCCACGCCTGGGGGCTGATATTGCGGTAGTGGTGCCCCTCACGCAACACCGTATCCTTCAGATTGCGGCGGATGTGGGCTTGAGTGCAGCCCAACTCGGTCGCTAACTCGGCAGTTGTGACCCACAATCGTTTTGTACGTTTCTCAGGCACTCGCCACCTCCACGCGCTGCACGTCGGCAGCTAAGCGGCGGTTAAAGACCTGTGTTAGCCCGTTATCGGGGCGAAAGGCGACATAACGATCGCCCTCGCCGGGGCCGTCACTGATCACCAGCTCTCCTTCGGCACCGTTGACCGAGACGCGATCGCCTACGGCTACGCCTGCCAGTAGGGGGCAGGTCGGGACGCGCCCAAGTGACGGGTTAGGCCGCTGGTTGATGCGCTGGCAAAAGAGGCGATAGTTGGCTTCTTTGTGGCGCTCAACGGCGCTCCAAATCTGGTCAACTAACTGCTCATAGCGGCCCTGGGTATGGGGGCCGTGCTCGCGCCTGAGTTCGCGGATCAGCACTTCGATGTGGGTGAGAAAGTTGGACAGCCGGTAGATGACTTGGGCTTTGGTGGATACGGTTTCGTCCCAGTGCAGGTTAGGGGGGCCGTCTAGTAACTTGGCGATCGCTAATAGCTCATCGGCGCAGTGCTCAGGCACCCGGATCGCTTTGGTTGGGCCGTTCCAGGGTGATTTACGAGGCATCGCTCCCCCCTAGCTCTAATTGCTTGGGGGTGCGCTCAAGATTACGCAGTAGGCAGCGCATTTCCTGGGTAGTGAGGTCGCAAACCATCGTTTTCGGGTGGCCGGTAGCCTCGGCCACGCGATAGAGCCACGCTTTGATGCGGGGATGCCGCCAATGCCAATCGAGGCGGCGTAGTTCGGTATCGATGGCGATGCGGAGGTCTAGGGCTTCGGTGGTGGGAGCGGGGGTTTTAGCTGAGGTCATCGACGGCCCCCTGCTGCCAATCGAGGGAGGGCACCCAACCTGTGGAAACCCCTTTTCCTTCCCCCACACCCCCTTCCTTTTCCCCTTCGGATAAGTTTTTTAAATGGGAGGACTTCAAGATACACACTTCATTCTCCCCCCCGGAAGGTGTAACCGACGCTATACCAACGCTTTCGAGGCTTTCCCTAACCAGGCGTTGAACTTCGGCTAAATCCTCCGGATCGCTTACCGTAGGGGCGGTTACACGCTGCGATCGCTTTTCGCCGTCCGGGTGCCATAAGTCACGGTTTTTATACAGGGTTTGGGCGCTACAGCAGATGTAATCGCAGATCAGTTTCACCCGTTCTTTAATGCCCAAATCGGCTAGTTGAAACCGCAGTTGGGTAACGGCCCATTGAATGCGATCGCGGGCATCGCTCGCCCGTTGTTTGCAGATGTCTTTGAAGGCTTTACGCTCGCGTAGCGGCTCGTCTCCGAGGGGCCAGTAATACTTTTCGACGGCGTTAGCCCAGGCTGCGCAGCGAGACTCGATCTCGTGCTGGTGATTGCAGTGCTGAGCGTAGCCGGGGGCCTCGGTGGCGACTTTTAGAATGTATTTGTACAAATCAACGCCTTTGAGCTTTTCAAAGACGCGCCCATAGGTGGCAATTTCTTTGAGCAGGCGGTTGGTTTGGCCGGGGCCCGTCCACCCTTCGCGGATCAGCGCTTCGAGGTCGTCTCGCCAGTCGGCAGCGGGGCCGGTGGCTGCACGTCCCCGGCGACGGCGGTTGGCCCTAGCAATCCCCAGGGCTTCGGCAAATTCGGCGTGATCGTTGCAGACGACGGCGTTGTCCCAGAGGGCAAAAAACAGGGCCAGGTCGTTACCCATCGGTTGCAAGTCGCCATCTAGCAGGCAGCTACCGGAGTGCGGTTGCAGGGGCAGGCGGTGGCCGTTGTACTCGTAAAACTCACCACGCCACGATCGCCCATAGGGCTTTTCGTTGGGGAAACATTCGAGCTGACCAGGGGCGATCGCGAATCCTTGGGCTTCTAAACACTGCTTGAGAGCACAGGCAACCGAAAATGTTGGGTACTTTTGCGGCAGGGGAATGTACAGGTGAATGCCGCCTGAGAAGCTACTCCGCAGGGGAATGGTGCGGGTGATGCCGATGGTTTCAAGCGCTCCTTGAATCTGGGGAATGAGGTCAAGGTATTCGCTGTCTTTGTCGATGTCGATCAGGCCGTAGCAGGTGGAGCTGCCGAAGCGGGTGCCGATGATTTCGGTCATATCTTGCCAGCGCTTCCAGAGCACTCGCGGCTTTAGCGGAAAGTCATCATTCGTTTTCCAATCACTACGGCCCCCGTCGTTGGGAGTGGTGATCCACTTCCAGCCGTAGCTAAAAATTTCGGCCAAGCGCTGGCCGTGGGGATGTTTGGGAAATAGCGGTGTAGGTACCATGTTTTGTACAAAAAAACGACTCGCGGTTACTTCAGGCTGTTAAGGGCTTTCAGTTGGCTTTCCATGCGGGCGGCGATCTGCGAATGCCCGGTTGCCTCCAATAGCGGCAACTGAGCGGCGATCGACAGCCGCAGGGCAGCGGTCAAGGCCCTGACCTGGTTCTCCAGGCGTTGGATGCGCTGGTCTGGGGTTTCGTTCATAGGGATTTACTCCGGTAAGGGTGAACAAAGTGGTGCCCGACCGGCGCGATCGCGCTGGTCGGGCATCGGCGTTAGTGGGTGCGGAGCCAATCGGCTACCGCTTCGAGGCCCAGCTCCCCACCGGCCCAGGCGGCGATCGCCTGGTCGGCGGTGGCCGGTTGGGGCTGCGGAGCTGCGGGCCGCTGCCGTCGGCGCTGCATATCGGCCATCAGCACGCTGATCGCCTGCATGGCGGCCTCGTGGCTGATGTGGCCGTGCTCAACCGCGTCGAGGATGTCTTGACAGGCGTCGTACCCGCTGTGAGCACACAGGCCGTCGAGGGACTCGCCTAACTGCTTGAGGGAGGCGATCGCCCCCTCTGGGTCACTCAGTACGGCGGAAACGAACTGGTTGCCCAGGTTGGTGGCGGCTTGGGTAAGCATCGCCTCAAAAGGTGAAATCATATTTACTCCGTGTTTAGGTTCAGCTCCCAGCAGTGACCGGAGTCACTGACTGGGAGAATGGAAAGACCTCGCAGGGTGCTTTGGACGGCTGTCCTGAGAGGTTGTACAACACGCGGTCAATTACGTGTTAACCTGAGTCTAACACGCTATTGACCGCGCGCAACTAATAGCGTTTTATGTCAAAAAAAATCGTAAAAGGGAAAGGGGACAACATGTTCTCTCGTCGCAGAAAGGAAATGGGATTTACCCAGGAGGAAATGGCACAGCTTCTGGATGTCGGAACCAGGACATTCCAAAGTTGGGAGGCTAACGGTTATCCCGGCCCTTTGCCTCTATGGAAGATTCAAAAGCTTTGCGAGCTTTATCAATGGCGCTTCGAGCAACTGCTCGAAGCGTGTAGCCCAGAGTTTGAAAAGTTTCTTACGAATCCAAAGTAGAAACCCCTATCAGCGGTGTCTCGCTGACAGGGGTGTTTGTACAAAACCCTAACCAATTAAGGAGTTGACCCTCTTATGCTATCCACTGAAAACAAAACCGCGTTGACGGCACACGAGATCAATCATGCCTGTGCCAACCGGGCCACCCTCGAAAGGATGCAGGCCCGCCTAAGTGAAGCGGAGCATCCCCAGCTCCGGGCCGCTGCTGAATTGATTGATGAGGCGAGCCTTTATCTCAGCTTGGCGATCGCTGGTCAGTAGAGATTGTTTAGCCCGCCGCCTGCCGGTTCTCACCACGGCGGCGGGTGTCCTGTTAGAGACAAGTTAATTATGTCTGAAAATCCAAATAGCACCACCCTTCAGACAGGGTTGGGGCGTCCTTCCCGGCGTACAGGCAACCGTTTAGACCGATTGTCAGAGCGGCAATGGTGGCTGAGACAGCAAGTAACGTTCCCATTAGGGGCCGTGGCGATCGCCATTAGCGTGGCTCGCACCTACTACACGCGAGCCGTCATTTTGGGTGTGATTTACCTGATGGCGGACTACAGAATCATTGTCCCCGGTGCCCTGATGATGGCGTTGGGGGCCTATCTTATGTGGGAGCTGGTGATCGGGGCTTATCTGTGGTTGACCAGCGCGCCCCGCTTTGATTTGAGTTTTCGCGTCTTAATCGCGGTCACCGCCACGGCCCTGGTCTACGGCCATCTATTTGAGGGGTTGTGCCGTGGATCTGTCTAACAACTACGAAAAAGCCGGTTTCTATCAAGCGTTTCAATATCGCCAATCCTACCAGCGCCAACAGATCGCCGTGCTCGCGGCGATCGTCGCCGCCACGGTGATCAGTTCGGCTCTCTGTTCGCCCGAACTCACCTACGCCATGATTTTGGGTACCTATCTGCTCGTGGGTTATGGCGAATCCCTCACCGATAAACTTGAGATGACCCGTCGACGGGTCGAAGACTATGAGGCTGTGTCTGATGAGGCGTTTAGCCAAATTGCTTATAACGACATGCTCAGTCAAGAGCTGCCCGCCGAAACTGTTGGGCCTGTTGCTCTGACTGATGGCTTAGCCTATTTGCAGCGCGCCGCCGTCGATTGGCGTGCCCATGTGGGCCTGCTGGCCCCCACCGACACGGGCAAGTCATCATTTGTGACCTTGCTGCTATCCCTCACCAGCCGTAAACGCCCAATTTGCGTCATCGCCGTAGAGGCCAAAGGGGCCGACTACCCAGGCGTCCCAGAGCAAAACATCTTCCGGCTTAAAGCACGGCCCACCCTGGCTGAAATTAAGCAACTCATTCAACTGCTGGAAGGAGTGTACGCGATCGCCCAGGCCAGAGCCGACAAACGAGCCGCGATCGACTATCAGCTAATCCTCATCCTTGAGGAGTGGCTGTCTGTCTACAACACCATCAAGAAGATTGACTCACTGAAGAAATACGCCGCCGAAATCGAAAGCTACATCTACACCCTGGTGGGGATGGGTCGCGGCTGCGGTGTCCAGGTGGTGTTGGTCGCCCAAAGCAATGTGGCTGACGATTTGGGCGTCTCCGGTAGCGTTCGCTCTAACCTGCGCTACACCGCCTTAGGCTCTCGCCTGGGCGGCTTTGATGGCGTCGAGAATGCCTTTCTCAACGCTCGCATTGTGCCGCCGTCTCGGCGCGATGATTGCAAAGTGCAGTTCGACGCGGCAATCAAACGGCTCAAGACCAATCGCCACCCATTAGTGCTGACCAACCTTGTGGGCCAGCTTGAGATCTTCCCAATGCCGTACTTCTCAGAATCTGAGCTGGTTCAGCTACAAATTCAATCGCTACCGGCTAACGATGAATTGACGGCAATTCTCACCGACTCGCCCAAAGATTTTGCCGGTGAATCACCAGCCCAGCCAGAGCCACAGTCAGACAATTTGCCAGACTCTCAAGGTCAGCTCACAATCTCAGATATTGAGGAGCTGGTTTTGAGTTTTTTAGAATCCCGTTCTGAAGAAAACTTTTTAGCTTCAGAAATTAAGAGAAATGTCAGAGCGCTAAAGGACAGCCGCGTTCCCTTAGGCGCAATCGAAAAAGTTTGTGAAGGTTTGGTTACGCTTAATCGGATCGTCCGAATCAGTCCGGCTACCGACCGAGACAAACCCCGCTATATGGCCCAATAGGGTCGCGTCTCCTGTCTTGTCTCGTTTTGTCTCGGTCGGTGTCTCGCCGCTCACAGCCTATGTCTCGTCATGTCTCGTTAATCCGTCTCGACTCAAACGAGACAAACCGCCGAG
>JGI11826J13684_1088347_pt1 | contig 10827 bp, 10 predicted proteins | sample ElkSlonscriptome_18_FD_13684 | JGI IMG/M metagenome (IMG submission 13684)
TGGCGGGTATTTTCCACATAATGCAGGATACAACTATTCACCCCCGACGCCACAATCGACGGATAGGCTGGACCCAACGCCCCCCGTTGACGGAAAATATGTTCGATTTCCGCCTGAATTTGGTACTCATAACATCCCGGTTGGGCAAATTTGCGGGCGTGATTATGGGCGTCTACGGAAATCGCCGCCGCTTGACGCATCATCTCCAACTCCGTTGGACTCTTCACCAAGCGCATCTTCTGGAGAAGCGGATTCGTAGACTCAATCGCCATCGGACCCGTTCCCCGCTTAGGATACGTCCGCATCAACCTTTGCCAATGGGTGAGAACAGTTTGATTAAAGTCGCGATCGCGCCCTAACTGATAATAAATCCGATCTGCCTTCTCTAAATACTGGGGTAACTTCTCCTCCAGTTCCGTCATCGGATACGCCTCATCCGCACCGTAGCGTTCTTTCGCCCCATCAACCCCCGTCCGATATCCTGTCCAAACCTCCTTCTCTGGATCTTTAGGTTGGACAAACAGAATAAAGCGGTGTTCAGCATGGTGCGGCGCTAACACCGCCACGGCTTCAGCTTCATTAAACCCCGTCAGATAAAAGAAATCACTATCCTGACGAAAATTATATTCCACATCATTATGCATTACCGCAACCGGGGCGCTGCGGAAGATAGCCGTCCCCTGACCCATCTGACTCATCAACTGTTCGCGGCGTTGGCGATACTCGGTTTGTGAAATCATCATTACGCAATGCTCACTTTTGGGTAGACAATTAACCCCAGAACTGATATGTATGGTTAGGGTTTTATTATTCTTACTTTAGTCAATTCCGGCAATGCACGAGAGAACCGCTGGGATTTGACGACCACTTTGGGGGCATTCTACTAGAAGTTATCCTTCATCCTTCAGGGTTGATTGGTTATCGCCATAAACCCTGCTGCTTGGATTTTATCCCGGCGTATCTCCTCTCTCGCCAACTTAAAAGTCGGTGCCAGGAGAACTCAATCTATCGTAATACATCGTATTACCAAAACGCAATCATTTTCGAGGTAATTATGGCACAGTTTCCCTTGCAAGACACCCATCCGATCACCAAGCCCCTCGTCCAAAATATTTACGATGAAATTAGCACCGAATTGGGATTTGGGATGGTTCCCAATTTATTTAAATCTATGGCGATTCGTCCCGATTTTTTAGCCGCAACCTGGCAACAATTTCGCTGCACTATTTTAAAAGGAACGATTCCTCGCACGATCAAGGAAATGATTGGTGTAGCGATCTCCCAGGCGAATGGTAGCGATTATGCGCTAAAGGTTCATCTGCACAGCTTATCCGCATTGGGAATTAGCGAACAGGTACTGCAAATGTTAGTCAGCGACTTCGATAACTGTCCCTTACCGGAACGTGAAAAAGCCGTGATTCATTTTAGCTTGCTAGCAGCGACGAAACCCCAGCAACTCAGTGATACTGACTATCAACATCTGCATGAGTTGGGATTGGATCAAGCAGAAATCTTTGAACTGATTGCCACGGCTAACGTATTCACCGCTATTAATCAATATACCGACGCGATCGCTCTAGAAATCGATACCCTATAAACATCTGACTTCCACCCAGACTCGGCTTAGGGTAGGGGACGCTTCATCAAGAATTATCGACAGATGGTCGTTCAACTCCCCCAATTCTCGATCATGAATAATAATGGAGAAGTAAGACATGTAGACAAGTAGAGGCTTCCCCCATGATCAGATGAGGGATGAGTCAGATGAGTTTTTCTTTATTTTCTAGTAGTAATTATCAAATCGAAGCTCAGGATCGGGAACAACTCCTGCAAACTACCCGACAATTACTGACTCAAATTCAGGGGCTTTCCTCCCGGATTGCCGCCGTTAATGAAATTTCCAATGCAATTAACTCTTCCTTAAATTTAGACGAAATTTTACAAATTGTCAGTCAACAAGCCAAATGGTTATTAGACTTTCAGCATTGCAGCGTTTGTCTCAAAAGTGATGATGGTACGTTTCGCTTAGTCACCTTGTTTGGTTCACCAATTCCCTGCCCAAATTGCCCCATTTCCGGCAATAACCCGATTAGTCGCGCTCTAAAAACTGGACAATCTCAACTTAATCCCCAGGATTCCAGCGATACCTTTTTATCTGCCTACCCCTCTAAACTTATTCTGCCCCTAGCTAGAGATGATCAAGTTATCGGTTCGCTAAATTTTGCCACCAGCCACCCCTCTGGCTATTCCCAGGAAGATTTACGCATTGGTTATTTACTAGCGGTGCAATTAGCCTGTGCGATTCGCAATGCCAGATGTTTCCAGGAAATGAACGCGCTATTGGCAGAAATGAATCTGCTTTACTCAAGTCTGGAACGAGAACGACGTAAATCTGACCAACTTTTATTAAATATTCTCCCTGAACCGATTGCTCATGAGTTAAAGGAAACGGGAAAAGTAAAACCTGTTCATTATGACTGTGCCACGGTTTTATTTACTGATTTCAAAGACTTTACTAAAATTGCTGAACAACTCTCACCGGAAGCGCTAGTTCAGGAATTAGATTATTGTTTCTCGTTTTTTGATTTAGTCAGTGAAGTGTATAACCTGGAAAAATTAAAAACAATCGGCGATAGTTATATGGCAGTCTCTGGTATTCCCGTCGCCAAATCAACTCATGCTATTGACACGGTTCTAGCAGCTTTACAAATCCAGACATTTATTCACTGGCGACAAATTGAAAAGAGGCAGAAAAATGAACCCTATTGGCAGATTCGGATTGGTATTCATTCGGGTTCCTTACTCGCAGGTGTGATTGGGCGGAAGAAGTTTACTTATGATGTATGGGGGGATACGGTGAATACAGCATCCCGGATGGAATCATCTGCGATTCCGGGAACGATTAATATTTCCCAAGCGACGTTTGATTTGGTTAAGGATTTTTTCCAGTGTGACTATCGGGGTAAAATTGCGGCTAAAAATAAAGGCGAAATTGATATGTATCAGGTTAAACGACTCAAACCCGATTTTTCTACTGATCCCCTCGGTCTGGTTACCAATGAAAAATTTAATCGGATTTATTCGACAATTTCTAGTCTAGCGGTTCAATAATCATAAGTGTAGGGACTCGCACATTATTGCCCAAACGTTAGTGACTAAAAATTAGATCTGGGCGGGTTTAGTTACATCGGGGTTAGGGTAGAAACGATAGTAGTAAAACCCGCACCTACACATTCAAAATTCAGACGTAGCATGCTACGTCTCTACATCAATTAATGTCGGTGATTATTACTGTAATGAAATCTCGCCCCAGCCCACTGTAGTTTTTCTCGTAAAGTTTTGTAGTAGGAATTATTTTCGCGGAGAACAATAAACTTAGCATAGCAATCTGCCTTACGCACATCCACCCGTTGTCCGGGCCAAATCGGGGTTGCCATTACCCCATCCATCCACAGCTTGGTGTTGAGTTCATAATCGCCGAGGGGCCAAATGCTGACGATGGAACCCGCCGGTAAGACTAAGGGGCGACTAGATAGACTTAAGGGGCAAATCGGCGTTACCCCGATCGCTTCCATGCCATCATGGAGAATCGGACCGTTGGCAGATAAGGTATAGCAGGTGGAACCCGTTGGTGTGGAGACAATCAATCCATCCCCTTGATACTGATCGACGACTTCTCCGTCAATTTCCATTTCCAGAATCGAGGTAATCATGCGATCGGCTGAGGCGGGTTTGATGCACATATCATTCAGCGCCAAATAGCGATCGCTGATCGGTTCGAGATTGGTACCTGTGGCAAAGCTATCCTGGCGGGAATCCCCTTCAAACAAAAAGGCTTCAATCATCATGCGTCGCTGCACAGCATAGCGATCTTCGATAATCCGATCCCATATCCGTTCGGTATCTTTGAACGCTTCAAAGGGTTCGGTCAGAAATCCCAGATGTCCGCCAATATTAATCGCCAAAATCGGGATACCTGCGGGGGCGAGGTGTCGTGCGGCGGCTAATGCAGCGCCATCCCCTCCCAGCACCACCGCCAGATCGATGTTGTGCATCACGGATGCCAAAAACACAGGATAGGGATTATCCTTAGCACTACTCGGTCCAATCAGGACATGACAACCCCGTTGTTCTAATTGCCGAGCGCATTTTTCCGCCCAAGCTTGACCTTGGGAGTCTCTGGCTTTGTGGGCGATAATCACTTGTTTTAGCTGCACGGTGACCTCGTTACTGACTGTTGAGAGATTTCCTCGATCGCACTCCGGCTATCGGTCTCAATTATCGATCCTTATCGTCTGCTGATCAGAACCGGGGAATCGAAATAACTTTAATTAGCGTAGCGCAGCAACACGAGGAACCCAATTCAGTAATCGATCCAATGGTAAATTCCCAGAAAAATGTAACACAGAATACTAAAATTTATGCTCGATAAGTTATGACTTCTAAACACCTATCCAAACCGTTCTAACAATTGCTCACGAGAAAGGGTAATCAGCAGGGACGTTAACTCCTGAGGAGGTAACTGCAACATCGGCGCGATCGCACTCGATAGTTCCTGATCCAGTTCACCAAATCGCACTCTGAGAAAGTTTTCTATAGTTTCTCGCTTGGGTGTTCTTAAGGCATCTTCTCGTCCAGGCACATCCCCAAACCAAACCAACAGTTCCTCACGAGAAAGGTTAAACAACAGACGAGTCAACTCTGGAGGGGGTAACTGTAACATTGGCGCGATCGCACTCGACAATTCTTCATCGAGTGAACCAAATCGCACTCTGAGAAAGTTTTCCGCCATCTGTCGTTGTCCTTCAAGCCTGCCTTCTTGTATACCTTCTTGTATACCTTCAAGCCGACCTTCTTGTATACCTTCAAGCCTGCCTTCTTGTAAGGTTTCTTCCTGCCATTTCAAATAAGCGGGTGATAAGTTCATAAGCAACTCCCTGTCCTGTTCACTTAAATTTTCGCTTTCGTTGACAGTGATACGCCAGTTCGCCAGAATCTCCAGAATAGTCTGCCGAAATGGGTTCTGTTGTGGTAAGGCGACCAACTCATCGATTGCCCGCCTCTGAGTTCCCCTTTTTCCCAGAACCCTTAACCAAAGTGTATCTTCAGTAACTGGGAGTTGGTTGATCGCGATCAATGCACACTTCTGGAACTCCGGCAGAAAATACACGCCGTGCGCCAGCAACTCGGCTTACAGCTTTCATTAGAAGATAAGCCGCCTCGCTGTCGGGAATATGTGGAAGATAAGATTTTTGCGATTTGAAGCATTAGGGGTAAAACTTACTTGAATTTTGAGATTATCGGCAACATCATTAATATAGAAACTATAGCGGTGGGTCGTTCTATTCGAGAAGTCGAACGCTTGCGTAAAACCTATGGTTCTGGACGATGGAGAAAACTTAAAGGTACTGGAACTATTCGGTTAAATAACGGAACTATTTGTGAAGCTGAATTACACGGGTATGAAGCACACGGCATCGGCAAAAAAGAAATAAAAATTAAATTCATCTTATCGGAGTAGTTATGCAGTTTTTGAATAAAGAAAATCAATTTATGAGTATGATGATGCTGATGAAATTGTTTCTCTCAACTCTTTCTCATTCCAAATAACCCTGGCAGATATTTATGACAAAGTAGAGACGTAGCATGCTACGTCTCTACACGGTAATGTGATATCCGCCAAATCACTCATAATAAATAAAGGATGAAACCCTAGACATCAGATTTATGACCACTAATCCCGATAATCAACCCACAACTACCGAACAAACGCCGCCGACTCCCTTGCGCTGCTTGATTTCAGCCTTGATATCGAGTTCTCTGGCGATCGCGGGATACTGGCTGACAACCGCTATTGCCCAATCCTTAGCGAATAAGCCTCTACCCTCTGGGAATGTGACGGCGATTAATATTGCGATCGCGGTTCGTACCTTAGTCGTTGGTATCAGTACTCTCGCCACGGCTGTCTTTAGTCTCGTGGCTGTTGGCTTGGTGGCTTTAGCCATCCAATTGACAGTGCAACGCTTCACCCAAGGGACAAAATGATTGCTTACGGATCAACTCCTGTCTAGAGGTTGACAAATTTAAAAAAATATGTATTGTAGAGACGTTGCATGCAACGTCTCTACAAATGTGATGATGATATCACTAACTTTCCGGTAACAGCCCCTTTTGTGCCAACCACTCCCGATTATAAAGCCGCGATTGATAACGCGAACCGCTATCACAAAGCACCGTCACAATCGTATGTCCGGGTCCCATTTCTTTGGCTAAAGCTACGGCTGCACCAACATTAATTCCCACAGAACCGCCCATGAATAAACCATCTTTTTCCAATAGTTGGTAAATTACCCGCACCGCTTCTTGGTCATCAATTTGAATCGCATCATCAATCGGTACTCCTTCCATATTGGCAGTAATTCGGCTGTTACCAATCCCTTCAGTAATCGAATTCCCTTCTGTGTTAATTTCGCCCGTCTTCACGTAACTGTACAACCCACTCCCCATCGGGTCAGCCACAATCGATTTAATCTGGGGATTCTTTTCTTTCAGGAACATGGAAACCCCAGCAAATGTCCCCCCTGTCCCTGTCGCCGCCACCCAAGCATCCACTTTACCATCGGTTTGTTGCCAAATTTCGGGTCCAGTGGTTGCGTAATGTGCCTGTCGATTGGCTAAATTATCAAACTGATTTGCCCAAATCGCATTCTCCATCTCGTCGGCGGTTCGTCCCGATAGCTTAACGTAATTATTTGGGTTTTTATAGGGTACAGCCGGAACCGGACGCACTTCGGCACCTAGCGTCCTTAATGCATCCATTTTCTCTTGGGATTGAGTTTCGGGAATGATAATTAGGCACTTGTATCCCTTAGCGTTGCAAATATGCGCTAAACCAATACCCGTATTACCAGCCGTTCCCTCCACAACCGTACCACCGGGCTTGAGTAACCCTTGGTCTTCAGCATCTTGAATAATATAGAGGGCGGCGCGGTCTTTGACAGAACCGCCAGGATTAAGAAACTCAGCTTTTCCCAGGATTTCACAGCCTGTTTCTGCGCTGAAGCTATTTAATCGAATCAGAGGTGTATTGCCTACTGTGCCGACAAAGCCGTCTTTAATATCCATTTGCTTTACAAGGTTGCTGCTTTATTGTCCTTTTTCTGTACCTCCCCTGTTCCCAGAGAAGGGCGGGTTTAGTCAAGTTATTAGTTTGTGCCAAAATGTTATCGGTCAAACCCGCCCCTACAGCCCTGTTTCCAGATGCTTCTGGCATCAAGCCTGGAACATTTCTCCCCCATCTCCCCCATCTCCCAGACGTGCCATGGCACGTCTCTACTTGTTGGGTTGAGGGGTCATCCGCAGGTAAGGCTTGACTTCGGTGTAACCTTTGGGGAATTTTTCTTTCAAGACTTCTGGGTCTTTCAGAGAAGGGACAATCACACACTCATCCCCTTCTTTCCAATTCACGGGAGTGGCTACCTGATGGTGATCCGTAAGCTGTAGGGAGTCAATCACCCGCAAGATTTCATCAAAGTTGCGACCGGTGCTGGGAGGATAGGTGATGGTCAGGCGCAGTTTTTTCTGGGGGTCAATGACAAAGACGGTGCGTACCGTCACACTAGCATTGGCGTTGGGATGAATCATGTCGTACAAATCAGACACCTTTTTATCCGCATCTGCCAAAACTGGGTAGTTGACGGTCGTATTCTGGGTTTCGTTAATGTCCTGAATCCAACCCTGATGAGAATCCGCATCGTCAACACTCAAGGCGATGACTTTAGCATTGCGCTTGTCAAATTCGGGTTTGAGCTTGGCAACCTCGCCTAACTCTGTGGTGCAAACGGGTGTATAGTCAGCCGGGTGGGAGAATAACACGACCCAGCTATCCCCTGCCCAGTCATAGAAGTTGATTTCACCTTCACTAGAGGATTGTGTGAAGTTGGGGACAGTATCGCCTAATCGCAGAGCCATAGCTAATTTCCTGATTCGTTCGTCAACAGAGACAATTTTTAATCATCCCACAAAACCCCGGTTTTCCGGTAGAGTTTTAGAACTATTTAGCATTTTTCATAATTTTGGGCGGATAAGCGCCTAAACTCTTGAGGTAGGGATAGATAAGATGAGAGGATAGAAAACAAATACAGATTTTAAGTAGGGCGAGTTCCGTCCGATGTTAAGCCTGTGGACTGGTTGAGTGCCGACACCGCCAGAGTGAAGCTCCGAAGCAATCCGGATGATGTCTAAGAAGATCCAATATTGTCTAGCTTTGTCCAAGTGTTGTAGAACGGCAGTTCTCTCTTGGTCTTCAATGTGTCTGAGTAAGGAGGAGAGTTAATGAAACGATTGGTTCGTGTGTTAGTGGTATGGGGACTGTTAGTGGGCTGCTTAGGATGGTTGGGTTTCTCCCAAAGCGCGATCGCAGCACCAATGTCCTGGACTCCAGGCGTGTCCTTGAGTAACGCGCTCCAGAATGGGGCACCGATGTTACTTGCCGATGAGGAGTTACGCAATCCAGCCGATGCCAAGCTGGAAACAGAGTTTGGTCAAAAGCTGGATTTGAACAATACTCATATCCGAGCGTTTCGCAAGTATCGGGGGATGTTCCCGACGTTAGCGTCATTGATCATCCAGAATGCTCCCTACGACGATGTAGAGGAAGTGCTGGAGATTCCCGGATTGACTGATCGGCAAAAGCAGGTGCTAAAAGACAATCTGGATGCATTCACTGTGACCGATACAGCGGACGTTTACAACGGAGGTGACGACCGCTACAATCCCGGCGTCTACTAAACTCGGATAATTCCGGAAATTCCTAGTTCAACCCACTCCTGTTGGGGGTGGGTTATTTTTTACATAAGTTCCCTATTCCCCATTCCCCATTCCCTGTTCCCTAATAATTAAATGATTTCTGTTCCTGACAATTCTCAATCGCCACTCCATCAGCCAACCCAGTTTGATGTCGTCGTTGTAGGTGCTGGCGCGGCTGGACTTTATGCCGCCCTCTGTTTACCCGATCGCTTAAATGTTGCACTGATAACCAAAGATACTCTATCCATCGGTGCCAGTGACTGGGCGCAGGGCGGTATTGCGGCGGCTATTGCTCCTGGAGATTCCCCAGTGTTGCATGTTGAGGATACACTTCGGGCAGGGGCGGGGCTTTGTGACGCTGATGCTGTGGAGTTTTTGGCTCAACAAGCACCCGATCGCATTCGCTCGTTAGTGGAGATGGGGGTGACGTTTGATCGACGGGGGGAGCAGTTAGCGTTAACCTTAGAGGCGGCTCATTCTCGTCCCCGGGTTCTCCATGCGGCAGATACCACGGGGCGGGCTGTAGTTAGTACGCTTACTGCCTTAGTTTTGCGCCAAGCTAATATTACAGTGCTTGAGCGAGCATTTGCTTTATCTGTCTGGCTGAATCCTGACACGGGTGATTGTCAAGGTGTCCAACTCATGTATCAGGGTCAAATCAGTTGGAGACGGGCGGGTGCAGTTGTCCTGGCTACAGGAGGCGGCGGTCAAGTCTTTGCCCAGACGACGAATCCCGATGTCAGTACCGGAGATGGAGTTGCGATCGCATGGCGGGCGGGGGCGATTCTCAGGGATTTGGAATTTGTCCAATTTCATCCCACAGCTTTAACCAAACCGGGAGCGCCTCATTTTCTGATCAGCGAAGCGGTGCGGGGAGAAGGGGCGCATCTGGTGGATGATCAGGGACACCGTTTTGCCTTTGAGTATCATCCTGATGGCGAACTTGCGCCCAGAGATGTGGTGAGTCGAGCGATTTTTAGTCATTTACAGAAAACTAAACCTGATCCAGCCACCAGTCATGTTTATTTAGATTTGCGCCCCATTCCTGATGATCAGATTCGCCACCGATTTCCGAATATTATTCAAGTTTGTCAGCAATGGGGGGTTGATGTATTTCGGGATATGATTCCTGTCGCCCCCGCCGCTCATTACTGGATGGGGGGAATTGCTACGGATTTAATCACATGTACCTCTATTCCTAATTTATATGCCGTGGGTGAAACGGCGAGTACGGGTGTTCATGGTGCGAATCGTCTAGCCAGTAATTCCCTATTGGAATGTATTGTATTTGGCGCTCAGTTGGGGGAATTAACACCCGATCAATCTGTCTTGAATCAGGAATCGGGTTCTCAATCCCCTGTTTCTATTTCTCCGTTAACCTTATCTGATGAAGCTACGAAAACAGATAAAATGCTGGCGATGCAAGATCAGTTAAAACGTTTAGTCTGGCAAAGTGCTGGGATTTGTCGATCTGCACAAAAACTAGAACGTGCGATCGCACAGGTGGAAGTCTGGCAAGCTGAATTGGCGGCGTTGCCTTTAAGCCAACAGTTACGGAATTTAACGCCACAGAAGACCGTTCAACTTGATGTTCCAAATGCCGATTACCTGGTGCGAACGTGGGGAGAAACCTCTAACTTATTAGATATAGCTTACTTAATTTTAAAAAGCGCTCTGTTTCGGACAGAAAGTCGTGGCGGACATCACCGCTTAGATTATCCCCAACCTGATCCGGATTGGCAAATGCATACACTCGTGCAAGAGGAGCGTTGGTGGAAAGGGTAAATGGTCATTTGTCATTCGTCATTCGTCATTCGTCATTTGTTCCGAAATAGAGAAATCTCTCAACAGATAGGTGTCAGAATTAAGAAATGGGTGCAAGATTGCAGGGGAGTATTTTGATGTCGTCAACCTAAAGACAAATACATGGTTAAGGTAGGATTTCTCGGTACAGGATTAATGGGACAACCCATGGCGCAACGGTTACTGGATGCGGAAATACCAGTCGTGGCGTACAAT
>JGI11826J13684_1059437_pt1 | contig 10483 bp, 10 predicted proteins | sample ElkSlonscriptome_18_FD_13684 | JGI IMG/M metagenome (IMG submission 13684)
CGCTGAACTATCAGGAGGCGCTGACATTGACATTACCTGAGACGCCACTCGGTCAGCTTCTTGCTCGTAAGTATCTCCAGGCGCTCCTATGGTCAATTTCGTTTGAATGCCAATTTCCTCTAAATCTTTCTTTTCTTCCCCCACCTGTTCTTTCTCTTCTTTGGCACAATCAGCACATTGCCGTTGAATTGGGTTTTTTGAGACAGGGGCAAAAGCACCTTTTAATTTGGAAGCTGGACTTTCTGGTAAGGGTGGGGGTGGCTCAAACGTTGGTGCCCATGGTGATTCAAATTTAGGTTGTAATGTTGACCCTTCGGCTTCGCTCAGGGTCAACCTTTCAGCTTCCTCCTGTTTCTTAGCTTGGATTCCTCGCATCACATTGGCGGTAAGTCTATCCGCCGAGTCTCTGGAGTATTCCCCTATTTCTTGGGATGAGGTTGATGACGGGTTTGACTTGGGTTGAATCGAAAAATGTCCCAGTTTAGATGGACTCTTACCCTTTTTCTGTACCGTTGAGGGAGTCCAAGAAGAATTTTTCTTTTGTGGGGGTTTATACATGATGCCACCTGGGTTGCCTGCCAACACTCATCCGTTCCCAATTTCTGCGTCAGTTTTCGGGGAATAAGTCTTTCTGAGAAAGATTTTGCATCACAGTACAAGAAAAAGGCGATCATTTCTCTAAATCGACATCAAACTTTACTTGAGGGTATGTGTAGCCGTCGGTCTTAATATGTTGGCTTGTAAGCTGTCATGCATTTAAATTGGGTATTAGTAGCGAGCAAGATGCTCAATGCAGCGAGCAAGATGCAAAGCCTGCGGCATGGCTTCGCTTAACGCACTACGGCAAGGATTTTGCCATTATTGACATTAAGGTTTAAATGCCGAACAGCTTAGAGGGAGGGGTAGGAGTATAGTGGGCTTTCTGGACATAATTTTTGATGAAATCGTCAAATTATCAGAATTTCCCCACCCGACAAAATTAGGCGCTCTTTCTGTATCCCCAGAATGTACAAGCGGCAAGGTTTATCAGCAATCAGGAACAACTGTGCGATCGCGCCAAGGACTGGTACTTTTAGGCTGTCTCTAAAAAAATGTCAAGCCTGTAGAACACTAAGATAACTGCAATTCAAGGTTCAGAACCTGTGGAATTGCAGTTAAAATCTACCTCTAGAGACGTTCTTGATGATAACCAGTTGCGTTACCCGCTTAAGATTAAGAACTATAATGATTTAAGATTGCCTGATTTTGTCATACCTAGAATTTTAGTTGTCCTTGTGCTTCCTGAAAATCTGACCGACTGGTTACAACACTCTGAGGAAGAACTCTGTATGAGATATTGTGCCTATTGGATATCACTCCGAGGAATGCCTGATACCAAAAATACAGCGACGGTAACGGTTTCCCTACCTAGAAGCCATCAATTTACCGTGTCAGCGCTTCAGTCTATGATGCAGCGTCTTAGTCAAGGTGTTTTACTATGAATGTAACGGTGCGGGATGTTGAATGTTTAAAAAGCCTAGAACCTAAACAGCTTCAGGTGTATTTAAAAGCTCATGGCTGGTATGAAGACCGTCCATTTTTAGATAATGCCATGATTTGGCTCAAGCAGGATGAGCAGCGGGGGGAATTTGAGATTTTGTTGCCTCTAACAACCAATTTAGGGGATTATGTGACTCGGATTGGTGAGGCGATTGAAACGTTAGCCGTTGTCGAGAGTCGTTCTCAAGTTGAGATTTTGAGTGAACTGCTTTCTGGTGGACAAACGATTACACTTCAGGGAGTGGTGATGCACATTAACACGCCGAATTCTGACACCTTAAGTGGTCAGGTAACGTTGCTGGGTGTTGTTGGAGATAAACTGCGAAAAATTAAGACTAAGTTAACAGGTTATGACTATATTTTAGCGGTTAAAGCGTATCAAGAACGTTGTCCAATAATCTGTTTGGGTGAATTAAGCAAAGAGAATGGAAGTTTTGTGTTAAAAAATGTTCGTGATTTGATGTTTGATGAATCCTGGGATCATTAATATATATGTATTGGTTTCCGGCTATACCACCAGTCTAGTACAAGATTGCCATACTGGTGGCTATAACCTGAAATTATCAGAATTTCCCCACCCGACAAAATGAGGCACTCTTTCTGTATCCTCAGAATGTACAAGTAGCAAGGTTGATCAGGAATCTGGAGCAACTGTGCGATCGCGCTTGCCCTAAACATTCTATGTTGCGCTAACCATTAAGCTTATCTTTCAGCGATAGCCCGTACAGTTTCCACCGATAACGATAACGCTTCGGCAATTTGTTCTATAGTTAAACCCATTGCCAATAACTTGGGAATCGCATTTTGTTGCGCCAACTCCGCTTGTTCTCGTGCCTGTTTTTCTTGTATTTTTTCCCGTTCAGTTTGTTCTCTTGCCCGTTTCTCTAGCTTCCGCTGTTCAATAATTTCCACAAACGAAGCAAATCGCTCCCCATCCGGATGGTATAGCTGTAAATTTCCTTGTTCCAATTCAAATCGAATGCCCAGACGGGGACTAATCCAACCTGACATTCTCGGAATTGGCTGTAATATTTGTTGATCCCGTTGCCATCCTTTGAGGATTCCCGGCTGAGGATCAAACAGGTAATATTCTTCGACACCATAACGTTCGTAAAAATAACGCTTGGTTTCCTCTAATTCTGCCTTAGTGTTACTGTGAGAGGCAATCTCGAAAACCACTTGGGGCGGAATATTGTCTTCTTCCCACTGTTTATAGGAACGTCGATCACCCTTGGGACGTCCGATGACAACCATGACATCAGGCGCTTGTCTAATCCACGGTTCACCTTCCACTGGATACCAGAATAAATCTCCAGCAACGAAGACATTAGGGTTATCGATAAACAGGGCATCAATTCCACCTTGAATGGTGACAATTAAGCGGAATTGAATTGTATTGTCTGCCAAGGGTTGACCGTCACTTTCGGGGTAGATGATTTTAGAGAAGGTCGAAAGGGGCATGATATCACAGAAGGAAACATTTTTTGTCACTTTAGCATATCCCTATTTGATAATCGTGAAGAAGTCGGGGATCTGGTAGTAGTGTGAAAGCAGCCATTAGCCACTTTATGACCACGTTATGAGTAATCGCGAGAAACTACGCCAACTCCTACTCCAACTTGACAACAAGAGCTACAAAGCCTACAAGGATATCAAGGGACGCTATCACTTTTCGGATTTCACCTTAATTGTCGATCGCGTCCAAGGTGATCCCTTTGCCAGTCCCAGTCATGTTCGGGTGCAACTGTCCCAAACTGTGGCGGATTTTCCCAAAACCCTTTACCAAAGTCGTAGTCGAGAAATCGCCTTACGGGATTACCTGACACGCCAGTTTGATTTAGTGGCGCGAGAGTTTAGTTCCCACCGGGGAACCGGGAATAGTGGGCGGATTGCGATTATGTCTGTGGGACAATCAGTAATGGAACGCACGGCGGCTTTTGTCAATGATGAACTCGTCGAAGTGCGCTTTGTCGTCGGTTTACCTGCACGGGGACGACGTATCTCTGGACGTCAGGCGGCGGAAATGTTGTGTGAGGATATTCCAGAGATTGTTGATCAAGCGCTGAAGTACGACTCTCTAGATGCGGTAGAGATTAAACAGCACGTTGAAACCATCGAAGATGCAGACTGGTTGCGTCAACAGTTAGCTGAACGGGATTTAGTGGCATTTATTGCTGATGATGCCATTCTACCCCGACGCAGTGGCGTGGATGATCGCCCATTAGAGGAGAATGCGTTATCCTTCCAATCCCCAGAAACCTTGCGGGAAACCTTTAATTGTCCCAATCGGGGTGAGGTAACAGGGATGGGGATTCCAGCGGGAATTACCCTGATTGTCGGCGGTGGCTATCATGGCAAGTCTACCGTCTTGCGATCGCTCGAGGTGGGGGTCTATAATCACATTCCTGGGGATGGACGGGAATTGGTGGTGACTCAAGCCTCAGCCGTAAAAATTCGGGCAGAAGATGGGCGTAGTATTGCCAGTGTGGATATTTCGCCGTTTATTAACCAATTACCTCAAGGTCGGTCTACTCGTCAATTTTCCACCGCCAATGCGAGTGGAAGTACCTCCCAGGCGGCGAATATTATTGAAGCGTTAGAAGCCAATACCCAGTTATTACTCGTGGATGAGGATACGGCGGCGACAAACTTTATGATTCGCGATCATCGGATGCAGCAGTTGATTGCCAAAGACAAGGAACCGATTACGCCGTTTATCGATAAGATACGCCAACTCTACACCGATTATGGAGTATCCACGATTGTAGTCATGGGGGGTAGCGGTGATTACTTTGATGTCGCCGATACCGTCATCGCCATGGAGAACTTCCAACCCTACGATGTTACCGAAAAAGCCCGTGCGATCGCGAAACAGTATCAAACGGAACGGATTCCTGAAGGCGGAAAAGAGTTTGGCGAGATTGCGCCGCGTATTCCCTTACCCGAAAGCATTGATCCTAGTCGCGGTTCACGAGACGTTAAGCTGAAGGTGCGCGATGTGGATGAAGTTGTTTTTGGCAAAGAGGAAATTGATTTAGCCGCCGTTGAACAGATTGTGGAGAAAGGGCAATTACGGGCAATTGCTGAAGCGATTGTTTATGCCAAACGGCACTATATTAATGGGCGAACTACAGTTACCGAAGTGCTAAATCGGATGATGGCAGATCTTGAATCTCAGGGATTAGATTTGCTGGGAAATTTGCCAGAAGGAGACTTAGTATTATTCCGGCGATTTGAGTTAGCCGCCGCCTTAAATCGATTGCGAACATTACAGGTACGGGATCATCATTAACATACTCTCCTACTCGTCTGAGTCGGGGCGGGTTTAGTTATAGCAATAGACACATCGATTAGGACGTTCGGCACTATTGTAGAGACGTTGCATGCAACGTCTCTACAAGCAGCGGAAACCGCTCTTTTCAATTTCCCAGATAAATACTGGAAACGATACTGGGTAAGGGTTTCAGTTGTAGGTTGGGTAGAGCGTAAGCGTTACCCAACACCATGCGATCGCTGTTGGGTGTTGCGGGGTTTGATACCTCAACCCAGCCGACAAAATTTTGAACCCCTTAGAGAGTCTGCACAAGCCATGCTAGTTCATAACCAATTCTTTCAACTCTGTGCAATCTAGAATCCATTCTAAATACGTTTTTAATCGTTGTTTATGGGGAAAAGGTAAAACGTTTAGCAACTCATCGGCTTCTTCTAAAATTCGTTCTTGGGCTTCAGGTAAAAGATTTATCCAATTCGATTGAGATAAATTCCGTTCAATGATAGTGAGTTTCCAGTCGTAGTCACTCGCGATCATTTTGTCTCCTTATTGCTCAGGTTTGAATTAACCAAGTGTGGTTGTTAATCGCAATCATAGAAAACCGATATAATCCTTAGAAGCAAGAACAGCAAGAGCTGGTTCGTAGCGTTTCCAGTGGCGTAATCATTGAAGAAGCTGTCGGTGATAGAAAATAATCGTGCAACATCTGGGGTATAATCATCCCAGTCGTCAACTTGCTCACGATTCTGCCCAACCATGGCTCAATTAAAAATTGTTAACAATTTTGATGGCAGCTTTGTCCTTGAACCAGACGCCCAGACCTATTTATTTAGCTTGTTGAACGGTGAATCATTCCGCCAGCAAGTCGCGGGACAACTGCACTGTCAAGATTTGGAATTCACCGAGTTACTGTTTCAACCTGTCCCCTACAGCGAAGGGACTCCTAAAGGGATGCCACGGGAGTTTGAACAGTATCACGAATCTGACGATTATGCAATTATAAACGTCCCTCCCAACTTCATGTTCAAAGCCAAAATCTTTAACCCCAGCCGCCTCTGCGCGATTTATCGAAAAGTTGTCTAATTATTGCTGATGAGTTCTGAAACGCCAATTCCCGCTCTCTCTGACTTAGACTATATCCCTTATCTGGATGAAGGGGGTAATCTCCCAGAATCCTTATCCGGTAAAATCGGCGTCTATGCCATTTTTGACGCGGATAAAAGTCTGCAACTGGTCAACTATTCTCGTGATATTTATGTCAGCCTCAAACAACACCTAGTTCGTCAGCCTCAATCCTGCTATTGGTTGAAAGCGGAAACCATTGAGCGCCCCAATCGCACTCGCTTGGAAACAATCCGCAAGGCTTGGATTGAAGAAAATGGAGACATTCCGCCAGGGAATGGTCAAGTTGAAGCGATTTGGAATCAGCCGATTGATGCGAAAAAGACGATGACAGATGAGGATAAATCAACCTATAACAAGAGTGAAGAATTAGGAAAAATTAAGCTGTTAAAGAAAATAGCACGGCGAGTTGAAGCGGAAATAGTCGAACAATTAAATGCCCGTGGTGTGCAAACTGAGATTCGCTTTAATCCTAAGTTAAAAGAGCAGGGATTACTGGATTTAAAATAACAACATTTAAGCCAAAATAGACCTGTAAATTTGGCGTGGGTTGTCTAGTTTCCGTTCTCGGCTCTTGTAAGGAGTATCTCTTCACTGTGAATCAGGGCGGGTTTTGTTGATCAGGTTGTGGTAATCAGCTAGCCTTAGTACCTAAACCCGCCCCTACGATTGACCCTTCACGACATTCGAGGTCATGCTTATTTACTTTTTTCGCCACTAAGTAGGTTGGTGGAAATAAACTTAACTAGATTAAGTCATGTAAACAAGCTTCAAAGCCTTACTGTTCCCTGTTCCCTAATCTCAACGCCAGAGCAACTGCTAAATATAGTCTTTTGCTAGCCTTGTCGGATACAGTTTGCCAGACTATAATCTTAGCTTAATTCATACTGCATAACTCCTAATTCATCATTCATAAACAGCTTGCCTAAATCGCTCATGACGCCAACGCTGCTCAATAATCGCTATCGCATCCTCCAGACGCTGGGGGCAGGTGGGTTTGGAAATACCTTTCTCGCTGAAGATACTTATATGCCGTCGGGACGTAAGTGTGTGATTAAGCAGCTTAAACCCATGACTCATGATCCCCAAACCTATCAGCAAGTAAAAGAGCGATTTCAGCGGGAAGCAGCGGTTTTAGAAGAGTTAGGTGAAAGTAATCACCAAATTCCCCGATTATTTGCTTATTTTTCCGAGTCTGGACAATTTTACTTGGTTCAGGAATGGATTGAAGGGGATACCCTGACTCAAATTGTAGACCGGGAAGGTCGGCTGAATGATGGTCAAGTCAAAGCAATTTTGTTGAGTCTGTTGCCTGTACTGGATTACGTCCACAGTTGTCACATTGTTCACCGGGATCTTAAACCGGATAATGTGATTGTCAGGCGGCGAGACGGATTACCTGTGCTGATTGACTTTGGTGCGGTGAAAGAAGCAATTAAAACGGTTGTCCATTCCCAAGCTAACGCCACCCCATCAATAGTCATTGGCACACCGGGGTTTATGGCAGCCGAACAAGCGGCAGGACGTCCTCGCTATGCTAGTGATCTGTATAGTTTGGGCTTAATTGCGGTATTTTTGCTCACGGGTAAATTACCGCAAACTCTCGAAACCGATACCCGCACGGGCGAAATTTTATGGCGTCGGGATGCGCCCAATTGTCACTCCCATTTAGCTACGGTGATTGATCAGGGGATTCGCTTCCATCCGCGCGATCGCTTTGCGGATGCGAAGGAAATGCTGGACGCCTTAAACGCCCATCCGACAACGATCGCGACACCCACATTATCCCTTTCTAGTTCTAGCGAACCTGTCTCATCTACCCGTAAGCCAGCCGTTCCGCCAACCGTTCCTATCCGCAGAAAACCCCTGCAAGCAGAGGAGGAACAACCCTCTCGGCGCTTCGGCGGCTTAATTGCTGGCGGCTTACTCCTGAGTGCTGTGGCGATTGGCTGGGGTTTAAACCGTGTATTAGAACCCTCCAATCGCATACCGTCACCCTCAGAGTCAGTATCCGCCTCCTCTGAAAACACGCCTATGCCCTCACCTACACCGCCCCCAACAGCTTCACCTCCACCAACTCCGCCGCCTAAACTGGTGAAACCGGAATCACCACCACCCCTGTCCCCGCCTGATCCCACATTCCGTATCCAAGAATCCCCAGAACTCCTCCCTTCTCCTGATCCCCCCGCACCCTTTGCCTCTGAACCTTCAGGATTATCCTCCCCCTCTCCTTCCCCGTCTCCTGTTGCTTCCCCAACCCCCACACCTTCACCCTCACCCTTATCTGCACCCGAAAACCAGACGCCCAAACCGCCTCTATCGAATAAAATCCCTGGATTTACACCAGGAACCTCTCGAAAAGTTGTCGAAGCCGCCTTAGGCACGCCCACCCAGCTTTCCAAAGGGTTGTGGCATAATACCCAGGCATTGACCTATGAAGACTTTATTCGCGATCGCGTCAGTCTCGGTTATCTGTTTGACCGCGATACCAAGCGTTTGCGCCAAACTGAGGTGGCATTTGCCCAATCTGTGGGATTAGAAACCATGGCAAATACCTTAGATAAAATGTTGAGTCGCAATCTCTCACCAGAGATTCGCCAGGGATTAACTCAGGTTTATCAGCGTCAATCCAATCGCTATCGTTTCACCAGCAACAATGGTTCTCCCTTAAAAGGAGTGATTGAACGCAATGAACGCGATCGTATTTATATCGGCGTTTGGGAAGCTGATTTACATTAAGTAGGGGTTTGGTAACCAAACCCCTACCCTCGGCGGTTGCTATAAACACCTAATCAGCCAGTATTTTGCTCCAACTTTGGGCACCAATAATACCATCAGCCGTGATCCCTTGTTGCTGTTGGAACCGTTTAACGGCGGCGGCTGTTCCTGAACCATAGATTCCATCGGGTGTCGCCCCGACACGACGTTGCAGATATTTGACCACAGCCCCTGTGGCATGGTTTTCCCGCAAAACTGGCATGGCTAAGATTTGATTAATGATTTGCCAGGTTGTAGCATCGGCAGTACCTGTGGGTGTAACACCAACGATCGCCTGAAAGGTTTTGAGTGCTGCTGTGGTATCCGCTTCGTTGGAACCATCTTCTTTTAATGGTGTACCTTTGGGACTTCTGATTTTTAGCCGATTTAAGGCTTTTTGAAGGTCAACAATTGGATTTTGAGAAAGGGGAATCGTCGGTGATGCGGTTTGTCCAGTTAATCCTTTGACAATTGCATTTGCCACGACTTCGGCATCGTAGCGATCCATGTCCTCTTGATTATCGCAGAAACAGCACTCAACTAAAATCGCTGGCATGGCTGTATTTCGGAGGACGTACAAATGGGAACCATCTTTAATCCCGCGATTGAAGTATCCTAACTCAACAATATTATCTAAAACAGGTTTAGCCATATCCTTCCCCGTATTGCTGACGGCAAAGACTTCTGTACCTTTAGCTTTGCCGTTAAAGGCATTAAAATGGATGGATATAAATTGATCGACACGATTGTTATTCGCTGTATTACACCGTTGTTGCAGGGAATTGCTCACACTCCAAGCGCGACTCGGGGTACAATCTACGACTTGATGACCCAGGGCTTTAAGCTTCGAGATCACTCTTGTCCCCACCGCCTTAGTCATATCATCTTCTTTCCTGATGTTGCTAGCACCAGTATCTGGAGGGCAGTTATGTCCGATATCAATTCCGTATTTCATTGTTGACTCCCAATTGGTGATGAGATGTTAATTAACTCAACTCTGATCATGACCGATGACTGAACCGATGCACTAGGGGTTGACATCCCTACCACCCGTTTGTTCCTTTTGTGAAATCGGTCATAGCGGTTCAGAAAGTATGTCTGCATCTCCCCAATTCCGATAATCCGATCCGGAGAAAATTCTGGAAACGTACTAATCTAGAGAAATTTGGGGAATTCTAGGATAGCAAGACTATGGATGAGTTTATGGCAGCCGCGATCGCTCAAGCCAAGCAGGGACTCCGGGAAGGGGGAATTCCCATTGGTTCAGTTTTAGTCAAAAAGGGTCAGATTATTGGTCAGGGGTATAATAAGCGCGTTCAAGATAATGATCCTGTCACCCACGCCGAGATTGATTGCCTGCGTCATGCTGGCAGAATCGGCAACTACACTGACACAATCCTTTACTCTACATTAATGCCGTGCTACCTCTGCGCCGGGGCTGTGGTGCAATTTGGGATTAAAAAAGTGATTGCTGGCGAGTCGAAAACCTTTGCTGGTGCTAGGAAATTTATGGAATCCCATGGCGTTGAGGTTGTGGATTTGAATCTGGAGGAGTGTCAGCAGATGATGAGCGACTTTATTCAACAGCATCCCAAACTCTGGAATGAAGATATTGGCGTTTAGGCAAAAAGCTGGGGGAGCTGGGGAACAATGTAGAGACGTGCCATGGCACGTCTGGGAGATGGGGGAGAGTTTTGAAAGTTGTAGGGGCGGGTTTCACAACTATCTTTTCGGTTACACCCAGATGTAACTAAACCCGCCCCGACTTGACCAATGACCAATGACCAATGACCA